>OBLT010000009.1_pt1 | contig 157181 bp, 122 predicted proteins | sample 1518721 | NCBI WGS metagenome assembly OBLT01 (sample SAMEA3539307, study PRJEB22396) | soil metagenome | biome: tundra; feature: field; material: soil | place: USA | collected 2010-05 | depth 0.15 m | reverse complement strand
GCCGCCCGCGCTCGTCGAGGTCGTGCCCCCGGCCGCGCCACCCTTGCCGCCCGTGTTCGCCGTGGTGCCGCCGGCCGCGGTGCCGGTCGAACCGCCGTTCGCATTTCCGCCCGAGCCGCCGCCCGCATTCCCGCCCGAGCCGCCGCCCGCATTCCCGCCCGAGCCACCGCCCGCATTCCCGCCCGAGCCACCGGTCTGGTTGCCACTCGAGCCGCCGCTGTTGCTGCCCGAGTCGCCGCCCGAGCTACCGCTCGCGGTTCCACCCGCGCCGCCATTCGAACTACCACTCGAGCCACCGCTCGCGTTGCCTGCCGCGCCACCCGAGCTGGTGGCCGTGCTACCGCCAGAGCCGCCCGTCTGCGAAGGGGTGGTCGTTCCAGAGGAACCGCAAGCTGCGAAGAGAACCGCCATTCCAACACTGGTCATCGATTTCCGTGCTCTGTTCATTGCACCATCCTCATTTAGGGCGTTCGCTCGCCTCATATCGCACTGCGTGCGACATGAAGAGCGCGTTACTATATTCTCTTAGTGCCTCATCCAAACGCGTTTTTGTGTGGAATTGTGGTTTCCAGTTCGATGGGTGGGTGGAACAGCCCGCGAACCTGCCGGTCTTGGTCGCGGATCCTTGGCGTGCTAGGGTCGGCGCCCTGATGGCGACGCAGGACGATGGAGCTCGCGCGGGCCTCCTGGCTTCGTTCACCGGCGATCCCGGCCGGACGCTGGTCCGTGCCTCCGAACGCGACTGGACGGCGGCACAGATCCTGGGCACGGCCGAAGCCCTGCGGCCGAGGTTTCTCGAAGGGCAAGGTCCTGTCGGCATCGCCTTCGCACAGCCGGGCTGGATCATGGCCGCGTTGCTCGCGGCCTGGAGTGCCGGGCGGCGGCCGGTGCTCCTCGACCCGAGCCTCAAACGCGAGGCGGAGGTGTTGCGACAGCTCTACCCCGGGATCCCCATGTACGCGGACAGTGTGACGGCCGGGGACGGGTGGCAATCTGTCGAGGAGTTGCTGGCCAGGAGCGAACCAGCGCCCGCCGTGCCGGCCTGGCTCCACCTGCCCACCGACGACGAGCCTTTCGTTGCCCTGCTCACATCGGCGAGCACCGGTGACAACAAGGTCATCGACAAACAGGGCTTCCAATTCTACCGGCAGATCGAAGCCATGGCTGCCGAGCTGGCGCTACCGGCGCGGTCGCGCGCGCTTTCGTTCGTGCCGCCTTTCCACATCCTCGGTTGCTTCTATGGGCTGATCTGGCCGCTGGCGCAGGGCCACGAGGCCGTGGCGGCCATCGGTCTGGCGGGCAGTGCCATGCTCGAGGCGTTGCTGAAGTATCAACCGGACTTCGTCGTCGGAACGGCGGCCCACTATCGCTTCCTGGTGCGGGCCGCCCCGACCGAGGCGTCGCTGCGGCAGAGCACCATGTACGTTTCGTCCGGAGCACCGCTCGACCCGGCCGTTGCCGATGCCTTCGCGGCCAAATACGGCACAGCGGTGCGCGATTTCTACGGCTCGACCGAGCTCGGCGGCGTGGCCGAGCGCATCTGGCCTGCGCCGTATCGCCCGACTCCTGGGGTGATGTGGCGCTTGGATCCCGACACGGGCGCTTTGCACGTCATGTCTCCCTGGGGCGGCGGAGCCCAGACGACCTGGGTGGCGACCGGCGACGCGGCCGAGGAAGAAGGAGAGGGGTTCCGCTTGCTCGGGCGTCTCGACCATGTGGTCAAGGTCGGCGGCAAGCGCTTCTCCACCATCGAGGTCGAGCAGGCGCTGCGCGACATGCCTGGTGTGGCCGAGGCCGCCGCGTTTTCCTATGCGCGCTTCGGCGAGCCCGCCCTTGCCGCTGCCATCGTTCTGGAACGTTCGGCTGCGGCCGACGAGCACGCCGTGCGCACCTTTCTCTCAAGCCGCCTGGCGAGCTACAAGCTTCCCCGCACCATCCTTTTTCTGGCCGCGCTACCACGCGGCTCGCACGACAAGGTCGACTACCAAGCTCTGCGGGGCATAGTCGTGGCGCCGTAGCGACACCATGGCATCTTCCATCACGACCCTGCGACCGCCGGCTGACCAAGAATGGGTTGGCGGCATCGTGTCCATGCCAGCCTTCGTGAACGACGCGGATGCGCCCTATCGGCCCGAGATCTTGTTGTGGCTGAACGCGGACGGTCTGGTCGTTGGAACGACGCTGGGAAAGCCGGGCGAAGTTCTCACCCGGGCCAGCGACCATTTGCGGGCGACCATCGCAAAGCCCATGCTGGGGCCGCCCCATTCCCCTGCGCGACTGCGGGTTTCGTCGGACGCGTTGGCGTCGGCCCTGCGCGCGGGTCACCCATCCATCGAAATCACGTGCGCACGAGCACATGCGATCCGCCCCGGGAGAGCCGCAATCAATGCTTGGCGGCGGCATCGCTCCCGAGACGATGGCCTCGTTTTTTCGGGCCGCGGCGGAGCTCTTCCGGACGAAGCCATGGAAGCTCGTGCCCGGCGATGCGGTCCTGTCCGTTACCGTGGAATCACACGGCCTCGATCAAGCGGCCTTGTCGGTGATTGGGCAGATGGGTCAGAGCCTCGGGTTCCTACTCTTCTCGACCATGGACGACTTCGATGCCTATCTGGACGCGGCCGAGTCCAGAGGAAGCGACAAAGATCCGACCATGCCCGAGTACCTGGTCCTCAACTTCGAGCGAGGGGCCGACATCAGCCCCGGCGTTCGCAAGGAGATCTCGGCGCACAAGTGGGAGGTTGCGGGGCCACGGGCCTACCCATGGGTGGCCTTCGTCGACAAGGCCACGGTGCCGAGGCCACCGACGGCCAAGGAGCTCGCGCTCTTGGAAGGCGCGACGTTGGCGTTGGCCGCGCTGGCCGGAGAGAGGAAGGCGGTAAAGGATGCCTTTGCCGGCGGCGAGCCTTTCGAGCGCATCTATTCCGTACCGACCCACGCGGGAGAAATCGCGGTTACGGTGCGCGCGCCTCACCCGCAACAACCGTCCGAGCATGATTTCGAGGGCGATGTCTTGTCCGACTTGGCCCAATTGGAGGAGGACGGCGCCCTCGCGGACTTCGACAAACGGCAGCCGCTTGAGGACGATCTCGTGCGCGCCTTCCTGGCCTCGCCCGAAGGCACCGCGGTCTCGGACATGGAAGGCCATCGCCTGCTCATGCAGTACGCCGCAGAGTACATCGGGGCCAGCATCGCGACCCTAGAGTCCAAGGATCTGCGGGAGGTGCTGTTCGAGATCATCCCTCGGAAAGTGAGCGTGGAAGCCTCGTCGGCCGGCGCCATCATCGAGGACTGCCGCGCCTTCTATCGTTTCCTCAAGCACCACTTCGGTCTGGCCCAGGCCGATGATTGCTTGCGCGTGGTCGGTCCATCGGCCGGCAAGAAGCTGGAACAGGCCCTCGCCGATCCGCGCAACTTCGGCATGGCCAAGTCGATTTTCATGGCGGGTGCAGAAGCCGGCTTCGACATCCACTCGAAGGAAGGCATCGAGGCCTGGATGCGCGAGGTGCGGGGAAAGCCCTTGCCCCCGTCGGTGCGTCTGCCTTTCGATCGAATGGACTTGGGAATGACACCGCGGATCGCGGGCAGCCGCGACCGCAAGAAGAAGAACCAGCGCAAGGCCGCCCGCAAGGCGCGCAAGAGAAACCGATAGGACGAACCACCCATGATGACCGGTGACATCAAGAGCAAGATCGACGCTGTTTGGAATGCCTTTTGGGCGGGCGGCATCGCCAATCCGCTGGAGGTCATCGAGCAGATCACGTACTTGCTCTTCCTGCGCCGGCTGGATGACCTGCACACGCTGGAGGAGAACAAGGCGGCGCGGCTGAAGCAGCCTATGGAGCGGCGGGTGTTTCCCAAGGGCAAGGATGGGCGGGGCAAGGACGGCGGGCGCGCGTATGAGGAATTCCGCTGGAGCAAGTTCAAGCACGCGGCCCCGGCCGAGATGTACGCCGTGATCGGCGAGCACGTCTTTCCGTTTTTGCGCGAGCTCGGCGGCGACGGCTCGACCTACGCGCACCACATGAAGGACGCGCGCTTCACCATCCCCACGCCCGCGCTCTTGGCCAAGGTGGTGGATCTGCTCGACGACGTACCCATGGAGGATCGCGACACCAAGGGCGACCTTTACGAGTACATGCTGGGCAAGATTGCCAGCGCCGGGCAGAACGGCCAGTTCCGCACGCCCCGCCACATCATCCGCCTGATGGTCGAGATGACCGCGCCGCAGCCGACCGACCTGATCTGCGACCCGGCCTGTGGCACGGCAGGCTTCCTGGTTGCGGCCGGCGAGTTCCTGCGCGAGCGCCAGCCCAGCCTTCTGCACGATTCGAAGCTGAAGAAGCACTTCCACCAGTCGATGTTCCACGGCTTCGATTTCGACAACACCATGTTGCGCATCGGCAGCATGAACATGCTCCTGCACGGCGTGGACAACCCCGACATCCGCTACCGCGATTCGCTGGCGCAGGATCATGCGCAAGGCAAAGCAGCCGAGGAAGCGTACACGCTGGTCCTGGCCAATCCGCCCTTTGCCGGCAGCCTCGACTACGAGAACACCGCCAAGGATCTTCTGGCTATTGTCAAAACGAAGAAGACCGAGCTGCTTTTTCTTGCGCTGTTCCTGCGCCTGCTCAAGCCCGGTGGTCGCGCCGCGGTCATCGTGCCGGACGGCGTGCTCTTTGGTTCAAGCAACGCGCACAAGGAATTGCGGCGCATGCTGGTGGAAGAGCAAAAGCTGGACGGCGTGGTGTCGCTGCCCGGGGGCGTGTTCAAACCCTACGCCGGCGTGTCCACCGCGATCTTGCTTTTCACCAAGACCAACTCGGGCGGCACCGATCGCGTCTGGTTCTACGACGTCGAAGCCGACGGCTGGAGCCTGGACGACAAGCGCGCGCCCTTGCTGTCCGACGACAAGCTCGGCCCCGTGCCCAAGGTCGAGCTGGCGAAAGACGAGCACAACAAGAACAACATCCCAGATGTCCTCGCCCGCTGGCAGAAACGCGACAGCGCCGAACGCAAGCGCCCGCGAACCGCGCAGAGCTTCTGCGTGCCCAAAGCCGACATCGCAGCCCAAGGCTACGACCTGAGCCTCAACCGCTACAAGGAAGTGGTGCACGAGGAAGTGGAGCACAAAGCGCCGAAGGAGATCCTGGCGGAGCTGGAGAAGCTGGAGACGGAGATTCAGAAGGGGATGAAGGAGCTGGAGGGGATGGTCGGATGAGTGTGTGGCCTACCGCACGCATCGAATCGTTCTGTGCGACGGGCACGGGGGGCACGCCTTCCCGAGGCAGCATGGAACGCTACTACAAGGGGGGAACTATCCCGTGGGTGAAGTCGGGCGAGCTTCGAGAAGGGATCATCAACGACACGGAGGAGCACGTCACCGAGGCGGCGCTACAGGAGACGAACGTGAAGCTCGTGCCATCGGGCGCGCTCCTTCTCGCGATGTACGGCGCCACCGTTGGGCGACTTGGACTTCTCGGTGTTCCAGCCACAACAAATCAGGCCGTGTGCCATATCATTCCCGACCCCAAGGCGGCTGACGTTCGCTATCTATTCCGCGCACTAAGCAATCAGGTGTCCGGCATAGTCGCCCGAGGTGTCGGTGGGGCGCAGCCGAATATCAGCCAAGGCATCGTGAAAGCCCTGACTGTGCCTTTGCCGCCATTGCCCGAGCAGCGGCGGATTGCGGAGGTGCTGGACCGGGCGGAGGCACTGCGGGCCAAGCGCCGCGCCGCCCTCGCCCAACTCGACACCCTCACCCAATCCATCTTCCTAGACCTCTTCGGCGACCCCGGCGACAATCCCAAAGCCTGGCCAATGCGCGAGGTGTCCGACTACGTCGCCGAGTTTCAAGGTGGCAAGAGCCTGGAAGCAGAAAGCGGCGAGAACGTGGCCGCCCGGAATCGGATATTGAAGATCAGCGCCGTTACATCAACGGAGTTTGAACCCGACGAGAGCAAGCCGGTTCCGGACAGCTACACGCCCCCGTCGGAACACTTTGTGCGTACCGGTGATTTGCTATTCAGCCGTGCAAATACAACCGAACTCGTCGGCGCGGTTGCCTACGTCGGGAGGACGCCGCCGAACCTGTTGTTGCCCGACAAACTTTGGCGCTTCGTCTGGCGCGATTCTGCTGCGGTCGAACCGCTTTTCGTTCGAACCTTGTTTCATACTCCCGCTGTTCGTCGCGAGATTGCCCGAAGGGCAACTGGCACCAGTGGGTCAATGAAGAACATCTCGCAGGAAAAGCTGTTCGGCATCCGAACGATCCTCCCGCCACTTTCCGTCCAAACCGAGTTTGTCCGTCGCAGTAATGCCGTCGACAAACTGAAATCCGCCCACCGCGCCTCGCTCGCCAAACTCGACGCGCTCTTCGCCTCGCTCCAGCACCGAGCGTTCCGGGGAGAGCTGTGACGTGAGCAGCCCTCGAGCTCCGGGCTAACGTCGACTCTTTTTGCGCACAGCCTTTTGCTGCGTTCTCTTGTGGCCCGTGTGCGCTCCGTGAACGTACAGAGCCATGTTGTCAGAGGGATTGGCCACGATGTCACAATGGCCGGCCGGGCCGTCGTACGCTAGGTGGACGAAACGAAGGAAGTCTCTGCCCAGAAGGCCGTTGAACGGCCGTGGGGTCGGCGGCGTGCTCATGCCAACCATCTCGGAAGTGAAAGTCATCGACGTTGTCCGAGGACCGTTGGTAAAACCAATCGCGACGCTCAAGAAGAAGATCGGGCACTCCTCTGGAACATGAGAAATGCCGGTCATCGGCTCGAACCGAATAGGTTCAAGACCTAGGGATTCGGCGATTCCGCGATCGACGACAGTCTTGGAAGCGCCTGTGTCGACCAGCATCTTGATTTGGATGCTCGATGCTTGCTGAACATCCCCCGGCTCAAGCACCGCACGTGAAAGCGTTACGCTGGCGATTGGCCCCACAAAGACCAGCGCGTCCCTAGAGACGGCGCCGTTCCCGTCCAGATGCTGGCAGCGATGTCTCACGCGCAGGCAAGGCCAAACATCACGGCGGCCGTCACCGGGGTAGGGTGCGTTTCCAACACCGGCGCTATCACATAGCCGGTCCCTGCGCCAAACTCCTGAACGGCGGCAACGTAGGCGGACTTCTCGTCATCGTGGAAACCGCGCACGGATCCATCTTTGAAAACCACCCACTGCCCACGATGCTTTGCAAGCAGCGCCGGCAAAGCAGCGCGGAACAGCTTGGTTTCCTCAAGAACTTTTTCGGATACGGTTCCCATGGGTTGCACCTTCTGACCCTTCCAATGGTACCACGTGAAAGGCTTTGGGCACCAAGGACGTTACCCGGCGCGTGCTGCTGACCCTGGTATCGCGACACGTTGTTTGACGGGGCGCGCATTCGAGGCGAACATCAAGGCCTTCAGCACGGATTTCGAGGGAAAGGCTCGCGATGGCATCGGAACGTGACAAAGGTCCGACATCTTTCAGGTCGCATGCGGCGGGCTTGCGCCAAGGCAAGGATGAAACTAAACTTGATCTCAGATCATCCGATGATCTAAGAAGCAAGCGACTCGATCGCTACCAGGCCAAACGACTTGCGCAAGAAATCCTACGGGACGGGACCGTTTCCTACACGAAGCACTGCGAGGAAGAGCTGAATAACGACGCCATGGATACCATGGACGCGGCGAACGTCTTGCGCTGCGGGAAAATCGAAAGGGAGCCGGAGCCAGCCGAAAAGTTTGGATCCTGGCGGTATCAGGTCGAGACGCAAAGGATGGCGGTGGTGATCGAGATTCACTCGAAGACGTCGCTGCGAGTAATCACCGCTTGGAGAAAGAAGAAATCATGACTTGCCCGAACTGCGGAAACAAGATGACCAGCAAGCGCGAGAACCACAAGTACACCGCCTGTGGTCTCGACTACGTCACCCTGGTGAACGTGGAAGTCCGGCGCTGCCAGTCGTGCGGCGAGTGGGAGGTGGTGATCCCTAAGATGGAGCAACTGCACCGCGTGCTGGCCCAAACCGTGGCCCAGGGAAAGTCGCACCTGCGCGGCAGCGAGATCCGATTTCTAAGGAAGTACCTGGGGTATTCGGGCGTGGAAGCGGCCAGTGCGCTTTCCGTCACGCCAGAAACCATGTCCAGGTGGGAGAACGACAAGGTTGCTATCTCGCAAAGTGCCGAGAGATTTTTGCGCCTGATGGTGGTCAACCAGCAGCCGACCCAGTGCTATCCCCTCGAAGACTTGCTGGCCGACAAGACCGACAAGAAGCCAGCGCCCATCAAGGTAGACCTCGATACATCCTGGAAGGCCGCGGGTTAGGCGGTCATGCGCCGGCCGAAGGCGGCTAGCGTGCGTGGGAAGTGACCCCTGGGCCATTTGCCGGGGACGGGCACGTTGCCTCGAATGCCTCGCAAATTGCCGCGCAATCGCGCGATGTTAGGTCATTTGATGGGCATTTGATAAAATTAGGCGAAAGAGCTGCTGACGTGACTGACTTCGCCCCGCGTTTCACCATCACCAACGCCATCACGGGCGGGTTGACGGTCATCGAGCGGGCGCGCGGGTTCCTGGAGGCGGCGACTCTGTCCGCGGAGTGGGTGCGGCGCATGAGCCAGCGGGCGCTGTTGCTGGAAGCCCACCACACCACGCACATCGAGGGCACGCTGCTGACCCTGGCGCAGGCCGAACGGCTTTGGGCGGGCGAAAAGGTCCCGGAGGCCAGGCGCGATGACGTACGTGAGCTGCTCAACTATCGCGAGGCCTTTGGCTTGGTCTCCGAGTATCTCGGCAGTGGCGAGCCCATCACCGAAGGGCTGATCCGCGAGATCCACAAGCGGCTGGTCGCGGGCGTGCGCGGAGGCGAGGGCGGGCCAGGCGCCTATCGCAAGGCGCAGAACTACGTGGTGAACAGCAAGACCCGCGAGGTCATCTACACCCCGCCGCTGGCCGAGGATGTCCCGCCGTTGATGATGGATCTGGTCCATTGGCTGGGCGCCAAGACCGATGTCCATCCCGTGCTGGTGGCCGGCATCGCGCAGTTCCAGCTGGTGCACATCCATCCCTTCCTCGACGGCAACGGCCGGACCTCGCGCCTGCTGTCCACTCTATGCCTTTACCGAGCGGGCTTCGATTTCAAGCGCCTCTTCACCATCAGCGAGTTCTACGACCGCGACCGCCCGGCCTTCTACCGGGCCATCCAAAGCGTGCGCGAGCACGACATGGACTTGACCGGCTGGCTGGAATTCTTTGTCGGCGGGTTAGCCACGCAGATGGAAGAAGTCAAAGCCCGTGGCACGGTAGCCATCCGCTCCGATGTGGCTGCTCGAGCCCACCACCTGAATGACCGCCAGTCCGCTGTGCTGGCGGAAATCCTGTCGGCGGGACGACTCGGTGTGGCTGACCTCGAAAGCCTCTTCTCTACGGTAAATCGCCGTACCCTGCAGAGGGATTTGAAACGGCTGCTAGAAACGGGGCTGGTGCGGGAAATGGGCTCAGGCCCGACGGATCCCAACCGGCTTTATGTGCCAGGGAAGCTGTGACAGACTGTGACACGGAGCTGTGACAAGCTATGACACCGAGCTGTGACAGGCTAGCAGGCAGGCGGACATGACCCTCTTCGCCTTTCTGCAAGCCGAATGGCCGGATGTCTACGAATCGGCCGGCAAGGCCGAGGCGGCTGTCTACCCCGACCCGCGCACGGCCTGCTTCTACGCCCGGCGCACGCTGGAGCTGGCGGTGGCGTGGATGTTCAAGCACGACCCTGCGCTGAAGCTGCCTTACCAAGACAACCTGAGCGCGCTCATCCACGACCCGACCTTCAAGGCGGCGGCAGGCGAAGCCGTGTTCACCAAGGCTCGGCTCATCAACACGCTGGGAAACCAGGCCGTGCACAGCCATCGCGCCATTCAGTCTTCGGACTCGGTCGCGGCGGTTCGCGAGCTATTCCATTTCACGTACTGGCTCGCGCGCTCGTATGCGCGAGGGGCAAAGCCTGCCTCGGGGCTTGCGTTTGATGTCATCGCGCTGCCCAAATTCGCGCCGCTGCCAAAGCAAACCGTCGAGCAACTGCAGAAGCTCGAAGCTGGGCTTCGCGAGCGGGACGAGAAGCTGTCGGTGTTGCTGGCCGACAAGGCGGCTCTCGATGCCGAGCTGACCCGCCTGCGTGCCGAAGTCGCCGAGGCCAAGAAGCAAGCGGCAGCGCAGCCGGATACGCACGACTACTCCGAAGCGGAGACGCGCGATGCATTCATCGACCTGCTTCTCAAAGAGGCGGGCTGGACCCTCGCAGAGCCGCGGGACCGCGAATTCGAAGTCGACGGTATGCCCAACAATCAGGGCAAAGGTTACGTCGACTACGTCTTGTGGGGCGACGATGGCAAGCCGCTGGGGCTGGTGGAGGCCAAGCGCACCAAGCGGGACGCCCGGGTGGGCCAGCAGCAGGCCAAGCTTTACGCCGATTGTCTGGAAGCGCGCTTCGGCCAGCGCCCGGTGATCTTCTATTCCAACGGCTACGAGCACTGGCTCTGGGACGACCGCAGGTATCCACCACGCCAGGTTCAGGGTTTCTACAAGAAGGCCGAGCTGGAGTTGCTGATCCAGCGGCGTAGCACGCGCAAGCTGCTGGCCGCCGCCGAGATCCACCAGACCATCGTCGAGCGCTACTACCAGACGCGCAGCATTCGGCGCATCGGCGAGGCCTTTGAACGGGATCACGACCGCAAAGCGCTGGTGGTGATGGCCACGGGCGCGGGCAAGACACGCACCGTGATCGCACTTTGCGATCTGCTCATGCGCTGCAATTGGGCCAAGCGCATTCTGTTTCTGGCCGACCGGGTGGCCTTGGTCAATCAAGCGGTGGGCGCATTCAAGAGGTTCCTGCCCGACGCTCCGCCGGTCAACCTGGTCACCGAGAAGGACGCCGAAGGGCGCGTGTACGTGTCGACCTATCCAACGATGATGGGTTTGATCGACGAATCACAGGACAATGTGCGTCGCTTCGGCGTTGGGCACTTCGACTTGGTCATCATCGACGAGGCCCACCGCTCGGTCTTCCAGAAGTACCGGGCCATCTTCGACTACTTCGATTCCCTGCTGGTCGGGCTGACGGCCACGCCCAAGGACGAGGTGGCGCGCAACACCTACGATCTGTTCGAGCTCGAAAACGGCGTACCCACGGACGCCTACGGTCTTGACGAAGCGGTCAAGGACGGCTTTCTGGTGCCGCCCAAGGCCGTGTCAGTGCCGACGGAATTCCAGCGCGAGGGCATCACCTACGCTGATCTTTCCGAGGACGAAAAAGAACAGTGGGACGAGCTCGAGTGGAACGAGGACGGCACCGTGCCCGACCGGGTGGAGTCCGAGGCGGTCAACAAGTGGCTGTTCAACAAGAGCACGGTAGACAAGGTTCTGAAGCACCTGATGACCCACGGAGTGACCGTGGCGGGCGGCGATCGGTTGGGCAAGACGATTCTGTTCGCGAAGAATCAGGCCCACGCGGATTTCATCGCCGAGCGCTTCGACGCCAACTACCCGAACTTCAGGGGCGAGTTCGCCCGGGTCATCACCTTCAAGGTCGAATACGCGCAGAGCTTGATCGAGTCATTTTCGGCCAAGGACAAGTCGCCACATCTTGCGCTGTCGGTGGACATGCTGGACACCGGCATCGACGTTCCAGAAGTGGTCAACCTGGTCTTCTTCAAAGTTGTGCGCTCGAAGACCAAGTTTTGGCAGATGCTTGGACGCGGCACCCGGCTGTGTCCGGATCTGTTTGGGCCGGGCAAACACAAAGAGCACTTCCAGATCTTCGACCACTGCGGAAATCTGGAATTCTTCGGACAGAACCCGGCGACGGTTGACGGCGCACCTGGTGAATCGCTGGGCAAGCGCTTGTTCAAGCGGCGTTTGGAGACAGTCGCCGAGCTGGACAAGAAACTGCGCCTCGGCACCAGGCTGGCGGATGCGCCAGAGACAATCGTTGGCGATCCACGGAACGAAGCCGAGCTGCGTATGGCCGTCGCCGAACTGCTCCATGGCGAAGTGGCGGCCATGAACCTGGACAACTTCGTGGTGCGGCCCAAGCGCCGCCTGATTGAGAAATACGCCCAGGCCGCGGCTTGGGCCAAGCTCTCCGACGAGGCCCTGACCGAGCTGTCGCATGACGTGGCGGGCTTGCCGTCCGAGCTCGAACCCGAGCCGGAAGAAGCCAAGCGCTTCGACTTGCTCGTTCTCAATTTGCAGCTGGCCCACCTGCGCAGCGAGCACGCCTTCGAACGCCTGCGCGACCAGGTAAGAGCCATCGCGGGCTTGCTGGAGGAAAAATCCGCTATTCCGATGGTGCGCGCGCAGATGGAATTGATCGCGGACGTCCAGACCGACGAATGGTGGCAGGACGTCACGACGGCGATGCTCGAGCGGGTGCGGCGGCGGTTACGCGACCTGGTCCAGTTCATTGACAAGCAAAGCCGCAAGCCGGTCTATTCCGACTTCGAGGACGTGCTGGGCGCGCAAATCGACGTGGAGCTGCCCGGTTTCAAGACCGGTGATGACTTCGAGCGCTTTCGTGCGAAGGCGCGCTCGTTCCTGCTGGCCCACCAGGATCACGTCGCCATTCACAAGCTGCGCATGAACCGCGCGCTCACGTCCGCCGACTTGGCGGAATTGGAACGCATGCTCGGCGATGCGGGCATTGGCGGTCCTGAACAAATCAATCAAGCGAAAGAGACATCGCACGGACTCGGGCTCTTCGTGCGCTCGTTGGTAGGGCTCGACCGAGAAGCAGCCAAGACAGCGTTGGGCGAATTCCTGGCGGGAAAATCGCTGGCCGCGAATCAGATAGAGTTCGTAACCTAGTCGTGAACCACCTGACGGAGCACGGGGTGATGGAAACATCGCTGCTCTATGAGTCGCCGTTCACAGACCTTACGCCGCGCGGTCCGGAGGGACTGTTCAGTGCCGCGCAGGTGAATGAGCTGGTGGGCGTGCTTCAGCGGGTGCGGGCAGCGGCCATGGCGGGGTAGGATCCACACCGTTTTTCACTGCAGAATCGACGTGATCTTCGCCGTGTTGAAGGCACTGTAGCTGATCGCGTTCGCGCGATTGTTCCGCGTGTTCCAATTCGACTCCATCAGCGATGGAGTGGAAGCAAAGTCCGACGCGCCAGCGTCGGAGCAGTCGGTGGTCGGACCGAAGCCCGACATGGCCTGGTCGGGCGCCTGCACGCCGCGCGCCACGCGCGAGGACTTGATGAATTGAGCCGAGGTCTTGGCCAGGGCGGGTTCTATTCCACACATGCCGGGGCCTGATGTCGCGTTCTGGTCCGAGATTCGGATGGTGAACGGAAGTGTTCCGGTGAGCACACCCGCCTCGTTCGTGTTGTCCATGTTCCAGTCGCTGTGTTGAACGATGGCGAAGTGGGCAAGAATCTGAGCGTCTGAATAGACCGGTGTCGTACTCTTGCGCAACAACTGGATAGCTTCGTAGGGTGAGTTATGTCCGCCGCCAGCGGCGAAGACCACCCGGTAGTTGTTGCTGGTGTCGGTGTTGTCCAGGGCAGCCTTGAGCGTCCTGTAGACCATCTGTCCGCCGGTCGACAACTGGGACACCTGCGTGGCGGCGAAGTCCCAGCTTTGTGGGACGCTGTCGTGAATGTTGGCAGGCAGATACCAAGCGCGCGAGGAATCGCCCAGGGCCGGCGTGGAGTACTGCTGGAAGAACAGCCAGTTCCCGTGCCCCGCACCGGATCCCTTCATGTTGCTCTTGTGCCCGACGGTGGTGTCGCCGAACACAAGGCCGATCATCTCAATCTGCCCCGGGTAGATGGTCTTGTTGTGATAGATGGCCATCATGCCCGTCAGTTGGGCGAGGTTGTCGTCCGGATCGGCATCGCCATCGTGGCCCTGGATCACCTGATAGACCGTGACCGGCGCACCGCCCGTGCTTCCACCCGTGCCTGCGGAAGCTGTTCCACCGGTACCGGGAGTCGCGCCGCCCGTCCCACTTGAAGTCTTGCCACCCGAGCCCGTTGCCGTCGTTTCTCCAGTACCAGTGGAAGTCGTCCCCCCCGTTCCAGCCGTCGTTCCGCCGCTCGTGACGCTGACTGTCATGCCGCCTGTGCCACCTGAGCTCGTGCCTCCCGTGCCGGTCAAGGTCGCGCCGCCTTTGCCCGTTGCGAGCGATCCCCCCATGCCAGTCGAAGTTGCTCCGCCCATCCCGGCCGAGGTCGTTCCGCCGGTGCTCGTCGAGATCGTTCCGCCGGTGCCCGTCGAAGTCGTTCCGCCGGTGCTCGTCGAAGTCGTTCCGCCCACGCCACCGGTACTCGCTGCGTCGGCGCCACCGGTAGATGTGGTTGCCCGCGCATCGGCTCCCGCATCCGCTGTTGGGGTTGATGAACAGGCAAGCGGCACCAACGCGATGACAAGGAATCCAAGAGTCCAGTGAATCATCGACATTTCCAATCGCTCCTCATTCTTGATTGCTGCTTTTCAAGCCTGTCACACGCATACGGCACAGTCTACCGCATCTGCACCTTGCGGAGGCGCCGGTCAGCTCTCAGTTTTGGAGACGAGAAATACGACGAAAGCGCGCTACGAGCGGCGACGGGGATGGCGCCACCGGCGAGGACTACCGAGGGATTCTGAGCGAAGTCGACGAGATGGCGGAACTCAAGAGACTTGTCCTCGACATGTATCACCTCGCTTGTCTACTTCGAGGTCACACGCAAGCGGTGGAAGTGGTCGCTGTGGCTTGGCCTTATGCTTCTCCTCCTTTTCCTATCTTTCGACGTTCCCTTCGCCGTGGCCAACCTGTTCAAGATCCGAGATGGTGGCTATGTGCCACTCTTGGTTGGGGCCGCGTTCTTTCTGATCATGGCGACCTGGCACCGTGGCCGCGCCATCTACCGCGAGCAACTCGCGAACGCATCGTCGCCGTTCGCGACGTTCTTCCACACGCTGGATGAAACCCATTTGGTGCGGACCAGCGGCATGAGCATCGTTCTCACCAGCCATGCGGACGGTATTCCTCCTGTTCTTTCGCAGCTGGTCCGACAGGTGAAGGCGCTGTCCGAAACCGTTCTGCTCGTTACGGTTCGTGTGCTCCACCAGCCTCACGTCGCCGACGTCTCTCAGTTGACCGATCTTGGCCACGGTTTCTACCGTCTCGTGATGACCTGCGGGTACATGGACGAGCCCAATGTTCCCCGCGCCGTGGCCCTAGCCATCGAGCGGGACGGTCTTCGGTTGGACCTCGAGCACGCGACCTATTTCGTCGCTCGCGACACCTTCATGGCCACGTCGGCAGGCCGGATGGGGCGGATCGGCGAGGGGTTCTTCGCGCTACTTGCCCGCAACACAAGCTCGCTGAGTGGATATTTCTTTCTGCCACCTCACCAGGTTGTCGAGATCGGAGAACAGCGCGACTTGTAGCACTCCGGGCGAGGTCGCTTCCCGTTGGAATGCGGCTTACGTTCGTGCTCGAAAGCGTGCCACCAGCTCGTGAACGAAGCGCAACTTGGTGACGACCTTCTCGCTCGGCGCAAAGGGATAAGCGTCTCGCAGGCCCATCGCTCGATTGAGACCGTTGATCGCCAGTGTGAGTGCAGGCCAGCCCGCGAGCAATTGTTCGAAAGATCTTGTCACTAGGTCTGTGGACGCTGGTAGTCGCGGGCCGAGTGAAAGTCCAAACGCAGCCGCGGTTTCCATGGTGTCCCACATGTGAAGGTAATGGGCCCAGGTTTCGGCCCAGTCCTCCCACGGATGCACGGCCGCATAGGCGCTGACATGCTCAGTCTCCCAGCCAGCGCGCTCGCCCGCGCCGTAGTGGGATTTCAATGCCCCATCGTACGCAACCGACTCGTCGCCGAACAAAGCGCGAAAGGCATTCAGCAACGCCGTGTCGTTACGCACTATACGGAACCAATAGTAGTGACCACTTTCGTGGCGAAAGTGGCCTAGCAGAGTCCGGTAGGTCTCGCCAAGATTCTGGCGGGTGCTCTCCCGAAAGGGATCATCCGCTTCGGCGATGTTGAGCGTGATGAGTCCATCCTCGTGTCCCGTCAGAACCGGCGGGCCACTGTCCACGCGCTTGAGAAAGGCGAACCCGAGGCCCTCCTTGGGATCTTCGCTCTTGCTCGCGAGCGGCAAGCGCCAGGAAATCAAAGTGTACACGAGCCGCCGCTTGGCCTGCTCGATCTTCAGCCACGCCGCGCGACCATCAGGGTCGGAGAGATCAGGAATCACCTCATTCAGTCGACACGCTGTGCAGAAGGGGTCTTGGTCCCCGGCACTAACCAGCCAGTTACACGCTTGGTGGTCCAGGTTGTTCTTGCACAACCGGTGCGTGCGCGGCGGCTCGGCGTCGAAAGCCACCATTGCATCGCGCTCGGGTGCGAATGCTAGGCGTGCTTGACATGCGATGCAGCGATCGTTTTCGAAGTGAACCAGATTTCCGCATCGGCACGCGAAAAGCTTCATGCCATCTCCTCGCCGGCAAAGATTGCAAACCGCATGCCCTTCCTGGTGCAGGCGGCGGCGAACCCGGCTGCGTTGCAAGGTAGCACAACGAGCGGTAGAACCGTGACGGTCGAAAGCACATGGACACAGAAGGTCGAAGACGCTCGGATAATTTCGAAGATCGCGGCCAAGGCGCAAGTGGCGGTCGTGCCGCCATGGCGTTGCCTATCCAGGCTTTGGTCGGGCTGGTCCGCATCCTGGGTGTCAAGGGCACGCTGCTGGTCGCAGCCGTTCTAGGCGCCGGTTATTTTCTGTTACCGTCGGGGATCAAGCAGCAGCTCTTCGGTAGCGGAAGCGAGCCGGCGAACGGTGGGGCAGCTGCCACCAGCGTCTGCAAAGCCTCGCCCAGCAGCGCCAAGGCTTGCGACTTTTCCAGAGTCATTCTGGCTTCGACCGAAGACGTGTGGACCGCCACGTTTCGTCGCGATGAACTGCCGAGCTACGGACGCGCCCAGGTGCAGTACAGCGACCCTACGCTGGTGGTGTTCGCCGTCTCGGTGGATACCGGCTGCGGGACCGCCACGTCGGCAGTCGGACCGTTTTATTGCCCTCGCGATCGCCGGCTGTACATCGATCCCAGCTTCTATCAAGTGATGGAGCGGCGTCTGCGGGCGCCCGGCGATTTCGCGCAAGCGTACGTCATCGCCCATGAGGTCGGACACCACGTGCAAAATCTGATCGGCGCGACGAACGCGCGACTGCGGGGTGAAACCGCCAATCAGCTCTCGGTGAGGGTCGAGCTGCAAGCCGACTGCTTCGCCGGCGTCTGGGGGCACACGGCCCGCGCTTCGTTGGCCATCGACGAGCGGGATTTGAAAGAGGCCGTCAACGCCGCCCACGCCATCGGGGACGATGCCTTGGGCAATACCAATGCTGCTGACCAAACTCACGGGACCAGCGCACAACGCATGCGCTGGTTCCGCCGTGGCTTCGAAAGTGGCGACGCCCGAAAGTGCGACACATTCAGCGTTGCCAGCCCGCACGATCTGTAGAGTTCTACGCTCGTCGCAGCAGGGACAGCGAGAACGCCCCACTTCGCCTTCACGCCTGACGAGCTGATCGAGAAGACGACCTGCGGGTCAACTTCGGTGAGCAGCCTCACGGTCGAGCTCCTGAGACTCCTAAGGGATTGGCCAAATCCGCCGATAGTACCGACATGTTTGGACCACTATCTTGGACTAGGTCGCCCAAGGTATTCCTCTGTTCGATACTCGTCTTGGGCGGCTGTTCGGTCGACCTCAGCGATCTGCGCGCCCCATCTCGGCGAGATGCGGGCAGTTCAAGGGACGCTTCAGCCGATGTCGTCGATAGCGGGCTTGTCGCTACGGACGGCGCAACAGAACGTCCGACGGATCGAGACACGGCTGCACCGGACGGTACCGGCGCACCCACAGACGTCAGTCAGGCCGATCGCGACCTAACCCACGACGCCGTGGAGGGGGACCTTCCCTGCGCGAACGGCGATTTGAATTCGGTTGGCGATGCGGATGCCGGCGGCGATGTTGGCGACGACGATGGCGACGATGTTGGCGATGACGATGGCGGCGTAACCCTGGCGCTCGACAGTAACGACAATTTGCCCGTCGATGGATTGACACTCTCGCCTAGCGACGCTGATGTCGATGGGACAGATGACTGCGTCTGGGCTGATGTCCTTCCAAGCGACGACGCCGGCGACGCAGCCCGCTTCGACGTTTCAGTGGCGACGGATGGCGGCACCGAAGTCGGCGGCACCGATCTCTCGACCACAGGCGATGGGCCAGCACACGTCATAAGCGAATTCTCAGTCACCTCTGCGGGCGACGCACCCTGGTTCATCGCGGTTGGGCCAGACCACAACCTGTGGTTCACCGAGCACGTCGGCAGTAAAATCGGCCGCTTGGTCATCGGTGGCGACGTTACTGAGTTCGAGATTCCGACTGCGGATAGTGTTCCTGAGTGCATCGTGGCGGGTCCGGACGGCGCCCTTTGGTTTACCGAGAACGGCGGCAACAAGATTGGTCGCGTGACGACGGATGGCTCATTCGGCGAGTTCAACGTTCCGACTGCCAACAGCGCTCTTGATGGAATTGCGCTTGGCTCGGATGGCAACATTTGGTTCACGGAATTCAACACAGGCAGGATTGGTCGTATCACCACCGCGGGAACGATCACCGAGTACGCGCTGGCCGTGGGCAGTGAGCCGGCCCGAATCACCCCTGGCCCGGACAATGTCCTCTGGTTCACCCAATTCGGTAACGGCAAGCTTGGTCGTTTCACGCCGACCACACCCACCGCGGTCGCGATCTTCAACGTCACGAATGTCGGCACTGCTCCCTCGGGCATCGTGCTTGGTCTCGATGGTAATCTTTGGTTCGTCGATACCGGCACCAACCGCATCGGCCGCAGCACCCCAACAGGAATCATTACGGAATTTCCAATTCCGACCACGAGCGGCCTGGCCACACGGGGCAGCATCACGCCTGACCTCGATGGCAATCTCTGGTTCACCGAGTTCGGCGGAAACAAAATCGGTCGCATCACGCCGGCCGGGGTGGTTACCGAATTCCAAATCCCGAGCGCAGGTGGCGCGCCCAACGGTATCGTCACCGGTCCCGACGGTAATATCTGGTTCGCCGAGACGGGTACGGGCAAGCTCGGACGAATCACGCCATAATCAATGGGAGGCGAGGGCGGCGAACGTGCGGGAGAGAGTTTTGGGGCCTCGGGACGGGTGCAGCTAGCAACCCAGAGTTCAGCCAGAGCTCAAATCGACGTCTGGGCCTCGGTCACCTGCAACGTGACGGCCTTGGCGGCGCTACGCTGCTTGGGCTGGTAGTAAAGGTAGACCTCGGCGCCACCGTCGCTGGCGGTGACTGGCATGGTGGCTTGCAGGTGGTACTTGAAGGTCTGACTGCCAGATGCAGGCAGCGTAGACAAGTAGAGCATCAACTGCTTGCCTGTGATCTCGTACGCAGACAGGACCTGGCTGGTCTTGTATGCGTCGAGATCCTGGGTGGCCACTTGGAAACCGGGTGGCAGGCCCAGGGTCACCATGATCATGTTCTGCACGCTGGCGGTGTTGTTGTTCACCACGACCGTGGCGGTCGCGCTCTCGTCCAGCACCAGGCTGGTCTTGTCGTAGGACACGCTCACGCTGAGGGGACCGCTGGGCGTTGCGGGGGCGCTGGCCCAGGGGAGGTTGTGCTGCGCCACCAGGCTGTAGCTGACCTTGCCGGTGCCAGCGAAGGTCAGCGTGACCGCGTGATCGCCGGTGGTGGCGAGGGTGGACAGATCCACCGTGGTCATCACGTCCGACTGATCCGCGGTCAGCGCCAGGGTGGTGAACGTGGCCCCGTCGACGCCAACGTCGAAGCTGCCCACGGCGCCGTCGCCGCCCTTGCTCGCGGCCAAGAGCAGGGCGCGCAGGGTCCAGATGGTGGCCTGGGTGGAGCCGAAGTTCCCCATCGAGTCGCGCGTGCCGGCCAAGTAGGCGAGCGCCTTGTCCACCGTGTCCTTGTTGCCCCCGGCCAGGAGGAGGGCGTGGGTCGCGAGCGCGGTGGCGGAGGTATCGGCGTCGTTGCCGCCGCCGTAGAAGCAAGTCTGCGTCCCGCCCGAATCCCAGGACACCTTGTCGCCGTCGACCTTCTTGAGCGCGAGCAGCATGTCCATCACCTTGCTGGCCGTCGCATCGCTTGGCGCTGCGGTCTGGAAGGCGTTGGCGATGATGCCCAGCGAGTATGCGTCGAGCTTTTCCGTATCGAGGTTCTGCTTGACGTAGCCGAGGCCGCTCGCCAGTGCGGGCCCGGTGTAGCCCGCAGAGGCCAGGGCCCACACCACGAACGCGGTATTGCGTACCAGGCTGGTCTGGAAAGTGAAGAACTCGGACTTGTCGCCCTGCCACGACCCGTCCGCGTTTTGCTTGCCGAGCAGCCAGTCGCGCGTGCGCGCGATCATGGCGTCGTCTACGGTCTGCACCTTGGCCATATCGGCGAATTCCATCAACCCGAACGCGGTGACGGAAAGATAAGGCGCCGGATCTTGCTCGCCAAACCACGAGTAGCCGCCGCCCTTGTGCTCGAAGGTAAGCAGGCGCTGATAGCCGGCCGACATGAGCGACTCGGCCTTGAGCTGGATCTCGGGCTTGAGCTGCTTGGTCTGCTGCAGATACGCGGTGACAAGGACATTGGGCCACGCCGTCGACGTGGTCTGTTCGAAGCAGCCCGTCGGCACGCGCAGCAGGCTATCCATGCCACTAACCACCTGCGACAGATAGGCTGGGTAGACGTTGAGGTAGAGCTGTTGCGAGCCTGCCACCGCGGCGGCGGGAAAGCTCACCTTGCTGGTGATCGTGCCCGCGGCCAGCGCACCGGAGACCGCCACGGGAACCGTCTGACCGTCGGGGACCACAAGCACGGAGCGCGCCACGGCGTCCGAGCGCGCTGCACCCGTGCCCTTCACAGTCATGGTCTGGCGGCCCACCTTGTCCACGCGCACTGGGAAGCGGACGCCGACCACCTGACCGGGGTCGAGCGCCACGTCGACGCCGGTTCCGCCGAGCGGCGTGAACCAGTCGGCCGTTTGCATTTCGACTCGCACCGTTTGTGCCGTGTCGAGGTAGTTGTAGACCGCGATTGGGAAACTCACCTGGTCGCCCCTGGTCAAGGTGGCGGGGAAGTCGATGTCGATGAAGAACTCCTGGAACACGCGGATCGCGCCCTCGCCACCGCCCATCTTGCCGCTCATGGTGTGAGCCAATGAGGAAACCCGCCATTGGGTGATACTGTCGGCCATGTCGACGGAGATGCTGGCCTTGCCATCCGACCCGGTGATGAGCTGGGGATTCACGTAGAGGGTTTCGGGGAAATCTTGGCGCACGCGCGGCTCGTCGCCGCCCGACGCGCCACCAGTGCCAGCCGTGGCGGTTCCGGTCGAGCCAGCCATGCCTGCCGCGCCGCCAGCGCCCGTCGTCGCGGGCACGCTGAACGCCGGCGGCATCGCGGGACCGCCGCCAAGGTTGAATACCACCCCGGCATCGGCGTTTGTCGCTCCACCCATTCCCAGGTCAGTCTTCGTGCCTGCGGGCAGGTCGAGCTCGGTGATGGCAAAGGTCAGGGGCTCGTCGTCGTCCGTGTTCGCCTTCTCGTCCGGCCCGCTGGTCAATAGATCCACCACGTCCATGGATTGCGCGCTCGTGCGATAGGGATTGCCCCAGAAGTCGAAAACCTGGCCGGTCAGCCGCCGGGCGACCTCAGCCTGCAGAAGGTAGTAGAACGGTTGGCTCTTGGCCGAACAGTAGTAGCCTGAAGGACTGCAGCCCTGGTCCTTGAGCGCGGCGATGGCGGCAGCGGTGGTCTGGCTGACGGTCGCAAGCAAGCGCTGTTTGGCCGAGGTGTAGTAGGGCGCAAGCTGGGTTTTCACCTCGGGACCGAGCCCGGCCCAGCTCCCGCGCCGCATACCCGTGACACCTCCGTCACCCAGGGCGGCGAATGCCGCGGCGGCGCGATTCTGGGCCGCGCTGGCCGCGGTCTTGTCGGATGCCGCGGTCTCGCTGAAGAGCAAGCTGTCGAAATCGACGAGGGGCGGGCGGATCTCGTAGCTCGGCTGTGCGAACTCGTCCTCCAACTCGAAGTAGCTGCGCAGCAGTCCCGGGCGGGAATCCACCAGGGCGAATACCGCCTCGTCGACCACCTGCACGCCCAGCGCAGCCACCGCGGGTGCTCCGGTCTCGTCTTTGATCGAGAAGGTGATCTGGGCCGGCTTGCCCGGCTGGTACTGCGGCTGGTCGGTGGTCATCTCCACCGACAGGGCGCCCTGGTCGCGCACGAAGATGGTCCGACCGGTGCGCACGATGTTGCCGTCGCTGCCGACGATGTAGGCATTGATGCGGTTGGTGCCCCGCAGGCTGGTGTCGAGGGTGGTCTTGAAGCTGGCCGTCCCATCCACCACATCCAGGGTGCGCATGTCGACGGTCTGGCCGTTGTTGGTCCAGTCGATGTAGACGGTGTTCTCATCCTTGGCGGTGATGACCTCGACGGCCACGGTGTCACCGATGTTGTAGACGGCCTGATCGGTGCGCACCAGCAGGTGCGCCGTGCCGGCCTGGCTGCTCGGGGCGAAGGTCTCGCTGACCGCCACGCCGTCCTTGCCCGTGGCCTTCACCGTCAGTTGTGACGAGTCGCTCGCAGCCGGGTTCCAGGTGAACGAAAAATGCCCAAAAGCGTCGGTACTTCCGCTGCCCACGACGGCAGCGCCAGCGGTGCTGACCTCGACCATCGCAGCCGCCGCCGGGCTACCTTGCGGATCGGTCACGAACACATCGATGTGGTTGTCGAGCCCGGGCACGATGACCGTCCCCTCGGGCACGAGGGCGATGCGCAGGGTCTTGCTCGCCACGGTGAGGGTCTGGTCCTGCAGCACCTTCTGCCCGGCAGTGTCGGTCACTTCCACATGCAAGTTGATGGCGGCATTGCCGTCGTTGATGGGCAGGCCCACTAGCTGCGCAGGCAGCTTCACCGAGTAGGCGAAACTTCCCTTGGCGTCGGTCTTGCCAACCACCTTCTGAAACACGGTCTGACCGATGTCCATCGTCGCCGCCGCGATCTGCACGTCCGCCCCAGCCACCGCCTTGCCGAAGAAATAGTTCGCGTCGACGGCGCCGGTCACCGTTGCGCCCGGGGTGTACCAGGGCTTGTCCGCGCTCACGTCGACCTTGAACTTGGGCAGAGCGTAGCGGGAAACCTCGACGGTCTTCTCGGATTTGTCGGCGCCGACCGTCACCCGCACCGTGAAGGTGCCCAGGTTCAGCACCTGGCCCAGCGTGAACTGGGTAGCGGCTAGGCCGTAGCTGTCGCTGGTGAGGCTGCGCTTGAGAATCTTGTTCGCTTTGCCGTCTTCGATCTCGAACACCACCGGCTGGCCGGAGAGCGGGTTCTTGCTCAGGTTCTCGAGCGCGAGCGCACGCAGGTGGATGGTCTGGCCGGGTTGGTAGATGGGCTTGTCCGTGGTGAGTAGGACGCGGTTGCCGGCGGCCTTCACCGTTGCCGAATCCGAGACGTTCACGCTGGTGCCCTGCATGGTGGCCTGTGCCGCGACGGTGACGTCGCCTTCGACGTCGAGCACGACGTCGAACACGATGTCGCCCTTGTCGCCTGTGGTCCCTTCCTTGGTCAAGACGACGTCGTTTCCCTTGCGCACGGTCAGTTGCACCGGCTCGCCCGGGCGGACCTGGTAGGTCACCGGATCTTGCGTGCGCACGCGGTAGCTGGCCTGCCGCCCGCGGGTCACGGTGGTGGGGCCTTCGATCCTGACCTCATAGTTGCCGAGCGCGGTGAGTAGGCTGCGCGTGACCCGCAGATCCTTCACCTCAGGGCTGGTGATAAGCACGCTGTACTTGACCCAGTCGGCCTGGCTGGCGACGTCGGCGATGGTCTTGAAGTCGACTGCGACGGTGCTGCTTGCGCCGGGGCCGATCTGGAAAGCAACCTCCCGCGTCTCGATGGTCTTTGTCCCATCGACGCCGATCACCCCAACAACAAGCGAGCCCGCCGATGCTTGGGTGTCGGGGTTCGACACAGGGATCTGCAGGTGGATGATCCCTCCTGCTACCTGCCCCGTGATGCCCGCCTCGGAGACCGTCAGATGAGCCGTCGTGGGATTGTCCGTCGTTCCTGCCACTACGGGTGGAGCTCGGTTGTCATCACCTGGGTGTCCGGCGAGTCCGCCGCAGGCGGTGATGAACAGAAGAGCTGGCAATGCCATCCATAGGCTTGTGGTTCTTCGCACGAACGTCGTCATGGTGCCTCCTTGCTTGCCCTGCCAACGCGGGTTTGGGGCAAGATCCTCGATCCAGGTAACCAACAGTACCGGGTCCTGCCGTCTGCATCGGCTATGCCACGCCGCCACAAGCAGGTTGGGCCGAGCCCTGGCCCATTGGTCCCTTCGTTCGCGTGCGAACCGGCTGTTGGGGCGTGATCCATCGCACCGCGGACCTCGGCTGCAAAAGGTCTGATAGCCCGTTGGACCCTTTGCTCTCAGTTTTCTGAGGTCAGGGATCCGTGGATGTCAGACAAGTTACCCGTCGCGCTGGGGAGCGGGGTCTCTGGGATCTAGGTCACAGGCCCCCGTGGAAGCGACCAAATGCGTGTGCAAGCATAATGGACATGGCCACAACACCCGCACCAAGGACGACCACGTGCTTGGTGTTCCGTAGGTCGAATTTGCCCACGCGGCACACGAGTAGATAGCCGATGGCCAGGTTCAATAGGCCCCACAAGACGTTGACCGTGGACGAGGAGAGACCCTCACCTGGCGGCGATGCGAACGGGCTCTGGAAGGCGTGCCCTGAGATTCCGTTTCCAAGATGTGGCAGCGTGTTCGCGAGAAAGGCCCCGCCGAAGAAGTACGCGACATAGTGGTACCAGCGCATTCGTGCCTCCATTCGTTTAGGCCACTTTCCTGCCAGGGTTTTGGGGTGTCAAGAGCAAGGAGCGGTTCTGCTACGGCGGAGCCCAGATGATACTCTTACACTGCGTGGAGCACACGCCGTCGTTGCCGTTGTTGGGTCCGCTGTCGCATTCCTCCAGGCCGTTGATGATTCCGTCACCGCAGTGAGGCGCCAGCTTGCATTGCGGGGTACAGCCGCCGTAGGAGCCGTCAAGGATACCGTCGTCGCACTCCTCCGGGCCATTCTTGATGCCGTCGCCACAGTGTGGGGCGAAGATGCAGCTCGGTGCGCAGCCACCGTAGGCGCCGGTGTTGAACTGCGCCCCGTCGTCGCATTGTTCGGGCGGCTCGATCTTGCCGTCGCCACATCCACCGGGGAAGCGGCAGGCGTTGGTGCAATTCGGATCGTCCTTCGTCGTGGGCTCGCAATCCTCGCCGTATTCGGCCTGAACCACACCATCGCCGCAATTGGGCGCCGGCGTGCAGTCGGGATTGCAAGTTCCGTAGGTCCCATCGTTGGCACCGTCGTCGCATCCCTCCGGGCCGTTCTTGACCCCGTCGCCGCAGCGCCCGCCGCGCAGACAGTTCGACATGCACAGACCATATGCTGTGTTGGGATCGTTGCTGCTCGAGTTGTTCGATCCGTCGTCGCACTCTTCATTGAAGTCGCTCTGAACCTTGCCGTCGCCACAGCGGGCGGGCAGCTTGCACCCTGGGGCGCATCCGCTGGCCGTGCCATAGTCGTCGCTGTTGATGCCGTTGTCGCATTCCTCGCCGTCGCTCTTGACGCCGTCGCCGCAGTAGGGACCCCACTTGCAGTCCGCCGTACAGCCGCCGTACGAGGGAGTTCCGTTCGGCCCGGGGCAGCTCGCGGGCGTCGCGCCGGTTCCGTCGCCGCAGTCGCATTCTTCCCCGCCCGAGGCGACGCCGTCACCACAGCGAGGCTGGCAGGCCGATCGCTTGGTCGTGAAACCACTCAAGGTAAGTTGGTAGTTCGACTCGGGTGGGTGCCGGTCGGCGCCGAAGATCGCGATCTCGTAGACCTTGCCATCGCTTAGGCCCAGGTTGACCGTCCGCTGTCGGAAATCGTCCGGGGAAGCCGGAGGCGGTGGGGCCGCAGTGGTGGGCGAGCACCCCCCTGCGGTGTAGCTGGCTGCGGTCGGCGGCGGGAGGTTCCCGGCGCTATCCAAACAGCCGCCTTCGATGATGGTCGCGGTTCCCGGATCGCCCGTGACGGTGACCTTGCCCGGTAGCTGCTGGTGAACGCCACCCAAATCGAGAACCAGGATACCGTTGATGAAGATGAAGAGGTCGTCATCGCCGAAGAACTGGAGAGAGATGCCATTCGTCTTGTCATAGGCGAAGTAGTAGCGTGCCTCGGTCGTGAAGTACGAGTCGTGCTTTACGCCGGCCACGCTGGTCACCCAGCAGCCGTTGCTGAGCGGGTTCTGGTTCGGACAGTCCGACTGGACCACGCGGGGCGGGAAAAAATACTGGTCGCCGGTGCAGGTGCCCCAGATGGGACTTCCGTTGGCGCGGTTCCAGTAGGGCCACAAGTTGCACAGCGTGGTCTGGCTGGGATTCAGGGTATCGAGAGGGAAGAAGCCAGCGTCGGCACCCGCCAGATGCGTCTTGCTGGCGTATTGGTAGATGTTTGTGCCGATCAATGGCATTTCGAGCGCACCCGTGAAGGTCTTGTTCACGCTGGTGTCGTCGTTGAACCACTGGTCGAAACTCTTCTTGTCCTTGACGATGGGCACCGTGCCCTTGAAGACCGGCCCTGCGGGGCTGCCCGAGGTGTAGCCAGCAATCGTTCCCGCGACCGCGCCCGACGGGCCGGTGAAGCTGACCGAGGTGCCGGCGCTGACGAACTCGCTCGAAAGAGGACTGTCGGTTTGGGCGTAGCCGCTGGGAATATGGCTCGCATTGCCCATGCTCCAGTCGCTGAACTGACACGCGCAGGTATTGCTGGAGCGAGAGGCGTTGTATTGTGGTTTGCCATTGAGCAGCGCCGGCGCAGTAATATCCCAACAGCGCGCGGTCGAGTCATTGCCCTTGGCGGGCCCGCCGGAGTTGGGCACACAGATGGTCGTTGGTGTGGTGGAGGTGCCGCCCTTCGTGCCGAGGAAGTAGAAATCCGGGTGTCCACCCGTGGCGGCATTCTCGGGTTGGAAGTCACGGTAAATCATGGGCAATTCAAGGCACTGGCCGGAACCCGACGCGCAGGTCGTGGAGTCTTGGTCGGTTGCGGTCGGACAAGAGAAGCCACCTTCGATCGTGCATTTCGACGAACAACCATCGCCATCCACTAGGTTCCCATCGTCGCAACCTTCACCTGGATCGATGTTGCCATCTCCGCAAGTTGCCGCGCATGCTTGGGTCTTTCCGGAGCTGTCCAGGCAGTTTGGCTCCTTGGTGCAGGTCTTGGAGCAGCCTGGGTTCTTAGGGTCGCCGTAGAACAACCCGTTCACGCCTTTGCAGGCCGATGGCAGGTTCTTGGGGTCCGTGCCGCAGTCGCACTGTTCGCTCTTTTCCACGATGCCGTTGCCACACTTGGCCCTGTTGCAGGCCTGTCCTGGGGTCGGACAGTCGGCCCCGGGCTCGACCTGGCAGGTGCTCGAACAGCCATCGCCATTCGTCGTGTTGCCGTCGTCGCACTCCTCGCCTTTCAGGACCTTGCCGTCACCGCACTTGGCAATGCAGGGCTTTCCGGCCACTCGGCACTGGAACCCCGCCTCGACGGCCTTGCAGTCGCTTGAGCAACCATCGCCGCTGGTGGTATTGCCGTCGTCGCATTGTTCGGTGCCTTCGAGGACGCCGTTGCCGCACTTGACAACCGGACACACGCACAACTTGCCCGGGGTGCACGTACAGCCCGTGCCCTTGGTCTTGCAGTCGGCCGAGCACCCGTCACCGTCCTTCTGGTTGCCGTCGTCGCATGCTTCGCCGATCGAGGTTTGGACGACGCCATCACCGCATCGTGCGGCCTCCTTGCACGGAGCTCCGGGCGTCGGGCACACCCAACCGCCCTCGAGCTGACAAGTGTCGCTGCAGCCATCCCCGCTGGCCGAGTTGCCATCGTCGCAGTTCTCGCCCGGTTCGATGCGCTTGTTTCCACACTGCGAGAGGCGGACACAGGGCTGCCCGGGAACGTCGCACTTGTAGGCAGGGTCCTGAACCGTGCAGGTGGAATTGCAGCCATCGTTGTCGATGGTGTTGCCGTCGTCGCACACCTCGCCCGCGCCAATCTGCCCGTCCCCACAGACGATACTCTTGGTGCAGGGGCCGGCTTTCGGACAAGTCCAGTGGGGCTCGACCTTGCAGTTGCCGTTGCAACCGTCGCCCGGCAAGACGTTCCCGTCGTCGCACTCCTCGATGCCATTTTGGTTGTTGATCCCATCGCCGCAGGCCGGGGGATATTGGGCCTTGCACCCGGCGGTGTTGGTGGCGTTGCACACAAGCCCGGCGTCGACGGCTGCGCCTCCGGTGCCAACCGAGCTGTCGAACTTGACGGTTACCGCCCCACTGCCTCCGGCACCGGGGTTGAGACCACCCGCGCCTCCCTTTGCCCCACTGTCTCCTGCGAGTCCGTTGTCGATAACGGGGCTGGTGCAGCCAACGGAGGCAAGCACAAGCATCGCCGCGACACACGTCCTTGTCAGATGGGATGCACGTCGGTCAGTGGACAATGAACGTCTGCTGCGGGCTATTTTCATTAGAGAATACCTCAGGAACAAAAAGACTCCGGCGAGCTGCCGGCATGAAGCTTGTCGAAATATACATCGGGGTTTCATGCATTACATCGGGTTTCGCTCCTCAAGTCGCACAGGTCGCGACGGCTTCGGCGTTGGCCTAGCAGTCACCCGAATCCTCAGTGTCGGTCTGTGTGTGCAGGTGTCAGTAGTCAAAGATGTTGCGACGACAAATTGGCTAGCCGTTCACGTACCGCGGGGGCGAGCTTGTGGTCGGGACGAAGCTCCAAGAAACGTGTGTAGGCGCGCTTGGCATCGTCGATCCGTCCGACCTTGGCGTACGCGTCTCCCAGGTTGGCGTAGGCCAGGGCGCGCATAGGGTCGAGCACCAGGGTTTTCTCGTACCAAGTGATGGCTTCGGGCAGTTGATCCATCTTCACGTAGGTAAACCCAAGGTTGTTCGCTGCCAGTACGTTGTCGGGCTTGTACTTCAAGGCCGTTGCGAAGGCCTGGACGGCTTCCGGGTAGCGCTTCTCGCGGAACAGCCCCATGCCGCGGTCAACCTCGCGGCGCGACTCGACAGCACTCATGGCCGAGGCAGTGGACGGAAGCAAGACCGGCGGTGAAGCTGGGCTCGGTCCACCACCATCGGGGACAGTGCGCACGACCGGATCCTTCTTCGCGCCGCCGGTATTTTCCAACGAGGCCGTCGCCGCGGCCAGCTCTCCCTTCAGTGCGTCCACCCTGGCCCGTTTCTCCTCCACCTGCTTGCGGATCTTCTCCAGGGTTGCATTGAGCGCGATGGCCTGGGCATCGAGCTGATGTGACTCCTCGCTGAGGAATTCCTCCTCGCCCTTCGAGACGAAGACGAATTCGCCGCCCTCGCTCCCCGGCAAGGAGCCAAAGGCGGGGGTCTGCCGAGACAGCGACGACACGCTGGGCGCGACATAGGCGGACAGCTCGGAAGCGGTGATGGCGCCATCGCCGTCCAGGTCGGCCTTGCCCTCCAAACCTTGCAGGACCGTCCAGGTGAAGATGGAATGGCCACTCGGCCCCGTGTCGGCAACCTGTTCGTCGGCGCCGCCCGCGGTCATCACCTGGCGGGCCGAGCGTCGCGTGATCTCCTCCCAGTACTGCCGTCGATCGCCACCGGTGTTGCCACCTCCACCCCGCGTGAGCGCCAGTCCGCTGTAGCACGCATCCATGACGAAGAAGACATGCTTGGCCGGGATGGCATCGGCGATGTCCTGGAAGTTGGTCATGGAGATGGCCTGGCTTTGCAGGTTCTTGGTATCGGCGTCCACCGGGATTACATAGCCCTGGCTCTTGCCGCTGGGGAGCTTTCGCGTGGCCCCGTGGCCCGCGAAGAACACGAACACGCGATCCGCGCGCGCGACCTTCTTGCTGTCGCTCAAGTCGTCGCCCAGGGCCGCCAGGATGTTCGCGCGGGTGGCGTCGCCGTCCAGCAGGGTCCTGATGTGGTCGGGCGCGAATCCGAATTTGCGAATCAGCAAGTCGCGCATGGCCGTGGCGTCGTTCACGGCGTAGGACAGCCGGGGCCAGTTCTTGTAGTCGTTCACACCCACAACCACAGCCCAGCTCTCGCGGTAAAGTGGCGCCTGGGCCAAGGTCGTTCCCGCGGCCAGCGCCGCCTCGCCCGAGCCACCGCGCGTGGTCACGAAGGCTTTTCCGTCCCAGGCCAGGAAGGTGTAGCCCTGTTTGATCAGGGCATCCAATATGGACGGGAGCGCTTCGGCGGCACGTTCGTGGATATCGTGAAAGAGAACGATGCCGCGCTTTTCTTTTTCGATCTGGGAGAGCACGCGCTTGGCGACGGAGGCGGGCACGGGATCGGCCCAGTCCATGGAATCGATGTTCCACAGCACGGTCTTCATCGCCAACTTGGCAGCGATCTTCAGAACCTCTTCGTTGCGTGCGCCGTAGGGCGGGCGGAAAAGCGCAGGCGCGGTCTTGGTGGTGGGAAGAAGGGCCTGGGTGGTGTCGGTGAGCTGTTCCTCCAGCTTGTCGTCGCTGAGCTTGGGCAAGAACGCGTGGGTGAAGGTGTGGTTGCCCAGCGTGTGGCCAGCCTCGATTTCCGTCCGCGCCAAGCTCTGAGTCTTGCCCAGGTTGCGCCCCACCTCGAAGAACACGGCCTTGATGCCATACCGTTTTAGGACCTCCAGCACCGCGGGCGTGTGTTTGGTCGAGGGTCCGTCGTCGAACGTGAGCAGCAGCGCCTTTTCGGGAAAGCTCCGTCCGGTGATTTGCTCGGCATCGTCCTTCCATGCCATCCCCGAGCGCGAGCGAGTGCCTCCGCTCAAGGCATCCAGCTCGGTCTTGAATTCAGCCAACGGGGCTTCCTTGGTCAGGCTGGCGCGCACAAAAGCCAGGTAGTCCTCCCAGGCCTCGCGCCGGTCCACCATTCCCCGCGTGGGCAAGCGCCCCAGGATGAGCTTCACCTCGGCATCGTATCGATTCTGGATGCCTTGCAGGACCTGTCGATCATGCTCCAACCGAGGCGAGGCGGGCAATTCCGACAGTAGATCCTTGAACGCCAGCTTGTCCCCGTCGCGCCAAGTGGGCTCATTCTCCAACCTCCCGAGGAAAATCTCACGGCCCGCGGGCGAGAGGCCGAGGCGCTCGGAAAGCGCATCGAGGCTTTCTTGCATTCGCTCGTGCACAAGCCAGGCCACGGTGGTTTCGGGAGCGCCTGCTACGGGTTCGTCGGCCAGGAGCACGATGGTGGCGCGGTGATCGCGCACGATACGATCCAGCTTGTCGACCAAATTCCTCTGCAGATCTCTTTCGTCGCTGCCCTTGCCGACGCTGACCGTTGTCTGTGGCGCGGAGCCAGGCGATTTCTCCGGAGCCTTCGCGCAAGCCAGGACCGCGATTGCAATGGAGAGCATGAAGAGAGAGATTTGGGTAGGCACGGCGCGGAATAGTACGCCCGTCTTGGGGGCCGCGTCGATACGTCGGAGTCGGTCGGGGTGCCTAACTGATTTGGGGGGTAGCCCACGCAACCCCCAATGCCCGGAACCGATAACTTCTAATGAAGCCAGGAAAGCAGGAAGAAAGGGGACAAGCAGTACTACCAACAGGACAAGCAGATAGGACTCGAGCAGGAAGAGCTAACCGGCAGTGTCATCGGCGCTGCGATCGAGGTCCACAAGGCACTTGGGCCTGAATTCCTGGAGTCGGTCTACGAGGACGCACTCCCGCTCTCGAGCTTGCAGCGCGGGGTATTGGCTTCGAGCGGCAGCGAGCCGTGCCGATCCTGTATCGCGGCAGTGAGGTTGGGCTTCATCGGCTGGACCTGTTGGTGGCTGCGTTGATCGCCGTGGAGCTCAAAGCGGTCAAGGCTCTCGAGGATGTCCACTTCGCGGTGGTTCGCTCCTACCTCCGGGCCACTGGCCGTGAGCACGGCCTCATCTTGAACTTCGCCAAGCCAACGCTCGAAATCAAGCGCGTCATCGCCTCCCAACGGCCACACCATGACTTCGTGGCTTCCTGACTTCCTGGCTTCCTTAGAGGCACCCCTTTTCTGTTAAGCACCCCACGCACCAGTCGGTCGGAGTCGGTCGATACGTCGCCAACCCGGCGCATACCCCTCACCGCACCTCGATCTCCACCGGGTCGCTGCGCTTGCCACCGGCCTGCAGCTCCAGTCGGTGTTTACCGCGCGCCAGCTGCCAGTTGCCACCATAGGGCCAGGGCACGACGGCCAGCTCGCGTCCATCGACCAGCCAGGTGGCCTTGGGCAGCGCGGGATCGATCTCGGCGCCGAGCTCCACGGATTGCGTCGACTTTTCATAGCCCGGTTCGAGCACGAAGACGTCACCCTGGCGCGGGCTGGTCACCACGACCGCGTTGGCGGCCGGCCCCTGGGCGGGACAGAAGGGCGAGTGCTCGGTGGGGGGACGCTGGGAATCGTGCTCCGCCTGCCACTTCGCATACTCGGGCGGCAGCACCTCGAATACCTTTTCGGTGACGAAGGCTTTCGGGCAACGGTCGGAGGCGAGCAAGCCATTGCGCCTGTCGATGCGCAAGCGACGATGCCAGGTGCAGGTCGGGCGAGGCGCTTTTTCGTGCAACACCTGGACGCTGCGCCGGTGACGGCAGTCAGGCCCCGGAGTCATGCCCGACAGGGCGCACACTTCGATGGACTCCACGCCCGGGGGTGGCGGGGGAAGGCTCGGCGCTGCGTGCAGGCGATCGCGGTCGGCGACCAGCACCGCCACGTCATGGAAGAGCGGCCCGGCGCCGATGGCGCCCGAGAGTTGCGCCATGGGCCGGCCGTCGAAATCGCCGGCCCACACTGCCACTGTATGGCGCTCGGTGAAACCCACCGCCCAGCTGTCGCGCCAGTTGGTGCTGGTACCTGTCTTCACCGCCATGGGAAAACCGAGCAACAGCGGGTTGGCGGCGCCGAAGGCACGCATGCGCAGCCCTTCGTCGGCAAGGATCGCGGTGACGAGGAAGCTGACCTGTTCCGAGAAAACGCGCTGGGGCGTGGGCTGGGGTGCACGGGGCAGCGTCCGCGCCGAGCAGGAAAGACCGCCACGCGCCAGCATGGCAAAGCCCTGCGCCAGCTCCAAGAGCGTCACCTCGCCATTGCCGAGGGTGAGCCCTAGGCCGTAGTGCGCCGCCGATTCTTTGAGCGACGCAAAACCTGCGGCACGCAGACGCACGAGCAGCTCTTCGATGCCGACCGCCTTCGCCACCCGCACCGCAGGGATGTTGAGGCTGCGGCCCAGCGCTTCCGAGAGCAGCACCGGGCCGGACACTTGTCGCGAGTAGTTGCGCGTGTGCATGATCTCGCCGCTGGCGCCGAGGTACTGGGTGTCGATGTCGCCAATCACCGAGGCCGGCGTGGTGCCGCTCTCGAAGCCGAGCGCGTAGGTGAAGGGCTTGAGCGCCGAGCCCGGCTGGCGCAGCGCCAGGGCTCCGTTCACCGCGCCGCCTCGCTCATTCCAGTAGTCGGCGGAGCCCACCATCGCCAAGATGTCGCAGTCGCGGTTGTCGAGCACGATCACCGCCGCGTTGGTGAGCCCGCCCAGCGCCAGCGCCTGGATGTGCCGCTCGACCATGCGTTCGATAGGGCGCTGCAAATCGAGAGCGAGGGTCGTGACCACCTCGCCAGCGGCTGGCGCCAACGACACGACGAAGTCGGTGAAATGCATGGCCGCGGGGGCAGAAGCGGTGATTGCCAGTCGTAGCGGCTCGGCGAGCGCTTGTGTCCGCTCCTCGGCGCTGATCCTGCCGGTGGCGAAGAGGCGCTCGATGACCACGCGCTGCCGGGCGATGGCGGCCTGCGGGTGCTTGAGTGGGTTCAGATCGGTGGGGGCCTTGGGCAGCCCCGCGAGCAGGGATGCCTCGGCGAGGCTGAGGTGACTTGCGGGCTTGCCGAAGTAGCGCAGGCTCGCAGCCTCGGCGCCGGTACAGCTGGCGCCATACGGCGCGCGATTCAGGTACTGCTCGAGGATCACCTGTTTGTCGAAACGCCGCTCGATGCGGAGCGCATCGAAGGCCTGGCCCAGCTTGCCCCACGGGCTGCGCGGCTGGTGACCGAGGAGCCGCGCCAGTTGCATGGTGATGGTCGACGCGCCGGAGACCACCTCGCCATGCCTCAGGTACTGCAGCGACGCTCGCGCCACGGCTCGCGCGTCGACGCCTTTGTGCTGGAAGAAGCGAGCGTCCTCCACCGCAATGGTCGCCGCGGGCAACCACGGCGACAGCTCCGCGAGGGGCCGCCACTGGGCGCGAGTCCCGTCGTTGCCGACCACCTCGCGCAAGAGGGTTCCGTCCGCCGCCCGAATGCGCCGCGACTCGGGAAAAGTGGACGTGCCGTCGAGACGTTCGCGCGGGTAGGGCGCCAGCAGCACCGCGCCCCACAGCAAGGCGCAACCAACCAGCGGCACCACCACCATGGCCAGTCCCGGACAAAGCCAAGGGCGTCGCGAGACCACCCGTAGCAGGAAGTGACAGTGCCGGTGGCCGTGCCGGTGGCCGTGACCGTGGCCGTGACCGTCACTGTGACCGTCACTGTGACTGTCACTGTCACTGTGGCTGTCACTGTCACTGTGACTGTCACTGCCACTGTCGCTGTCACTGTGGCTGTCACTGTGGCCGTGACCGTGACCGGGGCCGAAGCATCCCCATCTCATTTCACACTCACATTGTCGATGGCCGTGGCCCCAAGGATCTCCGGGCGGTACATCGCCTCCACCCGACCCGCGGGCCGCAAGAAGGAACCTGGCGTGGTGGCGCGGGCCACGTACGAGTATTCGTAGTCACCGGCCGCCATCTCGTCCACGTAGAACGCGACGCGGGCGTCCCGGATCTCGCTGTACGACAAGAGGTCGAGGCTGCGCTTCCCGACTGGCGTCAGAGGGTTTTTCGAGATCCGCTCGGTGGTCTCCAGTGCGGCGTTGAGCGGCTCCAGGCCGGCCGGCAACTTGTCGTCGATGGCCACGTAGTTCTGCTTGCCGTCCGCGTGCACCGCCAGCCGCACGCGCACCAGCCCACCAAGCGGAATGGGCCGGCCTTCCAGCGACGCCCCCTCCATGGTTTCGTAGTGGCGCTGGATGCGGAAGCCGTTCGTTACCGGCTTGCGCACGGCCTCGCTCAACGCCTGTTCGTATTCCGCACGCACCGTCAAGAAGGTGGGACTTCCGCTGCCGTGCATGGCCACGGCAATGCTCTGCGAAGCTCCCGCCTTCAACCCTAGATCCGCCTCGACCAAACGAAGCCGACGCACTCTCGGCGAGACCTTTTCGAGCGCCTGGTTGTCGATCCGCTTGCCCGCAACCGTGAGCTCCATCTTGGGCGCGTCCTGCCCGGCCGACGGAGCACCAGCCAGCGTCGCAATGCCCATGATGCCGAAGACGTTCTCCTGGGTGTTGCCCCACATGCCGTTGCGCCGCCGCTTGAGCAGGCCGCGCAACAGCTTCCCGGTCATCTCGCCGTCGGCGTTGCCGCCCGCGCTGGCAAAGGCGAGCAGTGCGCCCGCATGCGTGCGCAGCGGCGAATCGAACGACCAGCCCCCGCGCGGCGAGCCGTCGTACCAGGCCTCCTCGGTGGCTTCCTTGGCGGCGCGCCTCACCTCGGCCAGAATCGGTTTCACCTGCGCGTGATCTCCCGGCAGCTCGGCGGCGGCGACGCCCAGAAAGGCGAGCCCGAAGGGGGTCAGCGTGGCGCGCTTCTGCCACAAGCTCGACACGTAGCCGGGCTGCGGCCGGCCCAGGCGACCGAGCGTCATCACGAAGAAGGCGCGCGTGTCCGCGTCCGCCATCCCACCGTGCGGCATCTCGCCGGTGATCTGTCCTTGCTTGAGCGACGTCTCGAGATAATCCGCCATGCGCGCCAGCGCTGCATCGGGCACGTCGTAGCCGCGCTTCTTGCCCTCGATAAGCGCGGTCAGCCCGAAGGCGGTGGCGAAAGCGTGTGGCTCCGAGCCGCCCGGCCAATATGAGAGGCCGCCGGCTCCAGTTTGGAACGAAAGGATGCGGCGCACGCCCGCCTCGGAGAACTTCTTGAGCTCTGCCTGATCGACGGTGATGCCGATCTCGGGCAGCAGATCCTTCAGCACCACGAGCGGATAGGCTGTGCTGGTCGTCTGTTCGATGCAGCCGTTCGGATACTCCATCAAGTACTGGACAGCGTCCTTGAGCTCGGTGAGCGAGGTCGTGGATGCGACAACCTCCATCTTCGCGGTACCCGGCAACCGATCCGCCGGTAGGCTGACGGCCAGGCTGCCGTTGCCACTGACCTGCTGGCTGGCCACCACGATGCGCCGAGTGCCTGGGCTGAGAATCGGCAGCTTCACCTCGACGCCGTCCTTGTGTGCGCCGAGCCTGGCCGCGAAGCGCACCGTCGCCTGCCCGCGGCCTGTCACGCGGACCTTGAAGTGGAACGAGCCAGAAGCAGCCGCTGCGACGGACGCGGTCTGCGTCGCTTCGCCAGCAACCAGCTTGAGCCCATCGAGCTTGGTCGCGACTTGCACGCTGCCGGCCGCCAGCGTGCCGTTCCACACCAAGGCCTCGATCTGCAGCTCGTCGTTCGGGTAGGCGAAGCGGGGCAGCACCGGCTGGACCATCAGCGGCCGCTTGAGCGTCACCTTGTCCTCGGCGGAACCGGCGCGGCCGTCGCGGTCGCTGACCACCACCATGATTCGGTAGGTGGTGATGTTATCGGGCATGTCGACCACCACGGTGGCGGTGCCGTCGGCGCCGAGCTCGAGCTTCGGATTCCAGTAGGCCGTGCTCTTCCACACCCGACGCAGATCGAACTGCAGCTCGCGCGCTAGCTTGGCGTGGGCGCTGTCGTCGTCGCCGTCGCCTTCACCGCCGTCGCCTCCGGGAAAGATCTGCTCGTGGCGCGAGCGCCGTGCGAACGGCAGATCGAGGCGGCTCTCGCCGGTGCGTACTCCGAGAGGTCGCTCGGCGTAAATCTGCGACAAGGGCTCGGGCGTCTTGTGGCCAGTCAGTCCCAGCACCGCCTCGTCCACCACCATCAGCGTTGCCTGCGCCGGCCGCGCCGTCCCGGCGGTGTCCCTGGCGCTGACCTTGATGGCGAGCTTCTCACCCGGGTTGGCCACGGCGCGCGCCGCCAACACCCGCACATCGAGTCGCCTTTCGGGCGCCTCCACCGCCAGCGACGCGTATCCGATCTTGAAAGCCGGAGCGCCGGTCTCGAAGCCGGTGGCGTCCTTCTCGTGGTGCACGCGACCGCGCAAGAGCACCACCCCCGCGAAGACGTTGGGAGCATGCGCCGCCGTGATGGGCACGTCGAGGGTCGGGGTGTTGCCATCAATGCGGAACAGGCGAGCCTCGAGCACGCCCTCGCGCTCGAGCGTCAGCAGCCCCTGGGCCTGCGCAAACGGGGTTTGCACCACCAAGCGGGCCACGTCTCCCGGCTTGTAGACCGGCCGATCGGCGAGCACGCCGATGCGATCCTGGTCGAAGCGCGGCCAGGCCACGGGGTTGTCGCCGGCAACGCTCACCTCGAAGCCAGCCTGAACGCTCTGCTGCTCGAGATCCATGGCCCATGCACGCACCTGGTACTGACCGGCGCCGCCGAGCTTGAACGCGCAGGTCACCGGGGCTTGCTGGGTCGTGATCAGGCACTGCCCACGCTCGACCTCTACCGGGCGATTGAGCACCTGCACCTGTCCCCCTGTGCCGCTCACACGCGCCGCCGTGTGATAGTCGATGCGCTCGATCTGAGCGCGCACCTTCACCCCCGCCATCAACTTGCCATCTGGGCTCACCGCCAAAAGCGGCACCTTCAGGGTCTCCTCGGCCGACAGCACTTTCTGGGTCGGCGGCAACAGCCCCAGATAGAAGGCCGCTGGGTGCACCACGACGGCATACCTGCCGGCGTAAGCCTGCCGGTCGACGTCGGTGACGGTGGCCTCGACCACGTAGCGCATGGGCCCCGCGGAAGATGGATGATCGGGCGTGAACGCCACCCGCAGCTGGCCGGCGCCGTCGAGGCGCTGCTCGGCGGAGGAAATTCCGCCGGCCAAATTGCTGGCATCGCCCAGGCCGAACACGTATCCCGGAAGCGCGGCGACCGAAAATGCCTGCGGCTCGCGACTCAGCTGCCAGCGCACCTGCCGACCGTCCAGCGTGCCGCCGTGCAGGTACTTGCCGGTGATGACCGCGGTGACCGGCACGCCACGCTTCCAGGGGGAGGTGCCGCGCACCTCGACGGCGAAGGTCGGCACGCGGTACTCCTCGACGCGGAAGTTTCTCAACGTCACGCGATCCCCCTGCTTGGCACTGAGCACGTACGTGCCCACCGGCGCCCCTTCCTTGATCCTCACATCCAGGTCGGCGGCGCCGAACGCGTCGAGCTTGACCCGCTTCTTGGCCACCTCCTGCCCGCGCGGGTCGCGCACCTCGAGATCGAGCTTGTCGTCCGGCTTGTTCTCCGGCTTGGCATTTTCCCTACTCGCCTGGCCGCGCGGGGCGATGGCCTTGATGTGCACCGTTTCGCCGGGCCGATAGGCGCCGCGCTCGGTAAACAGGGCGGCCGCGAGCGGCCGAGCGTCCGGCACCTCGCCCTTGAGCCCGAACTGCCAAGGTTGCGACAGCTGATCGTCCACCAGGGTCGTGACCGCCGCTTCGCCGTTGGCTTCGGCGATCAGCAACACCGGTCGCTTGAGCGCTCCCAGTCCCTTGCTGTCCAGCGAGACGATGCCGCGTGCATCGGTGATCCCCTCGCCGAGACGCGCACCGCGGTCGTCGATCAAGCTGACCCGCGCGCGGGCGATGGGCCCCGCGTCGCCAAGGCGCGTGATCCAGGCGAGCACGTTCTTGGCGGCGACCTTGGCGGTGATGCCGATGTTCGAGGTCTGCACCAGCACGGCGCCGCGCACCTCACCGGAGGCTTCGCTGCCCGTGCCACGGGCACGCAGCTCCACGCAGGCGAGTGTCGACGCCTGGGACAGTGTCAGGGTCAGCATCTCCACCGAGTTGGCTGCCTTGGTCGCGACCGGCGCTTGTACGCTTTGCCGCTGTCCTTCGGCACCATAGGCACGGCAGGTGTCCTTCTTCCCCCGCACCAGCGCCTTGGCAAAGGCCGCTGGCGACGCGAACGCCACGGCCTCGGCCTTGATCTGCTGGAGATTGCGGCCCCGTGCTTCCAGCGCGGCCGCGCCTTTCTCGACCAGCAAGGGCACACTCGGCAGCGCGAGCTGCGGTGGCAAGTCCTGGCTGCGAAATCCGATGGCGAGGGTTCGCGGCGGGTGATTGCCGAGCACATCCATGAATGCCCGATCGATCTTGATGCGGTAGCGGACACCCGGCTCGAGCTCCAGGTGCAGCCGCGCGCGGCCATAGCCACCGGAGACACTCTGGCTCTTGGCCGCCGGCTCGATCTTCAGGCTCCTCTCCAAGAGCAACGGTTGGAAGGCGTTGCTGAACTGCAGGTGCAGATCGGCCGAGAGTGGCACTCGGCTGTTCTTCGCGCCGGTGGCCAGCTCACCTTCGTTCCCCACATCTTCCTCGTTTCCCTCCTCGTTCCCCTCGCCTTGGCCGCCCTCGCCGTTGCCATCCTGATTCTTGGAAAAGTGGTAACCGTCGAGCGTGAAGCTCGTGTTCACGGTCATCTGGTTCTCTACGAAGGTCGCCTCGCCTCCGCCCTTCCAGTCCGGGACCTGGATGGACAGGCTCTCGCCATCTTGGGGCGGGCGATCGAGCTTCACCGCCACCAAGATGTCGAGGTCGAGCTCGGTCTCGCTCAACACATGATCGACGTTCGTGGGATGAGCGAGATGCGTCTTTTGAGCCACGCCCTCGGAATTGCTCACGGTTAGGCGCTTCTTGATCCGGTCGAGCCCCACCTTCTGGTCGTAGAGCAGGAGCAGAGGGCCGGATCCGATCTGACCGGTGAGCTGGTTCAAGAAACCAACGAAGCGCGGCTGGCCCTTCACCACCGGCCAAGATGCGACCTTGCCGCCGACCCGGAAGAACGGCACCGTGAAATCCCGTCGCCAAGGCTCGGCGAGCCCAAGGGCGGCGCCAGCGAGCGGCGTCGCCTTGGAAATGGTGACGGCGATCTTGTGGCCCCAGGCCAGCGCATCGGGGTCAGGCGTAAAGCGAAGCACGGTCGCGGACTGCCATGTGAAACGACCCTTCTGGGGCGGATCGAGCACAACTTTGGGAATCACCGCCGTAGCCAATGTGTCCGCTTCGACCATCGGCAGGCTGAACGCGAAGTCGAGTGGACAGGCAGCCCGGTCGCAGCCGCCGAAGCCCACTTGCAAACGCACGGGTTCGGCGGCAACGCCTGGTTGCTCGGCTGCCGCCGATTTGGCCTCGATCGGCGCAGGCGGCTTCACCTGCTCGGAGGGTGGCTGCTCCGGCGGCATCAGGGAGGCCACGCCCCTTTCCATGCCAGGCCCTGCGTCTTGCCCCGACTTTCCCTTGCGCCCACACGCCAACCCGAAGCTCATCAAGAAAACGATTGCTAACGAGATACATTGTCGCATGCCGGTCTCCCCGCGCCCTGGTTGGACGCATTCGCGACCAGGCCAGTGCAACCGGCGCACCAACGAATGACACCAACAAGCGGCCAGGTGGGCAGGCAGCCCCGACGACCTCATCCAGCCGGAGGAAACCGCCGCCTAGAGCACAGCGCGCGCGAGCCTGATGCGGCTTCCGGCGCCGCGCTGGATCGGGCGTCGAGCTGCGATTCGTAGCGGGAATGATCTAATATGCAGAATATAGAATAGCAGCCCGCGCGGGATCCCCGCGCGGGCAAGACCAAGTTGGGTGCGCGATCAGACAGCCAGCTGGGAGAAATCCCCAAGGCTATTCAGCGAGCACGCAAGCGGTGCCGTCGGTCGTCGGCAACTTCAGGAACTCTGGCCGACGAGCTCCTGGCACCCGTTCACAGTTCGCAGATCAGTCGCGCCTGGGCCTAGTGAAGCCACCATCACCTGCGCCAGGGATTGTGAAGCCACCATCACCTGCGCCAGGGATTGTGAAGCCACCATCGCCTCGACCAGGGATTGTGAAGCCACCATCGCCTCGACCAGGGATTGTGAAGCCACCATCACCTGCGCCAGGGATTGTGAAGCCACCATCGCCCCGACCAGGGATTGTGAAGCCGCCATCGCCCCGACCAGGGATTGTGAAGCCACCATCGCCCAGGCCAGGGAATGTGAAGCCACCATCGCCCAGGCCAGGGAATGTGAAGCCACCATCACCCAGGCCAGGGAATGTGAAGCCACCATCACCCAGACCAGGGATTGTGAAGCCGCCATCACCTAGGCCAGGGATTGTGAAGCCGCCATCACCTAGGCCAGGGAGTGCGAAGCCACCAGCACCCGAGCCCGGTTGCGCGAAGCCACCAGCGCCAGGCACTCCTCCCCTACCGGCCACGCCACCCAAACCAACTGCGCCGCCCGCGGCGAGCGCTCCGCCGGTGCCTTTCACGCCGCCGGTGGAGACGGCGGTTCCACTGCTACCGCCGGAGCCGCCGCCGCTTGCCTTTGTATCCCGGCCGGCATCGGGTTTCGCATTCAGCCCGCCGTCGGTGGTGCTGCACGCCACCAGGCCGAGAACCAACATCGTGGAAAGGATCGATGAAAGACCTATCGTTCTTCTCATGGGTAGAGCTCCTCAGAGGGTAGTTAATCTCTTGGTGCCCGTTCGGAGAAATCCCTTCGGCGATTCAGCGAACCCGCAAGCGATGGAGTCCTTCGTCGGCACCTTCACGAATCTTGGCCGACGAGTCCTGGGCAGCCCGTTCGAAGAGAGCCCGCGCGTTGTCCCGCTCGCCAGCGTCGAAGCGCAGCCACGCGAGAGCCAAGGTTTCGGCACCCGTGCGAGCGCCCGCCGGAAAGCGCTGCAGCAGTGCCTCGAACAGCTGGCTCGCCTCCTGCGCACGGCCGGCACGAGCCGTGGCCACCGCTTGCCAATAGAGCGCGTCTTCCTCCAATGCTTGGCCATGCGCCTGCGCGGCCACCTCCGCAAAGCCGCGCATAGCTCCGTTCCATTCCCTTCGGCGCAGATGCGACCATGCCAGGTCGAAGCTTGTTTTGCTCGCCTGGGATGCTGGTTTCGCCCTTTCTGGCTGGACCGCCGAGCCCGTGACGTGTGGATGCGAGCCGCCGGATGCTTCATGCGCGCGCGGCGGTTCGTTCGCAGCGATAGGCGGGGCGGTGGCCGGCTCTTCCACCGCATGCGACGGTGGCTGGCGCTGCCACTCGTCGCCGGCCCGCAATCGCAGCACGGTATCCCCGACGCGAACATCGACTTTGCCCTCGGTGACGACAACGGCCCACAGTACGCCGTCGCGCGCCTCGGTTTCGAACCGTGTGCCGCGCACCTCGACCTCGCCGTCGCGAGTGACGACGCGGAATCGCTGCTCGCTCGTCAGATGCGCGACCTCGAAGGCGACCCGTCCCGACTCCAATCGCACGATCTCGTCGGGCGGCTCCGAGAAGCGACGGAATCTGGCCTCGCCGAACGCACGGACTTTCGCTAGAGACGCGGGCTCGGCCGGCCGCTGTGTAACCTGAGGGATTGCCGGCTGACGTGCAGCAGTGAACCAGCCAGCAAGCGCGACCGCGACGCCGGCCAGCCCGGCAGCGAAAGCCCAGGCGAAGCGCATGCGTCGCCGTCTATCCAATGGAAGTGTTGCCGATGGAAGTGTTGCCGATGGAAGTGTTGCTTCATCGCTGGCCATGCTCAAGGCTCGACTGATCCGTTCGCGCGCTGCTTGCGACAGCGGCGCAACGGGCGGCATCTCGGCAGCGGCGGACATGACCCCACGCAACTCGGCCGCGAGTCGTGCGCAGGCCGGACAATCGCGCACGTGGCGAATCACGTCCGCGCTGGTTTCCGGCTGGGAAAGCGCCTGGGTGATTTCCCAGCCGGCTGGACACGATGGATGGTCGGAACGCGACGGGAAGCGGATCATGGTGCCTCCTTGTCGATCAGGTGTCGGCGCAAGCTCATGCGCGCCTCGTGGAGCCGCCGCCAGACCGTGCCCTCGGGCAGGTCGAGTGCGCGCGCAACTTCGGTTCCGCGCAAGCCCTCCACGTCACACAAGAGAAATGCTTCCTTCTGCTCTAGCCCCAATCGGTCAAAGGCATACGCAAGTCGCGCCATGGATTGTCGATTCGAGCACTCCTCGAAGGGCGAGCTTGCCGTCGATACCGATGGGGCCTCCCTGCCCCGGTTGACCAAAGCCGTTCGGTAACGGACTTCTTTGCGGACATGGTGGCGCATGACGTTCACCGCGATGGCGACAATCCACGTGCCGACCGCAGCCTGCCCGCTGAAGCGCGCGGCCGAACGCTGGACCTCGATAAAGGTGCTTTGCACCAGATCGTCCACGTCGATGGCATCGACCGAACGCAGGCGCGCCAGAATGCGGTGTACGCGCTCGTGATGCCGCTCGAACAGTTCCTCCATCGCAGCCTTGTCTCGACGAGCGACAGACTGGACCAGATCCGCGTCGGAAAGCTCACGGAACCTGTGCCGGTGGAGGTGCAACACGCGCTCGCTCATCGACGATACTCCAGGCCGAGCGCGAGCCATGCCGCTTCGGAGGGCGGCTCGGGCACGAACGAGACCAACAGCGTGTTGAGGCTGTCGCCCGGCTGTCTCGACGTGTGCGAAAGGGCGCTACCGAGCTCCCCTGCTAGGTCCAGTCGAACCGCCCACGACGTTGACAGGAACAGGGCCACGCCGAACGAGAGCTGCCCGCGAACATCGTAGTCGGAAACAGAGACGCGGAACGGTGCCGGGAACAGCGACGACCCCGTGTACGTCACGCCGAGCGCGATGGCGGGCATGAGCTGCCAGCGCTGACCTTCGAACGGTACGCCCAAGAGCGCCCAGCCGCCCCATTGGGTTCGGACGAGATTCGACGGCATTCCAACATCCGAGATTCCATAAGCACGGTCGTCGTGCGCGAATCGTGCGCGAACGCCGATGCAACTCCAGGCCGCACGCACGCAGCTGTCGAGCTGCACGCCGTACCAGGTCGAGGAGTCCGAGCCGAACAGGAATCCCCCGAGCAAGCCCACTTGCCCAAGCCGGCGGGGGGATGCAGCTGTCGTTGCCATGCGCTCCTCGGTCGGAGGCGGGTTCGGTCGAAGGAGCAGATCGGTGTCCTCGCCAAGGACGAAGCTTTCCACTAGGCTCGCGGCAACGGCGGCTGCCTTTTCGTCTCGCGCGATCTGCCGGCGCGCTTCCTTTCCTTCGCCGTCGCGGATCGAGACCGTGATCGATTCTGGATCCGCCAATTCCTCGACGAGCACGTGCGCGCGGATGCTCTCGCAGTGCTCGCCGCGCGTGCTGACGCCGTGCTGTTCAAGCAGGGATGCAATCGACTCGGCCATGGTCCTATCGCTGCTTCCCGTTTCCACGATGGCACACACGCCCGCAGCCCCCGCGGGCCGCGAAAGCAATATCACTGTTGGCACGAGCCATCCCAAGCTCCACGTTGGCAACCGCCAGATCATGCCTTAGAAACACATCCATGTCCCATTTGGGCAAAGGCAAACAGCGCCACCCGAGGTTGGTTTGCAGCCGCCGGTAGAACCGGGATCCTCCGTGCAGGACGCACCTTGTTGCACGGACGCTCCGCACGTCGGAACGCCACCGCGCAAGCTCCCGGCGTCCGGCAGGGAGGGCAAGACCGAGAGCGGGAAATGGTCGGGAAGACCTCCATCCCCCCATTGTAGGGGCGGGCCTCGTCCTCCGCTCGAGGTCTCGCCGCCGCCCTCTCCGGTGATGCCACCCGTGCCAGCGACTCCCCCGCTGCCACGCCTAACGTCGGCCCCGCCGTCGGGATCGGACGTAGACGAGCTACCACAGCCGAAAAAGCCCGCGCCGATCATCAGACTGGCCACGCAGAATCGCAGCGTCCATCGGTCTACTCCTTCGGATGAGGGGAACTCCATAAGATACCTCTTTGGTGCCCACAGGCCGGGGATTCCTTCGCCTTTTTGCAGCGCAAGAAGCGGCGCACCGCAATGCACTGTTGATGAGGTGTCGGTAGGTGTCAGGCAGCTATCATCCGGCCTATTTCCGGCCTATTTCCGGCCTATTTCGCCTGTGCAAGTAGCCGGTTCGAAGCGCTGACCGTCCAATAGACGTTGCAGCCGTCGACGGCGAGGTTCGAGATGGCGTCGGACGAAGCGGTCCAGAACGTCTCGGTCGGGGCATTGACCATCTTGGGAGCGCGGCGGATGCTCGACTGATCGGATTGATCCACCCAGTAGAGATGCTTGCCGTCAATGGTCTGGCTCCCGAACAGCATCGGCTGTGCACCGTCGAGGACCATGTGGTCGCCGCCAGCGGTCTTGAGCATCGCCACGACGCCTGGCGGAGCACTACCTCCGGCGACGTAGTAGAGGTTCTCGTCGTCGATGGCGGCCAAGCTGGGCGCGTCCGGAAAGGTCTGGGGCCACTTGAAGATCTGGAAAATCGGGCCGCTCGGAACGGGCATCGACAGGAAAACGGTGTGCAGCCCCGAGTCGAGCTGGGACCAGTAGAAGTGGTCCTGGTCGATCAGGAGCGGCAAGGTGTGGTCCCAACTGAGAACGGTCTGGGTCGTGCGGGCCGCGTCGTCCCATCGCTTGATGACGGAGGCCCCGTTCACATCCGTGAGCATGGACCAGAAGACACCGCTCGCGTTCCCGACGACCGACCAGATGGTGGGCGCCGGTGAAACCACCGCGCTATCGACGATGGTCACCTGTCCGCTTGTCAGGTCCAGACGGGCCACATCTGTGTATTCGAAGCGCCAACCATTCGGGTCCTGTTCCACCTTGCCTTGAAGGTAAAAGAGAGCGCCCGGCGCGGCAACGATCTGGTTGGGAAGGTTTTGACCAAGCGGAAACCTGGTCGTCTGGCCGGTTGCGAGCGAGACGGAAACGATGGCCCCCGTGGGCGGCACCTGCGTGAAGTCCATCACACCGACGAAGACGCGGTCGTCGTTTACGACGAGGGCCGCTGGCAACGCTTCCGCGTCCAAGTCCGCGAGGGTTCTCGTCACGTTGACCGCGCCTGGACAAGCGGACGAACCCGCCTCGGACGGCGTTTCCGGCACCGTCTCCCGTCCGGCTTCCGTCCGGAACACCGGACCGTCGACGGGAGCCTCCGAAGGCGTTTCACGAGCCGGCTCGGTGCCGCTTTCCGGTCGGAGCACGGGGCCGTCGGGGGGACCCTCCAGCGGTGTTTCACGAGCTGGCTCGGGGACGCTTTCCGGACCTCTCTCCGGAGGCGTTTCACGACCGGGCTCCGCGACGATTTCTGGGCCGGGCTCCGGCCCCGGTTCAGAGGCCGGCTCGCCTGCACGATCCTCGGGCTCGCTTGGGAGATCCTTCCCGCTGGTCCACAGGTCGACCTGCGGATCGAGCGCCTGGTTGCGCACGACACTTACGGCGCACGAAGATGACAACAAAACCATCACCCAACCCCTTGACGGAAGGGAGGTTTCAGCCTAAACCAAGCAACCTCTGCGGGCGTAACTCAGTGGTAGAGTGTCACCTTGCCAAGGTGAACGTCGAGGGTTCAAGTCCCTTCGCCCGCTCCGAAATAAGTCAGGAAAAACAGTCACTTGGAGATGCACCTCCAACTGGCCGTTTTTAGTTTCTACCCCCGTCCCCAGTCCGGTCCCCAGTTTTGGGCAACCCGACGACCCCGGCCACGGCGGCCCTTTTCTCGTCCAGACCCACGGTTGAGTAGTGGGCGGTCATCCCTTCGGTGACGTGGCCGGTGAGTGCCCTGGTCACCATCCCATCTGCTCCCGCCCTCCGGGTCAGATCGTTGAAGGTGCGTCGCAGTCCGTGGACCGTGAATCGCTCCGTCATTCCAATCTTCTTCAGGCACCCCTGCCATGTCTTGGCCAGCGTGTTCGGCGTCTTCAGCTTGCCGCGCAGGCTGGGGAATACCCATCCTGCTGCCAAGCCGGGGTTCTGCCGCTCGACCAACCATCGCCGATGCTCCTTCAGGATCTCGGCCAAGGCTGATGGTAACGGCAGCTCCTTCGGCGCGCGCTTCTTCCTCGATACCGGCCCGACGTGCCCGCGCACCTGCCTTCGCACCACCCTGATGACCCCAGCCTGGAAATCAATGTCTTCCCAGGCCAGGGCTGAGACATGACAGAAGCGCAGCCCCGTGAAGGCGAGGGTGACGGTCATCGCGAAATTTCTCGCATACCGTTTGTCTGCCTTCATCGCGGCTAGGAACCGGCTGAGCTGCTCGGGCGTCAGCGCGTTCGGCGCTGAGCGCTCGGGCTCTTCCGGCAAGGACACCGCTCGCCCAACGGGAATGGCGCCGGTTCCGGCATGGATGCACTCGTCGGGGTCTCGGCCGACCCACGCGTCAGACGTGATCTGAACTGGCGGCATCGCCTCGACCTTGGCCCGGCTGGCGATGTCGGCGCGGATTACGGCGATCTCGTCCCTCCGGTCGCGTAGCCGAAGCCAGATGGACCTGTGGCGGCCGTCCCGAGGATCGAAATCGCGGTCGAGAAAAACCCGGTCCTCGGGCGGGGGCAGCCTCCCCGGCCTGGCGATGGAGATCACCACCGTCTCCAGAGGCTGCGAGGGTAGTACGAGCCTGGAACCACTTGGAACGAGCGACAGGCAGCTTGCGGGCGGTACGCGGACTGGATCACCGCGACCGGGTGGCAGACGGCACCCATGCCTTTGTGGCATAGGCTGTTGGTGACGACTCCGATGAGGCCGTTGCCCTTGGAGACTGGCCTGCCCTGCTTGTCGTAGGTGGTGTTGCTCCGGGGGTCGAACTTGCCCGCGTAGTTCCCGAGGTTGTCGTAGCCTCGCTCCACGCCCGATCTGGGGTCCGTCCTGATGGTAGCGATTGGCTTGCCCGCTATCGTCCGAACCGTTTCCGTCTTCGTCTGACTGTTTTGACCATGTGTAGTGTTCATGATTCAAAAATAACCACGTTGAAGGGGGGAACCGACAAGAGGTGGAAACATCCAACCACAGCCTAGGTCACTACACCGGCATGGTGACCTGGGTCGGGGAAGATTTCGGCGTCACCCAGGCCCTTCGATTTCGCGCGAAAGACTGGCGGCCGTAGCTTGGAGTCGCCCCGAGCCGTGAGGTCTGCCAAACGAGAGGAGCAGCTGAGATTGGGAAGGATGGGAGGTCACCCACACGCAAGTATTGTCGGCGTCGCGGGAGACACTCGTTACGTAAGGCGCCGCCATCGGGCCGGAGTTGATTGCTCAGACGTAAGGCGTTCCTGCCATTGCCGCTTTTAGGCCGATGGTCCCCCTATCAACAATCCCGAGAAAGGCAGCTTTCGTTTTTTCTGTATCTCGTCTCTGTCGAAAGGCCCGGTGGGCCTGGATGAGGGCCACGGTCCACGTCGCCAAGAGCAGACCGGCCGCCAGATGGGCGTCGGGATCGGTAGGTTTTCGCCCTACGCATTCGGATAGCGCCACCGTTAAGACTTGCGCGATCTCGTCGCGTATTGCCCTAGCCCGAGCCTTGAGTGTTTCGCTGCCCTCGATCGTCTCTATGAAGCCTTGGCTCCGAGCAGAAAATTCGACGAAAGGGCTCTGTTCCGCAGCGAGCCGATGAGCGAGCAGGCGTAACGCCTCGATCGGAGCGACGCGGGGATCGCGCTGTCGCAAGGTTTCGCGCAGGATCTCGCGGACCTCCTCGTCGCGATCAAAGAACATGTCCTCCTTGCGGGGAAAGTGGTTGAACACCGTCATCCGTCCGACATCGGCGGCTGCCGCGATCTCGTCCACCGTCACATGATCGAAGCCCCGCTCGAAGATGAGGCGAGTGGCCGCGTTGGAGATGGATTGTCGCGTGGCGAGGCGCTTACGAGATCGACGGTCGGATGGCGTTGACATGGAGCCCTTGATAGCACAGTATGTATACTTAGTATATAATAGTATCCAGTATATATAGGAGAAGCTCTTGAAGGCAGTTCAGTTCAACGAATATGGAGGCCCGGAGGTCTTGCATGTCGTCGACATCGATGAGCCGCATGCTGGCCCGGGCCAGGTGCGGATCGCAGTCCGGGCCGCCGGGGTCAATCCCTCGGACTGGAAACGTCTGGCCGGACAATACCGCGACTTCGAGGAGGTTACATTTCCCTCAGGTATCGGGGTCGAGGCGTCGGGCGTCGTGGATGAGGTCGGCCCAGGCGTTTCCAACGTCTCAGTCGGAGACGCTGTCTTCGGCTGCGGCGAAAACACGATGGCCATGGCCCAATATGCGCTTCTCACACACTGGGCTCACAAGCCGGATGATGTGTCGTTCGAAGTTGCTGGTGGCCTTCCAGTGATCGCCGACACGGCAACGCGCGCCCTTGACGAAGTGGGCGTGAAATCCGGTGAGACGCTTTTGGTGAGCGGAGCCGCTGGTGGGATTGGTTCGGCCGTGGTCCAGTTCGCGCGCCTGCGCGGAATTACCGTAATCGGCACTGCGAGCGCGCCGAAGCATGACTATTTGCGTGGGCTGGGCGCCATCGCGACGACATACGGACCGGGCCTGGCGGAACGCGTGAGGGATCTCACGCCAGGGGGCGTGGACGCAGCCCTCGATCTCGCCGGATCGGGGATCATCCCGGAGTTGATCGAAATCGTCGGCGATCCTTCGCACGTTCTTTCCGTTGCCGATTTCTCGGCTGAGCAGTACGGCGCGAAGTTTTCTCACGGGCCTCCGAAAAATTCGGATCAGGTCTGTGCCGATGTGGCTCGGCTTTGTTCCCAGGGCCTCTTCCGTTTGCGCGTGGAACGCGAATTATCCGAGCACAAATTCGACCTCGTCGGTGCACTGACATCCCTGATCGCTGTGGTCGGGTTCATCTTGGTTCTCACCGAGGGGCCCGAACAAGGATGGACCACTCCTGTAACCCTGCTAAGCCTCGTGGTCGGCGGCGGCGGAGCCATTGGTTTTGTGGTGTGGGAACTGCGTCAGCAGGCCCCACTGCTCGACATTAGACTGTTTCGCAAGCGGGGTCTCGCGAGCGGCTCGGTTTCGCTACTTGCGGTGTTCGGCGTGCCGTCAGGGATCTTCTTGGTTCTCTACCCCTACTTCCAGGCGGTGCTCGGCTGGTCTGGTCTTGTCTCCACCGTCGCGTGCATGCCGATACTCGTGCCGATGATAGCCTCCTCCAGCCTCGCCCCGCGAATGGCGGCCCGGATCGGGGCTCGTCTGACGATGGCGACCGGGATGTTCCTGGGCGGTGCTGGATTGGCACTCATGGCGCTCCTCGTCTCAGTCGATGGAGGCTACCTTTCTGTCCTGCCGGGTATGGTCGCCATGGGATTCGGCATGGGCATATCGATGCCCCCCTCCACCGAGGCCATCACCTCGTCACTACCGCGTGAACAACAAGGTGTCGCCTCTGCACTCAACGATGTCGCCAGGGAGTTCGGCAATGCAATCGGCGTCGCTCTGCTTGGAGCGGTCTTGACCGCCGGATACAGCAACGCGATCAACTCGCATCTGGAAGAAGTCCCCGTTAACGCCGCCGATACTGCACGCAAAGGCATAGCCAGCGCTCTCGCAATCGCCAGCGAAGCTCACCCATACTCGAAAGTACTGTTCCGGTCCGCACAGGAGTCATTCGTCCACGGCTGGAAGCAAGCCATGTGGGCGGGGGTCATCGTGATGGTGATCGTGTTTGCCTACGTTTTCGTTCGAGGTCCCGAACGCACAAGTTCACACTCGCCGGAATGAGAACACACTGCTGCCGGAAGTTTCCGGGTATAGGGACTGCACAGACGCCAAACTGCCGTTGGAGATTGATCGTGGGGATATCGAATTATTGTGGAGAAACGGAGCGAGGTGGGAAGATCCTGGCTTGAATTTTTGGCCCCAGAATCTTTCAGCCGCCGGGAATACCTGGCCTCTGGTACGTGAGCGACCGTGGGCACGATGACAAAAGGGGACCCCGTCCTGTGCCTCTTCTTCGTCGAGCCATCCTGTGCCCGAGTAGCGAGGTGATAACCATCAGCCAGCGCCAGTGATGCGTAGCTACTACGGGCGTCATCATCCGCCCGTGTGATAGACTCAAGCATGACAAGTGGCGATGGTTTCCTGAACATCACGCCATGCCCGCTACATAGCGCTCGATCACAGCTCGGAGCTCGACTACGAGCCCGATCTTTCCATCTGGATCTTCCTCCGCCAGCGCCGGAAGCGCCTTCAGAGTCTGAAGGATGACGATCGCCGCCGCAGTGGCGCTTCTTGCATCGAGACCAGGATGCATTTCACGCAAAGCCCGCGCGACCTGCCGCCGAAATGCCTCGCGAAAGGAGGCCCGCTCGCCGGCCGCGTCGCGAACCTCGGTGAGCAGCAACGCAGGAGAACGCTCGACGCGCAGTTGCAGGCGTAGATCGACCAGCGCATCAGCGAATTTTCGCGGCGTCATTTTGTTGGCCCGATCAGCGAATTCCCGAAGCCGACCTTCCACCTTCTCTCCGTAGCGGGTGAGCAGCGCGCCGGCCAAAGCCTCTTTTGAGGGGAAGAACTGGTAAAGCGAGCCGATCGATGCCCCGGCCCGGATCGCGATCTCGGTCATGGTGGCCTCTTTGTAGCCCTTCTCGACGAAGGCAGCCGTGGCGGCGTCCAGCAGGGCTGCCACGCGCAGCTCCCCGCGGCGGCGGCGCGGCGAATGCGGCGAAGCGATAGGTGAGGATGCCCTCACGTTACGTTTGACTTTCATGAGGATGCCCTCATATATATCCTCTCCATGAGGCGCGGGCCAAAAAAGGAACGAAGTCCTGGGTGCGCCGCCGAGGATTCCGTCACTGCCGTTTCGACTTCCGCGGCAGTGGCCTGGAGCGGACTGCGCGGACACGGCCCGGTGGTGCAATGGTCGGCGCTCTTCGTCGTCACGGCCTCCTGTGTCGGCCTTTTGCACTTGGTCCATGTCCCGGCTGCCTTTCTCCTAGGCCCTATGGCCGCCGGCATTGCGATCGCCGGTTTCCAAGGCTCCATCCGCGTTCCACGTTGGCCCTATCTGCTCTCGCAGGGGTGCATCGGAGGCATGATCGCTGGTCGCTTCACCCCCGACATCGTCCGAAGCATGGCCCATGGTTGGCAGGTTTACCTGCTGGTGACGGTGGGCGTGCTTGGGTGCAGTAGCCTGCTTGGGTGGGCGCTCGGCCACTGGCGCGTCTTGCCCGGCACGACCGGCGTCTGGGGCTCGTCGCCTGGCGCCGCCACGTCAATGGTGGTGATGGCCGAGCAGTTCGGTGCCGACGCTAGGTTGGTGGCGTTCATGCAGTACCTGCGGGTGGTGATCGTGGCCGCCGTCGCCGCTTTGGTCGCGCATTTCGTGGTCCCCGCAGGCGGAACGACCGCGCCTCCGGCCTGGTTCGGTGCTATTGACGGCCTCCGCTTCGCGGAGACGCTGATCCTTGTGTTCGGCGGCGCGGTGGTTGGCCAAAAGCTTCGCATCCCTGCTGGCGCCCTTCTTGTGCCATTCGTCGTGGGCTCGGTGCTTAACATCGGCGGCTGGCTTAAGCCGGAGCTGCCCCAGTGGTTTCTCGTCACCTGCTTCGCCATGGTCGGCTGGACTGTCGGACTCCGCTTCACCCGCGAAGTGATCGTCTACGCTGCCCGCGCCTTGCCGCGGGTGCTGGGCGCGATCTTCGTGCTGGTCGGGGCGTGCGGTCTAATGGGGCTCGCCCTCACTCGCTTTGTGGGGATCGACCCACTGACGGCTTACCTGGCCACGAGCCCCGGTGGCGCGGACTCTGCGGCGATCATCGCAGCTTCCTCGGGCAAGGCCGACGCGCTCTTCGTGATGACAATGCAGATGATCCGCGCCATCGCAGTGCTCTTCCTGGGCCCCCCGCTCGCCAAGTTCGTCGCGCGCCGGTTGGGGGGGGCCAATCTCGTTCCCAACGACGAATGAGCTTCACCTTGATCCGGACCCAACCACGAACTCCCTCGGAGGACGCCATGCCTACTCCCCTCGCCACTGACTCGACGCCGACGCGCTGGTACCACACCATCGCCTACTTCTTCGGGGGCGCATTCCTCGCGAACACCGTCCCCCATTACATGGCCGGCGTCTCGGGCAGCGCGTTCCAGAGCCCGTTCGCGTCGCCGTCCGGGGAGGGCCTCTCGTCTGCGATGGTCAACGTGCTCTGGGGCTTCTTCAACCTCGTCGTCGGCTACCTCCTCGTATGTCGCGTTGGAAAATTCGATCTGCGGAAGACCAAGCACGTGGTCGTCCTCGGCGCCGGCGTTTTAGCCATCTCATGGCTGCCCGTAGCTTTGGTCGGTTCCACGGCGGGCTATGAGCTGACCTGAGGTTCCAGCATAAGGAGGCCGCAGCAGACGGCCACCCGCAGCTTAACGGCAAGGCGTTGACGGGCCCAATGACGAAGTTCAACTCTCGGAGATCCCTTTGACTATGCGCATAATCATAACGAGCAGGCCGCCACAAGCTCGATGCCAACGGAACCCTGGAATACGGCCGGATCGTCAATTGAGTGCCGCAGCTCAAGGTAAAGGGCACTTGAGCAAGCGTAGTCGATGGCGCCGCCGAAGATCCCGTCTCGGATCTGGTACGACGCGCGTCCGTAGAGGTAGTCAGCGCGTGAATCGACGGCAACACCAAGGTTGAGCCCCAAACCCATGCGTGAGCGCCCGCCTCCGTCAGGCATGTAGGCTAACACCAGGCCGAGCTGCATGCGCCCATCACAGAACCCGAGCGAGGTCAGCTGACCAGAGAGCCCGGCGCCAAAATCACCCTGCACGGGGAACCAGACCAAGTCAGTGTTGATCCCGAGTTCAAACTGCGTCGCGCTGCCTACGCCGATGCCGACCGGAATACGCGCGCTCAGTTCCACATCGGTGGGCTCAGCGAAAGCCGAACCCACACCGCCGGTTGCTAGTGCGACCAGAACCGCGAGCGTGAATCTCGGGGCGCGGCTGAACAGACCGCAGCATTGTCGCCAGTCGAGGAACACTGCGAACACTGGCCCTGTATACCATAGGGCGTAGGGCATCCGCAGAGGCCCGCCTAACCGCATCGGCATAGGGGCCCCGCAAGATCTCTGCGGGGACACCTGCCACACCACCCGGCGAGCCGGTCAGCACCGGCGCTGGTCCTCGGGGCGTTTGTGGACGCGTCCGCGCGACCTTCGGTGATGGCCGCCGTGATGGTTTCAGCGTGAACATCCAGGCCCAGATATCGAGTACAATTGCTCATGATCGACCCCTCCGTTGTGGCTCTGCGTTCTGTTTCTCTTACCAGGATCAAGCGTAATCCACGATCCCGGTGTGAGTCAGTCGTTCCATTCTGACTAGCCAGACCCAGGAGATGAGATGCCCTTGACCGAATGTCCGGATTGCTCGAATTCGATTTCAACGGAGGCGTACGTCTGCCCCAAGTGCGGCCGCCCCACTGGAAAACGTCCGACGCTCAAGTGGAAGAAGGTCGTGATCCTGTGGGCCGTTCTCGTCGTCGCATTTCTTGTCATCCGGCAATTTATGTACAACGGCGGCCCCGCGCGATGACGCGCGAGCGATTGGCATCGGCGAGGCTGGCTACCTACCTTTAGCTGACTGACGGTCGGTCGCCTGCGGCGCCCGCCCGCAGGCTAACGCCATAACGTTGACGACTCTCGTGTTGGGTTAGGTTGAGGATGCCTGGCGGAGGGCCTGTGCTCGGGCGCACGCCGATTCGTTGACAGGAATCGCGAACGTCCCCACACTGATGTGATGCTGCTCTTCTCCTTGAGAATGAAAGGCGCTTTCGTGCGTGCACTTGGACTGCGTATGGGAATGGTGGCCCTGCTGTTCGCGGCCTGCAGCGGGGGCTCTGGAGGCGACACGGGGAAGGGCACCGATGGAAGCATAGTGATCGCCTCGGGCGCTTGCTCCAGTCTGACATGTCTTGGCAGCGTGGGCATCCTGATCGCCAGCTGCGGGGCAAGCGGTAGCTGCGTGGCGCAGACTCAGTGGACGGACGCGGGGACCACGATGATCGTAAGCGAGTGCCATGCCAACGGGGTCAAGGCATTGCGGACGGGAGCCCAACCCGGGGCGGATGGGACAATCCCAGTTGCGATGACCGTCAAGAAGGGCGATTCCGTCTGCTACGCCGTTTCGGGATGGGTGGGGCCTGGATCGGCGGCCATGGGATCGTTTACCTACAAGGATGCCTCTGGTGCGACCCTTCTGACAGAGACGATTGACCAGAGTGGAAACGCGACCGTGACATGTCCGGGCGGGACGCCGACGCTGGTCGATGCCGGTTGTGACTCCCCCGTCTCTGGCCTCACCGGCCTCGCACCCGGCATGGACGGCACCTGCACGCAAGGTGCCTGCAGTTTCTAGATTCCCAGGCGCTGTCGAACCCATTGCAGCTGGCAATTCCGCAGCAGGAACATTGGTGTAGAATCGAGGCGCCTACTCGGCGGCGGGCTTGCAGCTGAACGGCAAGGCGTTCGACGGACACCATGGGCAAGCAAAGCGTGAAAATCATCGCTGCGGTAGTTGTTGGGCTGCTCTCGATTCCAGCCGTATTCCTTGTCTCGTTTGGGTGCTTCTGGCGGATGGTCCAGGCTGAGTATGCGTCGGGTGCGAGTGTCTCCACGGACGGCGATACCGTCACGATACCGGCGGTTGGGATGACCACAGCTTGGACCGTGCTGCTCCTCGCAGGAGTCGGCGTGCTCTTGGTGATGCGCATTGTTCGGAAGGGAAAGCGCGGCGCCGCCGTCGAACAAGCCGATGAAGCGACGATCCCGCCGCAGGAGCATCGTAGTATCATTGGGAGGCCGGCTAGGCGGCGAGCTTGCAGGTGAACGGCCAACCGTTCGACGGACGTGAGTCCAAGTCGCCGCATGCACCTTTTGTCGCTGCGACCGTTGTACCTAGTCCTCCGCGAAGACGATGCCTTTCGCTGCGAGGAAGCGCCGCCATTCCGAGATGCATTCTCCAGCTAGCTGGACGGTATCATTTTCCTTCCCATCCATGAGCAAGATGAGCCGGGACGAAGTGGTGGCGCGTCCCGTTGACCTAGTAACGGTGCCGTCCCTTGCGATCGTCAATATATCGCTGTTGGCTAGTTTCTTCGGCGCGCAGCCCTTCACGCGGCCGATCAGCGAGGTCCCGCGATAGAAGTTCAAGTGTTCCTGGTCCTGGACCGTCCTTAGCGGCCGGGTACCAGGAAGGTCGATCACCCAGTCCACGATGATCCTGTAGGGCCGGCCGGGCCTACGCTTCTTCGTCGAGCCCGCCTGTACGGTCGGGAGTGCGTGTTCCAGCGCATGGCGCAGATTCACCACCAAGGAGAGAGCGCCGCTCGACAGGACGTACTCTTCGAGCGCCGCCGCATCGATGCGCTGGTCCTTCTTCAGCCAATTCTTGAAGGTCTGGCAGTCGTTGAAGAAGGTCTGTGTCGCGTCTCTTGCCTCGGTGCCACCCATCTCAAGGGTCGAGCTGCCCATATCGGTGGCGATGGTGACCATCTTCTTGTAGGACCGAACTAGGCGTTGGTACTGGGTCTCCGCATCAATGTTCATTTCCTCACTCCACGAACCAGGCCTGGCTCTCGACTTCCACGCGAATAGTACTCCAAGCCCGGCGACCTGGGAAACGACGGGGCCGCCCCTGCCTCGACGGAGCGCTATGAAGCCGTTGCAGCAGACGATCCCGCCGCAGAGGAATTGGAGTAACATCAACGAGCCGTTCGTGCGGCGGGCTCGCGGCTGAACGGCAAGGCAGACTGGCCGTCCTCGAAATTCCTCGCTTGGGAATAGAACGGGAATCTGGGCGGTTAATATCCCGATGAGTGCAAGAGCGAAACAGCTGGCCTTGCTGGGCATCCTGACTTTCCTCGTGGGATGTGATCATGCTACCAAGTATGCGGCCAAGGCCGACCTCCAAGGCGAGCCGCCCCACAAGTTGATCGTGGGAATCGTGGATCTCCGGTACGTCGAGAACACAGATGTTGCCTTTAATCTCCTGCGGTGGATACCTGAGTCTACCCGGGCGCCGATCCTGGTGATTACTGGCGGCCTCGCGGCGCTGTTCTTAGGGATGGTTGTTCTCTCCGGCTCGAAGTTTTCGTGGCGCAAACTCGCGCTCCTTCTGGTTACGGCTGGTGCCGTAGGCAACTACCTCGACCGAATTCTGCGGGGGTACGTGGTGGACTTCATGCACGTCGAGCACTGGCCAGTCTTCAACGTCGCCGACATATATGTCACGCTAGGAGGCGCGCTTCTTGCGATTACCATGCTCGCAGATCGCAGAGTTCGCTCCCACGCGTGAGACCTGCCCAACTCGCTGAAGCCGTCGGACGGCCCTCGCAGCTGAACGGCAAGCCCCTGACAGACGACCGCGCGCGGGCATTCGTGCGCGGTGGCCATTGGTGTCAGAGAATGTCATAATCCTTGCGGTGAAGACTCAGAGCTTGATCCTTGGATTCTTGTTCTTGGTGTTCTCTACTGGAATTGCAAACGCCACCAGCTTCTACTGTCCGCGCACGGGCAGCTATGTAGAAGAAGGCCAAAGCACAGCCGAGGTGGAGAGTGCGTGTGGCCCACCGGCGACGAAGGATCGTCAGAAGGGTGCCAAAGGTAGGATCACGGAGCGATGGACCTACGATTTTGGACCCGGCTACTTCGTGCAGTTTCTTCTCTTCCTTAACGGACGGCTTGTCATGATTGAAGACGGCGGATATGGGCAAAGCCACTAAAGCGCGTCTGGTCGTGAAGGCGCTGTCGGACATGGCGTTGACTGACGGTCGGCCGCGGACGGCTGCCCGCAGCTGAACAGCAAGGCGTTGACAACTCTGGGGGTGCTGCAGCGTCTAGCAAGAAGCGCGCTTCTTGCGCCTACGTGCCGGCACATTCTTCGCCCGTCTGTTGTCCATTTCGCCAACGGGGCCGAATGCCAACGTGGAGGACATCACCTCCGGTGGCTTCACCCTGCGTGCCCCGGGAAGCGGAGCGGATCCGCGCAACGACGAACGCGTTCTCAAAGCCATGACCGAGACCGGCAGGCTGGTGCCCTGAAGGCCTGGTCGGCAGGTCGGTCGCCCTCGTCAACGCCAACAGCGACGCGAGGTTGGCGGCAATATGATTGCCCTTGCGTGGAGTCGGTCGCCGCTGGAGGATGGTGTTCGTCGTGCGACTCGACAGAATAGCCGTCGCCTTGGGGCTGTTCCTGGCGCTGGGTTTCGGCTGCTCGGGGAAGAAGCCACCAGTAGCGCGAGACGCCGGGAAGGGCGGGACGTTCGATCGGGAAACTTCGATGGCACGGGCCCGCCTCGCCGAGGGACGCTGGGAGACGACGAGGTCGATCGAGCTCGTCGATCCCGCCGTGCTCGGGCTACTCAAGCCGCGTTTTGGTAAGGATGATCGGCTCGCACGCGCGGGGGAGCCGCTCGACTGGACGGGGGTTTCGGACCATGCCCCACGCCGGCCAGACCTGGGTGGTCGCGTATGAAGTGGGAGGACCACACTATCGGTACGTCGTGGTCATGATCGATCTCAGCCCTGCGGCACGCATCGTCATGGTTGCGAGCGGCCTGCCCGGGAAGCACACTCGCGATGGCGTGGGGTACACGGTCCACCAGCTGGCAAACGCCGTGGGGACGTGGTTCCCGTTGCATCCCGTCGATTCGGCCATCTACTGACCACTCGACGCCCGGCCATAGGCGGTAAGTTGACAGATCAGGTGTTGGGCAGACAAGCTCTTGACCAATCGGAACCTGGAGTGGACGTGATGCTTTACATGGTAATCGAGCGCTTCAAGCCGGGCGCCGCCCCGAGATCTACCGCCGCCTCCGCGAGGAAGGCCGGCGCCTTGTCGAGGGTCTGGAATACGTGGCCAGCTGGGTGGACACGTTGAAACTGCCGGCGTCCTGCGCGGCCAACGAGGTTCCGCTGGTGCCCACCCCGCTGGCGTCGGAGAATTGATAGCTCACCATCGAATATGCCGCGTTCATCAGCTGAAGATAATCGCCGGCCAGGCCCTGCAGGGCGGTCGTGTACGCGGCCACATCGGTGGAGGTCGGTGGACTGGCCGAGACCACGCGGCTGTAATTGCCGCTGGCGATCTGGACCAGATTAGCAGCATGGGCATTCAGGGCTGAGCCGGCAGTGGCCACTTGGTCGAACCGCTGTCCGAGCGCTGCCTCGTATGTGCTGCGCGCCGCCGCACCTGGCCCAAAGACCTGGTCCAACCCCGCACCTGGCTCATTCTTCTTGCAACCGGCGCCGAACAGCAGTCCGACCGACAACACAGATACCAAACGGTTTCGCATGAGATCGTGGTACTTCGGCGGACAACTGCACGAAGTTGAGAAGCTGTGGCCGGGTCCAGGTAGGGCAGGCGCTGAAGGCCCTGGAAACAGAGGGAAACTTGCCGAGGCTACGGATACGCTGGCGTTCCTCGTCGATGGCTTCTGCGTGAATATCCAGACCGAGATATCGAGTACAATGGCTCACGGCGCTAGCCAGACCGAGCCGTACTCTTCTTCGCCCGAAACTTCACATCGGGTAGGCCCTCGAAGTCGGCATTCTGCGTCCACAACGTGGCCTCAGTTTGTCGTGCGGTTGCAAGCACAACACTGTCGGCAAGTGCCAGCTTGGTATCGGCTCCTAGCTTTGCGGCGATCAGAGCCAAAGCGGAATCAAGGTCCACAACCCGCTCTTGTTGCATCACTGCCACGACCTGAAGGGCAGGTCCTTCGCCTCGCTGCTGGCATACCCTTTTGAACACTTCTAGGAGACAGATGGACGGAACTACCAGTTCATCCGTGGCTTCGATCGCCCTGGCGAAGAAGTTCGCATTTGGCCCATCCGCAAAATATTCCAGCCAAGCAGAGGAGTCGACGACGTTCACACTCGATCCTTGTCGCGAGGCACGGTGGTGTTGATTCCCCTCAGAAAACCGCGCATTGCACGTGGTGATCGGACGGGAATGAACTCGACACGATCGAGGTATTGCAGGGCTTCAACCTTCTGCCCAGGCTTCAGCCCAAGGGTCTCACGGATTTGCAGCGGGATGACAACCTGAAACTTTGGGGACACCGTGACCATCGACATGATTCTCTCCGTACAACGATATGGTAATCTATCATGGAAGCGTTGTACGATACAAGGCTGGCTAACAGTCGGTCCTGCCGCAGGGAGATCGTAGTATCATCGTGGGGCCGGCGAGGGAGGGATTGGGTTCCCGTTCGCACTCCAGATAAGCTTCCGTTCCGCCTGCCTCACGGCCGAATCGGCGCTCGCCTTTCTCAGGCCCTTGAATTGGTTCCATGAAGGCGCAAGCCGCCATAAAGCGGTTGCGGTGGACGAAGCCTGCCAACTCTTCTGCGATGATTGCCTAGTCCAGGCAGCAAATGATCGTGACAGTTGTGTGAACTCGTTTGGGGTCGGATCGCGTGAGCAAGCGCCAGCGTCAGCGAGATGTAGCGAGAATTCACGCGTCCGTCACCAGATTGCAACAGGCGGGGCCGATACTTCGTCCGACCATGGACCCTCTCATTCAACACAATGATCGCGTGCTCGTCGTAGAGGACGAGGTCGATATCAGCAGTTCTCTGGCCTATGCCCTGCGTGCCAGCGGCTATGAAGTCCTGGTCGCCGACCGGGGGGAGTCGGCCCTGGCGTCGCTGGACACCTTTCAACCCGATCTCGTTTTGCTCGATCTGATGCTGCCGGACATGTCGGGCATGGACATATGCCGTCGACTTCGCATATCGCCAAGTCCTGACCAACCCGCGGTCATCATTCTCTCGGCTCGTGCCCAAGAAATCGATCGCGTGGTTGGATTCGAAATTGGAGCCGACGACTACGTGGCCAAGCCCTTCAGCGTGCGCGAGCTGATGTTGCGAGTGGAGGCGCGGCTCAAGATGAGAAAGGCCATCATGGGCACAGCGGCCGCCCGGGATGCTTCAGGGGCCGACAAGGCGGTTTCGACGCTCGGCATACGTAATCTGCGCGTGGATGAATCCGCCCATCGTGCCTTCGTGGATGACAAGGAGATCCGAGTGAGCGCGCTTGAAATGCGCCTGCTGCTCTTTCTCCTGCGCGCGCCTGGGCGCATGCGCACGCGCAAGGAATTGCTGACCGAGGTGTGGGGCTACCATCCCGAGGTTGCCAGCCGCACCGTCGACACCCACATCAAGCGCCTGCGCGACAAGCTCGATACCGCTGCCGATCTGCTGCAAACCGTGCGCGGCGTTGGTTTTCGTCTGGCCGAGCCCACGGAAACGCAAGGCTCGTCAGAAGGCGCGACTTCATCGCACTTCGTTCCATCCCGGCCAAAGATGCTCCACGATAGCAAATCGCGCTGAAAGGTTGGCGTTGCGATGACGCGAGGAAGTTGCGACTCCGTCACATAGTCGTCACCGATACCGCTTACCGTGTGGCCCATGACAAGGAGATTCACATGAAGAGACTTACCGGAATCGTGCTTTTCGCCAGTGCATTGGCAGTCCCCGTAGCAGCGCGCGCGGGCAGTATCACCATCAAGGGGTCGGACACCATGGTCCTGCTGGGCCAACGCTGGGCCGAGGATTACATGGCCAAGGTACCCGGCACGAGCATTCAAGTGACCGGCGGTGGCTCGGGCACGGGCATCAGCGCGCTCATCAACGGCACTACGGACATCTGCCAAGCGTCGCGCACCATGAGCGACGCGGAGAAGAACAACCTGCGCGAAAAATACAAGACGTCGGGCGAGGAAATCCCCGTGGCACGCGACGGTCTGTCGGTGTACGTGAATGCCGCCAATTCCGTGAAGGAATTGAACATGGAGCAGCTTCGTCTGATCTTCACGGGCAAGGTCACCAACTGGAAGGAAGTGGGCGGCAAGGATGCGAACATCATCCTCTACTCGCGCGAGAACAGCTCGGGCACCTATGTCTTTTTCAAGGAGCACGTGCTGAAGAACGCGGACTACGCGCAGCGAGCACAGAGCATGCCTGGCACAGCCGCGGTGGTGAATGCAGTGTCCAAGGAGAAGAATAGCATCGGCTACGGCGGTGCGGCCTACGCCAAGGGCATTCGCGTGCTGAAGATCAAGAAGGATGCGGAAAGTCCAGGCGTCGAGCCCAACTTGGCGAATGTGCAGAACGGCAGCTACCCGCTTTCTCGTCCACTCTTCTTCTACCTACGTAACAAAGCGGCAGGCGATATCAAGGCGTTCATCGACTGGGTGCTCTCGCCCGCGGGCCAGGAGATTGTCACGAAGGTCGGTTACTTCCCGGTCAAGTAGCCGAGTATCTGCCGACGTTAGTCGGCTAGTCATTCCCAAGCGGGGCAGGTCGATGATTCGATCTGCCCCGTTCCTTTTGCAAAGTCGTCAAATGGTAGCCTAGCTGTCACGTCGTTGAAACACCGTGTTTGTTACGATGTGTTCCGCCAAGGAGGTTTGCATGGCGACCGTCAAGCACGGGCAACGGGAAGATGGCCTGACAGCGAATTCAGGCGAATCAGTACTCGAAGAGGAAACTGCGATCGAGCCCGCCGATTTTGAACTGGACGAGCGGCTTCGCACCTTACGCCTCGACGAATGGTTTGCCATGGCCGAGGAAGGCATGCTCATCTGGGTGTGCTAGCCGAGGACGAGCCCGCAATGACGTCGAGGGAAACGGCCATGCCGAACCAGCCTTCGGAAGGAAATAGCCTAGAGCGCGTACCGCGCCGATTGGTGGACTTGGGAGCAAGTATTACCAGCCCCGTGGGGCGAACCGTCTACCGTTTGCTTGAGCAGCCGATTGAGAGATTTCTTTCGCTCCATGCTCTCAATCGCTTGTATTCGGGCATGTCCCCAGTCGCCGCGGACCGCAGCTACTTCGCCACGGCCCTGCGTGGGCTTGGCGTGGACTATGATCTGGCGCCCGAGGATGTGGCGAAGATCCCGGTGAATGGACCGCTGGTCGTTGTCGCCAACCATCCCTTCGGAGGCGTTGACGGTTTGATTTTGGGCGACATATTGACCCAGGTTCGGCCGGATTTTCGCCTGATGGCGAACCAGCTATTGCATGGCATTCCCGAACTGCGGCCCTGGATTCTGCCTGTCGACGCCTTTGGCGGCCCACACTCCCACACGCGCAACGTCTCACGCCTTCGCCTTGCCATCAAATGGCTTGTGCAGGGTGGGGCGCTGGGAATCTTCCCCGCGGGAACGGTGTCGCACTTACAGTTGCGCAAGGGTTGTATCGCCGATCCCATCTGGCACAAGACCGTCGCCGGACTGGTGCGCAAGACCGGCGCAACGGTCATCACCGTGTTCTTCGATGGCCACAACAGCATGGTGTTCCAACTTTCTGGGCTGATTCATCCCAAGCTGCGTACTGCGCTGCTACCGTCGGAGCTGGTGAAGCGAACCCACTCGCGTGTGGCGGTGCGTATTGGCCGTCCCATTGAGCCGCACAAAGTGTCGCGCTATCCCGACGACCGAACCCTGACAAGCTACCTGCGTTTCAAAACCTATATGTTGAAGTGGCGCGAAAGTCCCATCCGGCCACGCTTTTCACCCCGCATCCTCGAGGGCACACCGCAACCTTTGCTGGAGCCTCAGCCATCACACAAACTGGCGGCAGAAGTATTGAGCTTGCCAGCGTCGGCGCTTCTGGCCGAGCTTGGGAAGTATCGGGTCTTTCTTGCGGGTGCAAAGGCCATTCCTTCGCTGCTCGCCGAAATCGGGCAACTGCGCGAACGCACCTTCAGGGCGGTGGGTGAGGGAACCGGCCATGCCTGCGATGTGGACCGCTTCGACAGCCACTACCAACACCTGTTCTTGTGGAACTCGGTCCGTCACGAGGTGGTTGGCAGTTACCGGCTGGGGAAGGTCGATCAAATCCTGAAGGAACAAGGCCCAAGCGGCCTCTACACGAGCACGCTCTTCAAGCTCAAGCCCGACCTGCTGGACCGTCTTGGGCCAGCGCTGGAAATGGGGCGCTCTTTCGTGCGACAGGAATACCAGGGTCAGGCCGTACCGCTGGCGCTAATTTGGCACGGTATCGGTGAGTACTTGGTGCGCAATCCGACCTACAAGGTGTTGTTTGGACCCGTGAGCATCAGCAAGGAATACGAAGGGCTGTCGAAGCGCCTGATGGTGGAATTCCTGGCCAAGCGTTTTGGACACGAAACGCTCGGCCCACTGGTCAAGCCACGCAATCCCCTGCGGGACCGCCTCACCCGCCAAGAGCGCGAGGCACTAGCGGCCCTGGTGCGCGATGCGGACGATGTCTCGGCTTTGGTTTCCGAGATCGAGGCCGACCGCAAGGGACTTCCCGTTCTGCTGCGCCACTATTTGCGGCTGAACGCCTTCTTGCTGAGTTTCAATCTCGATGCCAGCTTTGGCAACTGCATCGACGGCCTAATCGTCGTGGATCTGCGCACGGCCGAGCCCAAGCTGCTTCGGCGCTACCTGGGGGATGCGGGTTACGAGAGCTACTGCCGCATTCCCGGACCGACTCCGGTGCTCTCGCTGCGGACGCGGTCCTGAGCTCGGTAAGGCGCTGGAAAATCAGCTCGCCAGCGGGACCTGCAGCTCGCGTGCGATGGCGTGCACCGCATCGCGAACCGTGACCAGAGTCGTGGGCTCTGTGTCTTCCAGGGCGGTTCCGAAGGTGTCTTCGATTTCGTACATCAGCTCGGCCACGGCCAGTGAGTCGATGCCCAGGTCGTCGCGCAAACGGGTGTCCCACTGAATTTGCCGAGCCGAGATTCGGCTACCAACTTGCGCGGCGATGAGGGTGGCAAGCTTCTCGCGGATTTCTTCTGCTGTCATTGCAACATCTCCTCTGGTTGTCGGACCACAAGCACGGCGTTTTCGCCGCCAAAAGCGAACGAGTTCTTGATGGCCACCCGTACGTCGCACGGACGAGCGGTGCCCGGCACATAGTCGAGATCGCAGGTCGGGTCAGGCGTTCGGTAGTTGATCGTGGGTGGGATCACGCCGTCGCGCAGGGTGAGTAGCGTGCTGACCAGCTCCAGTGCGCCAGAGGCACCCATGGTGTGCCCGAGCATGGATTTGTTGGCGCTGACCGCGACATGATCGGCGTGGGTTCCCAGTGCCATGCGTAGGGCACGGGTTTCGGCTGCATCGTTGAGCTTGGTGGAGGTCCCGTGCGCGTTGACGTAGTCGATGTCCTCGGGTACCAGCCCGGCCGAGTGCAAGGCCCGCTCAATGGCCTGGTGCTGTCCAGCTGGATCGGGCGCCGTGAGATGGCTGGCGTCGCTGGTGGCGCCATAGCCGGCGATTTCACCGTAACAGCGGGCGCCACGCTGGCGGGCATGCTCGAAATCCTCGAGCACCAGCATGGCGGCCGCTTCCGAGATGACCAGACCGTCGCGTTCGCAATCGAATGGACGGCAGGCGCTGGCGGGGTCGGGATTGCGCGAGAGCACGCGCAAGTTCGACCAGCCGCCAAGCACGCTACCGCAGATGGGTGCGTCGGCGCCGCCCGCTAGTACGACGGCATCCTCGCCGTACCGGATGCGACGAAAGCCTTCGCCAAGTGCCACCGCGCCCGAGGCACAAGCCGCCGCGACCGTGAAGTGGCTGCCGCCAAGCTTGTATTGGATGGAAAGGTTGCTGGACAGCGAATTGAACATGTTGCGCGGGACCGCCAGCGGGTGCATCTTGCGCCATCCGCGCATGAAGTAGGAGTTGTAGACGTCCTGCAATCCCTGTGAGGCGCCGAAGGCGGAGCCGACCATGACGGAGATCGGGCGCTTCTCATCGGCGAGCGCGCCGAGTCCGGATGATTCCAGGGCAAGGCCGCCCGCCAGGAGGCCGATGTTGGTGCACAGGTCGTTGCGGCCTAGGAGCTGCTCCGGCAAGAAGGGTGTGGGCCCCACAGGCACAACCTGGCCTCCGATGTGAACCGGAAAGTCCGAGGTATCCATTCGGTTGATGGTCGAGATGCAGGAGCGTCCGGTGCGCAAGGCGTGCCAAAATGTTTCGAGATCCCTGCCGAAGGGCGTGACAATGCCGATGCCAGTGACCACCACCCTGCGTTCGGACCGGGATCGACGAAGCGAAGGAACAATACTGCGGCCGCTGCGATGTGGAACAGATCTGGATTCCCTGCTTGCCATGCGGGCATGGTACGGCAGGCCAACTCGAATTGGAGTCACAGCTAGGCAACGATCCTGGGAACGAATGATGGCTATCCAGCGACGGAATTGTGACTGGACCTGACGCCGTCACCAGGCCGTTTCACAGTAGCCGAAGCTGCACGTCGAGGTCTGGGATGGGCAGTCACTGGTGCGCGCGCAGGGTGTACAAGTCGTCGAGCCGTTGGCCATCTTTTCGTAATAGCAACCGCAGGCCGAGGAAGGAGAGTAGGGCGTCATGGGGTCCAGCTGGCGGTCACGCTTCACCCGCATGGCGCATGGAGAAACCACGTGGTGCTGGGCTTCGAAAGCGACGAGATCCAGCTCGGCGGGTGCGGTTTTGGTTCCCGCCAGATAGCCGACCGAGTTCCTGCCGATCTTGCCGATGGGAGAGCACGGGCCAGAGCGGTCCGCTTGATGTCCAACGGGGAGCTGCTCTGCACGGCTTGCCGGCCACCGGTCCGGCACCCGCCCGCCCTTCCCGATCCACCTATGATTTCCGGTCAGTTGCACCTGCACGACGAAATCTCCGGAATGTCATGATTCGCAGCTGTGCTACCTCCGCGAGACGGTCGGTGCGCCGGCCATTTGTCACGCAGTTGGCACGCGCGATTTGAGATCTCGAATCCAAACTTCGGTCGCAGAGGTGAGGACATCTCCCACCTCACAAATCAATACGCAAGAAGGAGCAGTCGCATGATCGACCGAAGGTTCCGCAGATTGGTTGTCGCCGGTGTCGGCATGACGCTGATGGGGAAAGCCGCCCTCGCGGGCGATGCGAACACCATTTCGGGTGCCGGGGCGACGTTCCCATATCCTGTCTACTCGAAGTGGGCCGACACCTACGCGAAGGACACGCACGTCAAGCTGAATTACCAGGCCATAGGGTCGGGCGGTGGCATCAAACAGATCACCGAGGGGACGGTTGATTTCGGCGCCTCTGATGCGCCCCTGAAACCCGAGGAGCTGGACAAGGCTGGCTTGATTCAGTTCCCTGTGGTCATGGGCGGGGTGGTGCCTGTGATCAACATTGCGGGCATCAAGGCTGGCGAGCTGAAGCTGACGCCGGACGTACTGGCCGATATCTTCATGGGCAAGGTCAAGAAGTGGAACGATCCCCGGTTGGTGGAGAGCAACCCGGGCATCAAGCTTCCCGATACGGCCGTGACCGTGGTGCACCGTTCGGATGGCTCGGGTACAACCTGGATCTTCACCAACTATCTCGCCAAGGTCAGTCCCGAATGGTCCAAGTCGGTGGGCAGCGACAAGTCGGTCGCGTGGCCGACGGGCGTGGGCGGCAAGGGAAACCAGGGTGTTGCCTCGTACGTTCAGCGCATCAGTGGCGCCATCGGCTACGTCGAATCGGCCTACGCCACCCAGAACAAAATGGCCCACGCCAAGCTGAAGAACCACGAAGGCAAGTTCGTCGATCCCACGGATGACAACGTTCAGGCCGCGGCCCATGGCGCCGACTGGAAGAATGCGCGCAGCTTCTACATGGTTCTTACCGACCAGCTAGGTGCCGCCGCATGGCCCATCACGGGCGCCTCCTTCGTGCTGGTTCGCCGCGAGCAGAAGGAGGCCGACGTCGGTCAAGCGGTGCTGCGCTTCTTCGACTGGGGCTACCGCAACGGCGGCGCCGCCGCGAAGGAGCTGGGCTACATCCCCATGCCCACGACCGTGGTGGACATGGTCGAGAAGGCTTGGGAGAAGGATCTGAAGGACACTGGCGGCAAGAAGATCTGGCCCGCCGGCAAGAAGTAGGGGAACTGTGCCCGGGGCCAGCACGAGCTCGGTGGTCACAGCCACCCAGGAGATGGCGCGTATGCCGCCCGATCCGCCCATCACGACCGGCGTGGGCGTTGGGTCGCGCGCGCCAGGCGATCGGCTCTTTCGTGGACTGACCGGTTTCTTCGCGGTCTTGGTTTTGTTATCCGTTTTTGGCATGCTGGTCACCCTGCTCGTGGGCTCGTGGCCAGCGCTGAAGGCCTTCGGACCAGGGTTTCTCGCCAGCAAGGAATGGAACCCGGTCACCGAACAGTTTGGGGCCTTGGCCCCTCTTTACGGCACGCTGATCACGTCCATCATCGCGCTGCTGGTGGGCGTGCCGGTGAGCTTTGGCATTGCCCTGGTGATCACCGAGCTCGCGCCGTCCTGGCTTAAGCGCCCCATCGGCGTGGCCATCGAATTGCTGGCGGCCATTCCCAGCATCATCTACGGCATGTGGGGGCTGTTCGTGTTCGCGCCGATCTTCGCGTCGACCCTGCAACCGTGGTTAACGAAGCATGTCGGGGCGTTGCCCATCCTGGGGATGCTGGTCGAAGGCCCGCCCATGGGAATCGGCATGCTCACGGCCGGGCTCATCCTGGCCATCATGATCATTCCCTTCATGGCCGCGGTGATGCGCGACGTGTTCGAGACCGTTCCTGCCTCGCTGCGCGAATCGGCCTACGCCCTCGGCTGCACGACCTGGGAGGTGGTGTGGCGGGTAATCTTGCCGTACACGCGCGTGGGGGTCATCGGCGGCGTCATGCTGGGCCTCGGCCGGGCCTTGGGCGAGACCATGGCGGTCACCTTTGTCATCGGGAATGCCCACGATATTCACGCGTCGCTGTTCATGCCTGGCAACACCATCTCGTCGACGCTAGCGAATGAGTTCACCGAAGCCACGACGCCGCTCTACACGTCATCGCTGCTCGCCCTTGGGCTGGTTCTCTTCGTGCTGACCTTGATCGTCCTGATCGCCGCGCGCCTGCTTCTCATGAGAATGCGCGCACGCGAAGGGCAACGGACATGAGCCTCTACGCGCGCCGCCGAATGGTCAATCACGTCGGCCTGACGCTGTCGATCCTCGCGACGCTGTTCGGGCTGTTCTGGCTCGTATGGTTGTTGTGGACGCTATTCGGAAACGGCCTGCGCTGGATCGGGCCGCGCATGTTCTTGGAATCCACGCCTCCGCCCGGAGCGAACGGCGGGCTCGCGAACGCTATCGTTGGAAGCGTGATTCTCACCCTCGCGGGCGTGGGCATCGGGGCACCGGCAGGCATCCTGGCCGGAACCTATTTGGCGGAATTCGGCCGGACCTCGCGTCTGGGGGCCATCGTACGCTTCGTCAACGACATCCTGCTCAGCGCCCCGTCCATCATCATTGGCGTGTTCGTTTACGGGCTCATCGTTCTGCGCACCGGGCACTTCTCGGGGTGGGCCGGCGCCATAGCGCTCGCGTTGATCGTCATGCCGGTGGTGGTGCGAACCACCGAGAACATGATGCGGCTGGTGCCAGACAGCTTGCGCGAAGCCGCGGCCGCGTTGGGGGCGCCGAGCTGGAAGGTTACCATCGTCATCGTGTACCGTAGCGCCCTGCCTGGCATCATGACCGGGATCTTGCTTGGCATGGCCCGCATCAGCGGCGAGACGGCGCCACTGCTTTTCACCGCGCTCAACAACCAGTTCTGGAGCACCGACATGAGCCGGCCATTCCCCAATCTGCCGGCGGTGATCTTCCAATTCGCCATGAGCCCATACGAAGACTGGCAGCACCTGGCGTGGGCCGGCGCGCTGCTGATCACGGTCACCATCCTTGGTATCAACATCGCCGCCAGGATGCTGCTCAAGCGCACCAAATCATAAGGTAGCCATGGAATCACCCAGCAGCCATTCTTCATCCCCCAGCAACACGCCTTCCGAGCCGGCCACCGCCGCGGTTTCGCTGCACCCAGCCGCCAGCGTCCCCGCCAAAAAGGCCGAGCCCGGGCGTAGCCCGAAGGTAGAAATTCGGGATCTTTGCTTCTTCTACGGAAAGTACAAGGCGCTTCACGACGTCAACCTGGACATCCACGACCGTCAGATTACGGCGTTCATTGGCCCGTCTGGTTGTGGCAAGTCCACCTTGCTGCGAACCTTGAATCGCATCTACGAGCTCTATCCAGGGCAACGCGCCTCCGGGAAGATCATGCTTGGCGGCCGCAACCTGCTCGAACGCGCGGACGACGTGAACCTGCTGCGGGCCAAGGTCGGCATGGTGTTCCAGAAGCCGACGCCGTTTCCCATGTCGGTCCATGACAACATCAGTTTCGGAGTCCAGCTCTACGAGCGGCTCTCGCATTCCGACATGGAGGCGCGCGTGCAATGGGCGCTGGAGAAGGCGGCCTTGTGGGAAGAGGTAAAGGACAAGCTGCGCCAGGACGGAACGGCACTGTCGGGAGGGCAGCAGCAGCGCCTTTGTATCGCCCGCGCCGTGGCCGTGAAGCCCGATGTCTTGTTGCTCGATGAACCTGCCTCCGCACTCGATCCCATCTCGACGCAAAAGATCGAACAGCTCATCACGGATCTCAAGAAGGACTACACCATCGCCATCGTGACCCACAATATGCAGCAGGCGGCGCGCGTCTCGGACTACACCGCGTTCATGTACCTTGGACGCCTGGTGGAGTTCGGCGAGACCAAGAAGCTGTTCATGAAACCCGCCCAGCAGCAGACCGAGGAATACATCACGGGGAGGTTCGGATGAGCCTACGTCAGCATACCAGCCATGAGTTTGAGGAAGAGCTTGAGTCCGTTCGGCAAAGGATCTTCGAGATGGGGCGACACGTGGACCAAGTTCTGGAGTCGGCCGGAAAGGCGCTGCTAGCCGGCGACAGCGAGCTTGGCGAGCGGATCATCGCCGGGGACGATGAGACGGACTCCATGGAGTTGGAAATCGACCATCTCTGTCTGGAGATCCTTGCGCGACGGCAACCGGTGGCCGGCGACTTGCGACTCTTGACCTCGGCGCTGAAGATGGTCATCGATCTGGAGCGGATAGGCGACCTTGGTGTCAGCATCGCCGGGCGCGTGGTAGAGCTGGGGCGCGAACCACCGCTCATCCCTTATGAGGACTTGATGCGAATGATGATCACCGTGCGCGAAATGTTGGCAGAAGCGCTGGAGGCGCTGAAGGGCCAGGATGTGGCCCGCGCCAGCCGGGTCATCGACAAGGACGAGGTCGTCGATGCCTACTACTCGCAAATCTTCAACGACATTCTAAGCCGGATGCGCGAGAGCCCCGAAAACATCTTTCGCGCCACGCGCGTGCAGGCCATTTCCAAGTATATCGAGAGAATCGGGGATCACGTCGCGAACGTGGCCGAGCGAGTGATCTTCATCGTGACCGGCGAGGATGCGCGCCACTTCTCGCGCATGAGTCGCAGCGACTTTTCCTGAGAGTGTGCCTGTTTGACCAGCATTCAAACACCTGATGGTCTGTTGGAGGTCATGCCGCAGTTGCGTGTCCTCCACTCGTGGCAGTCTGCATTTTCGGCGGACGAAGGAAGGCGATTGACATGATCACAATTCTCGGAGCGGGTGGCGCCATCGGCGGCGAGCTCGCGAAGCTACTTGTCTCCAGCAACTTTGACTCGGGCAAGTTCGCCAGGGAGCTCGGACTCGCCGGCACGTCCTACGCGGACGGCGCGCGCGCCACCGCGGCGGCCTTCCAGCACGTCGCCGCAGCAAACGCGTGACGGCCTATGTCCATCTCGCCTCGAGAACCGCTTGCACTTACGGCCAGGATTGCCATCGCCCTCGAGGTCTTCCTGGCCATCGGGGCACTCGGTGGCGGAGCGGCGCTGTTGCTGGGACCCCGTGGCGAGATCCTTCCGCTCCCGGTGTCGGTGCTCGACGGCTCGCCCTTCGCCGACTATTTCGTGCCGGGCGCGATCCTGTTCATCGTCATCGGGCTCGGACCACTGGCCGCCGCGGTCCTGACCTGGCGGCGCCATCGCCTTGCACCGCTCCTCGCCTGCGCGACCGGCGAGGCCCTAATCATCTGGCTCGTCGTCGAGATCGCTATCGTGGGCTACAGCAACAAACCTCCGTTGCAGGCTTTCTATCTTTCGCTGGGAGTGCTGATTGTGCTCGTCGGCGTCCATTGGCTTCGCCTCACGAGATGTCCGGGCCGGCGCATCGGACGGGCCTTGAGGCAGAATCCGGCCAAGGGCATGACCAATGACGGCTTCCAGCGCCGCGGTTCGAGCGGCGTGGTGGCGTTGTAGTCGGCGTAGATCATGGTGGCGGGAGCGATTGCTTTGGCGCGAAAAGCGCCTGTCGACCACCGGAAGACAGTGCCCTTCTCAATGGATCGAGGCCCTGTCTCCCGCTTCGGGGTTCTGCCCTTCTACGCTACCCCGCTTTGAATGCGGGCTAAATGCGCCCGCGGCGCCGCAGCGATTCGACCATGCGCGCGACTGCCTCCAATCCTTCACCCTGATACGTCATTTCGATCCGCTCTGCCGTCAGATTCGCAAGCACCACGTTCCGGTAGCTCACGTTGTATTGCGCCGAAGTGGGGTCGTACCCGAAGCGCGGCGCCAACTTGGCGATGAGCACCTCCGCAATCGAGAGGGCCGGCTCCGTGTACGTCCAGTCCGCATCGGAAAGACTGTCGACAACGTACTCAGCCATCATGTTCATCTGACCTGCGGCCACGAGGTCCACGTCACCCAGATGGTGCACGGGCGGCAGTGGTACGGCAGGCCAACTCGAATTGGAGTCACAGCTAGGCAACGATCCTGGGAACGAATGATGGCTATCCAGCGACGGAATTGTGACTGGACCTGACGCCGTCACCAGGCCGTTTCACAGTAGCCGAAGCTGCACGTCGAGGTCTGAGATGGGCAGTCACTGGTGCGCGCGCAGGGTGTACAAGTCGTCGAGCCATTGGCCATCTTTTCGTAATAGCAACCGCAGGACGAGGAAGGAGAGTAAGGCGTCATGGGGCCCAGCTCGCGGTCCCGCTTCACCCGCATGGCACAGGGAGAAACCACGTGGTGCTGGGCTTCGAAAGCGACGAGATCCAATTCGGCGGGTGCGGTCTTGGTTCCCGCCAGATAGCCGATGACCTCGGCGGCGGCGCGCTTGACCGCAATACCATTGACGTCAATTCGGGTCAGGAAGTGCATGGGCCCCCAGATGGCGTAATGACCATCGCGCACATTTTGCTTCTCGTTCGAGTTGGCATCCCGATCTGGGTAATAGCCACAGCGCTGCCCTGTGTGCTGGTACGCCAGGATGTTGAGCAAGGCTCGATTGTCCTGGGCTACATCCGCGGCGAGAATGCCGAGGGTTTTCTCAACGGGGGTCGCGCCCACGAGTTTGTTTTGCAGGTCGCCACTGCCCGTGGTGGCTGTGCCCTTCCACTTTGCCGCGGGAACGCCGATGGCCGAGGCGATCATTTGCTGGGTGCCCGAGAGAGCGTCGCGTTTGAAGATGGCGGTTTCGTCGTCCCAAGGGGCCACGCCAGAACTATTGCCGAAGCCATAGATGTTGTAGGCCGCTTCAGCGCTGATGGAGAGCTCGGGAGAGCCCTTTCGGGTCACGAAGGTCATGGCCTGCACGGGCCCGAGAAAATCCGACACATTGGTGGGCAATCCGCCGGGAAGGCTGAAGCATGTGGACGCGAACACGTCCGAGACGCCAATATCGGCTACCACCGGGGCGCTGGCGGGCACATCGCACTTCACTTCGGTGCCGCTGCTGTCCCAGGTGGAAAAGGTCGCCGAGCCTTGCAGCAAGGTAGCGCTGAGAATGGCGTCCACGCCCGAGCAGGATCCCTGCCCCTGGTAGACGATGGTGATAGGTGCCGAAAGGCTGCCCAAGTAGCGGGCCAATTGTACGAGGAGCGGCTTGGCGGCAGTGGATCCAGTCACGAAGACAGCCGAGGGAAAGGACACGCAATCGGCGGCCGCTGCCGGACGGTTGCCGAGCCAGCCAGTGCTGATAACTACCAGGGCGCATAGAAATATTCGCGACTTGTGCATGCGCTCACTGTGGAAGAGGCCTGAGCCCGCCGTCATCACCCAGAAGAGTCAGGCGTTTGTTGTCGAACGGCACGCAAGTGGAGTCCGTGCAATGGGAAAGAATCTGGGATTCATCGTTGGGCGTGCAGGAAAAGCAGCCGTTCGGGCCGGTGCAGCTTTCCGCCGCGTCGGCTGTCAAGTCCACGTTGGCGGTGCTGGTACTGGCGTCACTCGGGGCTAGGCACACACGATGTATCACATCGCAGATGGCCCCAGCGAAGCGCTGGCAGTCTTGGTCGCTCTGGCATTGGGTCGTGCTGGTGTCGAGCATGAACGAACATGCCCCAGCAAGGAGCACGCTGGCTGTGGCCAAGCCGAACAGGGCTAGTCTCTCGCGTGTCGCGTGTCGCGCTTGCTTCATGGGTTCCGCCTGCGGGCTAGAAGGTTTGCCGCAACGTCAGCCCGCTCGGCGACAGCGACACGCTCTTGTCGTGCGACCCGCGAAAAGTGAGGGTCAGTGAAATGACAGCAAACACCGCGGTCCCCGCCATGAGGCCATCGGTTACCCACCCGGCTTTTCGCACTTTGTCCTGCTGGTTCGCCAGCGCTTCTTGCGTCACTGGGTAGGAGTTGCGTTGATTCCGTAGATTCTGTTCCCAGCGGTAGGCAAGAAGCCCGCTTGCCACCGCGCCCGCGGTGCACAGACCTGTCACGGTCCACGCGAGCCACGTTCCGGTTCCTGTACCGTCCGACCCATCCGACCTATCCGACCCTCGGGCGCGAGTCGCGGGCGGCGCCGTCAGCTCGGCCGAGACCGCAGGCGAGCCATGTGCGACAGACAAGGGGCGCCTCGTTCGTCCCACTGGCGACGGTTTGAGCTCGACCTGCACCGATTCGCCGCTGGGTACGTCTAGGAATTGCGGGTCGAATACACCTTCCTTGCTTCGTATGGTCAGGCGCCGCCTTCCGACGTTGACTGTGAGCGGCGCCGGCAAGGGCGCCCATCCCACTGACTCATCGTCGACTAGAATTTCCGCATCCTTCGCCGCGACGGTGACCTCGATCTGCCCGACCCGCTGGCGCAACTTGGTCATCTCCTCCTGGACGGTACGAAGGCGCTCCTCTGGGATCCGCCCGGCGCCATCTTTCAGATAGCGACCGAAGAACTCCAGGGCAGCTGCGTAGTCGTGCTTTTCGGCGGCCACTTGTCCCAGGTTGAACAGGATGCGATAGCTCTTGGCCAGCTCATAAGCGCGGCGGAGCTCCACCATGGCGCCGTATCGGCGGGGGACTCTGCTCGAACCGCACCACTCGCGAGGATTGACAGGACCACGAGCCAAGGGACGAAATGTGCGCAGGTCACTTTCACGGCTTATAGGGATCCTCTCTGTCCATCACCCTTCTCGGGGCCTGGCGAACCGTCTTCAGGTCGACATCGAAAAAGTCTCGTTCATTTGCCAGGCCGGGACCGCTGTGAGCTGGCTTGGGGTCGCTTTCGAAAAAGTCTCGTTCGGACAAACGTGCACCCGGCATGGCCCGAAGGGACGGTGTGCCCTTTGGCGGGGCCTTGGTGTGCTTCGGAGCGCGTGCATCCAGGGTGATAGACTCTTGAACTGTGTATTGCGGAGGTTGCGGCGTCGGGAATTCCGGCATTCAGGAGGGACAAGATTTCTTTCGGGCGTGGGCGGCGGGCTTGGTGGCGCTACGACGATGGGTTGGGCAGCTGGCGTACGCTGGGGCGTAGATCCAGCACGCCGCGAAAGATGATCCCTAAGGGCAACCCCAAGGACCAACAACACGAGAAAAGCTGCCACGCCAACTCCGGTCACTAGGGCGCCATTCGTTCTGGTCGGCTTGCTGGTCGGCTTGAGCCGCGGTCTCAGATGCACCCCTGTGATCTCCTCGCCGGAGGTTGCGATGGCCGAATTCGTCGAACGATCGAACACGGCCTCCATCTTTCCAGATGACCGCGAGCTTGCGGGGTATTCGCCCGTGGACTGACGGCCGATGGATTCGTGCGTGCCTTCTTCGCCTGTAGACACGCCCTGGTCTTGGAGCCTTTGCTGAATCATCGCGCGCGTGAGGGCGCGCGAGCTGCCAAAGAGCCGACCCATGAGATCGCCGAGCATGCGAGACTGCACGGGAGCCGAGCCCGTCATCAGCTCACCCAGGTCGGAAAGGAATTGAGAGGCATGCGCATAGCGTTCCTCTGGCAGGGGGGCAAGGGCACGCGAGCAGATGGCCGCGAGGCCTGGGGGGAAGCCGCGGTTTCTTGGCAAGAGGGGCATGGGCCTTTTCGCGAGGAGGTGCTGGGTGATGTCGGCCTCGTTCATCCCCTGCCAAATACGCTTGCCCACCGCCAACTCCCACAGCATGACTCCGACGGAGAAGAGATCCGCACGCCGGTCTAAGACCAGGCCCGCCACTTGTTCGGGCGCCATGTAGGCGAGCCTTCCTTTCATGTCTCGCAAGGATTGCGATGCGTGGGTGTCGACGGATTGGGCGATACCGAAGTCAACCACCTTCACTACGCCCTCGTAGGTAATGAAGACATTCTGTGGGCTCACGTCGCGATGGACGATGCCCAGTTGGTGCCCCGAGAGATCCCGCAGCTCGTGGATGTATTCAAGAGCCGCCAGCACATCGCAGATGACCTTGAATGCCAGCGGCAGACTCAGGCCGCCTTCCACAGCGGCCCCGTCGAAGACGTGCTTGAGCGGCTGTCCATCCAAATACTCAAGTGTCAGGTAGTGTCGCTGCCCGTCCAGTCCCGATTCGTAGGCGTGGACCACATTGGGGTGGCTCATTTGCAGGGAAATTCGCGCCTCGTCCAAGAATAGCTCGACGTACTCTGGGTACCTGGCCAACTCGGGCCACAAGCGTTTGATGACCACGGGCTTGGCGGAACCGCAGGCCGCAGACATCAGCGCGAGAAAGACCTCCGACATCCCACCCGTCGCGATACGGCTGACCAGCCGATAGCGTGGGACATCGCCGAAGGGACTTCCGTCCGACCTCGTTTGGAGTTGAGCCGTGGATAACAAGGCCGCCGTATATGGGCCAGGTGCGCGCAGGGGTTCGTGAAGGTTTCGTGACAGCTTGGCGGTGCTTGTGTCAGATGCAAGTTGCATGCACAACATGCACACAACGGTGGTGGCGGTGGGATCGAGTAGACTCCTGCGCTTCATGTGGTTCCATCGGCCGGGCTTTCGCGCCCACACAGTCTTTGCGTTCTTGGTTCTCGTCAGCGCTTGCAAGAAAGGCGCGCCTTCGTCTCCCTCGTCCACGGGCAGGGCCGAGCCGTCCCCCAGCGAGGTGACAAAGGATTCGACACTGCTCTTTACCTACGTCGAGCCGAGCGGAATGTTTGCCACCACCGACAAGGCCGAGAAGGTTCCCGAAGTCGCCCGGCGAATGGTGCGGATCATGGGTCTGGGCAAGGGCGAGGCCCAGCGGCGGAACGACTCCAATGTCGAGGCTATCAGTGTTCGCGAATTGCTTGCCAAGGGCAAGACACAGCCGCGGGTGATGTCGCGCGAGGCATTCGAGAGCGGCGCGCTGGCACAATTGCCACCCGGCGATTCCTGTCCGCTCGCGGGTCCCCACGGCTCACCGTTGGCCGAGGAGCGTGAAAAAGCAGGGGGACCAGACGATCCGCCCATCGTGATCCTGTACGCCACGGGGTGGTGCAAGGCCTGCAAGGCGGCGCGCCAGTACCTGGTTTCCAATCGCATTCCCTTCACCCGCAAGGACATCGAGAAAGATCCTTCCGCTGTCCGCGCGCTACAAGAGAAGGCCTCGCGCTTTGGAATTCCGGCGGATCGGGTGCCCATCCTCGACGTGCGCGGTCGCTTGCTGATCGGATACGACGAGACGCGAATGGATGGTTTCCTGGCCGACTGGTAGGCGTCGCAAAAATAGGTGCGGCCCTGGGGCCGATGAAGGCGCCAGGGCCGCTTTGGGTTGCTAAGGGTCTATAAGCTAGTTGCTGCTGCTGTTAGAAGCGTGCGACCGCGAACCGGCCTTGGTGGTTGACCACGGCCCAGGCGGTGTTCGTGGCTGGGTCAACACCGAAGGTGCCGAGGCCGTAGCTGGCGTTCCACGCGCCAAGCACGAAGGCCGGGGTTCCGCCCACGTTCTGCGCGACGGCGTTGGTCCAGTTGCCGGCGCTGTCCTGGGTGGCCAAGCCGAAGCCGCCGCTGACCAGAGTTGCATCGCTGACCGAGCTGCGGTCGAACGACATGGACAGGGAGATGGTGTCGCCGCTGCTGCTGCCAACATCCGTCGTCCCCCACAGGCTCATGATCGAGCTGTAGGTGGCGCAGGTGCCGGCGGACCAACCGATGTCCACGGCATGGGTAAGCGGGCGGCTGATGTAATCCATCGCCGTGCTGGAGTTCGTGCCGGCGAGGAACTTCGCCGTGGTGCTGGAGAAGGTGAACGGCGTGGTGGGGTAGGAAGTGCCCTCGGCGACCAGGACCTCGGTTCCATTCTGGCCGTAACCGAAGGTGTGCTTCTTGGCGAAGGTGAAGACCGGCGTGATGTTGGTGTCCGTGCGGCCGGTGCCGAGCGGGTAGCTGCCGTCCGACTTCCAGTTGCCGTGCGTGTCGGAGTAGAAGTCCACGGTCACGTTCGCTCCATCCACGGTGAAGATGTAGTAGCCGACCGTGTACAGCTCTTGCGCCACGGGCGTCTCGCGCACCTTCTGTCCAAACCAGTTCGCACCGGAGACGGCCGATGGTGTGTAGAACTTGCTGCTGTCCGAGGCGCCGATGATCTCGTGCACGTTCGACAGTCCATCGGGGCTGGCGATGATCGAGTGCTCGTTCATGTGGTCGTGGCCAGCCAGGAAGTACTTGACGTTGTTGCTCTGCAGGCTGGCGTAAAAGGCGTTCTGCATGTCCGGATTGGCGTTGGTGTAGCCCTGGAACATGGTGTCCTGGTGGCTCTCAGCCATGAGCGGCTGGTGGGTCAGCACGAAGGCATGGTCGGTGCCGCGCGTGGTCTTGTCGAGCCGGCTGTTGATCCATGGCTGCTGCTGCGCGACCGAGTAACCGTAGGTGTATCCCGCGGCGGAGATATCCACGCTCGGCGTGCACCAGGTATCCAGGATGACGAAGCGGGCGTTGTTGTAGTCGAACGAGTAGGTCATACCCTTGAGCTCACTGGCCATATTGGGCGGATCCCCGGCATTGTTGCCCGGGCTGCTGAAATTGGTGGCGCCGAAGGTGTTGGAGAGACCTTGCGTCTGCGGGTAAAGCGACTGCAGCACCGGGATGGCGAAGCTGTTGCCCGTGCCATAGGTTTCGTGGTTACCACGCATTGGGAAGAAACCGATGCCAGCGTCGAGAAGTGGCTTCGCGGCATTGGCGCGCACGGTCTCGTCGGCGTCGTTGCCGGTGTCGGCGAGGTCACCCACCTGGAGAACGAATTTGACGCCCGCTGCGATAAACTGCGGGTTGAGCTGATCGATGATCGACACCGCGACGGTGGTCGGGTTCTTGCCCGCTGGATCCGCGGTCGTCCACTGCGTATCCGACATCACGCCGAACTTCCACGCCGTGGAGGCAGGCGGCGTGCAGACGCTCACGATGGCGGCGGTCTTGACCGCGAAGTCATACTGCGTGCTGGCGCCGAGGGCGTTGGTCACGACCACCGAGACGGTGAAGGAAGTCTTCTCGGTGGTGGGCGCGGTCCACAACACCTTTGAGGTCGTGGTGGTGTCGACTTGATTCGAGAGCGAGCCGGCCGCGGCTACCCACGCGAAGGTGAGGGCGCTGCCCTGCGGGTCGCTGGCCTCGACGGAGAAATTCACGCCGCCGCTCACATCGACGATGCTGACCGACTGGACGCCGTCGACGATGACGGGAGCCTGGACGGCAGCCGGCTTGCCCACGGGCAAGGTCGTCTGACCGGTGGTCGATCCACCCTTGCCATCGCTGACTGTCACCGTGAGGTCGCAGCTGGTGTCGGTCGCGCCGATGGGCAGGGTGAAGCTGGTGGCCAACGTGGTGGTGTTGGTGAAGACCGCGCTCGCGCACGAGCTGGTCCACAAGTACGACAGGGCGTCGCCATCTGCATCACTGGCCGTGACCGTGAGCGAGGTCGGGGCGCCGAGCACGATGTAGCCCGGAGCGGCCACGAGATCCGTGACCGAGGGCCAGTTATTGAAGCGGACATTGACGTCGGCCTGGCCGCGGCCGTTGCTGGCCGAGACGTGCACGACGACCGAGGCGGAGGTCGATGCGCCGTGGTTGTCGGTCACGGTCAAGGTGAGGGTCTGGTCTCCCTCGCTGGCCGGCGCGGTCCAGACGGTGGTGGCGGTGTTGGGCGGCGTGAAACCATCCGGTCCCGGGTTGGCCGACCAAGCGAAGGCGATGGTGTCGCCCGCGTTCGGGTCGTGCGCGGTGGCCTTGGCCGAGACACTGGCGCCAGGAACCACATTGGCTGAAGACAACACCAGTGAGTCGATGACGGGCACGGCGTTCTTGAAGGGCACCGAAGCGGCGGCCTGCTGAGCCGTGATGATGACGGTCGTGACCGTGTCCTTGATGATGGCGATGGGCGAGGCGTCGCCAGTGTATTGAACCGTATTTGCCTGATCGAAGGCGCTGACGTGGAAGGCGTAGTTGCTGCCCACGGGAAGCGAACCAATCAAGGCTCCCCAAGTGCCATCACTTCCGCGCGCCGAAAGGGCGACAGTCCGGGTCGCCGGCAGGCCCGGGCCGCTGACCGTGGCGACGACGCTGCTAAGGTTGAGGGCGCCGAGTGAATGCATGGTAATGTCGGCGCTGCCGGTCGCGGTCGCGATCTCGGATGGGCTAGGGCCGCCGCCGCAGGCGGAAAGCGCCAGTAAGGCGGCCAGGGTTGCTCTTGGGGTGAAGTGGAAATCTCGTACTCTGGAACTGGGTCGAATCATGGTGAGCCTCCGTGGGTCTGAGGAATTGCGGAGGCAAGCTAGCCCTTATCGTCTGTGACATGTGCCACAAGTCCGCTACGTTCCGGCAACCAAACGAGTTCACCGAATTGCCTTCGAGACGTCACACTCTTCTCACCCCACAAAGGCGAAAAGTGTCGTGTAACAAGTGGCATGAGAACACTCATCCTTTGTGTTGGAAACGAAAGCATCTCGGACGATGGAATCGGCGCGCGCATTGGATACGTCTTGCAGTCGCTGCCATTGCCCGAGGATATCCAGGTTGACGTGGTACCGCGCCTTCGAATCGACCTGCTCGATCAGTTGGCGGAGATCGACCATTTGGTCATCGTGGATGGTTTAACCGCGGAGGCCGAGCCCGGCACAAGCACGGTGGTGGAAGTGACTGAGCATTGCGCCGCCGTGGTGGCTTCGGGGTGCTGTCACTCGCGTGACGTCGCCGACATCATCCACTTGGCGCGAGAGGTGGCTCCTGACGGTGCGGAGTGCACGATCACGATCGGCGGCGTGCGCGTCGAGCACCTGGATCGCTATGGCGCCGGTTTCAGTCGTAGCGTTCTCTCGGCCGTGCCCCGCATCGTGGATCTGCTACTTCTTACCACCAGGGCAGGACTCAAGCTTCGCTTGCTGGCGGCCGAATCCCTGCGCCAGGCTGAACGGCCAGCGTGCGAGCCATCCGCGCTCCACACTTGGGGCGAGGTTCACGCACAGGCCGCTGGCCTACAATAGTCTTGCCAACTGTCACGCAACTGTAGCCAAGCTTTTTCATAGACATCACCGATGGTCGCGCGGATCGTGATACACCAAGCCAGAGTCGATGCGGGACTTTCGAGGGCATTGCCATATAGATCGGATGCTGAGAAGCGCCAGAATAGGCGGGGCGTTGTGTTGCCTTGTTGCGCTCGCCACAAGCTGTGAATCCGCCAAGGGGGATTCCTCTGGCGGCATCAAGATTCAAGCAGCCAGCAAAGCCCTTAGCTACTCCGACATCGCGACGGTCACGGCTACCCTGAGTGGGCCCGGTCTTGCCCATCCTTACGCGATTCCCTTGGGACCACGGGGAAACAATTGGCAAGCGAGCGTGGTTGGTCTTCCCGCTGGCACCGGGCGAATGATCTCGGTGCTGGCGCGCGACCATTCGGGTACCGCGATCTTCTCTGGGCAAGCCGCGAATATCACGGTCAACCCTGGCCAGACGACATCCGTATCAATTGTACTTTTCGAGGTGTCGCCGGCGCCACCCTTCGCCAACACGGCGCCGACCATTGACGCGTTGGAGCTGTCCGCTGTGAGGGCGTTGCCGGGCGGCAAAGTGACTGCCAATGTGCGCGCCCACGACCCGGATGTGGGCGACACCTTGAGCTGCGCGTGGACAGCCACGTGCGGGACTTTTTCCGATGCCAGTGCGATCCAGACGGTGTGGACCGCGCCCCAGAGCGCTGGCCCTTGCGATGTGATGGTCACTGTCAGCGACAACCACGGTGCAAACGTGCACACGGATGCAACCCTGATCGTGAGCCCCGCGTCGCGCGGCGGAGCGGCGATCAACGCCGATCCGGACTTGTCCCCGGTCATCCGATCGATCTTCTGCGCTCCGACACCGCTCGTTGTGGCGCGGTTAGTGACTTTGAATGTCGACGCCATCGACCCTGATAATGGGCAAACGCTGACTTACCTGTGGTCGACAGACTGCACGGGAGCCTTTGGCAACGCGACTGTGCAGAACCCTGGCTTCGTTCTATCGGCCGCGCCGTCCTCTGGCACTTGTCGGTTCTCGGTCGAGGTCACGGATTCGGTAGGCGCAAAGACCATTGGCGTGCTCAACCAAGCGACGGGAAAGGCGCGCGTGGACCAGGCCCCGGTGATCACGGTTGCGTCGCAATCGCAGGAGGGACTCGACCCCGGCCAATCTGCGATCCTGAGCGTGCAGGCCTCGGATCCCGACGGCCAAGCCATCACCTTCGCGTGGAGCGCCAGCGAGGGAGCCGTGGACCCAATCAGCTCGGACGCCCAATCGGCAACGGTGCGCATCACCGCACCGGCCGTACTACCGCAAGGGACGATGCACGTAACCGTGGTCGTCACCGATACCGGCGGGCTAAGCACCAGCCTGGTGTTCGATTTCAATCGGCCTAATCACCCGCCGACTATCAGCGATGCCAGGATCTCGCCCTTGCCTCTGGTGATCGGTCAGGGCGCCCATCTGAGCGCCACGGCCACGGACAGCGATGGGGACGGCCTCGCGTACGCCTGGACGAGTACGTGCGTGGGAACCTTCGACGACGCGGCGTCGGGCAACCCGGTCTTCACGCTGACGGGTTTCCCAACCGGTCTGTACTGCTCCTTCACGGTTGCGGTCAGCGATGGTTTTGGGGGCCAGGCCGCGACGACCGTCGTGGGCATGGCCGATCACTTGCCCGTGATCACCACGACGACGTTGTCTCCACCTGAGATGATCGTCGGACAACCCACGCAGCTGAGCGCGACGGTGACCGATTCCGACGGAGACGTGCTGACCTATTCGTGGAGCCGCAGTTGCCAGGGCAGCTTCGACGATTCCACCTCGCTGACCCCTAAATTCACGTTGTCCGCCAAGCCAGCCAATGGTCACTGCTCGTTCACAATCACCGTCACGGATGCCCGCGGGGGACAGGCCATGGCCAGCGTGATCGGACAGGTTGGAAGCGCGCCCGAGATCACGGACATGCAGGTCGGCCCCTTGCCTCTGCTGGCAGGCCATCCCGCCATGCTTTCGGTCGTTGCCACCGACGCCGACAGCGACCCGTTGACCTATGCTTGGGTTACGGATTGCACGGGTAGTTTCGCGAATGGCACGAATGGATCTTGGGCGACGCCGACCTTCACGCTGACGACCGTGCCCGACAATCACCTTTGCACTTTCCAGGTAGTGGTTTCGGACGGGCGAGGCGGCCAGTCGGTTGGACAAGTTAGCGGGCAGGCGGGGGCGATCGTGGTGGATGTGGCACCCGTGATCGACGCGTCCTCACAGGGATGGACTGCGGTGTCGGCGGGAGATCGGGTTCCCCTGAGCGTGTCGGCCTCCGATCCCGACGGGCAACCGGTTAGCTACACCTGGAGCGCCACAGAGGGCACGTTCAGCGGTTTGACCACGGCGTCCGACACCAGCAGCAGCAGCGTATTCTGGACGCCGCCTGCTAGCATGCCAAGTCAACCGATGCACGTCACGGTGGTGGTGTCCGATCCAAGTGGATTGCAGACATCGGTCACCTTCGACTTCACGGCTGCCCCGTAGTGCGAACCGACAAGTCGCTCGTGTCTGTTGAGTGAAGGAACCGTTACAATGCTGTCACAGACCCAGGCACCCCTTGACCCTGCGCGCGCCCGCAAGCAACTATCTCGACGCCGAGGGAATGCGGCGAACAGACTCACCATGTCTCGAACAACAATGATCCCGGAAAGAGTGCGATATTCTATTGCAGTGATCGCAATTGCGATCACTGCGCTGCCGGCGGAGGCTGCTCCGCGCAAAGGCAAGTCGGCGGAGGTCGCTGCCATTTCGGGGCAAGCCCGTGAATTGCGCGACAAGGGTATCGTCGAGCTGAACCTGAGCCGCTACGACGAGGCTGTGAAGCTTCTCGAGCAGGCGTACGAGCTGTCGCGAGATCCGGCGATTCTCTTCGATCTCGTCCAGGCCCATCGGCTCAACGGCAATCCCGAACGGGCACTCGTCCTTTGCGCCTCGTTTCTACGGACCGCGCCTGCCTTGACCCCGCGCAATCGCGAGCAGATCGAGCGGACCGTGTCCGAGCTCAACATCATCGTCGAACAGATCCATATGCAAGGCAGGGACGGCCGGAGGGCCGTCGGGCCTTCACCCAAGGTCGCGGTGAAGGAGAAATCGTCGGCCCTGGAGCCGCCAGCCGTTGCCGAGACCGAACCGCCCGTGGTGGCGGCAACCGAGCCGCCACCCGAGAAAGAATCGGAGAGCAAAGGTGCTGTCGTGGGACCCCTGCCATCGAGCGCTGCCAAGGAAGGCGGAACGGCAGGCACAGATCGTTCGGCGGAATTGCTCAAGACCGATTCGATAACCGCGCAAGCACAGCCGCGAAAGCCGTTCTACCGTTCGCCGTGGGTTTGGGCAGCCGTGGGACTTGTGGCGGCTGGTGTCGTGGCTGTGGTGGTCTATGAGTCCACCAAGGATCCCGGTCCGCCGCGCACCTCCTGGGGCGCCGTGAGGGTGTTCTAATGAGTCGTCTGTCCTTCTCTGCCCTCGCGCTGGCCGCTGTCCTGGCCCAGTCGTGCACGCACAACTCCAATGTCATCGTCCAAGTCGATTGCGATACTTCAGCGCTGGATCCACCTCTCGACATTGCCAGCGTTCATGTTGTCGTAACCAATGGAGTCGATGCTCAACAGACCTACTTTCCAACCAGCAATTCTGCCAGCGGCGGCCTCCTTGCGTTTCCCGCAACCTTCGCGTTGGTCCTTCCACCCAGTCGCTCGGGCGTGATCACCGTCGATATCGAGGGCATTGATACTCAATCGCAGACCATCGCCAGTGGCTCGGCGACGAGTACGATCCACGTGAGCGGGCGGACCAACATCTTCGTCACGCTCGACCCCGGAGGCTTCACCTGCGGCGACGGGGTCCTGGATCCGGGTGAGGCCTGCGACGATGGCAATAGGGTAAACGGTGACGGTTGCGATGCTGCCTGCCGCGTCGAGCCCGGCACCCACCCCGGCGCCGACGCCGGGACCAGCAGCCATCTGGATGCACGTCCGAATGCCGACGGCGGTACGCGAGACTTGGTCACCATTCTTGACGCCGGAAACGAGCCGGCGGTGCCGCTGTCAGGCTCGGCATTCGTCAGCCTGGCTGCAAGCAATGGTTTTTCGTGTGCCGCGCGCCACGATGGATCTCTATATTGCTGGGGCGACAATTCGCAAAAGCAACTCGGTATCGTCCAGGCCCAAAGCCAGCTACTGACGCCGGGACAGCTGGCCGGAAGCCGGTGGATGGCCACGACCACGGGCCAATTCCATGCTTGCGCCGTCGACAGTAGCAATGTGGTGACCTGCTGGGGTCGCGCCGATTCCGGGCAATTGGGCAAAGTGGCGACCAATGGTCAGATCGTCCAGGTCAGCGATGCCGACTGGGCCACGGTGTCCGCGGGCTCCTACCACACCTGCGCGAAGAAGCTCGACAACAGCCTATGGTGTTGGGGACAGAATTTCAGCGGCCAGCTAGGCCTGGGTCTGAGCGCGCCGGCGGAGTCCGATATGCCGGCGAAGGTCGTGGACGACACGACCTGGGCGATGCTGAGCGTGGGCTCGGGACATGGCTGTGCGACCAAAAGCGATGGGACTCTGTGGTGTTGGGGGTCCAATTCGAACGGGCAGATCGGCGTGGGAACGACCGTGACCGCGTTCGTTCCGACCCAGGTGGCGGGTACCGGGTTTGCCTCGGTCAGCGCAGGCGCTTCCCATACTTGTGCGACCTATGCCGGCGGATCGCTTGCCTGCTGGGGCCTCAACGACATCGGGCAGCTGGGTGACGGCACCACGGGGCAGAAGAGTATTCCAACCGCCATTGCTGGCAACGATTGGGCGCTGGTAGGAGCGGGCGCCTCGCACACTTGCGCCATCAAGACTGACGGCAGTCTGTGGTGCTGGGGAGACAATTCGACGGGCCAGCTAGGCGATGGGACCTTGTCCGGGCATCTTCAGCCCACCAGGGTCACCACCCCAACCGGCCCGTGGTCGGGGCTGGCGCTTGGCAATGGCCACACCTGCGCGACGCTTAGCGCTGGTAGCCTCTATTGTTGGGGCGATAACTCCAAAGGTCAGCTCGGCGACGGCACCACCACCCCGCACAACAAGCCGATCCTGATCGGCGCCCAGTAAGGAACGCAATGTCTGTTCTTGGGTCCATTCGAGCGCGGTGCTTGACTGCCCTGGCGGTTGTTGGTGTCGTCGCCTGCGGAAACGGATCGACTACCCACGTCAGCGCAGACGCGCGCCCGGCCGCCTTTCGCGACGCAGACATCTACGACACGGCGGACGCGCCCATCCCGCAGCAGCAATTACCGGACTGTCCCGCCTCGTGCGACGACCAGAATCCGTGTACGACGGATTCCTGCGATCCCGAAACCCATTTGTGCAGAAATGACCCGACCACGGACGGGACGACCTGCGTATCCACCGACCTGTGCTCGCTCGCGGCGGCTTGCAAGTCGGGACTCTGCGTAGGAACCAAAACCAAGGATTGCACGTTGCCGAGCGACCAGTGCCATGAGGAAGGGTATTGCGTGCCGACCACAGGGCTCTGCGGCTATCCCAACTCAAAGGACGGCAAGACCTGCGACGACGGCAATCTGTGCACCACTGGAGACCAGTGCGTCGCCGGCGTCTGCCAAGCCGCGCCCGTTCAGTGTGGGCCAGGTGTGATTTGCGATCCCAAAACCGGGCAGTGTCCGGGCTTTCCCACGCCAATTTGGGGTTTCGTGTTGGATCCCAGCGCAGCGCCGGCAGGCATTGCGGCATTTAACGATCTGCAGGTTTCGCCAAGCGGAGGTCTTTACTTCACGCTTTCGTTCGCCAATACCTTGGATCTTGGTGCGGGCCCAATGTCTACTACCAGCTCTGCAGCGTCAACATTGAATCCCGATTTTAACGTGGTGGTTGCTCGCTTGGATCCATCGATTGGAAAGTCCCTTTGGTCGCGGTCATGGGGGGACAAGTCCAACCAGGTAGGCGCTTCGATCGCGGTCAATGCCAGCGAGATCGTGTTGGTCTCTGGCGCGTATTTCGGCAAGATCGACTTCGGCCCGGTGGCGGGCATTGATGCGGGTTCTGTTTCATTCACCAACCTTGGCACTTCTCCCAAGGTGTTCCTGGTTGCCCTCGACGGAGCGTCCAACACAATCCTGTGGGCAAGATCCGTCGACGTTTCCACCACCACGAGCGCCAGCAGTGCTCATACCAGGGTCGTCGTCGATCCCCACGACAATAACTTCATACTCTGCGCCAGTCCCAGCAAGGCGGTCACCGATCTCAGCAGCACCACCAAAGCTGGCGGCAAGGGGGATGCGCTGGTGGCTAAGCTGAGCGCGCAGAACGGCCAGGTTTTGTGGGTCGAGCAGTTCGGCAGCGCGGCTGACGAGTCCTGCGACGGTGTGGCCGCGGACGACAATGGCAAGGTCTACATCACGGGAAAGCTCAGCCAAGGAAGTGCGCTTGATCTTGGCAACGGGAAGGTGCTTGCCGGACCACCAGGGCCCGCGCAGAAGGCTGTCTACGTCGCGCAACTTGACGGCGTGGATGGAACAGTGAAGTGGGACACGGCCTTCTACAACCAAGGGAAGACCACAGGCGCTATTGCAGCCAGTGCGCTGGTTTCAGACGGCACATCGGTCTGGCTTGCCGGCGGCTTTAGCTACACCGCCGTGTTCGATCAGACCGCCCCCTTGGTTACCATCGCAAGTTCGGGCGGCGTCGATGGGGGAACGTCAGATCCCGCTAGCACAAGCGCATTCGTAGTTTCGCTCAACGCCCTTTCAGGTACAGTGCAGTGGTCCAAAAACTGGGGCGTAAATGCCCAGGTTTTGGCGACGGCGCTCACGTCTTCGGGAAGCATTGTCGTCTGTGGCAACTACCAAAGTGGAATGCTCTTCGATACCGGCGCGCTCGCCGATTCTGCGGGGAACCCCGTACCCTTCGTCGCCAAGCTTAATGCCGCAACTGGTCGAACCGTAGCGGCAAGGGGATATGCTGCGGCCGCTGCTTTGTCGAGCCCAAGCTATTTCCAGTCGATGGCCGTCGACCAATCAAAAGGGTCTTCGACGCGCGACGTGTCGTACGCGATTGGGGTCCTGACCGGCGGCCTAGACTTGGGCTCGCCGGTGGGTGAGCTTCCAGCACTAAGCTCGGCCTTTACCGTATCCCCTTCAACTCCAACCCTCCTTCTCGCCAAGTTCAGCCCCTGACCGTTCGTTACTAAACTGTCGCGCCACCGTTGCGCAGTCGTGGCGAAACGCTCACATATCAGACGGCGCAGCGTGAGCTAGAAAACGCCAGCAGAGTTGCTTGTTCATTCCGACAAAGAGGGGCATTTGATGAATCACCGCAATAACTTCGCCATTCGGCTCAATCGCCTGGCCGTATTCATCGGCCTCCTGTCCTTGCAGGGACTTGCTGGTTGCAACAGTGCCGGCGACGCCATGCCAACGGCGACCGATGTCGTAGTTAAGCGTGATGCGGGGATCAGGCGTACGGGAGGCGCTGGCGGCGGTGGTGGCGCTGGTGGAGGGACCGTTACCGTTGGCGCTGGTGGCAGCGCCGGCACGACGGACACAAGTGGTACGGGCGGATCGACGACGACCATTCCGGATGCCGCCCCCTCACGTGATGTCGCTCTGGATCTGTTCGCGGACACCGCACGAGACACGCCGCCTGCTCTTGACGTAGGTGGGACTGCAATCGAGGTTTCCATCCCGATGGACACAGCCATCGACGTTTCGCGGGACTTGGTCAAGCAAGACCTCGGCCCGCCCGATGCGCCCAGCGAAGGGCTCGGGGATTCGACTGTTGACACGCAAGACTCGGCCCCTGAGGCGCCCGCCGACCTGCCGACAGACACCGTTCTTGACACCTCGGGTGAGCTGCCCCTGGATCTTCCAGCCGACCTATCGGATTCGGGAGGGCCTGATCTTGCACACCTTGACGTGCCACCGGATGGCCCATCGGGGCCGACCTGTCCCAACCCTGGGTGGGCCAAGGAAATAAAGTTGCGACCGACATCGCCTGGAGGGTTGTCCGGCGACAAGGAGGGCAATCTTTTCCTTGCGAATAGCCTATTCCCAGGCAGCGACCCTGGCAGCAACAGCGTGGATTTCGGTGGCGCCTCGGGTGCAGCCGCGGTTACACTTACCAGCACGGGAGGCGCGGACGCCATCATTGTTCGCCTCGATCCCACTACTGGGAATGCGGTCTGGGCCCAAAAATTTGGCGACAATGCTGAGCAAACTGCTACGGGCGTAGCCGCGGACGGTTCCGGCCACGTCGGGTTCATCGGAGCCTACCAGGGTACCATGATCGTCGGTCCTTCGACGCTCGCAAATACAGCGTCGTGGTCCGATGGTTTCATTGGCGTTGTGGATGGCGCAACCGGCGCCGGACTTGGCGCGTTGTCCGTGGCCCTCCAAGATGCCAATACTACTTCCTCAACCCAGAAGCTGGCGGCAATTGCGGCCAATCCGAATTTCGACGGCTTCGTGGTGTGTGGCCATACCGCTATCCTGGCAACCGATCTGGTCACTGACCCGGCGGCTACCGCCGGCGGAGGTTTGGACATCGTCGTAGCAAAAGTCACCGTGACGGGCAGTGGGTTGGCCGTGTCCTGGGCTCGGCAGATAGGTGGCATTGGCAACCAGCAGTGCAACGCGATTGCCGTCGATGACTCGGGAAACGTGGTGATCACCGGCATTTACTTCGGCCAGCTCGATTTCGGTGGTGGTGTATTCAGCCCAGCGGGCGCGGCGAACGTCTTCCTTCCGTGGATCGCCAGACTGAGTGGAACTGACGGTCACACCCTGGCTGCGATTAACATACCGCCAGCGGCAACAGGAGCTGTGGCTTCGAGCCTTACGACGGTCAACACCGATTCCGCTGGCGGTATCGCGATCGCCGGTTCCTTCCGAAAGGGCCTCGTTTTTGGAGCGACCACGCTCACGTCGGCATCGATCGCCAATTCAGACGCTTTCGCGGCCAAATTCGACTCTTCCCTCGCACCGGTCTGGGCAAAGAGCTGGGGCAATTCGAGCGATCCCAATAGCCAATCGATTGGGAATGGCATCGCGTTTGATTCCAGTGGGAATATCACGCTGATAGGGAGTTTGATTGGCTCGATCAAGATTGGGCCGTCGAGTGGTATCTTGACGGCGGCAACGGGGATTGATGATGTCACTGGAAATCCGACCAATAACCCCGACGTCTTCGTCGCTCGTCTGTCGGGCACCGACGGCAGCAGCCTGTGCGCCGCCCGGTTCGGCGATCTTGGCGGGCAAACACCATACGGGCTTTTTGTTCCCCGCTCCGCCAGCGGTTCGGCCAAGGACTCAGCCTTTGTTTCGGGCTCCTTAACCTCTACTTTGGACTTTGGCACGGCGTCACTGAGTACCGAAGGAGGGACAAACCTCACGTACTTCTGGCTGGCCAGGTTCTGACCAACAGACCTCCAGAGGTAGCGACAAGACAGCGTCGCAATGCTCTGGTTCCAAGCGGGGGCAATCCTGTCGTCCGCACGCGTAGTTGGAATTCCCTTGGGGCTCGCTCACATAGCTGGCCCCTACTACAGTCCAAGTTGCTGCGCCAGCGAGGTGGCCAGCGATGCATTTAGCACGGTTCTGGTTGTCCTATTCATGGAATGCCTTCTAGACGAGTGGTCAAACGGCGTGCGAACAGGTTGCGGGTCTTGCGCGGATGGCTGCGTGCGAACTGTTCCAGGCAGGAGCCTGTCCGGAACAGCTCACCGCAATTCGCAACTTCGCTAGAGACAGTCGGACCTTGGATACCAGTCTAGTTGCAGGCGAAGTTGCCAGTCCCTTGATCCAGTCGCGACGACCGCCAGCGAGGTCGCCAGCGAGGTCTTCAGCACGGTTCTGTTGGTCCAACTCATGGAATGCCTCCCTCCCAGGGTGGTGCGATAGGAAAATAGCGGCTCCCCAAGTGGCGCAGTGTGACGGCTGCGGAACCATTGCGTGACGTGCGTAAGCGTTTCGCTCACCGCGGGAGACAGGGGAACCAAATTGTGACAGTTGTGTTACGGCAGCAGAGCAGGGCTCACGATCTGACTGTCGCGATTCCCGCCCTCAGTTGCCGAAATCCTCAATGACCTCGCTGGGCCGGCCGCACTCTACAAGGGGCGCGATGATGCGAGGGAACCTTCTTGCGCTCCGGCTCCCGGGCAAACAACCTTCTGGGCCTTAAGGTTCCCCTTGCCGTGCCGATTTCTATTCTCGGAGGAATGGGAATGCATCTTACACAAAGAGCAGAGGTTGTATCTTCGGCCCCACACTTCTCGTGGACCCTCTTGCTCGCCGCGAGCGCGCTCGCGGGTTTGCCGCTCCTTGGTTGTTCGACGGGATCCGACGACGGCTTGAACGATACTAGTCAACCCCCCAGCGCAGCTTCTGCCCTTCAGACATCGAATCCGACGCCACTTCCACTGCGGCCCACCCAACCCGAGGCCCCAAAGGGGGGAACGGCTGATGTGACCATTACCTTCAATCACGCTCCGCGGGTGACCAACATGCTGTCCGACCTGGGCAGACTGGATGTCGGCGATCGGGCCAACCTTCGCGTCGTCGCCGACGATCAGGACGGAGATCCGTTGTCCTATACCTGGGAGACGAAGTGCGAAGGCGTGTATGACCACCCCGCTTTGGACTTCACAACCTTCACGCTTGCCGCGATTCCGCCTTCCGGCTCCTGCGATCTGGTCGTCCGCGTCACGGATGGACGAGGCGGTGAGAATCACGGAACTCTGACCCTAAGCGCGTCCGCGCCGCCGCCAGTGGTTGTTGCCGACACAAACTCGGGCTCGTAACCATCCTTCACCATAGCATCCCGGAACAGCTATGTCGCGTTAGCAGGATGGCTGTAACGTTTTCGTCACGCAGCCGTAACAGAGTTCTGACAGTTGCCGCTCGTCCGCATTGGTACTGTCCGCGTGCTCCGAGGCATCTCGGAGTCAACGATGGAGGACCAATTAATGACAATGAAGCGCGGACTTTGGGGGCTCGTGGTGGCGACCGGCATGTTGTCGGGCGTCGCGCAAGCTCAGACCACGAATTGTAACGATCCGACGGTGCTACCTAACCCGGTCTACCTGACCGGTAGCAGTGCCTTCGAGCCCATGCTGGCCAAGTTCTCGGTGGCGATCCAGAACGCAAATGCAGGCAAACCGGCGAGCCAGCAACTCTCCATCGTCTACCTTTCCTCGGCGTCGTGCGATGGGGTGAGTGCTGCGGTCAACCTGCCAGCGCTGACAGGAACTGGACACTACTACACGCCCGATCCGGCGGCCACGGCCACCGGAGGTGCCATAACCAACAACTGCGCCTTCGACGCCACAACCGGCAACTTGGGCATCAAGCCGCATATCGGCGTGTCGGACGTGCCGTTCAACCTGTGCCCTGGCAATGAAACCAATCCTTTGCCCGCAACGCTCGGGAATTGGAATGGTCCGATTCAGTCCATGTTGATCGTCGTTCCGAAGGCCAATGCCACGACGACCTCGATCTCGGCCGAGCAGGCAGCGGATATCTGGGGTTGCGGCGCGAACGGCGGAATTGCTCCGTATATCGACGAGACGGCGATTCAACAACGAGTTGCGACGTCGGGAACGCAAGTCCTGATCGGGCGGGCGATCGGTGTTTCTCCAAGCGCATTCAAGGGGGTGTCCAACTCCGGTACAGGCAATGTAATCACCAATCTTCTGCAAGTATCAGATCCCATGAAGGCCATCGGCTTCATTGCGGCGGACTCGTATCAGGCGGCGGCCAACGCGGGCAAGATGAACGCCCTGGCCTTCCGGGCGTTCAATCAAACCAAGGCCTACTACGCCGACTCGACCGCGACCGCCATCGATAAGCGCAATGTCCGCGACGGACACTACGCCATCCAGGGGCCATTGAACTTCTTCGCCCCCTTGACCGCGGGGCAGCCGGATCCCCTGGCGAAGAGAACGCTCGATTTCATCACGGGATCGGTACCGCTCGATGCTACCAAACCCAATGCCTACATTGATGTGGTGGCCAACGCTGGCGACGTCCCTACCTGCGCAATGACGGTGCAGATTTCTCCCAATAGCTTTGGATATTTCTCGGCCTACAAGCCGGCCGTCGCCTGCGGCTGCTATTTCGAATCGGTGGTGACCAAGACTTCTCCGGCCAGTTGCACGCCGTGCACCGCCACCACAACATGTCCAGCGGGAACGAACTGCCAAACCGGGTTTTGCGAGAAGCAATAGCCAGAAGGAGACACGAATATGACCTCTCTCAAGACAACAGCAATTGTTTTCGGTCTCGCGATTCTGGGTGTTGCCTGCGGCAGCAGCAGTAACAACAGTACCGATGTACCCGTCTACGGCGGAACCGGCGGCAGCCATGCGGACGCGCCCATCGCTTCAACCGGCGGCGCGGGTGGCGCCACGGTGGGGGTGGATAGCGGGGCAGGTGGGGCTGGCGGCACCACGGTGGCCATCGACAGCGGCGCCGGTGGACGAGCCATCGACGCCAATCCCGACGTCAATCCCATTGATGGCGCGGGCGGTGGAACCGGCACGGTGGACAGCGGTGCGATCGATGGCGGAGGCGGTCCAACCAAGGAAGGCAGTATCGCTATTCTCAACGCGCAGACAACATCGGTTGCATTGACCGTTGCAGGGCCGACCCCGGTTGCCTATACATCCTGCAAGTAGCGAGACACGGCGAGCAATCGGAACATGGATCGGTCAACCCGAACGGACGAGTTTAAGTGAGACGAACACCCAGGTTGCTATTCGGGTTAGCCATGATTCTCTTCTTCGCAATTGCCAGGCCAGCAAAGGGGCAAAGCGAGGGGGAGGACCATGTCCCGGCTGCTCCCCGAGCCGCCTCCGATGACGAGCAGAAGACGGAACTCGCCGCTGTGACCAGCGACGAGGTAGCGGCTCTGCGGGAAGATTTGGCGCAACAAAAGGCGGCTTTGGCCGCCTTGCGCGCCGAATTCGAAGGCAAACTGACGTCCGAGCAAGCAAAACGTGACGCTGCCATGGCGCAAGCCAAGGCCGAGGCCGTGGACGAGAGCAAAAGGCTCAGTCCATGGACGCGGTCGATCTCCCTTACTGGCTATGCGCAAACGGACTTCGCTGTCCGGCAATCATCGAGCGATCAGCTCAATAGCTCGACGGGAGATCCGCTCAATCAGAATCGCTTTTCGCTTCGCCGTGCTCGCCTCACGACCAATCTCGAGCGCGGCTATGTCGCGGGCCTTCTTGAGCTGGACGCCAACACCGTCAACGGTCCGCAGGTCCGGCCCATCCATTTCGAAACGACCGTTCGCTTGCCTGCACAGCCCGGCCAACCTTCCCTACTGGGATTGACCGCGGGCCTGTTCAAAATCCCATTCGGCTACGAGGTTCTTCAGGGCGACACCGAACGCCTGTTTCTCGAGCGCAGCGCCTTCATTCAAGAATTCTTCCCAGGTGAATTTGACTTGGGTGCTAGGCTGGCCGGTGGATGGCGCTTTGTTCGCTACGCACTGGCCGTACAAAACGGCGAACCGGTCGGCGAAAAGATCTTTCCGCAGCGCGATCCCAACAGCGCCAAGGACATCAGCGGGCGTCTCGGAATTGAATCCCCTCTGTCCGAGTGGGCGGCAGCCGCTGTGGGATTCTCTGCACTTTCCGGGACGGGTTTCCACAAAGGGTTGGCCCCGACCAAATCCGGAGTGGTGTGGAACGACCGCAACGAAAACAACAGCGTCGATTCGGGCGAGATCGTCGCGGTTCCGGCCAAGGCCGCTATTCCCTCGCAGAACTTTTCGCGCAACGCCTTGGGCATTGATGCCCGCTTCACCGTACGTACGGAAGGTCTTGGAACGAGCTGCCTCTATGGCGAGGTGGTGTGGGCGAAGAATCTGGGGCGAGGCTCGCGTCTTCTCGCCGATCCCGTGGCCATGGGGCGCGACGTGCTCGGCTTTGGATACAACGTAGCGATCGTTCAGGACATCTATAATCACGTGCAACTAGGAGTCCGCTACGACTACTACGATCCAGATCGCGACAACAGTGATCTGCAAGGTGCAAAACAGGTACCATCGAGTGTCGCCTATGATACGTGGGCGTTTGCCGGCGCGCTTCGTGTCCCAGGCGCTCGTCTGGTTGCCGAGCTCGATCTAAACCGAAATCACAATGGCCGAGACAAGGCCGGGTTGCCCACTAATCTGGCGGACAACGCCTTCACACTGCGTGCGGAGGTGTCGTTCTGATGCGGGGCGCGCCTTGCATGGCATTGGCCTTTCTGGCTGGGTGTGGCGGGGCAAGTGCCGACAGTGGCATCAACGCGGCCTTCCGTATTGAAAACGCACAGTATATTCCAGGTGAAATCGACTCGACCTCACCGGACGGCGGTACCGCGGATGCTATGCTGCCAGTGGTACACACGGTGACGACCATCAATGGAACCATTCAGCCAGGCACGACGGGGCATACCGTGGGGGGGACTCTAGGGCCCGGCAGCACGGCGGTGTTGATTGGTCTGCGCGGGGACATCGGTCATTGGGTGGTGCCCGTGAGCACCGTGGACCAAAATACCCCGGGCGATTTCGACTTTTCCGCGAAGGCGACGTTCGGCTACGAGCTGCCGCCGCCGCCCCTTCAGATTGTCTTGCGCGCGACCAACCTGGCCGGGGAAGTGGGACCACCTAGGATCCAGACGTTCAGCTTGGCCAAGACTCCTCCTCCAGGGGCTATGGTGATTTCCTTGGAATGGGACACCGAGGCGGATTTGGACCTTCACGTGCAGTTGCCAACCTTGGGTGATGGTGGCATCCGCGAAATCTCGACCCGCAAACGCACGTCGCTCGTGCCTCCAGCGCCGGGCGATCCGGCGGCAACTGCCGAGGACATTCAGAATGCGGCCTACCTGGATATGGACTCGAATACCCAGTGCGTGATCGACGGGCGGCGGAATGAAAATGTCATTTGGCCGGTGACTCCGGAGCCCGGACAGTATGTCGCGCGCGTGGATACCTTCTCGATGTGTGGTGAAGTCGCCGCGAACTGGCGCGTGCGCGTCTTCATCGACGGCGACGAGCAGACTGGGCTTGGCAGAACCGGGCAATCCACGGATGTCGATACGCGATATCCGCATGGAACAGGCGCTGGCGTGCAGGCCGTGGTTTTCGATTACCAACCGTGAGGAACTCTTGAGAAAGGCATTGCGATGTTGATGCAAAAGCTAGTTTTCGTAGCCCAGACGGGCGCGTCTATCGTCCTTTACATCTTGATAGGGCTATCGATTCTATCGGTGGGCGTCGTGATCGAGCGCTGGTGGTACTTCCGCAAACGCAAGCTCGATTTTGCCGAGACGTCGGCTGCCTTGGAGAAGTTCCTTCGTGCCAACAACGTTGCGGGGGCTCGCAAGGAGCTCGACAGAAGTCCGACAGTCGAGGCCGAGTGCGTCCGAGATGCCCTTGCCTGGGCCGATGAGGGCATCGAGGCCGTGCAGGAAATCCTGATCAAGGGTATTCGGCAACGCCGCAAGGTATTCGAAAGCGGCTTGCTGTTCCTGGGAACGCTTGGCAACAACGCCCCCTTTATCGGTCTGTTCGGCACGGTTCTCGGCGTCGTGGCTGCATTCAAGGAATTGGGTGCAGCCCAGGGGGCCATGTCGGCGGGCGGTGGCGGCATGAACAACGTCATGGGCGGTATTGCCGAAGCCTTGATTGCGACCGCCATCGGCATTTTGGTCGCCATTCCCGCGGTCGTGGCCTACAACATCTTCCAAAAGCGCGGCGCGGATATCGAGGAGAATACCGCCGCTCTTGGCAACATCATCGTTGCCTCGCTGAAGACGCGCGCACCCAAGACCTCCTCGCGCAAGGAAGAAGGCTCAGGGCGCACCACGCGGAACCAGCGCAAAGAGGACAAGGCCGAAAAGGAAAAGGTGATTGACGACGTCACCCAGAAACCAGGCCATCAGGTGGAGGCGAGCGCGTAAAATGGCCGGCACAATGGCAACGGGCGGGCGGGTCAAGACCATTTCCGCCATCAACGTGACGCCCATGGTGGATATCATGCTGGTGTTGCTGGTCATTCTCATGGTCGCGTCGACGTACATCGTGGCGCAGACCCTGAAGGTGGCCTTGCCCAAAGCGCACCAGACCGATGGCACGGCCGACAAGCCCAACACGGTTCAACTGATGAAGAGCGGAGAGATGCGCTGGAACGAGCAGCCCGTGGCCAAGCCCGAGCTCGAGGTCAAATTGAAAGAGGCCATTGCGGCCGAGCCCGAGATGAGCCTGGTGGTCAGTGCCGACAAGGAGGCCATGCACGGGAACGTCGTGGAGGTCATGGACATGGCGAAACACGCGGGCATCACCAAGTTCGCCATCAATGTCATGCAAGTCGGGGGCGAGTAGCGAAGGTCGACTGGGTACCCTTCCCGTTGAGGTCTTGTCGTGAAGCGAAGCACTGTCATAGCGTCGGTCATCATCCACGGTGGGCTGGCTATTGCGCTCTTCGGGGCCGCGCAGAAGCGCGTGCACGGCAAGACAGTGTTTGTGCAGATGGCCGAGGAGGCGCGCAAAAAGCCCAAGCCGGTCGAGAAAGAGGTGAAGAAGACTCCTCCCAAGCCGAAGATCGCGCCGCCCCCGATGAAGGTGGCCACCGCGGCGCCCGTTCACACCGCACCAGTTCGGGCAAACCCGGTGCAAGCGGCACCGGTAGCCACCGCTATCGAGATGAGCAACGACGAGCCTATCGCCGCCGGAGACATCGTGATTCCCGTGGCCAAAGCCGCCGCGGTCGCGCCCGTCAAGGTCGCATCCATGGACGATGGACCGAGAAGACGGAGAATTCGAGAAACCGGCGGTACCGCTGGGCCCAGCGGGCCGTCTATCCCGGGAGACATCACTTGCCACGAAGATCCGACGAAACCCGAGCCGGTGTACAAGAAGGACATCGAGTACACGGCCAGCGCCCGGGCCGAGGGCATCGAGGGCAAGCTCAAGCTAAGACTGACCGTCGGGGCCGACGGACAGGTCATCAATGTCGAAGTGCTGTCGGCGGTGGCGCCAGAGCTCGACGCCGCCGCGGTTGCGGCGGTCAAGTTGTGGCGGTTCAAGCCCGCCATGTTGTGTGGCAAGGCGGTTTCAGGAGGCGTCTATATCGTCGCCCGGCGTTTCGAGTTGGGTGACTAGTGTCGAGTGGCAAACGTTTCTGGACGGCCTTCCTGGCTGCCTTCGCTCTCGCTCTGCCCGGTGCGGTCCGCGCCCAGGGCGAGGAGGCGGCGGTTCTTGACAAGAATCCAAAGTTGGTTCATTTCGTCCAGGCCGATTATCCCAAGGAAAAGCACGAGGCGGGCATCACAGCGCACGTCCTTATGTCCATCGAAATCTCCGAGGAAGGCAAGGTCGGCGAGGTGGAAGTGCTGGAGAGCGGCGGCCAGGACTTCGACGCAGCGGCGGTGGCGGCAGCGAAGCAATTCGTTTTCGAGCCGGCCGAGTCCGGCGGGCAACCCATCCCGGTCAAGATCACCTATCGCTACGACTTCACCATCGAGACCAAATTGGTCAAGACCGGCCCGCAAATCAATTTCGACGGCGTGGTACTAGACAGGTTCAAGAAACTGCCGCTGGCCAACGTCGAGATTCGCTTGGTGGACCTGGACGTCGCCGCACGTACGAATGAGGACGGTGCGTTCGCCTTCATGGACGTTCCACCGGGCGCGCACAAGGTGGAGATCCGGCACCCTCGGCTGGTCACGGTTCTGACCGAGGAGACCATCAAGCCCGAGCAGAAGCGCACCCTCAAGTACTACGTCGAGGAGAAAGAGGCGGACGCGGACGAGGAGGTCGTGGTGCGCGCGGCGCGCATCAAGAAGGAGGCGGTCGAGACGCGCATTCGCACCGAGGAGGCGCGGCGAGTTCCGGGCACGCAAGGCGACACCTTGAAAGTCGTTCAGAATCTTCCCGGCGTGGCGCGCGCCAGCTTCGGCTCGGGCGAGCTGGTGGTGTGGGGATCGTCGGCCAAGGAAACCCGAGTCACCATCGATGGCGTCGAGATTCCCGCCCTCTATCACATGGGCGGCTTGCGCTCGACGGTTCATTCGGATTTGGTGCGTTCCATCGATCTATCGCCAGGTGCCTACGGCGCCGAGAATGGGCGTGGGCTGGGCGGCCTGGTGCGCGTGGAGCTGTCGCCTTTGTCCACCACGCCAGGCGTCCACGGCTCCATCGCCGCCGATGTCATCGACAGCGCGGTCGCGGTGCAGGCAGCGGCGAACAAGGATCTTCGCTTTGCCTTGGCCGGGCGCTGGAGCTACCTCGACCGCTTGTTGCCGCTGGTCTCGTCGGCCGACATCGGCGACTTCTTTCCCATCCCCAAGAGCTTCGATCTGCAAGCGCGTGCTGCCCAGGCGCTGCGCAAGGACGAGGAGCTCACGGCCACAGTTCTGGACTCGTCGGATACGCTGCGGCGGACTATCCCTGCCGCCAGCGCGCAATCGAAGCGTGCCCAGGACAACTCGCTCAATTTTCAGCGCATCTTTGTTGCGTACACTCGCCTGTTCGAGGACGGCTCCAGCGTCCGCCTGACCCCGTCGTTCGGCCGTGACTTGAACAAGCAAGTGATGACCATCGGCACGGTCAGCACGCTGCTCGAGAATAAGACCTGGCAATACGCCGTTCGCGGAAGCTATCGCCGCAAGGTCAATCCGCGCTTGACGTTGCTCTTGGGGGTTGATGCCCAGGGACGGCGTAGCGAGGTGACCCGCGATGGTCTCGCAGACCAACCGCCGCGCGAAGGCGATGTCGTGGTGTTCGGACAGGCACCATCGACCGCCGTCAACGTGGACCAGTGGCACGTCAACGAGCTGGACGTCGCGCCGTTCATTATCGGCGATCTATCCTTGGGCAAGTTGTCTTTGACGCCTGGGTTGCGCTTCGAGCCCACCTGGATCGATGGCGATCGTCTGCGCCCGCACAATCCCTATCGACCCGAGCCCGGCTATTCGGAATTGGCCATACCGCAGAACCCGGGCGGCATTCCCGTGCTTCGCTACCTGCCCAATCCACGCATCCAGGCAGCCTACCGCGCCCATCCTCGGTTCACCTTGACGGCCGGCGCGGGCATCTACGGGCAGCCCCCCGATCCCGAGGACATGTCGGCCGTGTTTGGCAACCCCACCATCGGCTACCAGCGCGCCATTCACTTGACCGGAGGCTTCTCTGTCAAGGTCCGGCCGACGCTGTCGTTCGAGGCGGTTGGCTTCTACAAGTATTTGTCGGACATGGTCTCGCGCAGCGAATCCATCTCACCCCCGGTCGGCCAAGCTTTGACCCAGGACGGAATCGGCCGCGTGCGCGGTGTTCAGGTGCTCTTGCGCCAGCAATTGCTCCACGGCTTCTTTGGTTGGATCACCTATACCCTCATGCGCAGCGAACGGCGCGATCACCCCGACCTGGCCTACCGATTGTTCGACCAAGACCAGACCCACGTTCTGGGGTTGCTGGCTAGCCTCGATTTGGGGCACGGTTTCGAGGTGGGCGGGCGTTTCCGTTTTGCCACGGGCATGCCGCGAACACCGGTCGTTGGCACCTATCTCAACCAGTCCACGGGCTCCTACGAGCCCATTTTCGGAGCCCACAACAGCATTCGCATTCCGGCCTTCTATCAATTGGATTTACGCGGGGAAAAGTCGTTCACCTTGCAACGGTATAAGGCCAGCGTGTTCGTGGACATGCAGAACATCACCAACCGGAGCAATCCCGAAGAAATTGTCTACAGCGAAGACTACCGGCAGCGCAGCTACATCACCGGCCTGCCCATCTTGGCCGTGGGTGGCGCTCGCTTGGAGTTCTAGGAGGCCAGCGATGCAAAGAATGTCATTGGTCCTCTTCTTCTGCCTACTGGTGGCCATCGGTTGCAAGCCAGCCGTGGGGCGTGCCCCATCGCTCATCGTGGGCCCCGAGATTCTCGCTGTTCGCGGCGAGCCAGCCGAAGTCTCTCCCGGCGCAGACGTGAGCTACCAGTTCCTCATGGCCTCGACGGCGGGGACCGTGCCCGACGCGCAGGGCACCTGGGATGTGTGCACGCAACCAAAACCGCCGTCGGAAAGCAATTCCGTGGCCTCGGCGTGCGTGAACGCGCCCCCCGGCACAGACGTGGGCGCCACGTTCAGCGCCCCTGTCCCGCCAGATGCTTGCAGTCTGTTTGGCCCCAATGCGCCCGCCGCAAAGGCCGGCCAACCGCCTTTCCGGCCACGCGATCCCGACATCACCGGCGGCTACTATGTTCCGGTGCGTTTGCTCGTCGATGATGGGTTGGGCGGTACACCGCTCATGGCGTTCGAGTTCGAGCGCGTCTTCTGCGGCTTGGGCGGCGCACCCCTGGCCGCGATTCAGGATTACAACACCCGCTATCAAAAGAACACCAATCCGACCTTGCAAGGCCTGGCGGTCGTTGCGTCCGACGAAACGCGCACCGACATCCTGGCCGGCCCAACCACCGTCACGGGCGGCTCTGTGGTTACGCTGGTGGCGTCGGCCAGACCGGACTCGGCGGAAACCTTTCCTGTCTACGACTCGGTTGCGCAGGTCCTCAACGATCAAGTGGAAACCCTCAGCGTGTCGTGGTTTGCCACCGACGGAAAATTCAAGGATGACCGAGTCGACGCGGATTCTGTCAGTCTGGAGGCGAACAATACCTGGACCGCGCCGCAGGTCACCGCGAGCGAAGACATTCCGCTGTGGGTGGTCATGCGCGACACCCGCGGCGGCGTCGCGTTTGCGTCGGCGACGCTGACGGTGGTTCCCTGAGCTGACTGCACTGCGCGTACTGGAATTCGCACAATTCCGCGTTTTCGCATGTTGGCACCGTGCTCACCAAGCGATGAGCAGAGGTACGATTGACACCCTCACGATCGTGACATTCGTGTAACAACACGATGACCCGCATTGACGGAGGCCCATTGGGTATCATCGTAAAGTCACGATGATAGGCCCATATTCAAGGAGGGGCAGCAATGCAAGTCGTCTTGATCGTCGATGACTCCGAGGCTTCCACGCGCGCAGTCGAGGTGGTTCAACAGAGGGCTTGGCCGCAGGAAGCGAAGGTCCTTGTTCTCGCCGTTGTGCCTCGGCATCGCTTTCCGCCACCGCCGCCACCTATGCTAATGGTTCTCAACGCGGACTGGCGAGGGCGACGTGACGACGCTGGTCACGCCAGGGCTCTGGTTCAACTCGTGGTCGAGGCGCTGAAGACCGACGGGTTGGACGCTGAGGGCAAGGTACGACTTGGCCATCCTCGCGCAGAGATTCTGGAAGAGGCGCGCGAACGGTGTGCAGATGTGATCGTGATTGGTTCGTCGAAGGTCACTCTACTGCGGCGGTTTCTGATTGGCGGTGACCTCGCGTCCTCTGTGGTAGCGAGAGCACCTTGTTCCGTTGAGGTGATTCGTGGAAAGCGGAGAACTGCCCTCGCATGGCGATGGCAGGACGGCGGCTCGACGTGGCAGCGGGCATGATCATTCTAGACGCACCGGGTTCGGGCTCCAACACGAGTTGGAGGGAGTCGCTCGATCCCGACATTGACGAAGGCCATTCGGTCAATTATCGTTCTTTTACGATGAAGAGACCCAAGGCCGCCGAGGTTTGCTGTCCGCCCGCGAACCAGCAGGAGGATCTGCGTCCGGTCGAAGGCGTAGCGGCCGATGAAGAGCTGGCGAGACTATCCAAGGCCCTTGGCCACCCGGCCCGCGTTAAGATCCTGCGCGTTCTCGTTCGAAGAACCACCTGCATCTGCGGCGATATTGTCGACGAGTTGTCGCTTGCACAGTCCACCGTTTCACAGCACCTCAAGGTGCTCAAAGCCGCCCGACTCATCAGGGGAGATGTCGATGGTCCGCGCAGCTGTTACTGCATCGAGCCCCGGACGCTCCGGCGCCTCAGGGCACTCATAGGGGGAGTCTGATGTCATGAGTGATCCAATAAGAGTATTGTTTGTTTGCATCCACAATGCGGCGCGAAGTCGAATGGCGGAAGCGCTGCTGCGCAATCTTGGGGGGACGCGCTTCGAGGTCACAAGCGCTGGCTATGAGCCCCACGAGGTCAACCCTCTCGTTGTCGAAGCGTTGCACCTCACCGGGCTTTCTGTGGCTAACCCTGGGCCGCAGCCTTCGGTCTTCGATCTGTTCAAAGCGGGCAAGATGTTTGCGTACGTCATCGGCGTTTGCGACGAGGAGCACGCGCAAAAGTGCCCGCTCTTTCCCGGAGTCACGAAGCGATTGTTATGGAGCTTTCCCGATCCCGGCACCTTCACAGGCAACCACCGAGAACGACTCGCTCAGGTCGTCGAGGTTCGGGAAGCGATTCGCGAGCGCATCGAGGCATGGATTAGAACCCTCGACATCACCCCGACCCCGACCATGTGAACAGACATCAACAAGGAATCGACTGACATGCAGACGCCGGCAAGCCATCCTTCCTCGACCGATACCTGACGCTTTGGATCGCCTCCATCTCTCCATCGAAAGCCTAAATCTATGACCGACGACACCAAGGGCATCCTTTTCCTCTGCGTCGCAAACTCTGCGCGTAGCCAAATGGCCGAGGGGCTGGGCGGCGTGATCTTCGGCGTGTTTGCGAAGGAAGAAATGCTCTCGGCGTGAGGTCGCATGGCCAACGTCCTCAACGTCGTTCCTGCGCTCAGCGTTCTCGCTCCGGGGGTCGCTTGCCGGCAAAAGCCGAGCGGGGGCTTTGACTTCAACGCCGAGGCTGAGCGGATGCAGCGGCTGACGATATCTGCGGGCGGGCAGACCATGGAGCGGCACCCAGTGGTACGAACCCCAACGGCCAATCGCCAGGAGTGGCGAGTCGCCACGGAGATTCCGTGGACGAGCTACGCCAAGGAGGCAACTCGCACCCTCGAACCATCCTACCGTTGCGAGGCACGCTCGGAGACGCGCACGGCATGCGTGCGCCAACTTCCTGGCGATCTCCTTCGTCTTGAGTTGGTCGCCGAGCCCGCCACAGTCGGGCATTACGTTCGGATTTCCCTGGAGATGCACCCTGACTGAGCTTGTGGATTTTCGGCAGTCGCGATGAAACGCGTTCTTGTAGTCGAAGACGAAAAGGACATCTGCGAGATCCTCGCCTACAACCTCGACCAGGCCGGACACGAAGGCGAGCCCGGAGAACGCCACGCGCACGGTGGGACACGCACATCAAGCGGCTACGTGAAAAGCTCGGTCCGGCGGGCGCCTATGTCAAAACCGTTCGCGGGGTCGGCTATCGCTTCGCCCACACGCCCGAAAAGATCTCTTGAGAGCTCCAGTGATCCACCCAAGGCCACCAGTCAACCTCCTTAGTACAGTGTTACACTACTGTAACGATTCGCTCACACAACAGAAACAGTGGCAGGGCTGGCTGGGTATCGTCGGAACGCCGCTACTCTTGCGTGCATTTCCACATGGAGGCACGGCCCAATGTCGCCGAATTGCCGCGGCATGCGTCCGGGTTGGCGTTGCAAAACCGTACCAGAGTGGTTGCCCCATTTCGCTTGCAGGTCGGGTATTGAAAGGAACCCGAAAGGCAGACAGGAAGACTACGCACGGGAATGGACGACAGAACTCATCCGCAAACAGCTCGATTGACCGTTTAGGAGGAAGATCATGAAAAAGACAACGAGAACATTCTTCAAGACATCGCTGGCGACTTCGCTAGCGGTCGTCGCAACCGGGAGTGCCGGTGCAATGGCAGCCGCACCGTGGACATTCGTAGGATCCGACACCCTGACCCAGGTGGTGCAGGATTCGATCACCAATTGCCCGACCAATGGTGGTACTTGCACGGCGGGCGCGCTGATTTACAACAATACCGGGTCCGGGGCCGCGGAAACGGCATTGGCCGCCTCCATCACAACCCAACGCATCGCCCCCATGTCGAGGAACTTCAAATCCAACGTGCTGACGGCTCACCCCAACTTCGCGCCCAAGCTCAAGAACATTATTGGTCTCGACGCCGGCGTGATGGTCGAGAAAAACGTCGATGCCGCCATCGTGGCGTGTCCGGATCTCGCGGCCGCCCTGGATCCAGACCAAGTGCACTTCCCTCAGCACGCGGCGGTCAACACCATGGTCGGCCTTATCCTCGGTGGCAAGGACGGCAAGGGCGACACCGTCAGCTGCAATCATCCCGACCGCTTAGCCGCCATTGATCTCCTCAGCCAGTGTTTCGGCGGTGTCAACATCGCTCACATCTACCGTCGCGACGATCGGTCGGGTACCGCGGACACCTTCAAAGAGAAGATGCGTGTCGACCGCTTCTGCAGCGGCCGCGCTCCTGGCTTGGTGGCGGGTCTCGACAACAACATGGCCAACGACGATTCCGATCCGGTCCGTCGCCGCTGTGTTGCCGCGGATGCGACACACGCTCAGACCCCTTGCACGTTGTACCCCGCTACGACGGTCTGCACGGCCGGCACGGCAGGTTGCACCCAGGGCCTGACGGTGCCCCTGTCGCAGAATGACCCAGGAGCCGGTGACATAACGGTCTCGATTGCCCAGCGTGCAAGACTCGACACCGCCGGAACCAACGTGGTGGTTGGCTTCGCCGGTCGAGCCGCCGCTCGACAGCCGAACAACACCGCGCCAACCCTCAATACGATCTCGGGCAACGACTTCAACGTGCGCGCCAATGCCTATATTCTGTCGCGACGTCTCTTCATCAACTGGAGCGACCTGCCGATCGGAACCGGGAAAACAGGCGGACCCACTGCCGATGACACGGCACAGGAAGTCCAGGAGAAGGCCCTCTTCGACTACATGACCGATCCAAACGTCGGGGGACGATTCGTTACTGACGCGGTCATGGTCGCTCGCGGCTTCCTTCCTTGCACGGACGATTCTTCGGATCCCGTCGGACCGAGCAACCTCTGTTCGTTGCAGATTCCACCGCCGGCGGCCGAAGTCACCTCGAAGCAATGCATTCCTCCGGGCGTGAACGGCAACGGGTCTGATATCTGCTGTGCGAATTCCGCCGCCCCTAGCACGAACGGCGTGCCTTGCGGTCCCTTCCCCTGCTCTGGCGTCAACGCCGCTTGCACAGGCTCTGGCGTGGGCAACTGCTGCGTTGCCGATGGAACGACGTGTGTGAATCAGGGCACCGGCAACTTCGCCTGCAACTAGACGGAAGACACGAGCAAGCGAAAGCGTAACCACAGAATCTAGCAATGCGAATCTTGCACAGAATGACGAAGGCGCACTGGTTAGGGATGGCCTTGGGGGTGGTATTGGGAGTGTTGGTATTGAACGTAGTCTTGCCCAGGCTCCCGGTATGGTTGGGGATGGTGAAGAAGAAACCACCCGTGCCCTTCGTCATTAGCGGCGACTTATGACCAGGCGCCCCTGGGGCGCGAGCAGTGAACGCAATCACCCTTTAGCAGCGGTGTATGTCCAATGCAGTGTTCCAACAAACCAGAAGCAAAAAGTCACACGATGAATTCAGGAAAAGGATCCAAGGAGGCTACCATGGGTAAACGACATCTTTCACTAATGATGGGAGCGGCTGTTCTTGCCGCGTCCGTGTTCGGCGCAGGCTGTTCGCGGAAATCAGAAACTTCGGGCGAAGGCGCCGCGCGCATTTCGGCCATTAACCTCGCATACAGCGATACGACCGCGGTCAAAGTGACCATCGAGTCCGACCCGTCCGGTGCACATCCGGCCGCAATCGCCAAGCCCATCGTGGTTCCCTTGGGCCAAAAGCCGACCGGAAACAGCTGGTATACGACCGCGCAGGGCATTCCTTCCGGTAACGTCAAGTACACCGGCAATGCCTACAACGGCACCACCGTGATCTTCACGGGCTCGGTTCTCGGCGTGATCACGGCGGGCAATACCGCCAGCGTGACGCTCAACCTGTTCCAGGCGACGGCGAACTCTTTCGCCAACAACGCGCCGGTCATCGATGCGCTGCAAATCGGAACGACCTCGGCCACGCCCGGCCAGGTTGTGTCCGTCAATGTCGTCGCTCACGATCCGGACGCAGCCGACACCCTGACCTACGGCTGGACGGCGACCTGCGGAACCTTCGCCGCGGCCTCCTCGGCCTCGACGACATGGACCGCGCCCACCTCGAGCTCGGCCCCCTGCGTGCTTACGGTGACGGTGACGGACAACCATGGCGCGTCCAATACGGCCACGGCTTCGGTCAGCGTCTCGGCCAGCAACAAGGGCGGAGTCGCCATTACGGCTACTCCCGACTTGGCCCCGGTCATCAGTGGCATCAACGTGAACGTGACGAATGCCGCCACGCCGCCCGTTGCCGCTCCCTTCGTTACCGGCAATGTTGCGAATCTCACCGTGGTTGCCACGGACGACGGCTCGATTGCTAGCTACTTGTGGACCGCCAATGCGGCCTGCGCGGGTAGCTTCTCGAATGCCGCCATCGCGAACCCGGCCTTCACGGTGACCGCCGCCGCGGGAACCGTCTGCACCTTCACCGTGGTCGTGACCGACGACCTCGGTCAGCCCACCACTGGCACGCTCACGATCCCCGTGGTGCCTGCCGTTGGCTCGGCCGCGGCCGCGCCCGTGGTCGAGATCTACTCGCAGTCGAGCGACAGCATCGCCCTGAACCAGACCGTCTACCTGTACCTGGTTGCTGACCAGATCTCAGGCGACACGCTGGACTTCGCTTGGACGGACAACTTGGATGGCGGAGCGGGCAGCAGCGCTACCGTCACCGGTGGCATCAGTAGCTCGGGGGCGATCATCGTCACCGATCCTTCGGTGTCCCAGCCCAACATTCAGGTCAAGTACGTTGCACCGGCCGATCTTGGTGTTCCTTCGACGCCGATCCTCTTCACGGTCACGGTCACGGACACGGTCAATCACCTGACCACCTCGCACGTCTTCACCATCACCAAGGCGAACGATCCCTGCGCGGGCAACGCTCCGACCACCACGACCTGCGACGACGGCAATGCTTGCACGACGGCCGACCATTGCGATGGCGCCGGCCACTGCGTGGGTACTGCGACGACCTGCACGGCTTCGGATTCCTGCCACGTGGCGGGTACCTGCAACCCGGCCAGCGGAACCTGCAGCACGCCGAGCGCCCCCAGCGGCACCACTTGCAGCGATGGCAATGCCTGCACCCAGAACGACATCTGCAACGGTCTCGGCACCTGCACGGGTGGCGCTCCGGTGGTCTGCACGGCCACGACCTGCAACGTCGCTGGCACCTGCAACACGTCGACTGGCGTGTGCTCGGCCCAGACTCCAGCCGCCAACGGCACGACCTGCAACGACGGCAATGGCTGCACCACGGTTGACACCTGCCAGGCTGGCGCCTGCGTTGGTGGTAGCCAGGTAGTCTGCACGGCCTCGGATGCTTGCCATGTGGCCGGCACCTGCGTCGCCGCGACCGGCACTTGCTCGGCCCAGACTCCTGCCGCCAACGGCACAGCCTGCAACGACGGCAGCCTCTGCACCAGCAACGACGTCTGCACCGCTGGCGTTTGCGCTGGCAGCCCAGTCTGCGTGGCGCCATTAACCTGCAACCCTGCGGACGGCACCTGTGGTGGTGCTCTTGTCTGTATGCAGCCCACCCTGGCCAAGGACGGCCCGCTCAACTCGACCGTCTTCATGTCTTCGGACGCGAGCGGAAAGATCTACACGGCCGGCACCACCTTCTCCAGCTTCGACTTCGGCGCTGGGGCCCAGACGGAGGGTGGCGACTCGGATGTGTACGTGAACCAGGTCAATCCGGCCACGGGCCTTGCCACCTGGACCAAGGACTTCGGCGACTCTTCGGCGCAGCTCGGCCTTGGGGTCTCGGTGTCGTCGGCCTCGGTCGGCGTTGTCGGCAACTACCTCGGCACCGTCAACGGCGCTGCCTCGGTTCTTCCGGCCAACACGGGCGCGGTCCAGGTCAACTTCATCCTTGGTCTCAATCCGGCCACGGGCGCTCCGATGTGGGGCAAGAAGGTTGATCTCGCTGGCTCGAACCTGACGGTGATCAGCAGCAACCCGACGCTCAACGCCTTCGTGGTGTGCGGCGCCTTCGGTCTGGCTGCCACGGCCGCGGGTGCGACTGGCGCGACGGATCTGGTCACCGGCGCGGTTGCCGGTGGTGGCAAGGACATCGTGGTTGCCAAGATCAACGCGACGGACGGCTCGGTCCTTTGGGCCCGTCAAATCGGCGGCACGGGCGCGCAGGTCTGCACCTCGGCGGCGTTCAACGACGCCGGGACCTTCGTGTACCTGACCGGCACCTACGGTGGCGCGACGGGTACAGTGCTTGACCTGGGCGGTGGAACCGGGCCCTTCGCGGCCACGACCAACGCTTCCTCCTCTCGCATCTGGGTGGCCAAGTTGGACGCCAGCACGGGCGCGACCTTGGCGGCCAAGGCCTTCGGGACCACCGGAAGCCAGCTTCCCGCGACCCTCGTTGCCGATGTCTCGGGCAACGTGATCCTGGGCGGCGCCATCGTGGGCAGCGTCAACTTCGGAGCCCCGGTTGGGACTCTTACGGATGACGGATCCGCGGACGCCTTCGTGGTCAAGATGGATTCGAACCTGAATCCAGTGTGGGGCATGAACTGGGGCAGCTCGGCTAGCGCCGACTCGCAGAAGGTGCAGTCGCTGGCCACCGACTCGAATGGCAACATCTTCGCCGTGGGCCTTTTCGGAACCGCGCTCAACGCGGGCACCGGCCTGACCTCGGCGGGGGCGACGGACGCCTTCACCGCCAAGATCACCTCGGCGGGCGTTGTGACGTGTGCGGCTGGCTACGGCGACAGCGCCGGTCAAGAGGCCGACTCGATCGCCGTGGCTCGCTTCGCCACGGGAACCAACAAGGACGTGGCCATGTTCGGCGGCAGCTACGCCGGCGCATTGGTCCTCGGTCCAGCCAACCTGTCCACGGGTGGTCCGGCCGTTGTCCACTCGTACATCTCGTCCATCAACGAGAACAGCTTCTAAGCTTCTCGTGATGGCCGAACGTCCGGCGGCTGGCGCCGGACCCTCGCAGAGCTAAAGCCAGCCAAGGAAGGGATCGTCCGCACCGCGGGCGGTCCCTTCTTCTTTTGCGCGGTCGGGTGTCAACCTGGTCCGACTGAAACAATCTTGCGACGGCATTGTGACACTTCCGCAGGGTCCGGCAATTGCAGTTGACCCTGTACGCCGACGCTGAATATATGCAAGCCGCAGCCGATATTGCCGACCCCACTGCAATTGGAAACCATAGTGAAGGTCAGAACTCAACATAAACTGCTACTTGCCTTGGCGACGGCCTGGTTGCTATTCCGGCCGACCGGCGCCCGTGGCCAAGTCGCGACGCAAACCTGCGATTTCTTTCCCAACAAGATCTACCTGCACGGCACCACAGCGGTCAAGCCGCTGATTGCAGTGCTGGGCGCGCGGCTGGCTGCGCTTCCAACTCCGTACACTCTGCTTTATCAGCAAGTGGACGCATGTTCCGCGGTGCCCGCGGTGGCAAACGGCGGGAACATTTCACAGCGTGGGGCGCCCCATCGTTACACCCTTGCGCCCACGTCGAAAAACCCGGACGCCTATAAGGATGACACTTGTACGCTGAATGTCGGCACCGTCATCGCACCAGACGTGGGTTTGTCCGATGTGTATTTCAGCAGTTGCCCCAATTACGACACAACCACCTTGCGCGATCCAACCGTTAACGCGGTTAGCCCTATCGCACCAGGAATCGATTTTCTAGGGCCGATACAGGCCATGGTTTTTATCACTTCCCAATCGAACTTCTCCAGTCAGTACCTCTTGCTGGAAGAGGCACAAGCTGTTCTAGCCTGCGGTATCGGGGCCAAGATTTACCCCTTTGTGGATCCGGCCCAGCTCAATGTCTACGATCCAGAGGGTGGGTTCACAAACGGTGTACCTCTCATGACGTATAACTGCCTGGGATTGCCCACGAGTTACTATCCGAAGTCCACGAGTCTGGCCAACTTCGTCAAGGTCTCGCAACATCCCCAGCCGGAATTGGAAACCATCACGCTGATCTTGAGCTCCATCAACCCTACTGCTGCCTTCGGCTTCGTGTCCGGAGAAAACTACGACGAGCACCGCGACACGCTGAAGAGCTTGGCTCTGGTCGGCCCGGGTCAGGGCGCGGGCAACAAGGCCTATTTGCCAGACTCGGATGCGATCAGCCGCGACCGGCGCAATGTTCGGGACGGCCACTACCTTGTGCAGGGGCCGCTGCACATGATCGCGAACGTCGGCGTGGACAACGTCCCGACGAGCCCGATGGCCCGGCGGTTCATCAACTGGATGCAGGGCAAACCGGGCATGCCGGGCGAGGATCCATTGCCGTTCAACATCCTCGACGTCTTTGCCGAAACCGGCGTGGTCCCCCAGTGCGCCATGAAGATCATTCGCACATCCGAGTGTGGGGCCTTCAAACCGTACAAGGATGCAGCGCCCTGCGGCTGCTACTTCGAGTCCAAGGCCACAGGGGTGGCCACTCCATCGGGTTGCGCCCTGTGCTCCAGCACGGCCGACTGCACAGGCGGGCGGATCTGCAGCTTTGGGTTCTGCGAATAGTACCGCGGAGAAAGGACGAACCATGGCGCGGATGAGGCTACTTGTGCGGATCGCGATGTGTGCCTTCACCATGCTCGGATTCCTCTCCGGATGCGGTCTCAAGACCTCGGGAATTGCGACGAGACCTCCTGGACACGTTAAGGAAGATGCCGGGCCGGATATGCCTGGAGTCGATGCCTCGGTGTCCGATGCCTCGGTTGCGAAGCGCGACGTTTCGAGCTCGATTCCACCTCCGCCGCCTATCGACTGCCAAGGAACAGAAGAACAGGTGAACGATTGCATTATCAACGCTCCCACAAAGAGTGGCATTCCCGCCACTCGAGGTAAGCCACCCCTCACCTACCAGACCTGCGGTGCCAAGTGAAACAAGATGCGGTGAATGACCATCATCTTTCCAATAGCCCGTTTCAAAGACGTAATGCGCGAACCCGGCGACTGATTTTCGCTCTGCTGGCCGGCATGATTGGCATTTCGTCCACGGGCGCATGGGCGCAAGCACGAGCCGCCAAGAAGACCACGAAACAGGAGCAGGCCCAGCAGGAGCTTCTGGCTACCCAGGAAGCGGCTGTGGCCGCGCTCAAGGAAGAATTCGAGAAGCGGCTGGCGCAGCAGGAAGCCGACAGCAAGAAGCGGGAAGAGACCCTACGCGAGGAAGCCAAGGCAGCGACTGCCAAGGCGCAGAAGTCTGTCGAGGATCGGGTGGCAGAGGAGAAGGCTGCCCGCGAAAAGGAAGTGACTCGGCTGCAGACCGCGCTCGATGCCAACAAGGCCGAACGGGACAAGCGCCAAAGCGAGGCGCCACCCGTGGTCGGGGCGCTCGGACGTGGGCTGTCCCTGTACGGACTGGTCCATGCCGATCTCATGGTTCAACAAGGAGCCCAGGACCAGGTCAATCCTGATAATGGACAACCTCTCAATACCGACCGATTTCTAATTCGTCGGGCGCGCCTGGGCGCGCGCATGGATCGGACTTATGGCGAGGGCGGGATGGAGATCGACGGGAATACAATCAACGGTCCGGCGTTTCGTCTCATCGATGCGCACGCGTCGGTGAAGCTGCCCGGTTCTGGCGGACTTCCCTTGTTGATGGCAACCATCGGTTTCACGCGCATTCCTTTCGGTTCCGAAGTGCCTCAAGAGGACAAGGATAGGTTCTTTCTCGAGCGCAGCATCGCGGCGCGGGCGCTTTTCCCCGACGAATACGATCTGGGATTGCGGCTGATGGGGGGGTGGCATTTTCTTCGCTACGCCGTTGCGGTGCAAAACGGGGAGCCGCTCGGCGCAGGACGCTTTGCCGGGCTCGACCCCAACAAGAAGAAGGACATTGTCGGCCGAGTGGGCATCGAGGACGAGGTCATCGAAGGCATTTACGTTGTAGGTGGAGCGTCGGCCTTGACGGGGACAGGATTTCACCCCGGAGCTTCGGCGACGAAGCCAGCTATCACCTGGGGCGATAGCAACGGCGATGCGACCCTGCAGCCGAGCGAGTTGACGGGGGTTCCGGGCTCGGCGGCCAGTCCTTCCGCGAACTTTTCGCGCTTCGGTGTGGGAGGTGACCTGCTCGTCGCGGCCAAAACCTCGTGGCTGGGCAACACCACCTTCGCGGCCCAGGTCTATTTCGCCAACGACCTCGACCGCGGCTTGCAGCCGGCGGATCCACTGGCCAGTCCAGCGGGAGGGCAGGCTCGGAGTTTTCGCGAATTGGGCTACAACATCGCTTTGACCCAGCAGCTGACTCCGCTTGCGGCTGTCGGGGTTCGCTACGATTTCTACGACCCGGATCGCGACGCGTACAATCGGGTTACCGGCAATATCGTTCCCAACGATTCCAGTTATTCGAGCATCTCTATCACCGGCATGTTGATTGGCTCGGGCTGGGGCAGGGCGATTCTCGAATACGACATCAATCGCAATCATCTGGGGCTCGATTCCTCGGGCAACCCCACCAATTTGGCCAGCAATGCGTTCATTCTGCGCGGGGAGGTGTACTTCTAATGCGACGGAATTTCGTGCACTACGCGAGCGGGCTGGTCGCCTCTCTGTTGCTGGCGGGATGCCAGGGCGTTCAGCCGTCGACCGGTCTGGACAAGACGATGCGCGTGAGTGGCGCTCAATTGGCTAGCGGCCACATCAGCTCGGCGAGCGGGGGCGCGCCGGTTCAAGTAACGGCACCGACCAGCTCCAAGTCCCAAATTTTTCCGGGTCAGGAAAATGTCGTCATTTCGGGCTCGGTGGGGCCGGCAGACGAAACCGGACCCTTGGCCAGCGCCGTGGCCATCGGTCTCGACGAGGAAGACTCCTACTGGATTCTGCCGGCGCCGGATCGGGATTCGGCGAGCACCTATCTTATGAACTTTCGGGCCGCGCTAACCTTTTCGCCGGATCTAGACCCCAATCAATTTCCCATCGACGACGCCACAGGTACGCCCAAGGTATCGGTTCTGCTAAGGGCCATCACCGAGGGCGTGATGGGGGACGTTCGTTCCTACGATTTCCACCTATTAAGCCCCGGCGTGCCCGATGGTGAGCTGGTGGTTTCCTTGGCGTGGAATGCCCCGGTCGATCTTGACCTACACGTCGTGGCTCCCTTGTCCGACGGCAGCGGCACCATTGAGGTGTGGGCGAAGAACCCCAGTGCCTTGCCGGCAGGCAGTTCGAGCAGCTCCTCTGTGGACGGTGGTTCGGGGGAAACAGGAGGCTACCTCGACCTGGATTCCAATGCCTCGTGCCAGATCGATAACCGCGATCTGGAAAACGTGGTGTGGGCGGATCCTCCCCCATCCGGTCACTACATCGTGCGCGTGGACGCATTCTCGCTGTGTGGGGCGAAATCGGCACAGTGGCACATGACAGCCTCCTCGCGGGGAAGACTCATCCAGGACACTTGGGGAACCATCACCGCGGCCGAGGCCAGCATGAGTCACGGCACGGGCGCTGGCATGACGGCTTTCGAATTCGACGTTCGCTAGGTTAGGAATGAAAGCAATTCAGCTTGTCGCGGTGGCCTGCCTGCTGGGCGCCAGCCAACTGGCCTTTGCCCAGAGTGAGGGCGCGGCGGGGGAGGAAGCGCCCAAAGGGCTGAAACCGCCCAAGCTGGTCAAGTTCATCGAGGCTGACTATCCCCCCGACAAGAAGGCGGCTGGCATCACGGCCAAGGTCGTACTCTCGATCGAGATCAGCGAAACCGGCAGCGTGGGCAATGTAGAAGTGGTCACTCCCGCGGGATCCGACTTCGATGCTGCCGCGGTCGCGGCCGTGCAGAAGTTCGTGTTTGAACCCGCGACCATGGACGGCAATCCTATTCCCGTGAAGATCCACTATGCCTACCAGTTCGCCATCAAGGAGGTGATGGTATCCCTGGGGCCACAGATCAATCTCGAAGGCGTCGTGTTCAACAAGGACAAGAACGCCCCGGTACCTGACGTGAATGTGAAGCTTGTGGATCTCGGCGTTGAAACAACCACCAACGAGGACGGCGCGTTCGCGTTTCTGGACGTTCCACCCGGCACGCACCAGGTAGAGCTGTCGTCGAAGGAATTGGTCACCATCAAGACCGAGGAGATCATCACCAAAGGCAAGAAGAGATCGGTGAAATACACGGTGGAGGCCAAGGAGGAGGACGTGGACGAGGAAGTGGTGGTGCGTGCGCCGCGGATCAAGAAAGAGGTCGTGGAAACGCGTGTCCGCACCGAGGAAGCCAAGCGCGTTCCGGGTACGCAAGGCGATACCCTCAAGGTGGTCCAGAATCTGCCCGGTGTTGGCCGCTCGGCCTTCGGCTCGGGCGCGCTTATCGTGTGGGGCTCCTCGCCCACCGAGAGCCGCGTGGTCGTGGACGGCGTGGAAATTCCGGCCCTCTACCACGTGGGCGGCATGCGTTCGACGGTGAATTCCGATCTGGTAAGCTCGATCGATCTTTCGCCCGGTGCTTACGGCGCCGACTACGGCCGCGGGCTAGGCGGCTTGGTGCGCATCGAGCTGCGCGACCCCGTGCGCGAGGGCGTGCACGGGTACGTTGCAGCTGACGTGGTCGACGTATCTGGCATGGTCGCCGCGGCTCCGACCCCCAATTTCCGCATTGCCGTCGCAGGCCGGCAGGGCTACTTGGACAAGATTCTGAAGACCGTCGTTTCCAATTCCGTGGGCGACTATTTCCCGATCCCGCGCTACGACGACTACCAGGCGCGGGCCTCGTTGACGCTGGGCAAGGATCAGGAGTTGGCGGCGACTTTCTTGTCGTCCGACGACTATCTGACTCGAACGGTGCCATCAACCGACCCCACGGAGGTTCGTACCCAGGACACAGTTCTACACTCACGACGCGTGATCCTGCGCTACACCCGGTTGTTCTCGGACGGATCGAGCTTGGCCGTGACCCCGTCGTTCGGATACGACGAAAACTCATCCACGTTGCACTTCGGCAGCACGCCAGCGGTGCTCGACGTGGTGGCCTGGCAGTATGCATTTCGGGCCGGTTACCGGCGGCGCGTGGCCAAAAGCACGACCCTGTCGGTTGGGCTGGATTTTCAAGAGCGCAACCACGATGCCTTGCGAGTTGGATCGGTCAACCTGCCGCCACGCGAGGGCGACATCTACGTGTTCGGGCAACCACCAACCGGCGACATCGGTATCGACCATTGGAAGGTCAACTATGTCGAGATCGCGCCCTACGCGTTCTCCGAGATCAACCTGGGCAAGCTCACTCTCACCCCCGGACTGCGCATAGAACCGACGGTGCTCGACGGCAACCTGAAGAATCCGCACAGCGACATCGCACCCAATATTGGCTGGAGTCGCCTCGACACGGTTCAGAATCCGGTACCCTGGAAAAGCGGCATGGGCGGAATACTGCGGTACATGCCCAATCCGAGATTGTCCGCGGCGTATCGCGCGACGCCGCGCCTGGCCTTCACCGCCGGAGCTGGGGTCTACGGACAGCCGCCACAGCCTGAGGAGCTCAGTCCGGTCTTCGGCAATCCGCAGTTGAATTCGTCCTCGGCAGTGCATTTCACCGGGGGCGGTTCCTATCGATTGACTGGTACTCTGGGGCTGGAGGTGGTCGGCTTCTACAAGAAGATGTACGATTTGGTTGCGCGCAGCGCCTTGCCCTCTCCACCCGTGGGCCAGGCATTGGAGCAGACAGGCATTGGCCGCAGCTACGGCGGCCAGCTGCTTCTTCGGCAGGAGCTGGTCAAGGGCTTCTTCGGCTGGCTGTCCTATTCGCTCATTCGCAGCGAACGCAAGGATCGGCCGGACACAGGGTGGCGCCTTCTCGACTACGACCAAACCCACGTCCTCGCGCTGCTTGCCAGCTACGAAATTCGGCAGGGCCTGCAGGCGGGCTTTCGCTTTCGCTACACCACGGGTGCGCCGCGAACGCCGGTTATTGGCGCCTATTGGAATACCAAGGACAATCAATACGAGCCCATATTCGGTGCACAGAACTCCATTCGTCTGCCCGCCTTCTATTCCTTGGATTTGCGCGTCGAGAAGATCTTCGTTTGGGGACGGACAAAGCTGAATCTGTTTCTCGATGTGCAAAATGTCACCAATCGCAAGAGTCCGGAAGAGATCGCCTACAGCGCTGATTTCAGCCAGCGCGACTACATCAGCGGGCTTCCAATCTTGGCGGTCATGGGAGCCAGGGTGGAGTTCTAATGCGCGGCTCAATCCTTCTCGTCACATGTCTAGCAATCGCGGCCTGCAAGCCGGATATCGGCAATCCGGTGTCGCTCATTACCGGCCCCACCATCCTTGCCGTGCGGGGTGAACCGGCCGAGGCGGCCGCTGGCCAGCCAGTTAGCTACGAGCTTTTGGCAGTGGACGTCGATGGACCCATTCCGGCCGTGAATTCAGTCATGAGCGATCCCGCTCTTTGGGCGGTCTGCACCACTCCCAAGCCCCCAACCGAAAGCAATGCAGTCAGCCGACAATGCATCGACACCACGACGCTGCCTGGTGCCCCCGGACCCACGCTGACGACATTCGAGGCGCCCATGCTCGACGACGCGTGCAGCCTGTTTGGCCCCATTGCTCCGCCCGTGCAGGGCGACCAGCCGCCCATCCAGCCTCGCGCTCCGGATATCACCGGCGGCTATTATCTGCCGGTCCGGGTCAGCGTGGCTATTCCGCCTGATCTACAGCGGCCGGGCATGGCGACGCCGGACACCCTTGTTGGATTTGCGCTCGAACGCATCTCTTGCGGTTTGGCCAATGCACCAGCCGCGGATCTTACCCAATACAACAAGACCTACACCCCGAACCAAAACCCCACCATTGAGCAATTGACCTGGAAACAAGGCGGCGCCGACCCTGTGCCGCTCAGCCCGGTGGTGCCAGGCGCGTTCCCCATCGCGCAGATCTCTCGTGGTGGCGGACCGGTCGTGTTCGAGCTGTCCTGGCCGGACTCGGCCGCAGAGACCTACCCGGCGTTCGACATCGGTGTCCGCGAGCTGTATGTCACCCGGGAAGCAATGCGGGTGGCTTGGTACGCGACCTCGGGCTCTTTCCAGCACGATATCACCGGCAGGACGGAATACGACTATGCGCTCTCGGTAACCAATACTTGGACCCTGGATACGCAGGGCCCAGTGAATCTGTGGGCCGTCTTGCACGACAGCCGCGGCGGCGTGGCCTTCGCCTACTTCGCGATCGAAACCGTGCCCTGAGAGCCAACGGCCTCGTGCTGAGCTATAGGCGTTCGAGCATTCTCTCCCAAACCGTGGTGTATTGCTCGTCGAGGTGTCCGTCGACGAGTTGCTCGCCATCCAAATCGTTTGCATCCCATTCCCAGATGTCCTCGTGCGGATTCGATAGCAGCGTCGGGCTGAGCTGAGCGTATTGCGTGGCTTGTCTGACACGCATTTCTGTCTCGGTGACCAGGACGAAATCCTGTTCAAATTCTTGTGTTTCCCTCGGCATGTCCAGCGTCCTTCCTATTCATCCATCTGTTGTTTCGGCATGCATAGTAGAACGAAGCACCGGAATGGCCGGTTACCATTGCGTTGTCTTTTTTCAACACTCTTGAAGCGCCAAGGTTTCTTCCTTGTTACCGGCGCGAGCGCACGGTTCTGGACGACTCTCGGAACATGGGTGTTGCGGTAGTGTTGCAGACAAGCGGGATCGACCCGCTATTATTCCCGGCCGACAGCTTCGAAAGGATGCAGAGGGTAGGTCAGAGGCACCACGAGTGACAGAGTAAGTTTGGTCAGTTAGCCTAGTTTGGAGGGGAGGGCGGGGCCAATCCGCAGCGCATTCTGCCAATCGCTTAAACGTGATTTCTTCACGTGGATAGGTGTGGTGCGGTATTGGCGAGAGATCACCTGGGGGAACAACACTCTCTCCTGGCCCCAGGTGGTCTCTTTTTTATGCGTGACGGCTGCGCGGAAGGTTTTCACGTTTGTCACCAAGCTGAAACATACACGGTGCGATGGTGCCCCCATCCATGGAGCCTCAAATGGGTCGCCGAGCTCGACTCCTCGTCGTCGAGGACGAGACAGATCTCTGCAGATCGCTCGAGTACGCGCTGAAGGCGTCAGGGTATGACGTTCGGGTCGCGGATCGAGGCGACATCGCCATTCGCGTTCTTGATGAATTCGCGCCCGATCTGGTTCTACTGGATGTAATGCTGCCCGATATGTCGGGTTTGGACATTTGCCGGCGAATTCAGCGGATGTCCACGCCAAAGAGGGCGGTTGTCGTGATCCTGTCCGCGCGGGTTGAGGAGGCTGATCGCGTGGCCGGGTTCGAGGCGGGTGCTGACGACTACGTGGTCAAGCCCTTCAATGTACGCGAGCTGATTCTGCGTATCGAAGCCAGACTCAAGGCTCGGGACAATCTATTGGGATCCGACGAAAAGAAGCGGTCGGGAAAATCCGATCTGTTGTCGATTGGCAGTTTGGCCGTGGACGAGAAGGCTCACCGGGTCTTCGTGGGCGGACGAGAAGTTCGCGTCAGTGCCCTGGAAATGCGCTTGATTGTCCATCTCATGCGCGCGCCGGGCCGGATGTGTACGCGGCGGAAGCTCCTGACCGAGGTTTGGGGCTACCACCCCGAGGTTTCCAGCCGCACGGTCGACACCCACGTCAAGCGCCTTCGCGACAAAATGGGCGAGGCGGCCGATCTGTTACAGACGGTGCGTGGTATCGGCTTTCGACTGGCAGAGACGAATGATGATTCGGCCGGTGGACAAGGGAAAGTTGGAAGCGACGAAAGCCCAGCCGGAGCGCCGCGAAGGCCGGGGAACGAGCGCAGCCCACGGTAGGTCGCCAGTCAGCCGCTTGTAGTCGCTGGCGAACTACTTCAGGTTGGCCGGGACGAGCCAGTAGGTCCAAGAGGACTGGAGGTTGGAGGCTGAACTGGTGGCAGTCGCTGTCACGGTTAGGATGTCGGCGCCATTCTCGACTCCGTCCGGTGCGGTCCACGTGGCGGCCGCGCTGAAGGCGGGATCTAGCCCCAGCGATCCCGGATCTGCGGCTACCGGCATTGAGCCCGCCGAGGCGGACCAGGCAAAGGTGAGCGGCCCTCCGACGGGGTCATCGGCGACGGCCGCGAACCTCACCACGTTTCCACCGCTCACGAAGTTGTCCGATTGGAAGACCACGCTGAACTCGGGTGGGGTCTGTACGACCACGGGGTCGGTGACGGCCAAGGTCAGGCTGGCGGTCGAGGTATTCTTGGGCAGGATCGTGCCAGGCAAGACGCCATCGCTGACGGTGACCAGGAAGGTGCAAGACTGGGCGCTGGCAATTCGGCCCGTGATTGCGAAGCTGGTGGACGCCCCCTCGGGGGTTCCGAAGGCGAAGGTACAGGCCGAGTCGGACGGCGTGGACCACGTATAGGTCAGCGCATCCCCCTCTGGATCGGAGGCCTGAACATTGACGACGCCGCTGTTGTCCCCCACAGTGAAGATCTGACCAGGAGTGGCGGTGAGCCCAAGAATGGCCGGGGCGCTGTCGAAAACGGTCGCGATGCCTGCGTTGCCCGGTCCCGTGTTTTTGCCGTCTACCACGGTGATGGTGAAACTCACGCTGCTTGAAAGGCCGAGAGCATCCGTCACGGTCAGTGTGATTGGGCAACTACCGCTCGTCGCTGGGGCGGTCCAGGTGGCCCGCGATTGCGAAGGATTGGAGGCATCGATCCCAGGCTGCGTTTCGGCCGTGGAAATGGTGCCGCACGCGGCGGCGGGAACCCAGCTGAAGCTCAAGGTGGCGGTCTGTCCCGGATCGGGATCGTGGGCCGTGGCGCTGAGACCGACTTGTCCGCCTTGCACGACCACGCCGCTGGTAAGCGAGATGCCGTCGATGAGTGGGCTCGAATTGGCAAACGGCGGGGGCGGCGTGAGGTCGTTTAAGTAGATGATCACCTTGGCCGTCGAGCCTTCGGTGATGGCCACCTTGGTGGTCATGCCGCGCGCGAAAACGCTGCCGCTTTTGTCCATGGCCTCGGCCGTGAACGAGTAGTCGTTGGCCGGGATCAGGTCGTGGATGACGGACGCGTATTGGTTGTCCTTGTCCATCAAGGCAAACCGCAGTATCGCAGCGCGCGCAATCGACGACTGCACGGTCAGTCTCACGGACGCCACGTTGGTCACGCTGAGGGCGTTGACCGAGATCTCAGCGGTTCCTCCGTTTGGAGAGGCGGAAGATCCACAACCGAGGAAGACCGTTGCCAACACGGACAAAAGGATCGCCGCCGATGGCGAGACATGCGAGGTATGTGTGGGTTCGGACATTGGCTTGCATTCGATGCCAGATGGTTAGCCATACGCCGGTTCAAGTTCGTCACAAATTCGCTACATGTTGTGTTGCATTCGGGCGTCGCTCATGCGTCGTCGGCTGGTCTCTTGCTGATGAAGCTCAGGACCAGCACCCAGAAGCAAAGCACGAGATTGAAAAGCGGAATCTGCAGCTGAGATGGCAGGCAGTAGATGATGGCCACGGCCGGAATCCAAACCGCCCAAGTGGACATGAGCGTTACGGGTACGGTGAAGGTCAGGAAATCGAAATCCAACCTCGACTTCACGGCTCTCCAAGAGAAGGCGCTCTCTTTCCACATGAAGGCCAGTGCCGTTGTGGGGGCAGACCAGATGGGATTGTAGACGAACTGATCCACCAGCACCTTGCGCACGATCGTTCCCGGGGTGGCATGATTCCCAAACAGGTGCGACTGCAGGCGATAGAATAGATCGACCTCGACACCCTTGTAGGCCCGGAAAAGCACGTAGAAGGCGAGCTCGGCCGCTAACCGATTGCGATGGATCTTTCCTGTAACCAGGAGAAAGAGAAACGGTACTGCCCCGCCAAAGAACGCCGCAGTTGTCGCCGAGAAGACAAGACCGTAGCGGCCCTTCCACATACCGACGCTCTGGAATACGGCATGGGCAGAGGGAATGATCCAGTCTGCGAGGACAAGCAAGAGAGCGAGAATCCATACCGCGAGCCCAGGCAAAGCATTTTGCTTCATGCCCGCCAGTCCCGAGGCGAGGACCCTTTTCCCGTCGAGTTTCATCTTGCGTCCGTGCGAGAGTACCAGAACGGGGTAGCGACGCAGAAAGATGCATTGGATCCGATCTGGTTGCCCAACTCCCCTTTGCCCTCTAAGATGGCCGGAAAAGAGCAACCAGGAGAACCAATGCCCAACACAGATTTGAACATCACTGCCCTCGTCGAGACCTTCGGCCGCCAGCTCGTCGCCGCTGTGGAAGCGGCTTCCGCGCTGCGCATCCAGAACGCCCTTTCCGCGGCGTTTGGGATTCCACAAAAGCGCGGACCAGGCAAGTCCAAGATCGAGAAGCACCGGGAACCGCGGAAGGGCAAGCCTACCCAGGCAACCAGCGTAAAACCGGCAGCGGCAAAGAAGGTGAAGAAGGCGGCAACACCCAAGGTCCTGAAAGCGAGGAAGCTTCAAGGGCAGTATCTAGGTTGCTTGAAATCGCTCCAGGGCGCGGACCGCGCGAAGGTGAAGCAGGTCGCGAATGAGAAGGGCGTCGCCGAGGCCGTGAAGCTCGCGCTGTCGCTCAAGAAGGCGTAGCTAGAAACGATTGCGCAGGTCCGCCGGTTGACTGTACAGTCGACCGGCGTCGTGCTGGCTATTGGGCTGCGGGCGGACTCGGGGACTCCTTTGTTCCTCCTGCGGTCGGGGCGAGCGGCACGGGCGTGTTGGACGGGGCGGGGGCGGCGCAGCCGAGAACGTTCTGCGCTCGAATACCCTCTGGCAGGAAGCGATCGAGGCGGCCGAAATACCAAAGCGAAGCTGCGGCCAGTAGGGCCAGCAGAAGCACGTAGAGTTTCCACGGGCGGCGCTTCTCGGCGAAGGGATCGCGCAACTGGCGACGCGACCCCGGCGGCAGAACGGCCACCTGGGTCAACGCGGCCCCGAAGGGCACGTTGATTCTCGCCATGGCGTTCACCGACCAGCCGTTGGCGTCGAGAATTGGGCCCACGTTGCGCTGGCGTAGCTTCAGCCACGCGATCAGCATGGACGGTCCCGAGATGGCCAGGAGAAGTCCGAGGAGACCGATCGGCATCCAGACGCCCAGACCGAAGAACATGGCCAGGATGCTGGACAGGAACGTGGCAATTCCGCCCACCGCCACGCCGATGGCGGCCACGGTTCCGACGTCGATCTTCTTGGGCTCGGGCTTCTTTTCCGCGGCCTCGGGACCACCCTTGTCGGCGTGAGCAGTCTTTTCCGCCGAGGCCTTGACCTTCTGGCGCGCCTCTTGATCGGCGGCGGAAGCTCGCTTGGCCACTTGCTCCTCGACCATGCGCACGAAGCTCTTGTACGGCGACCAGAAGGCTTGCCGGATGCCGATGGGGTTCTCGACGAGGCGAGTGACGGTGGCGTCCCAGTCGTTACCTTTGTGGTCGACGAACACCCCGTTGCGTCCGACCATCAGGTTGTCGGTAGCGCCTCCGGTAACCGCCGCGACGATGCTGCGTTTCTCGCCCGACTTGCGGGTGCAATCGCAATACAGAAGGTAGGCACGTGCTAGGCCGGCCAGGCTTGCGTGTTTGGTCGAGTCCTCGACGGGCAGGCACAGGTCGCAACTGCGGCCGTCGATGAACAGGGTTCCGACTTGGAAAATCGATCGTCGCGTGCGGTAGAACTCCGAGAAGGTGACGAAGTTGTGCAGCAGGCGCACCAGATCCCGGTGCACCCGGATCATCTTCTCGACCTGTTCGACCTGCTGGTTCTGATCGACACCGGCGGCATCCTGGGCGACCAGTGCCGTGAGGTCCTGGCGCAAGGTTCCGGTCAGCATCTCGCGCAGTCGGGCCGGGGGCAGTGTGGAAATCGTGGAAGTCGCCGTGGTGGGCTTGGCGGCCTGCCAGGTTACGAAGGGCGCCATGCGCTCCTTGAGCGTGTTCCAATCGCCCTCGGACAGAGCGGTCTTGTTTCCACCGAGAATCGGATCGACCACCGCCTTTGCCAGAGCCGCGATGCGCGCGGCCCAGGCGGGGTTCAGTCCCTCGGACAAAGGCAGGGGACGGTTGGCGACCACGGGCGCGAGGGGAAGCTTAGCAATCTCCTCCGCGTCGGCGGTCAGGGTCTTCGGCCCCAGGGCCAGGAAATCAGCCTCGGCGGCGTTGAGGGCCACAGCTGCGCGGCCATCGAACGCGGCTAAACGGCAGCGCGCGAAGTAGTCGTCGACCTTGGCTCGCGCGGCGGCGAGAGCCTCGGCCGCCGCCTCGGTTTTATCGCCGGCCACGCGAATCGCACCATCCTTTTCCCCCCGGTCGAGCCAGACGACGTAGGACGTCGCCTCGTCGAAGAATTTGTCCACCGTCGACTGGTCGACCCCGGGCTGGCCACTGCGGTCTGGCTTGGAACCGAGAGCGGCGATGATGTCGCGCAAGGCTTGCGCCGTGCTTTCGTCGCTCGCGGACTCGGGCGGCAAGATCCCGTCGCCATTGAAGCGCGTGGCGGCCAGGATCTTCGTCGTGTCGGCGATGTCGTCGAGGGAAATGGAATCGGCATCGGGGCGACCGAGGCTTTGCAGGATGTGCTTGGCCTCGGCGAGCAGCTCTTTGCCCAAGGTGGTTTCATCGTTGATTTCGGCCAGCGGCACCTTGTCCGCGCGGCTGAACACAACTTTCAGATTGTGGAAGGCATCGCGCGCCCAGCGCACCACGCCCAGAATTTCGCCCGGCCGGATGTGCCCGTCGTGATCGGTGTCGATGAGGTCGAGTGTCCGGCCGTCGAATTCGAGGCCGCGGGTTGGACAGGACAGGGCCAACCACAACTTCTGGTCCAGCTCATCGAGGTGGGCCAGGTCGTCTCCATCGGCGAGCACGACCTGGTCCACGCCCCCGGCGCGGAAGAAACTCCAGCGATACTTGTCGGTGGCCATGGCGATGGAAACCTCGAAAAAGGGGTTGTCTAGAAGAAGGTGTAGATGAACGTCGCCTCGGTGAGCGTGTCGACTTTGTCGGAGTAGGCAATCGAATCGTTGGGGTTGAACGACGCGCCCGCTGGGGCAGCCTTGGGAATCGGCCGCGGCGCCGGATTCTGGTCGTACTTGAGCGCGAAGCTGAAGCCGAAGCTAAGGCTCTTCCACAGGTTGGTGGAGAGGCCGACCTTCGCGTTCACGCGGGTATCCTTGAAGGCCTTCACGCCCGTGCTCCCGGGGTTGCTGTTGACATTGATGGCCTTGGTTTCTGTGTTGAGGTTGAACAGGGCCTCCACGCTGGCGGTAACACCGGTTTCCTTGCTGAGCGACAGGGTCTCACCGACCAGAACGCGCGCCGAATGGATGGCCACCGGGTCTGCGGTCTGACCCGCCTGCTGGATGTAGCGCTCGTACGAAAAGTCGTAACCGAGCTCTGCCACCACGAGATTCCATTTGTCCTCGATCAGCAGCCGGCTGTAGCCTACCTGGCCGCCGCCAAAGAAGGTCTTGCCCGCGACCTTGTCCGCGGCGGCTTGGCCGCTGGCATACACGGTGTTGTGCTCGGTGAGGAAGCGATCGTAGCGTCCCTTGGCGGCCATGGTGTTGGTGCTCACGACCTGCTGGTGATCGAGCGAGGTGATGATGGGGTGGGTAGGATCGGTCGAATCGACGTTGCCCACTGTGGTGGCGTTGGACGTTCCGTAGGCCAGGCCGCCTTCAAGGGCGAGCTTGTTGTTACCTTCTTTGCGAAAGCCGTTCACGCCCAAGGTGAAGTTCTTGGAATCCGAGTTTCCGCTCGTGATGAGCATGCCGCCCTTGCTCTGCACCTTCCACTCAATGGGGTTCACGGGCGGTGCGGGCGGAGGTGGCGGTGGGGCCGGGCAGGGCGGCGGGCAGTTGCACTTGGGCGCCTCGACGGGTGCAGGCTTGGCGGCTTCACCCGCTGGCGCGACGGCTTCGTCGGGCGCTTTGGTGGCCGGCGCTTCTTCGGCCTGCGCGAGTGCGCGACCGCTTGTCGGTGCGAGCGCCAGCAACGCCAGGGCTGTCGCCAGGATTGATTTCCGTGCCAAGGATGGAAGGGGCTGTTTGGCCATGCCGAGTCTCCGATGGTCAGTTGTGGGGCGGCTTATTCGATGCAAAAAGGGCGTTCCGGTTACGGAATCATCCTTTGGTCGAAGGAAGGCCAGGACTGTAACAGCGGTTCTCGGTAATCGCTAGAGCCAGGTCTCGCGCCGGATCTCGCCGTCCAGCGCCACGACGATGACCTTGATCGGCACCTTGCGCGTAGCCCGCGCCACGGCCTCTTGGGCCAGCCTGAGCAGGCCGCCGCAGCAGGGAACCTCCATGATCATCACCGAGATGGTGCCCACCTGGGCCTCGTCGACCAGGGCGACGAGCTTGTCCCGGTAGATGTCCATGCCTTGGTCCAGCTTGGGACAGGCGATGGCCAGCTTCTTTCCCGGCAGCCACTTCTGATTGAAGTCCGGCAGGGCGAAGGCCACGCAGTCGGCCGCCAGCAGCAGATCCGCGCCCTGAAACACCGGATTCATGGGCGAGATGAGGTGCAACTGCACTGGCCACTGGGCAAGCTGGCTGGTAAGGCCAACCCGGCCCGCGGCGGCGTCTGGGACGCGCACGAAAGATCGCGGCGCGGATCCGGGACAACCTTGGTGCGCGATTTTTTCCCGATACTCCGGCACCGCGTGACCGAGTAACTTGAGATGGGCCAGCGCCTGGTTGAGATAGGTGGTCTGGCCGTGTTCGTGAAGGTGCTTGAGGTGGGCGCGCAGGGTGGCCACGCCTTTGGGGATGATGCCTTCAAGGGTGGTCCGTTCGTCGTAGGCTGCGGCTTCCCGTTTCTCGACCGTGATGGCGCCCTGCGGGCACTCACCCACGCAAGCGCCCAGGCCGTCGCAGGTGATTTCGCTGACCAGCCGGGCTTTGCCCTCGATCATCTGCAGAGCCCCCTCGGGGCACCCTTCGCAGCAGATACCGCACCCGTCGCACTTGCTTTCGTCGATTCGAATGATCTGGCGCTCCATCAGGTCCTCCGGCGGGGATATAGGACACTTATGGTCTGCTTTCCATGCGTGAAGTGTCTTTATTTCAACACAGAGGACACAGAGAACACAGAGTAGGGAAAGAAAAGCGTTTTTGGGATTCCGGATCCGGACGCCTTCTTCTTCCTCCCTCTGTGTCCTTTGTGTTCTCTGTGTTGAACCCACACTCAACGCGGCTGCTGGATACTGGCGTTCGCTCGAATCGTCTGCGCATGTTGCCAATCCGCCGCGGCGGCATTGGCCATGCCCAGGCGTCGGTACATGTTGGATCGGTTCTGGTAGTAGTCCGCAGCGTCTGGCCGAAGTCGAATGGCCTCGCTGGCGTCAGCCACCGCTTCGGTCAACCTGCCCAGCTGAACGTAGGTGATGGCGCGATCGTTGAAATAGGCCGAGCGGCGTTTCGTCGCGTGCTCGGTGCCGACTGGCGGGGCGTAGCTTAGGGCAGCGTCGTAGTCCGCGAGAGCATTCTGATAGTCGCCCTGATCGTAGTAGTACGAGGCGCGATTGTTGTGCGCCTCGGTACTCCACGGTTCATGGCGAATGACCTGGCTCCACAGGGTTTCGCTGTCGTGCCAAACGGCCATTTGTCGGATCGACAGCCACGATAGAACGCCGGGCACGCTGGCCATCACCAGCACCAGAACATTGGCCTGCCAGCGTGACGCCATGGATCCCGCCTTTTCCCACAGGGCCGCAAACCCGGCGCCGACGAGCAGCGAAAGGGCCACCGCCGGCAAGTAGGTGTAGCGATCCGCCATGGCCTGCGGTCCGACTTGCACGATGCCGATGACCGGCAGCAGCGCGAAGAGATAGCACGCAAGCGCGCTTGGCACGGCCCGGCTCCGTCGCGCCAGCCACACGCATCCGGCCACCAGCAGGGCCAGCGTCACCACCGGCGCGACGAATCGCCACGAAGTCCACGACACGTTTTGCGGATACGAATAGAGCGGCAAGAGCTCCGACGGCCACAGGGTTTTGCCGAGATAGCCGACCGTCGAGCGAACGGCCACCAGGACCTTCGTGGCAAGGGGCACGCCGTGCATGGCGCGAAAGGATCCGCCCGCACGCTGGGCCTTCCATGTCACGATGGCCGAGGCCGCGGCCAGGGCGAAGAAGGGGAGCTTTTCCGCAAGCAGTCCCCAGATGCGAGCGCGTTCGATCCGCCGCAATGGATAGGCATCGAGGACGAGCAAGACCCATGGGAAACTCACGGCCATGGGTTTGCTCAGAAGGGCGAGCAAAAAGCAGGCGAGGGCGCCGAGGTAGTTCCGCGTTTTCAGGGAGGCCGAGATTTCGCCGTTCGTCTCGCCTACGCCTACGGCGTAGCGAAGGTAGCAAAGCAGACCCGCAAGGTAGAACGCCGCACACAGCAGATCCTTGCGCTCCGACACCCAGGCCGCCGATTCCACGCGCAGCGGGTGCAGCCCCCAAAAGAGGCCCGCTGCGATTCCTGCCACCACGACCCGCGCGGACCGCGCAGCCGAACGTGCACGCGCGCCGGCGAGCGCGCAGGCCAGCGCGACCACCAGCCCGGCGTTGAGCCCATGAAGAAGAATGCTGGTCAGGTGGTGCCCGAGAGGGCGCAGGCCCCACAGTGCGTAGTCGGCGGCGTGGGATAGCTCGGTGAGAGGGTGCCAATTGCCGCTGGCGTGAAAACTGGAAAATGTCCCGAGCAGCGACGTCAGGGTCGGATTGCGCAGGAGCGGACTCTGATAGACGTAGATGTCGTCATCCCAACCGACGAACCCATTGCGCAGAGCCGGGCAGTAGACCAGGAACACCAGCAGCGCGACGGCCAGGGCTGCGCCGTGCGAGCCGCGCGAGCCGCGGACGGAAAGCCTTCCGTTGTTCCCTTCTCTCTCCGCCTGGCTCATAATGATCACGCAAGCTGTACAAGAACCAGGGAGCTGTCAAACCCTGATCTCATGCGGGCGGCGGTGCTCGCCTCGGCGAAAACGACCTGACGAGAGGAATCAACATGGCGAAACAAGGCGGGATCGTTCTTGGTTGGACCTTGAGTATACTCCTGCTCGGGTGTTCGAGCGGAAGCTCAGGCGGTGGGACGGGCGGCGTCTCGGGAAATGGCGGCGCGGGGCAAAACGGCGGTGCGAGCGGAAAGGGAGGCGCGGTCACCACCGGCGGCGTCTCGGGAAACGGGGGCGCAGCGACCACCGGCGGCGCGAGCGGAAAGGGAGGCGCGGCCACCACCGGCGGCGCGAGCGGAAAGGGAGGCGCGGCCACCACCGGCGGCTGCAACATCTTCCCCGCCGACAATCCCTGGAACTTGGACATCTCGGCCTATCCGGTCCATGCGAGCAGCGCGACCTACCTTTCCAACATGTCCCCGACCACGGCCTTCCACCCCGATTGGGGCACCGTGAGCGACGGTTATGGATTCCCTTTCTCCTCGGGCACGGGCGCCACACCCCAGCCCATCACCTGGAGCGCCAGTTGGGGATCGACCGAGAGCGATAAGCTTCCCTGTCCGACGGGAACCAATCAGTTCTGCTACCCCATCCCGCTCACGGCGTCCATCGAAGGCGGTCCCACCGCGTCGACCGACAGCGACCGGCACGTGCTCTACATCGACACCGCGGGCGCGCCCAGCAACTGCACGCTCTACGAGCTTTACAACGCGCAAAATCCCACCGGTGGCTCGGGCTGGACCGCGGCCAACGGCGCCATCTTCCATCTCGGGTCCAACACGCTTCGGCCCGATGGCTGGACCTCGGCGGACGCGGCCGGCTTGCCCATCTTCCCGGGCCTGGTCCGCTACGACGAGGTGGTCACTGTTGGCGAGATTCGCCATGCCATCCGTTTCACCATGAACAACAGCTACCAGGGCTACATCCATCCCGCGACCCACGCGGCGGGGAAGACAAACGCCGCGCTGCCGCCTATGGGTTTGCGCCTGCGGCTCAAGGCCAGCTTCGATACCAGCGCATACTCCGGACCAACCCTGGTCATCATGAAAGCGATGAAGAAATACGGCCTCATCCTGGCGGACAATGGCAGCAACTGGTACATCTCGGGCGAATCGAACGAGGGCTGGGCGGCGTACATGGACGGTCTCCTGACCGGCATGCGCGCCGTACACGGCAGCGATTTCGAAGTGGTGGACACGGGGCCAGTCTCGACGAACGGACTCTGAGAATCCGCACGAATGATATGTTCGGCTCATGGGTCGTGAGACCAGCGCCTGCGCCTTCCTTGCCGTTCTTGCCATCGCAGAGGTGAATCCAATCGCGGCGCGCGCCGATATCGACGCCGCCGCGCCTGCGCCTGCCAAGATCGATGGCGGTGTGCCCGCGGCGCTGCCCGAGGGCATCGACCGGCTGGTTGCCGAGGCGATTGCGCAGGGAAAACTTCCGGGTTGCGTGGTCGCCGTGGGCCGCGCAGGCGGCATCGTGTACCAGCAGGCTTTCGGTTCGCGTGCGCTCTTGCCCGACAAGGAGGCGATGACCCTGGACACCATCTTCGATCTGGCCTCGCTCACCAAGCCCATCGCCACCGCGACCGCGCTGATGGTGCTCGTGGATCAGGGCAAGATCGATCTCGACGAGCGCGTCGTACGTTACCTCCCCGAATTTCGCGCCCACGGCAAGGAGGCCATCTCGATTCGGCAGCTTCTTACCCACGTCTCGGGCCTGCCCGCCGACACGCCTGTCGCCGACTACGAGCACGGCCGCGCGATGGCGTTGAAGCACATCATGGCACTCTCACTTAAGGCGCCGCCTGGTAGCAAGAGCATCTACTCGGACGTCGGCTTCCTCGTTCTCGAAGAGGTGATCCGTCGCGTGACCGGCACCGATCTTGCGGCGTTCGCCGAAAACGCAATCTTTCACCCGCTCGGCATGAGCGAAACGGGATTTCTTCCTTCGGCCAATCTTCACCCGCGCATCGCCCCGACCGAGAAGCGTGGCGACACCTGGATTCGCGGCGACGTTCACGACCCGCGGGCCTATCGCCTGGGCGGCATCGCCGGTCATGCGGGGCTGTTCTCGACGGCGAAGGATCTGGCCCGCTACGCGCGCATGGTGCTGGCGGCGGGAACGCTCGACGGCGTGCGCGTGCTGTCGGGCGAGACCCTGCGCAAGATGCTGGCGCCGCACGATGTTCCGGGTGGCATTCGCGCCCTAGGCTGGGACATGCAATCCACCTATTCGACCAACCGAGGAACCGCGTTGTCGCGCCGGGCGGTCGGGCACGGTGGCTACACGGGCACATCGCTGTGGATCGATCCCGAACAGGATCTGTTCGTGATCTTCTTGAGCAATCGCGTTCACCCTGACGGCAAGGGATCGGTGAACGCGCTCGCCGGGGCCATTGCGACGCTGGCCAGCTCGACGATTCAGGCGACCACGGCACCCACTGCCGGGTCGTCGTTTGCGCTGGGCATCGATGTGCTCGCGGCGGAGAGCTTTGCCCGTCTGCGCGGCCAGCGCCTAGCCTTGCTGACCAACGACAGCGCCCGCACGAAGGGCGGCGTCCGCACCACCGATGTGCTGGCCGGCCGGCGCGATCTTTCGCTCGTGACCCTGCTCAGCCCCGAGCACGGCTTGTCGGCCAGTCGCGACGAGCGCATCGAGGATGGAGTCGACGCCAAGACCAAGCTTCCCATCGGCAGCCTCTACGGTGGTGCGCTCGCCCCACGAACCGCGCGACCCACGGGGCCGCGGCCGGTGACCCTGCCTTCCGGTATCGATGCAATCGTTGTCGATCTTCCCGACGTTGGCGCGCGCTTCTTTACCTACGCCTCGACCTTGCACGCGGTTATGCGGGCCGCCGCCGAACGCGGGTTGCGGGTCATTGTCCTCGACCGACCCAATCCCATCGACGGCGTCGATGTGGCCGGCCCCATGCTCAAGGCGAGCGAGATGTCGGCGGTGAACCACCACCCGTTGCCGATTCGCCATGGCATGACCATGGGGGAGCTGGCCGAGATGCTGAACGCCGACGAGCACCTTGGGCTCCGGCTTGAGGTCGTACGCATGGCGGGCTACGACCGCCGAGCGTATTTCGACGAAACTGGGCTTACCTGGTGGCCGCCTTCGCCGAACCTGCGCACGGTCGAGCAGGCCGTGCTCTATCCCGGCGTCGCGCTTCTCGAAGCGACCAACGTCTCGGTCGGGCGCGGCACGGACATGCCCTTCGAGGTCGTGGGCGCGCCATGGATCGACGGTCCGGCGCTCGCCGCCGAGCTCGCCAAGGCTGGTCTTGCCGGCGTCTCGTTTGAATCAGTCGACTTCATACCAACCGAGAACCGGTACAAAGGCGTGCCTTGCCACGGCGTAAGGCTGCGCCTTGAAAATCGCGCCGCCTTCGATCCCGTGCGTACCGGAATCGCGGCAGCCCTCGCTTTGCGCAAGCTTCATGGCAAGGATTGGGAAGCCGCGCGCCTACGCCGCATGCTCGGCGACCCCATCGTTACCCGGGCCATTGCCGACCTGCGCTCGCTGCCCGAGATCGAGGCCCTCTTCAAGGACGACCTCGACGCCTTTCGCATCAAGCGGGCAAAGTACTTGCTCTACGCGCCGTAGGTGGTGCGCATTGCCAGCAGCCACCAGGCGAAGCCAAGTGTCTGCGTCGCATTTACGTCGTATTTACGTCGTATATGTTGTTCAGTTGTTGCGTTAAAACATCCAAGAGGCTATGTTCACGGCATGAAACCGGAAGCAGTCGCCGATCGGCGTCTCGCCTTGGTGGTCGCCGAGGGGGAGGGGCAGCGAGTGGAATTCAAACAGGGGCTTGGCGACCTTTCCGGCGCGCTGGTTGCCTTCGCCAATGCCTCGGGCGGTTCCATTTTCGTAGGACTCGATGATGGGGGGCGCCCAAGCGGGCTGAAGGTGACCAACCGGCTTCTCAGCCAAGTGCAAGACATGGCCGCGAACTGCGATCCGCCTGTGAAGGTATCCTTCGTCCGCCACGGAGATGCGGTTCTGGAAGTCGTGGTCGAGGAAGGCTCGGACAAGCCCTATCGATGTCGGGAGGGATTTCTTCTGCGGGTTGGACCGAACAGCCAGAAGCTGAAACGCAACCAGATACGCGATCTGATCGTGGGCGCGGGCAGCTTTCACTTCGATGAATTGCCGAACCCAGACTGCGAATTCCCCGCCGATGTGGACAAGGCCAAGCTGCGTCGGTTCCTGCACCTCGCTGGGATCGAATTCAGCGGCGGTATGGAGGACTTGCTGCTCAACCTTGACGTGGCCCAACGCCAACGCGCCCGCATTGTGCTCAACAACGCGGCAGTCCTCTTCTTTGCCAGAGAGCCGCAACGGTTTCTCAGAGAGTGCTACTGCACTGCCATTCGCTACCGAGGTACCGACCGGTTCTCCGTGATCGATCGACAGGACATCTTCGGCGATCCCACGACCATCATCGAAGACGCCATGCGGTTCATCACGCGCAACATGGGGGTAGAAACCGTCGTCACCGGCCAGGCTCAGCGGCAGGAGCTCTATGACTATCCGCCGGTGGCCGTGCGCGAGGCGATCACCAACGCCGTAGCGCATCGGGATTACCATTACGATGCTTCCCACATCTATGTCCACCTGTTCGCCGATCGGCTGGAGATCGAGAATCCCGGTGGCGTGCCACCCGGGTTGAAACTCGATGATCTTGGCAGCCGCAGTGTCAGGCGCAATCGCTCGATCGCAGATCTGCTCTACCGCGCCAAGTACATCGAACGGATCGGCAGCGGCATTTCGCGGATCAGGAACGCCCTGGCCAACAACAACAATCCACCCTTCGAGGTCACATCGACGAACTTCTTCGTCATTCGCTTCTTCCCGCGCATCAAGAGCGGCACCCGGCTGCAACTTACGTCCCGTCAGGCGAAGCTCCATCAATTTCTCGGCGAGCGCGGAGTGGTATCGAAACGCGACGCCGCCGCGTGGCTAGGCGTGAGCGAAGACACCGCCCTGCGAGAGCTCATGACCCTCGCCAGCCATGGTCTCGTCAGTCGACAAGGCAACGGCAAGGCCACCCGTTACGCCATCACGTCTTGAGTCACGGAGGGTTCTCCCGGATCCCGTGGTGCCCGGATATTGATCCACGATGTTTCATCGTCGCTCGACCGTGGCGACTCGCGCCCGTAGACTTTCGCGAGGCCATGTCCTCCATCTCCGAACCGCCGCTCTCGCTTTCGATCCTTGCGGGCGTCACCGAGGTGTCGGCGGCGGCGTGGGATGAGCTGGTCGACCAAGACGATCCATTTCTCGAACATGCCTTCCTGGCGGCGCTGGAGCGGTCGGGCAGTGTGGGCCCGGGCACTGGCTGGGAGCCGCGCATTCTCATCGCCCGGCAAGATGGTCACCTGGTGGGCGCCGTGCCGCTCTATCTCAAGGACGACAGCATGGGCGAATTCATTTGGGACTTCGCCTGGGCGCACGGTTCGCACAGCGCGGGCATCCCGTACTATCCCAAGTTGGTCGCCGCTGTGCCGTTCACGCCCGCGGCGAGCCATCGCTTGATGGTGCATCCGAAGGCGGATCGCGCGCGCGTGGCCCGCGTGCTGGCGCAAGGGCTGCGCGAAGTCGCCGAGGAAATGGATGCTTCCTCGATTCACGTGCTCTTCTGCCGGGAAGAGGAATTGGCGGAGCTTGCAAGCGCGGGCTTCGTCCCACGCGCGAGCTACCAGTTTCACTGGAACAACCGGCCCGAAAAGTTCCCGAGCTTCGATGACTATCTGGGCACGTTTCGCTCGCGCATGCGCAAGCAGGTTCGCCACGAACGCGCCGTGGTCGGCGACCATGGCCTGCGCATCGAAACCTTGCCGGGCAGCGAGCTCGACGATCGCGGCTGGCAAGCACTCGATCGTTTCTACCGATCCACCGTCGACCGCTACGGCAACGTGCCTTCTTTGACCCCGGCGTTTTTCGCCGAAATCCGCCGAACCCATGCCGACCGGCTCTTGGCTGTGCTCGCCTACCGCGGCGACGAGCCCATCGCAGCCACCACCAATTTTACGCGCGGGGATCGCCTTTACGGCCGTTACTGGGGCAGCTGCGAGCCCCTGCCCATGTTGCACTTCGAGCTCTGCTTCTACCGTCTGATCGAGCACGCCATCGCCCATCGCTTGAGCGCCTTCGAGGGCGGTGCTGGCGGCGAGCAGAAGCTGGCGCGCGGGCTTCTGCCGCAGCCGACGTTCAGCGCGCACTGGATCCGCCATCGCGGGCTGGCCCATGCCGTGGGCGACTACATCGTGCGTGAGGCCGCGGCCGTGGAGGCGGAAATGCGCACATGTCTCGATCATTCGCCGTTCGCGCGCGCCCGGTCATCGCTATAATGCCGCCTCGGTGACGAGATGAGCGAGCACAAGTCCAAGTTGGAACGCAGGGATTTTCTGAAGCTGGGCGGCGCCGGTATCGCGGCGTCGGCCCTTTCCGCGGGATGCGCGGCGGTTGCGGTCGAGCAGAAGAAGCCGGCGGCGCCCGTCGCCCAGGCACCCGCGCCCGTGGCCAAGCCCGCCGGACATCCCGACGGACTTGTGCGCCGCAAGTTGGGGCGAACCGGCATCGAGGTTCCCGTCGTCAGCATGGGAGTCATGAACGCCGACAACCCCAATTTGGTGAAGGCCGCGCTCGACGGTGGCATGTTGCTGCTTGATACGGCGCACGGCTACCAAGACGGTCGCAACGAGGAAATGCTGGGCACGCTTTTGCCCCAGCGCAAACGCGAGTCTTTCGTCCTGTGCACCAAAGTCTTTCTCAGCACCCTCGACCGCAAGACCGGCCTGTTTTCGCCCGAGACGCGTGGCGAGGAAATCGAGGAGAAGCTGGCCATCAGCCTCAAGCGCCTGGGCATCGATCACGTGGACATCCTTTACCTTCACTGCCAAAGCCAGCGCGAAAGCGTGCTGCTCGACAAGGTCCTGCGCGGGCTGGAAAAGGTCAAACAGGCGGGAATGACCCGCTTCATCGGGGTTTCCACGCACAAGAACGAGCCCGAAGTGCTCCGCGCCGCGGTGGAAGCGAAGATCTACGACATGGTGCTGACTTCGTTCAACTTCCGTCAGGACCATCACCTGGAGGTTCAGAAGGCCATCGGCGAAGCCGCGGCGGCGGGGCTGGGCGTGGTCGCGATGAAGACGCAGGCCGGCGTCTATTGGGACAAGGACAAGACCAACCCCATCAACATGAAGGCGGCCCTTAAATGGGCGCTACGCGATCCCAACGTGCACACGGCCATTCCGGGCTTCACGACCCTCGAACAGCTCCAGGCCGACTTGGAGGTACTGCACGACCCAGTTCTCACACCCGAGGACAAACTGAGCCTGGAGAATCCGGAGAAGGTGGCGGGCCTCTATTGCCAGGGTTGCGAGCAGTGTCTTGCGCCGTGTGCCCAGCACCTGCCCATTCCCGACCTCATGCGCAGCTATATGTACGGCCACGCCTACCGCAATCGCGAAGCCGCCCAGTCCCTGCTGCTCGCACTCGACCTTCCGCCGTCGCCGTGCACGGATTGCGCGATCTGCCCGGTGGTTTGCGCCAAGGGCTTCCATGTTCGCGAACGCATTCGCGACATCGTCCGGCTGCGCGATGTGCCGCGGGAATTCGTTATCTAATGAGGACTGCGATGCTCTCGATTTCCGTCCTGCTGCTGACCCTCTCGGCCCAGGCCGCGAAGACGCCAGACAAGCAGGAACCGCACGCCCCGGCCCCTACGCCGGTCATCTCGAAGTGGTTTCCGCAAGTGGAGGGTTGGAAATTCTCCGCCGCGCCGACCCAGTACACGCCTGAGAACCTGTTCGAATACATCGACGGTGGCGCGGACGCCTTCTTGCAATTCGACTTCGAGGAACTGCTGACCGCGAGCTACGTCAATGCCCAGAAGGTCGAGGTCACGGTCGACTTGTACCACCACCGCAATGCCGCGCGCGCTTTCGGCATGTACACGCAGGAGCGACCCGCCGGTACGACGCCCGTGCCCGTCGGTATCGAAGGGATTGCCGGGCCCGACCACCTCGAGCTCGTCGCGGGACCCGTCTACGTGAAGCTGGCCCAGGCCGGCGGCAAGGAAACCCCGTTCCTGCGCATGTTCGCCGAGAAGATCGCGGAACGGCTTCCCGGTACGCGCGAACCGCCCGCCGTCCTCAAGTGTTTTCCCGACATCGGCAAGCGACCCCGGGCGGAAAAACTGTCGGCCCGTGATTTCCTCGGGCACCCGTTCCTGCATGACGCGGCCGTGGTTCCCTACCAACTGGAGGGAGCGAAGGTCCGCCTGTTCGCTATCGAAGGTAGGGACGCAAGCGACGTTCAAACGATGATTCAGCGCTATCGCGTGGCCGCCAAGTCGCCGGCCAGCCAGGTCGAAAAGGCCGGCGGCGCGACGCTGAAGGATCCTCTCAACGGCGAGGTCATCCTGCGCTGGGATGGTCGCTGGTTGTGGGGAGCGGTCGACTATCCGCCCTCGAACCGGCAAGTGACAGAGGCGGTGCAGGCGAGGGTCGACGAACTGGGAAAGCACCTTCTGTCCGCGCGCCAATAGACTGGGTGTGATAGCGACAACATGCCCTGCCGCGCCAAAGAGGCGCTCAGAACGATTGTCCTCAGGCCTCGCCGAATTCCGTAGCAGTTCCGCGAGGGATGCTTGCTATACTCACAGCCAGATCGCGGGACAAGTGTTGCTCCCGAGTCCTTGTTTCTCGAAGTGAGAGGACTATTCCAATGATGTACACGTGCCGTTCGAGCCGTCATGGCAGCAGCGCAGCCGATGGACGTTCAGCTCTGAATTGCTTGGGGGCAATGGCCTTGATTGCAGGATTGGGCTGCACCGGTGCCCAGATTGTCGGCGGCTCTGGCGGTAGCGGTGAGCCCAAGGGCGGCGCCAGTGGTGGCAGTGGTTCGAATGGAGGCGCGGGCGGTGGGCTGACCATCCCGCCCACCACGATTCCCGACGCCGGTCCCGATCGTCCGAACGGCGGCCAGTGCGGCGACGGCATTATCGAACGAGCCGAGCAATGCGACGACGGCAACACCATCAGCGGCGACGGCTGCAGCTTGAGCTGCCAGATCGAAGCGAACTACGAGTGCCCCAAGGAGGGTGAGCCGTGCAAGAACCTCGCGGTCTGCGGCAACGGCATCCTGACCTCGGACGAAACCTGCGACGATGGCAATACCGCGGACGGCGATGGCTGTTCCGGGAACTGCCAGGCCATCGAATCCGGATATATCTGTCCAGTCCCCGGAAAGAAGTGCATTCCCTTGTGCGGTGACAAGGTCAAGCTGGGTTCAGAAACCTGCGACGACGGCAATTCCGATAGCAAGGACGGTTGTTCCAGCACCTGTCAGACCGAGCCTGGGTACGATTGCCCCACCCCCGGCCAGGCGTGCGTGAAATCCGTCTGCGGCAATGGCAAGACGGAAGTAGGGGAGCAGTGCGACTGCGGCAGCGATGCGACCAAGCTGCCCTCTGGCTGTAAGGCGATGAACGGCTTGTTCTACGGCGACGGCAAGGGCTGCTCCAAGACCTGCACCAAAGAGCCCTCGTGTCTCGACAGCTCCGGCAAGACCCAGGCCTGCGCGGCAACGTGTGGCGATGGCAATCTCGACCCCAGCGAGGAATGTGACGACGGCAACCAGGCGAACGGGGACGGCTGCTCGTCGAGTTGCAAGAAGGAGGGAGGCTTCACGTGTGACACCTCCACCTCCCAGGACTCCTCGACTTGCCAGTCGGGCTCCGGCCAGTGTCTCGAGCTGCCCATGATCTATCGCGACTTCCAGCCCGAGAATGTCAGCCCGGGTGGCCACCCGGACTTCTACTTCATGGGAACGAAGGCTGGTAGCGCCAGCTCTCCCACGACCATTTGCGTCCCCAACTCGGGAGGACCCGCGAGGGGAAACGACTCGACTGCGCGGTGCTGGGACATCGCTGCTCCAGATTTGGTCAACGGCAAGCCGGTCTACAACTCGGCGCGCGCCAACAACACCTGTGCTTGCCAGTTCAGCGAATGGGATCCCGGCAATGCGGGCCATATCCCTGGCGGCTTTACCCAGGCCGACAGTCCTCTTTCGGCTGGATGGATTGCCGCGGGCACCGCACTGAACCTGACCAACCCTTCCGGCAGTGTCACAGGAACCATCACCGGCTATACCTCCAGTGGTGGTCCGGTTTGGAAGGGAACGGTACCTATCGTCAAAGACACGAACAGCTTCAAGCAATGGTTCAACGACGACAGCACGGTGAACAAGACGTTCACGGGCGTTCTTGAGATGCCGTCCATTGGGACGAACATTTACCAGTACGCCAGCAAGACGCATCTGGCAGGTCCCGACGCTGGTTTCTTCCCTCTCGATACCCTGAATCCCACCCAGACCACCCTGTGCAACCTGTGGCCCTACTGGAACCGCGCCAACGGAACTGCTATCTGGCCCACTACCTGCACTGGCGACCAGTATTTCTTCCCGCCCCGAGTGGTTCAGGCGGATTGTCCGAACCAGAACCCTCTGAGCAATGGATGTTGGGTCACCAACACGCCCGGTGTGAAGCACGATTCCTACTTCACCACCGAAGCGCGCTACTTCTTCGTGTACGACGGCACGGCGGGCATCAGTCTGCAGTTCTTCGGGGATGACGACCTTTTCATCTTCATCAACGGCAAGCTGGTTCTGGATCTTGGCGGCGTTCACCAGCAGGTCCCGGGCAAGGCCACGGTTACAGGCGACCCAGGTAGCGCGACCATCATTGAAGGCGGTTGTCTCGACCTGACGGGCAACCTTCCCCCGCCGACCGCGGCGACCTACTCGGCGACGGGGGGCGGCGGGTGTACGCCCACGAATTCCACACCTCCGGCCCCTGTCTCGGGGGATGACTTCCGGCAGAGAACCGTCGTGCTTGGACTCAACACCGGCAAGATCTACGAGATCGCCATCTTCGGCGCCGACCGGCACCCGCCCGAGTCGAACTACCAACTCACGCTCAACGGCTTCACCACCAAGAAGTCGGCCTGTACGCCCCATTGTGGCGACGGTATTGCCACCAACGGCGAGCAGTGCGACTGCGGCGACGGTACGGTACCGGTTCCCGACGGCTGTTCGGGGCCGAACAACGACAATACCTACGGCGGTTGCACCACCAAGTGCACGTACGGACCGTTCTGCGGTGATGGCAAAGTCCAAACCGACAACGGGGGCAAGGAACAGTGTGATCTTGGCAAGGACAACGGTAAACTGGGCAAGGACGGTTGCACCATCGGCTGCTTGAAGCCGCACTTCTGCGGCGACAACATCGTGGATCCGAACGAGGCTTGCGATTTTGGCACTCGGAACGGTCAGAAGCTGGACACCGGTCTGCAGCCATCCGATAGCCCTGACGCTTTCGTCTACTGCAACCCCGACTGCACGATTCCTGACGGCGTCGTTTTCTAGCCCGGGAGCTCGTGCTCCTGCTGCTCGCGTTGCCAAGCCGACGGGATGGAATGCGTCGAGGGCGATGAAAAACGCGACACGGGCGTCGCTTGGGCTGTCGAGAAAATCTACAGCTCGGCTAAGTAATTGAAATCAAATGGGCAGAATGTGTAAAAACACGAATCTGCGTGGCTTGGATGGTTGAGGCGTTGTCGCAAAACGCGACGCAACGTGGGCTGTAACTCTTAGAGGCGAGATGGCCGTGGCGCGCGAAACTCGGCGAATCCCGAGGATCTCAGCCAGTGCTGTCGTCGCTGCGCGTGGGCCTGGACTTGGCTTCGCTCTTGCGTAGGTACGGGACAGTGCTGCTCGCGAATCGCTATCGACCCCAACCCACGAGGTAAACCAGATGGTCGCCCTGTTCGTCATCGGAATCATGCTTTGTGCCCTGACGGCCGACTATGTCGTGCAGCGCTTGGCTCTGCGCGCGCCTTCCGCGCGAGATGTATCCGATGCGCTGGAAGGCATCTTCATGGACACAGGCCATCTTTGGATCCAACCGGAGGAAACGGGCCTGGCGCGTGTTGGCGCCGATGGCGTGGTCGGGGTTTTGCTTGGCTTACCCCAGCGCATTGACTGGCCGGCCAAGGGGCCGATCAAGCGTGGCGCGCCTTTGGCGGTGGTGCACGGCCAAGGCCGCAGCCTCATCTTGCGTTCGCCTGTCGACGGCGACGTGGTGGAGCAGAACGCAAGATTTGCCACGGGCGGTGCGAACACCTCGACCGGAGCCTTCGATGCCGGGTGGATGGTTCGTCTGAAGGCAGTGGAATTGGCCCCCCATCTTGCGGCCATGAAGACGGGAGCGAAACTGCTGGAATGGTGGCGACAGGAAATGGATCGTTTGCGCGCCCTCGCGCTTTCGCGCCTGCCTCTCGCCGGGGTCGGGGCCACGGCCGCCGACGGTGGCCCACTGGTCGCGGACCTGGCGTCGCGGCTTGACGACGATGCGTGGAACGAAGCTGTGCGCTTGATGCTGGGCACCGAGAGTCTGGAACAAGACGAGGAGCACGACTTGCAAAGGGTCTCCGCGGGAGGCCGTCCATGAAGGCCGGCCTGCTCATCGACACCACCAAGTGCATCGGCTGCGGCGGCTGCACGCTGGCGTGCAAGGAAGCCAATGACCTGCCCAAGGACGATTGCCAATCGTTGTCAGCCACCACTTGGACCGTCGTGGAAAAACGAGAAGGAGTGCACATTCGCCGCATGTGCATGCACTGCGAGGATCCGGCCTGCGCCTCGGTGTGTCCGGTTGCGGCCTTGCGCAAGACCCCCGAGGGCGCCGTAACCTACGACGAGACCAAGTGTATCGGCTGCCGGTACTGCATGATGGGCTGTCCATTCGGCATTCCCCGCTATGAATGGTCGAAGCCGGTTCCGCGCGTGCGCAAGTGCATCCTGTGCCACGAAAACGCCACCAGGCTGGGCAAACCCACGGCGTGCGCGTCGGTTTGTCCCACCGGCGCCACCAAGTTCGGCGAGCGCGCCGCCCTGGTCCGCGAAGCCGAGGAGCGCATTCGCAACCAGCCCGACCGCTACACCGATCACGTGTTCGGCCTCGACGAGGCCGGCGGCACCTCGGTGCTGTTTCTTGCAGCGGTGGATTTCGCCCGGCTGGGCTTTCGCACGGGTCTGCGCAAAGAGCGCTATCCGCAGCTCACCTGGAACGTGCTTTCGCGCTTGCCCAAGGTGGTCAGCGTGGCCGGTGCCGGCATGGCCGGGGTGTGGTGGCTGATGAATCGGCGCGATGCGGTGGCGCTGGAAGAGAAGTCCCCGCACGGCCCGGGCACTGACATCACAAGCAAGGAGAAGCCATGAAGTCGTGGGCTCGCAGCGAGCGCACACCAGTCATCACCTTCTGGCGAGCGGTATTCGTGGCCATCATGACCCTGGGCGCCTACGCGGCCTACACGCGCTTCGCGCGCGGACTTGGGCCTTCGACCCATCTTTCGGACGCGTTCCCGTGGGGCGTGTGGATCGGCTTCGATGTCTTGGTCGGGGTCGGGCTGGCTGCCGGCGGCTTCGTGATCTCGGCCGTGGTGCATGTGTTCGGCATCAAGCGCTGCGAGAGCATGGCTCGTCCCGCGGTGCTGACCGCGCTTCTGGGTTATCTGTTGGTTTCGGCCGCACTGACCCTGGATGTGGGGCAACCCTGGCGCATGTGGCATCCCCTCGTGATGTGGAACCCCCACTCGGTGATGTTCGAGGTCGCCTGGTGCGTGATGCTCTACACCGGCGTGCTCGCCATCGAGTTCTCGCCCATGGTGTTCGAGCGCCTGGGCTGGCAGCGCCCGCTGCGCCTGGTGCGGTCGCTGTACACGCCCTTCGTCATCCTGGGTGTGCTGTTGTCGATGATGCATCAGTCATCGCTCGGCACTGTGTTTCTGATCATGCCCGACAAGTTGCACGGTCTGTGGTACACGCCCTGGCTGCCGGTGTTCTTCTTCATCACCGCGGCGGCCGCCGGCCTGGCCATGACCATCGTCGAGTCGAATCTGTCCGCGCGCGCTTTTGGCGAACGCTTGGACGAGCGTGTTTTGCAGGGGGCCGCGCGGGTCGTCGTGGTACTACTGGGTGTGTACGGACTGTGGAAGCTGGAGGATCTTTTCGGCCGGGGCAATCTGGGATTGGTGTTTCAGCTCTCGCAAGAGAGCGTGATGTTCTGGGGTGAAATGGGGTTGGGCGTGTTTCTGCCCATGCTGCTATTCGCGATTCCGCGTGTGCGGCGCAATCGGCACGGCCTGTTCCTGGGTGCGTTGCTGACCGTGATGGGCTTCGTCGTCAATCGGCTGAACGTGTCGGTCACCGGCATGCTGGGCGCGAGCGGCGTGAAGTATTTCCCCTCATGGATGGAGCTGGCGATAACCGCCGCCATGGTGGCCGCTGGCTTCGCCGGCTTCGCCTTCGCGGTCAAGCACCTGAACGTGTTCGGCCACACCCAGCCCGATACAGCCGAGGCTGAGCCCGAGCCCAAGGCGCGCGCGACGACCATCAATGGGCCAGGCCTGGCCACCTTGTGGGGGCTCTTGGCTGCGGGCACCGTGCTGATGTTGGTGGCTGGCCGGTCGACTCCAGCCATGGCCCGACCGCAACCAGCGCCCGCCCCGGCGGTCAGCCCCGCCGATCCCAACCTGTCCTTGCCCGAGGTCTTCGAGTTCCCTGTCGGCGACGGCAGCCCCGGCCAGGTCAACTTCAACCACGAGACGCACGTGCCACGCATCGAGAACACGGCTCGCGTGTGTGCGACCTGCCATGAGACCTCGTTCTCGCTTCGCCGCCGCGGCCAAGCGCTGGCCGGCCCCGTGACCATGGAGCGCATGAAGAAGGGCGAGCTTTGCGGCGCTTGCCACGACGGCAGCAAGGCCTTCGCCGTCGACGACTGCACGAGCTGCCACCAATAGTCCGGCGAGTGGCGCGTCCGTTTCGGGGCGGGAAGGTAGGACGCGCGTGGCAATGACCAAGTCATCGCGCCGCTTGACGCGGCGACGCTAAAGGCTAGAGTGGTGGGGCAACTTCCGCTTCACGCTGGACGCCGTCATGGAACTCGATTGCCCCTATCTTTCCCTCGCCCGCCACTGGGCCGACGAGGACGATCCGAGTTCCGTTGTCCTGGTTCGCCAGATCGATGCCCTCAGATTGTGCCGAGATGGCAGCTGCGAAGAAGCAAGCCAGTCCGCCGCCCTCTGGGCCTTCGAAGAACAGAGCCACGGGATCGCCCGGAAGGTAAGGGACTTCGCCGTGGTGGCAGGGTTGGCAAATCCCTACTCGACCAGGTTCCAGGATGACGATCTTGCCGAGCTCGTCAGGGATGCCATCGAGCAGGGCCAGCTGGTCGGCGTCGCGTGGACCGGGTCATCCAACTCGGACACCGATGCGACGCTGGCGCAGCGTAGTCTGGTTCGCGACATTGAATCGCGAACGCGCGGGCGCCTGAGCGAGGGCGGCCGGCCGTACAAGTTGGTCGCGGGCTTGGACCTGTCGCGAGTTCCCGAGCGCAACAGCTACGAGGTGGTCGAGCGCAACGAAGCCCAGCGTGTGCTTGGCGAGCTGGCCAAACAAGCCGCCGCCAATCTGGCACCCATTTTCGCAAAGGCTCGCGATCTGCTGACGCCCGACTGGCGCCCACCGCTACCGCCCAAGGGCCTGGTGCTTCTGCGGCGAATCCACGCGCCCAAGGCCGTGGTGGCAAGCCAAGAACCCGCGCTGACGCCGTCGCAGCTTTGGGGCAAGGCCGGCAAGGAAGACGACGACATCATCGACTGGACCATCTGGATCGAGCTCGACCCGACCGACCCCAAGGCCAGCGACGACGTGGTGATCCTGCTTGATGAGTTCTATCAAGAGGTCATACGCAAGCCGCTGGCCTCGTGTCCGCGGGAAGGGACGGGCGTGCTGGTGAAGTTCGAGAAAATAGGCAAGCACGACCGCTTCACCCTGATTCGCGACTACGGCCCGAACGAGGGTGGCGGCCAGGACACACTGTTTATCGCCAGCAGCCCGGCCGAGATGGATGAGAGAGGGAGCCAAGCATCATGAGCTCGGTGTCAACCAACCTGCACAATACCTATTTGATCTCGGGCCAATACGACAAGGAAAAGGGCGCCGTGGTCGAGAAGACGGTTGTTCCTGTGGCCAACGGGTTCTTCACACGCATGAACCACAAGGAACAGTCGCTTGTGACGACCGATGAATTCGGCATGCTTCATTCGATCGGCTCTGGCGGGAATCGCCTGCAGCGGATCAATGACGACAACTTCGGCTCTCTCCAGCTCAACATCATTCCGCCCGGGATCCCTCGCCAAAGCTACTTCGCGTTCGACAAGGAATGGCAGACCAAGCTGATGGAGAAGATCCGTCAGATGAGTCTGCCGGCGCCGTTCGAGCCGATTCCGGTCGACTTCACGGACAAGCACTTGCGGCCAGGGCACGACGCCGACGACGACAAGATCCAAGCCCATTTCAAAGGCAAGACATGCAAAGGGCAGCTCATTCCGCGGATGCATGTCCTAGCTGTGTTGATTGACAAGGCCGTGATGGCATCGCCCCCCGCCACGCTGACGGCCCATCGCGGAGGCGAAGCCATTGTCCTGCACGGTGCTGGATTGCCAGTTGCCCTGGAAATCGAAGGCCACCACAAGGCTCCGTTCCTCGTCTATTCGGCCTCGGGACCAAGTGTCAAAGAGGGCAACTACGTGGTTTCGGTGCCGACGAAAGATGTGGCTTCGGCCTGGCATAAAGGAAATTCCTCCCATCACAACATCCAACGCACCTTCCAGGCTGGTTTTGGTGTCCATACGCTCTTTGGCGACTTCGATTTTCAGATCCTGGACCTGCCCAGCGTGGAGGACGCCATTTTAGCCCACTTCGCCGAACGCTACCCGCATCTGATGGTGGAAGAGTCGGATTCGGACAAAACCGATAGCAAGCCCTATGCACAGGCTGCGGGCAGCCTGACCCGTTATTGGGCTGCAACCGCCGTCCTCAACGAGTCCAGAAAGACCGCCGTAGGCTTCGTCAACGCCGACACCTCGTCGCGAACGCGGACGATTGTGGGCGCCGCGCTCGGCGCCCTTCGCGATTCGAACACCAAAGGGATTTCCGAAGAGGCGGGAATGGCTTCCCAGATACTTTCCAGGATTTACCAGACCGGCGAGGTGTTGGAGTCTTGGAAAAAGCTCGTCGAGGGGATGCGCATCACCCGCGAAAATGCCGCCGCGTTGAAGTTGGTAGACCAGGTGATGGACAGCAAGGCTATCGACCGATTCTTCAACAAGAACAAGTGGCAGAAGACGGTGGTCAAGGCGATTCAGGATGTCGAGGCGAAGAAGGGCAACTTGCTTGGCCGCTATGTCCTCCTACGCAAGGAGAACGCCGATCCCGTTCTCCTCAACAAACTAATGAAGAATGCGACATCGCCCAAGGCCTGGTCATTCGAAGCCTCTGCGGTCGCAAAGGCAGGAGGCATAGCATTCTGGGCACTCGACACCGCTTCCACCGTCAAGCAAATGGCCGAAACCATTTCTGCGCTCTCGGAGCTGCGCCTGGATGCGGAAGGGAACGCTTCTGCTTTACGCAAGAACATGGCCGAGTACGGCAAGCGCTTTGTCTCCGCGCCTTGTACCGAGGCCGTTCGCCGGTTGGAGGTGCTGCGCAAGGCCGCCGATGAGGCCGCCGCCGGCGTGGACGAGAAGGCCTTCGAAATGGTCGAGCAGTCGGCCAAGTTGACGCTCAAGGCTTTGAGCCTGGTGCCGGCCGTGGGTGAATTCGCGGGCCTTGCCAGCATGACCATCGAGACGCTGGAAGCTCTGGGCAGCATCCTCGACATGGGAAGCGATCTCGTCGACCGCGTGATGTGGCGCCACCGCTCGACGCTCAAGCGCTTCGCCGAGCTGTCCAAGCTGCATGCCCTCCAGTGCCGTGCCATCGCCGAAGCAGGCTCAAACAAACACGACGATCCGCACACCCAATTTCGCATGCGCCTGATCATTCTCATCGGACTTCTGCGCCTGATCGAGCGCTGTGGTTGCCGCCAGTCCGACCCGAAGGCCTTCGACAAGAAGGTCAAGGACTACAACATCGAGGGATATCTCGATAGCTACGTCTTCGCCGATAAGTCGTTTCCCATCGCGCTTTCGAGTGGCACGCCACTTGACGAGATCTGGGTCTATGGTTGCGGCAACAAGAATACCGACTGGAACGATATCGCGGCGACGCTGGGTTCGGTGAGTGATTCGCTGGTTGACTTGGTCCGTGGCACCAGGACCGTCTTTGCTCCGGTTGCGTTCCAGAAGTACTTCCCGATTCATGGCCGGTGCTCCGAGGGCGTGAGGGATCTGGCACTGGCCTTTTCTCTCAACTTCGCCGGGGTCATCGACAAGATGGAGTTCTCGTGCGTCTACGTGCGCCAGAAGAAGCAGGACAACTGGGTCTCCGCCGACAAGGCCAAGTTCGATGTCGAGCCAGGGACCGCGGTGCGCGTGGTGGCTGTGTTCAAGAGCAGCGGCGATCTGACGGGCTGTCCCATGTCTCTGCAGATCAAGCGCACCGACAGCACGCCCTCCATCGACGGCCCGGTCTACAAAACCAGCCTATCTCGTGCCACGCAAGCCCTGGCCGACAACTTGGACGACAAGGGGCTGCTGCCGTACACCCCGGAGAAGCAATACATCGGTGACGCCACGGCGTTTACCTGCGTCTTCTACCCCTTCTTCTTCTTCAAAGATCACATGGTCCAGGGCCTCAAGCCCTTCGGCCACATTGGGCTTTCGGGTGACATCACATTGGACTACGCCTTCAACATCAAAGCCGGCGACGACGGCAAATTCGCCAGCGCCGGCAGCGACCGCGACACCGTGCGCATGCACATGAGGACGAGCGACAAGTTGCACACGGAGATGACCCTCAGCAAGGCCTTTCTCGACCACAAGGCGGCGGAGCCGAACCACGGGAATCTGTTCAAGCACGACTACCAGGAATACCAGGTGGGCAGCGTGCATTGGCGGGGGAACGACGGCGTTTGGCGGTATGCGGGGGTCGATAAAGAGAACACGCGCTTCACGATGGATTTGGTGTCCGATGTGAAGTTCCAAATTGGCCTGGTGACCGATCCCAAACTTAAGTCGATGTTGGACAAACACTTTACATGGGGCGGTACATTCGAGTTGCTGGTGGTTTTCGGCTCGCTCTATGCCGATCGGGTGAACTGGACGAGTGATCCGATCCGAGCACCCGTTCAGATGGTCGTGAAGGAGGAAGCCGATGGCCCACCCTTCCCCGCAGAGGTCTTTTCGCTTTACCGCGACGAGGTCTTCACCACCGTCACTGACGAAATGGTTCGGAAGGCATTGTTGGCGAACAAGCTCATAACCGTCGCCGAAATCAACGACGGATTCACGCCCGCTGGCTTCGCGCTCAAGAAGCCAATGGGATTGTGGGCGGTGCGGGTTTGCTTCAAGTATCACATGGAGGGGACTGACGGGGAGATTCATGAGCAAAAGGGTTTGCGTCCCTTTGGCGCAAGATACTTGGGCCAGTTCGGAGTCTTCAACTACCATTTTAGCCTTCGGTCTTCGGACGCAATTGGATTGAAGCTAGAGGATGTGCTCGAACTGAAGGTTGCACAACCGTCGCCAGACTTCTGGGCGGACACGGCCCTGTCCGGTGATACGGACTGGATCACCAACAAGAATCGATGGAAATCGCTCAAGGTGGAGAAGTTGAAATGAACGAGAATACCCCTCTTCCTGCTGCCCCAGGCCAACCTGTGGGCTATCAACGTCGCACAATCATCTTGGGCGCCGTGGTTTTGTTGCTTGTGATTGCGACCGGTGCTGCCTGGGAGTTTTCCGCGTGGCGTGCTCTTTTCTTCTACGGCATCAGAACCAACAAGGTGTTTTTGGTCAGGATCATGCTCAGGGCGGGCGCGGATCCGAATCTGACTCCAAGAGGGGAGCCTCCGCTGGATGCAGCCATGGAGGGACCGGACCAATCCTTGGCGATGGTTCGGCTCCTTCTTGAGTTCCATGCCGACCCCAACCACCCAGGCTGGGGTGGAAGAACAGCACTTGAGAGAGTCGATGGGCCAGATGCTCTCGCCATTTTTGACGCCTTGCTGGCAGCAGGAGCGAATATCAAAGCGTGTTCCCCAGCGGGCACGCTTCTGCATCAGCCTTTGGCCTATGCAGAGTTCATCCTTTCCCGCGGCGCCGACGTCAATCAGATCTGCCAGAAGGGCGGCCCAACTCCCCTGCACTCCATTGTGGGGAACCCTGACTTGGTGACCTTGTATCTCGAACATGGCGCAAAAATCGTTCCCGATGCTTCGCGGAAAATGACGCCGCTACACGAGGTTGCGTCTCTCAAGTATTACGAGCACGATCCGTGGCACTCGAGCTACCTGACCTCGGCGATAATTTTGATCGCACATGGTGCTGACGTGAACGCAGTCTGCTTCAAGGGAATGACTCCTCTCGACTACGCCTACGAAAGTGGCAACAGAGAAATTGCTGAGTACCTCCTCAAGCACGGCGGCAAGTCGCTCAAGCACACCAGCTTCGAAGAGGCCGAGGCGGCGGTCGAGGAAGCCCACGCCAGTGACAACGAATACCAGGATCTGTACATGTTTCCCGAAGGCCGGCGCAACGGTCCCGCGTGCAGCCTGAGCCTAGTCGGCGAAAGTCGAAATATCATGGAGGAGGGGCACAGCTGGTCCATTGTCAAAGGTACGGTGGCTGTGGTCCACGTGAACTGCCACGCCTCGGGTTTCTTCCACTACGCCGTGCTTGGCATGGGCCCGCCGGTGCCCAAGCGCCTCAACATGCCACTCATGGGCGGCATCCCAGGTTCGGAGAAGATCACGTTCGACCAGAAGTGGTTCAATGGAATCATGCACTGGTACTACTCGCCCGAGCCCATCACCAATCTCGTGAAGGCGCTCAAGAAGGGCACCGCCACCCACTTCGCGGTCCGCAACATCACGGTGGGCGAATGATATGAAGGTGAGGCAACCATGGCACTTCTAGGACGCGATACCTCCGTCACGGGCCCCTTTCCAGAGGGCGTTCTTCTTCTCGAGCACTTGACGGGAACAGAGGCGCTGGGGGTGCCTTACGAGCTCGACCTGGTTCTCCTGTCCAAGGACCCCAATCTCGATGCCGACGATGCGATCGGTATGCCGATGGCGATTGGGATCAAGCTGAACAATCAGGAGCATCGCTACTTCCATGGCATGGTGATCGAGTTCGCCAAGGTAGGAGCCACCCGTCTGCATACGCGCTACGCTGCCACGCTCAGGCCGCGGCTTGCCCAGTTCGGGGACACCTTCGACTGCCGGGTTTTCAACGATCCCTCGCAGGATGCACTTAGCATCGTGACCGATGTGTTGGCAAAGCGCGGGCTGACCGACGTCGAATCGGCTTCGATCACGGATCACGCCTACCGTGCGCGCGAGTACTGCGTGCAGTTCCGCGAGAGCGACCTGAATTTCGTGCAGCGTTTGCTGGAGGAAGAAGGCATCTACTATTTCTTCAAGCACGAGGAAGCCAAGCACACGTTGGTGCTGGCCGATTCCATCACCGGGCACGAGACGGCGACAGGCTACGAATCGATTCTCTATTCCCAGAAAGAGCGAAAGGTGGCGGGCTCTGAGGAGCATTTCTGGGGCATGAAGGTGCGCAGGGGACTCTATCCCGGCCGCCACACGATTTTGAGCGGATACGACCCCACGGAGATCCGGCCGAAGCAGCCTCAGTTCGGTCACGGGACGTCGGAGGATCTCGTAACCGCATATCCGTACGAACACTACGACTATCCCGGCGGGCTCTCCGACCCCGAAGAGGCGCAGCAGGAGGCCGCCATCCGCACCCAGGTCGGTGGTGTGAATCACACGGTCATCGAGGTGGACGGCAACACCGTGGGGCTCGGGGTCGGCAATTTGGTTTCGCTGCGCAAGAGCCTGCAAGACTTCGACGAGATTCTCCCGTTCTGGAGCGAAGAGGATTTCCTTCAGCAGTATCTGATTATCGGCGCGACCTATACGATAAGCATCGACCAGGCCGAGACCGGCGAGGTGGCAGGCAGCGACGAGCCCTTCAAGGCGAGATACCGGCTACTCAATAGTCAGACGCAGTTTCGGCCTTCGCGCACGACGCGCAAGCCGGTCATGTCCGGCTCGCAGACCGCGCTGGTGGTTGGACCGGCGGGCGAGGAGATGTGGACCGACGACCTCGGCCGGGTGCGGGTCCAGTTCGATTGGGATCGTCTGGGCGAGCACAACGAAAAGTCGTCGTGCTGGGTGCGCGTGTCGCAGGTGTGGGCGGGGGCGAAGTGGGGGGCGATCCACATTCCGCGCATCGGGCACGAGGTCCTGGTGGATTTCCTCGACGGCGATCCCGACCGGCCCATCATTACGGGGCGGGCCTACAACGCGGACAACATGCCGCCCTACGATTTGCCTGCCAATCAAACCCAGAGCGGCATCAAGAGCCGCAGCAGCAAGGGCGGCACGGCCAGCAACTTCAACGAGATCCGCTTTGAAGACAAGAAAGGCCAAGAAGAGCTGCACACGCAGGCCGAGAAAGACATGTCCACGCTGGTCAAGCACAACCAGACGCTGAGCGTGGGCGTGGATCGCAGCATCGTGGTGGGCAACGACGAAAGCACGCACATCAAGCACAATCGCCAAACGACGGTCGACCTGAACGACGACGTCGTCATCGGTGGCACGCACGACAAGACGGTGACCGGCGCGGTCACGCAGATCTACGGCGACGATCATATGCGCAAGGTGGATGGCAATCAGCTGCTGGTGGCGGAGAAGAACAAGACCGAACACGTGAAGCTCGTCTACACGCTGACCACGGACGAGATGTTCCAGCTCAACCAGGACGCGACCAGCATGACCTTCGAAGGCACCAACGTGACCCTCGATTCGGCGGGCATGATCACCATGAAGGCCGGCGGCGCGACAGTGATGGTCGATAAGGCGGGTATGGTCACGGTGATGTCACCGACGGGCATCAACCTTCTGTGTGGCGGCAGCGGTTTGTCCATCTTGCCCGGAGGTATCGCCATCGCCGCTGCGGCGGTCACGGCCGCGGCAGGTGGCGCCAGCAAGATGGAGATGGGTGAAAAGAACGTGATCTTGAAGAGCAAGACCGTGACCATCGAGGCCGAAGACACCTGCAGCATCAAGGGCAAGAGCGTGCTCAAGCTGAACACGACGTAGTGACCTAACTAGTTGCTGACCAGCACTGGTCCGCAGGTGGGGCAGCCACAGGGCAGGGGACTCGGCAGGATGCCGCCAGTGCATGCCAGGTTCGGGCACATGACGTTGCAGATGATAGGCCCTGCGTCCGAGACACCACCGTCGAAGGGTATGCAGGTGGGGCAGCCGCACGGGGTCGGGCTCGCCTGGTAACCGTTCAAGCAAGCGATCATCGGACACGCAACGAGCGGACAGATAACCGGACCATCGGTCCTGCTGTCGACTGGCGAACTAGCATCGACAAGTGCGCAGATGGGGCAACTGCAAGGCGGGGGACCTTTGACGTATCCGTTGGGGCAATTGGGCTGCACGCACGCGGCGGTGCATACCACGGGACCATCGGGGCCGCGCGAATCCTTCTTGATCTCGGCGTCGGAAATGCTGCCAACATCGGCACCACCGTCAGGCGGTGGAGCGCAGGTGGGGCAACCGCACGGGGAAGTACTCGGAACAATGCCGTACGGGCAATTGGGCAGCGCGCATGGAAGGGCAAGGCACATCGTCGTTCCACCGGTGCCGCTAGCCGCACCACCCACGCCGCCGGCCGCACCACCGTTGCCGCCAACCTTCCCGCCCACGCCGCTGATCGTGCCAGCCGTGCCGCCAGTGTTGACTTTGCCGCCAGTGCCGGGAGTGCCGCCAGCCGCGCCACCCACGCCCATCGTCATTCCACCACCACCCATCATGCCACCCATGCTGGTGGTACTTCCGCCGCTGCCGCTCTTGCTCCCGCCGCTGCCACCGCTACTCTTGCTTCCGCCTTGGCCACCAAGCCCTAGGCCTGAGTTGTCCGTGCAGGCAACCATGAACACACTGCCGGAGATAAGGCTGACTAGAATCATCGACGTGTTGCGCATTGAATCCTCCGAGGTACTTCTTGTTTGCCTAACGCAAGCTCCGTGCCGCCTTCTCGACACGGGCCGAAGTCGCTGAAGCCTAGCGTTCTCCGCGTTTGCGCCGCACCGCCGCCTCAGAATCCTGAGATTGGCTCTCAATACTCGAGCTGGCGTTGGCGGGGCTACACCGTCTTCGCGGAGCGCCGTCGGCGAACCAGAGGGAAAAGAACCAATCCGAGCAACAGCAGCGATCCGATGCCGCTCGCTTGCGCACGTCCTTGTATCGTACAGGTGCAACCGGAGGAGGAGCTGCCGCCCGGAGCGGATGATGTTCCGGCCGAGCCGGAATTGCCGCCTCCCTGGCCACCCGAGCCGGAGCCGCCCGCGTTGACCGTCGCCCCACCGCTGGCACGCCCGCCCGAGGCCAGTGTGCCACCTGCATTCCCTGAGGTTGTCCCGCCCGCGCCACCATTTCCGCCAGTTGCGCCGCCAGCACTGGTTGCGCCGCCGGCACCCGTCGCGCCGCCGGCACCCGTCGCGCCGCCAGCACCCGTCGCGCCGCCAGCACCCGTCGCGCCGCCAGCACCCACCTTACCGCCGCTCCCAGCGCCGCCCGTTGCATTTCCCCCCGCCCCGCCTGACGGACTTCCGCCCACACCGCCATCCGCGCCGCCGCGACCACTGCCTCCGTCGGCTCCGGTTGTGCCGCCGGTGCCCGTGGCTCCGCCCGCGCCAGCATCGCCACCACCGGTACCGAAATCTGTATCGAACGCCACCCCGTCGAAGGGCACCACGATGACCTTGGTGCCGTGATTGGTGCCGGGCAGGACCTGGTTGTCCTTGTCGACATCGGATACGGCCCAGGTGATATGGGTCGGGTGGCCGTCTTCCAGCACCACGCCCGGTCGTTCCATCTTGTACCAGGCCGTGCAGGTGGTGGTTCCCTCGTAACAGAAGATCTTCTGGTAGTCTCGCCCAGACCAGGCGTACCCGTTATCCTTCCAACCGGTGAGACCGTCGGGTGAGTACACGTGCCAGCCGACACGATCTCCGGAACCCGAGTAGATGATGTGGTAGGTACCTCCGCTGCGCCAAATGTGGGGATCCTCTTCATAAGCCCAGGTTGGATTGGATACCCCCGGTATCGAGGTCCGCGTCGGATAGACGGTGTTGCTGTTGCGCGCGGTGTAGGTAGTCTTGGGCTGCTGCCTCACGTAGTGGCCACACAGGGTGTCCGAGACCGCGAGGCCACCGTTACGCTCAGTGATTTCGAATTTGCCATCATGGCGCGCCACGAAGCTGATGTTGGACCCACCGACGTCGCTCGTGGGTGCGGGTGAGCAACCCGTCCATGGACCGTCGAGCGAGGTCGACTTGTAGAGCTGGAAGGGAACGATCTCGCTGACGACGACGACGTAGCTACCATCCAGCAGCACGGCCGCAGAGACGTTGTGCCCCTTGTGCGAGCCGTTGTTGGTGTACACGTAGTCTTGTCGCACGTAGGGCCCGAGCACGTTGGTCTGGCTGATGGCATGGTAGGCGTCGGAGCCCGTCCAGGCCGTGCCGAAATTCGAGTTTGCGTCGAACGTGCTCATGAACATGTGGTATTTGCCGTCCCCGGCCTTGATGATTTCGCCGTCCCAGTAGTACCACTGCGGGTGGACGCCCGCGCCCATGGCGCTCTCGATTCCGTTGGAGATGTCGCGCGGAACTACGCCCGGCACGCCAGTCACGCCCCAGGTGGCGGAGCTGAGCGGCGCGACTTCGGGAGTCGGTTTGATGTAGTCCTCGAACGGTTTGGCGCTTGCGGTTCCAGCGAGGCTGACGCCCGCAAGCAAGACTGCGACGCCAGCGCCGATGCGCGTGCAGGCGGAGGCAGGTCGGGATCTGCGGAGATCAAGGCGGCCTTGGAGGTAATGCATAGGCATGAGTCTACTCCGAAGCTCAGACTCAGGCAGCGCTATTTGCCGGGCCCAGCAGCGATGCTGCCGCGCAGCGATGTTGTCTTCCCGCATAGATCGGGAACAGAATTGCGGTCACTGCGCGAGCGCTGCGGTGGCCACCATGAACCAAGCGGAATGTGGCAGCCACTGTTCCACCCAGCGCCAGTCGTCGCCACACGAGCCGGATTGTGGCGCGCTCAACCACTGGATGCCGCTGCCGTCGCTGTTGCCGCCGGTGATGCCGTTGGAGATACCACCGGGAAGCGTGCCGGCCTGCGGTTTGGAGGCGCAATAGGCCGGCGGATTGTTCTTCCCGAGCCCATTGAGAAAGCAGATGTCGTAGGGGTTGGCGCCGAGAATCCAATCGAGCTGATTGCCGGCAAAGCGCAACAGGTCGAGGTATTGCGTTCCCGAGGTCCCGAGTACTTTCGCGCCCAGCAACGCCGCCGCGGCCAGCGAGGCGAGGCGCGCGTTTTCGCCTTGCCACCAGTAGCCGGATTCGTTGTCGTGCGGAATGAAGAAGCTGACCGTGCCAGCGGCGATGTGTTGTCTGGCGTAGCCGAAGGGGTTGGCGACCGCGCCGGTGACCGCCAGCAAGTAGTCCAGGTGCCTTCGAATGGCTTGTTTGGCCAGGCTGCTCTTGGCTGCATCCGGTTCGATCTGCACGTAGCGGGCGAGCGCCACGATGGGCAGACCGGCATCGGAGGCGTGCCAGAAGGGCCGGGTCGCGCCGTCGGCGATGAAGTAGCCGTCCGCGCCCAGACGGCCGACCAGCGACGTGGCGCGCGCGCGGGCCGCCTGCAGATAGGTCGCGTCTTGCGTGGTGGCGTAAAGCTCGCTGGCGGCGAGCAGGCCCGTGTAGTCGTCGATGACGTTTTCCTTACCGTCGTCGTCGTACTTCACGCCATTCGTGTTCAAATAGGCGAAGGCATCCTTGGCACCCGCCAGGTACTGCGCGCTCGGGAAGCTGCCGTCCACCTGCCAGCGCGCCACCCGCGCGAGCGCAGCGATGCTCATGCCACCGCCTTCGCGCAGGGCCGATTGCCAATCGGCGGTTTCCACGCCGTATTGTCCTGTGAAGGCGCAGATCTGTCGTTGCCCGACATCACCCGACCAGCCATCGAAGACGTTGGTGTAGAAGTAACCCGCCGGATCGAGCACGCGCAGAAGGTAGTCCGCGCCCCACAGTGCCTCGGATTGCAGCGCCGGTGCCGACCCGCTGGCCGCGAGTGCTTCGCCGCCTTGATCATAGACCCAGGCCAGCGCCCAGGCCACGAGCGGAATCTGCTGCGGGTTCAAGAAATTGGCGTAGCTCAGGTGGCTGAGATACTTCGAAATGTCGCCCGCGGCATCGTACCAACCGCCACGCACGTCGGCCCGCGCACTGCCGCCGAAGAAGGGCACGCTGGCGTCTGCGGCCCACACGTCGGGGTCGTCGGCCCGTGACGACTTGAAGTAGCCAAGAACGCTGGGGAAGGTCGTGGCAAACAGATGGGCGTCGCCGATCTCGAATTCGTCCGAGACGGAATTCCCCACTTGCACGCGATAGCGTCCCGGCAGG
>OBLT010000008.1_pt1 | contig 170722 bp, 149 predicted proteins | sample 1518721 | NCBI WGS metagenome assembly OBLT01 (sample SAMEA3539307, study PRJEB22396) | soil metagenome | biome: tundra; feature: field; material: soil | place: USA | collected 2010-05 | depth 0.15 m | reverse complement strand
GCCGGAGCGAATGGTGTAGTCTGAGTGGGAGTTCTCGAACTCGTCAAGCACGAAGCCGGGCAGCTGGCCGCCCCCTGATTCCAGATCTGCCAGGAACCTCGCCCAGTGTTCCTGTATCGTTCTGTAAAGCAGGGTTGTTTCGGGACAATGGCGTTCGTACGCGCCCGCGGGCGCGCGGGTATGACAGCTTGCTGCTGGTTGCGTGAAGAGCACCAGTAGGAGTACTCGGCAAGGAGGCGATAGTAGTTGCTAGCAAGAGGCCACCTTCCTGAGGAGTTGCAATTTCCCATTGGGCTCCACCCCGGCCCAAGTTGCAGAAAGTCTCGCCCAAGATGCGAACGGTCCTGCCCAAGATGCGAACGGTCCTGCCCAAGGCGTGAGAAGGCCTGCCCAACTCGCGAACGGTCCTACCCAGGCTGCGGGAAGGGGCACTCGCCATATCATGCCGCCCATGCCACCCATTCCGCCCATTCCGCCACCACCGTGGCCGCCGGCTGCCGGCTTCTTGTCCTTGGCCTTCTCGACCACCGTCGCTTCGGTGGTGATGAGCAGCGACGCAACCGAGGCTGCGTTCTGCAGGGCCGAGCGACAATCGACACGCCAACCGCCTGCTCGTCGGGAAGACCGTCGATCTTCTCGATGGCCGAGAGTGCACGGATGAGCGCCACGCGTAGTCCGACTTGGTGTCCTCGATCCTACACCGCCGTATGGCCATTCGGATCACCTTGAAAGGGGTGGCCCTGAGAGGACACATAGGGGGAAAGGTTATCGAATCAGAACCTTTCCCCTTCTTCCGTACCCTCCGTGCTCTCCTCTGCCTCTATGCTCTCTCCTAGTTCGTCTTGACCGTGATTTGCCGCGGCTTCGCGCGTTCGAGCTTGGGCAGCTCCAGCTTCAGCACACCGTCGACGAGCTTGGCGTCGATCTTGGCCTGGTCAATCACTTCCGACAGCGTGAACTGACGGAAGAACGTTCCGGTCTCGTACTCGCGCAAGATCGGGGTTTCGCCGGCCGATTCCGGGGCGGTCACCTGCGCGCTCAGGGTGAGCACATTCTCGCGCAGATCGATCTTGAGATCCTTCGCGTGTACCCCTGGCATGTCGGCAAGCACCGAAATGCGGTCGTCGTTCTCGAAAATGTCGACGGCTGGAGTGTAGATCGGGCCTGGTCGGGTCTGTTCTGGAACAGCGGGCACGCTGCCCTTTTCCAGCTTTTGAATTTCCCTTGTCGATTCTTTCAACATGGCAGATTCCTCCTGCATGGGTTCCGTGGTCCTTAGTTCTTCACCGCGATCTGCCGCGGCTTCGCCTCTTCAGCCTTGGGCAGCGTGAGCGCGAGAATGCCGTCGCTGTAGCGTGCCTCCACGCGATCCGCGGCGACGTCGCCGGGCAAAGTGACGGTGCGGCTGAACTCGCCCTCGGCGCGCTCCTTGCGGTGGTAGCTGACGCGCTCGTTTTCCTGCGGGATCTCGCGTTTGCCCGAGATGGAAACCCGGTTGCGCAGCGCGGAGATAGACAGATCCTTGGCGCTTATGCCGGGCACCTCCGCCCGCAGATAGAAGTTGTTGTCGTCCTGGGTGATATTCATGGGCGGAAAAACCCCGGTCGAGAGATCGTGACCGCTGTCGCTACCTGCGACTGCATCGAACACGCGCAGCATCTCGCGACGCAATTGATCGAACTCGGCGAAGGGGTTTTCGAACGCTGGCCGCGAGGGCCAGACTCTCCTTAGAAGCATGGCGTTCCTCCTTGGTTGTTGGTTCGAATGGGCTGTCGACAACCGCTTCGACGATCAGCTGATTATTCACCCGTTGGCGACCGTCAAGCGGGGTCGCGGGATGGGCTATTCGCACCCGCCTTTCGCTTGCCCGGTTTCCGTCAGCGCGTCACACCTTGACATCATAACCTCATAGCATCATGCTGCTTTCATGGGCGCAGTTGTTCGCACCACGCTTCACCTCGATGGCGACGTCTACCGGGCCGCGCGTAGCCTGGCCGGGATGGGGGGCAAGGGACTGGGCGCCGTGATCTCCGATCTTGCGCGCAAAGGCCTTCGGGCTCCGCTCCCGGCCGGTCACACCCGGCGCGGTTTCCCGACCTTCGATGTGCCCGCCAAGGCAGCTCCCATCACGGCTGAGATGGTTCGTTTGGCGCTTGAGGAGGAATGACCGAACCGAGTCGCGCATCGGCTCCGCGCCGCAGACCGGCTGTCCGCCGTCGGCCCAAAGGCCAAGCGATCCTTCTCGACGTCAATATCTTGGTGGCCTTGGCCTGGCCGAATCACGTGCATCATTCCGCCGCTCATGCTTGGTTCGACGAGGTCGGCCGGGCAGCATTCGCTACCTGTCCGGTTACCCAGTCAGGATTTGTTCGGGTTTCCTCGAACCGGCGCGCCATTGCCGATGCACGCTCACCGCGCGAGGCGAGGGAAGTCTTGCGCCGGATCACGGAGCTGCCGGGGCACATCTTTTGGACTGACGACGTCGACCTTGCCAGCAGCGAGCACATCGCCTGGGAACGGCTGGGCAGCCACGCACAGGTGACGGACGCGCACTTGCTGGCCCTTGCGCTCCAGCACGGCGGTAGATTGGCGACCTTCGACCGATCGCTGCCCGACCTGGCGCCGGAAGGAACGGCCGAGCGCGTGCTCGTCCTGGCTGGCGCATAGGTCCACCAGCGTCGCTTTACGAGCCCATCTGCAGGACTTTGGTCAGCTTGGTGATGAGGGCGGGGTCGCCGGTGATCTTCAGCTTGCCCGCGAACAGGATCTGCATCGCGGCCTGCATACCGCCGTCGATCATCGTGCAAAAATCCTGGTCGGCGACCTCGACGGTGCATTGGGGTTCGCCCATTGCGCCGGGGGTGCAGGTGGGCGGCGTGGCCATCAAATCGGCGGTCCAGGTGCCGCCCTCGCTGCCGCTTATCTTGAACAGATAGATCGCTGCGATCTCCTTGGCCCGACTGGGATTGGCCAGCAGGGCTTCGGGTACGCGTTTGTCGAAAAACTCTTTCGCCGTTGTGGCCATCCTGACCTCCGAGTCGTCCTTCCGATACGTCCTTAGCGTGTCGCCTTTTTCTTGCCGCCATAGCGATCGGCCAGACGGTCGGCGTAGCCGTCGACTTGTTTGCACGGAACGCGCGAAATAGCCAGAGCGCCGTCGCGCACGTCCTCGGTGATGGTCGCGCCCGCCGCGACTACCGCGCGCTTGCCCACGCGCACCGGCGCCACGAGCTGCGTGTCCGAGCCGATGAACGCGCCATCCTCAATGATGGTCTGGCGCTTCTCGAAGCCATTGTAGTTGCAGGTGATGGTGCCGGCGCCCACGTTGACCTTTTCGCCGACGATGGTGTCGCCGAGATAGGTCAGGTGGTTGGCCTTGCTGCCGCGGCCAAGCTGCGTCTTCTTGGTTTCGACGAAATTGCCCACGTGTACGTCGGCGGCCAGCACGGTGCCCGGCCGCAAATGCGCGAAGGGACCGATCTTGTTGTTGTCGCCGATACTCGCGTCGCTGGCCACGCAGTAGGGCAGCACGTGCGTGCCCTTGCCCACCACGGTGTCGGTCAGGATGCTGCCGTCGTCGATACGTGTGCCCGCGCCGATGTGCGTGCGCCCGCGCAGAACCACGTTGCGGCCGATCTCGGCGTCGGGCTCGATGGTCACCGAGGCCTCGACGACGACGTCATCCGGGGCACGGAAGGTGGCGCGCTTCATGTGCTCGCGCACGATGCGACCAGCGAGGATTTTCTCCGCCGCGACCAACTGCTCGCGGTCGTTCACGCCCGACATCTCCTCGGCAGAAACGTCGACCGAAATCACGCCGATGCTGGCAGCGGCCTGCGCGACGATGTCGGTCAGGTAGTATTCGGCCTGGGCGTTGCGCGCAGAAAGCTTGGCCGTGGCCTTGCGCAGGAACTCCGCCGGCCCTGCGTAGATGCCCGCGTTGACCTCGGCGATGCGGCGCTGGACGTGGCTGGTGTCCTTGTGCTCGACCACCTCGAGAATTTTTCCCGCGTCGTCGCGGACGATGCGTCCGTAGCCCGTGGGGTCGCGCACCACCGAAGTCAGCATGGCGAGCCCGCGGGTTTTCTTGGCCTGCTCGATCAAGGCGGCCAGGGTCTCCGCACGCAAGAGCGGCACATCGCCGTACAGAATCACCACCAGCCCGTCGAAGTCCGCCAGAGGCTCAAGCCCCAGGCGCACGGCGTGACCCGTGCCTTTCTGCACTTTCTGCTCGACGACGGTGACGCAGCCTGGCCCGAAGCGATCGTCCAAGGCCTGGGCTACCTTATCGATCTGATGGCCGAGCACGGCCACGATGGGCGAGGCGCCGAGGCCGCGCGCGCTCTCGACCGCATAGGCCACCATGGGAACCCCAAGCAGGGTGTGAAGTACCTTGTTTTGGGCCGAGTTCATCCGGGTGCCTTTCCCGGCGGCCAGAATCATGCAGGCGGTTGTGGACTTTCGGCGGCGGCTGCTCACTGAGGAAGCTCCTTCATGGGATGGGACATTCTACGTCAAAGAACTCGTCAGGCGTCTTTTCCGCACGAATGCGGTATACAATCCTTCGCCCATGTCACCCTACGTGCTCGTGGTCGAAAGTGACCCCGAAATGCAGCGTCGCATCGGGGATACCCTCTCCGAGGCGCACTATGCGCTTGCCTCCGAGGCCGAGATCGGCTGGGCCAAGCGCAGCATGCTGATTCAGCCGCCTGACGCGGTGGTTATCGACACGACACTTCCCGACGGCAGCGGGTTCGCCCTGGCCGAGGAAGTTCGGCGCACCCCAGAAACCGAGCATGCCCCCATCTTCTTCGTGGCCAGCACCCATCGCGGGGCCAGCCACGCCTCCGAGGCCAGGCGCCGGTTCGCCCCGGCCGAGTACCTGCCCACGCCCCTCGACGTGTCTCGCCTGCTGGCCTTGCTGCTGGAAATGGTTCCGCCCAAGGAAGTCACCCTGGAGCCTGTGGTACCCAACTACCCCGGCTCGGCCGTTCTCGACCTGGAAGAGAAGCGCGAGCGCCGCTACGTGGAAACCGCCGCCAAGTCCATGGGCGCGGGCGACCCCGACTTGCGCGGATCGCTCGCTCGCCAACCCTTTGCGCACCTGCTCCAGCGGATCTATGCCGGGCGCCTGACCGGTGCGCTCTTGCTCACCAGCGACAAGGTCAAGAAGATCGCCTACGTCGAGAACGGCTACCCGGTGGCCGTGCGCTCGAACGATCCCACCGAGTGCTTGGGCCAGATTCTCCTGGAGCAGCGAATGATCTCGGCCGAGACGCTGGCCGAGTCGTTGCGCCAGATGAAAGCCAGCAAGAAGCGCCAAGGCGAGCTCTTGGTCGAGATGGGGGCGCTGTCGCCTTACAACTTGTCGCGCGCCCTGGTCCTGCAGATGGAGGCAAAGCTGCTCGAGGTTTTCTCGTGGCGCGAGGGACGCTTCGCCTTCAAGAAGGGCCAGCCCGCGCACGACCAGCCGGTGCGCCTCGAACGCTCGCCCGCGGCGCTGATTCTGGAAGGCATCCGGCGCTCGTACGATGCCGAGCGCATGCGCAGCGTACTAGAACCCTACACCGGGCAATACCTCATGCCTTCGCCCGATCGCCGGCAGCGCCTGCAAGACATTACCGCGGATCCCAACGAGCAGCGTTTTATCGACAGCCTAGACGGCACCGTGAAATTCGAGGCCGCGCTGGCCACGACCATGATTCCCACCGACCGCGCCCGGCTGTTGCTGGTCGCCATGGCCGAGGCCGGCATGATCGTTCCGTCCCACCAATCCGCAACGAAGGCTGTGGATGCGGTCGAAGAGTTGCAGCCGCTCGCGGATTCGCAGCCGCACCTGGCCGCGGGTGGGCGCAGCCGCGAGGATCTGGCGGCCATTCTCGAAGTCACGCACCATCAGACCCACTTCGAGGTGCTGGCCCTCGACCGCGAAGCCACCCAGACCGAGGTCGACACGGCCTACGAGGTGCGCGCGCGCGATTTTCACCCCGACCGTTTCCGCACGCGCACCGAAGGCGTGCGCGTGGTGGCCGAGCGCATCTTCGAGCGCCTGGAAGAGGCGCACGCGGTGTTGTCCGACGCCACCGCGCGGCGGCGCTACATCGCCCAGCTCGACAAGAGCCGTGGAAAATCTCCCAGCGCCGACGAGGCGGCGCCCACCAGCGAGTCGCCCCAGGTGGTGGCCGAGCGCATTTACTTCCAAGGCGTGGCGCACCTGCGCGTTCGCCGCTATCGCGATGCCGCCGAGGCCTTTCGCCAGGCCACGGCCTTGGCCCCGGCCCAGGCCAGCTATCGCAGCGCTCTCGGCTGGGCTCTGTACCGGCAAGCACCCGCCGATCCGCGCGCGGTGGCCGCTGGCCTGGGCGAGCTTCTGCGCGCCGCCGACTCGGATTCCAAGAACCCCTGGTCACGCGTCTCGCTCGGCCGTTTTTACGCCGAAACCGGCATGCCCGACGAGGCCATCCGCATCTTCGAGGAAGTTTTGCGCATGAGCCCCGGGCTTTCTGATATCGAAGAGGAAATTCGCCGTCTCAAAGGAGCATCATGATCGAGTCCCAATTCGCCTGGATGAACGGAAAGCTGATTCCGTTCGCCCAGGCGACCACGCATATCTCGACCTTCACGCTGCACTACGGGGTCGCGGCGTTCGAGGGCATTCGTTGCTACAGGCGCGCCGATGGGCGCAGCGCCGTGTTTCGTCTGCGCGAGCACATCGAACGCCTGTTCGGCTCGATGAAGGTATGCGGAAACGAAGTCCCGTGGTCCATCGAGCAAGTCGAGGCCGCGTGCCTGGAGGTCCTACGCGCCAACAAGCTCGCCGAAGCCTACTTGCGCCCGCTCGTGTACGCCGGCGCCGGTTCGCTGGGCCTCGGCGCGAAAGATGCGCCCATCGAAGCGGTGGTGATCGCCTTTCCGTGGGGCGCCTATCTTGGCGAAGAGGCGCTGACCAAAGGGATCCGTGCGCATGTGTCCACCTTCGTGCGTGGGCACGTGAACAACATCATGAGCAAGGCCAAGATCTCGGGCCAGTATGTGAATTCGGTGCTGGCCAAGCGCGAGGCGCAGCGCCAGGGCTTCGACGAGGCGGTCATGCTCGACGCCGACGGCCGCGTGGCCGAGGGCACGGGCGAGAACATCTTCGCGGTTCACAAGGGCCGCATCTACACGCCACCGCTCGACATGCCGATTCTGGAAGGCATCACGCGCGACGCGGTCATCACCCTGGCCAAGGAGGCCGGCTTCGAAATCGTCGAGCAATCGTTCACGCGCGACTTCCTGTACCAGGTGTCGGAAGTTTTTTTCACCGGCACGGCCTGCGAGGTCACGCCGGTGCGCGAGATCGATTGTCGCACCATCGGCAGCGGGCAGCCGGGTCCGGTGACACGCAAGCTGCAAGCCGCCTACACCGCCGTGGTGAAGGGACCGGGCGAGCCCAAGCCCGCCTGGCTGGCCTACCTTTAAGATGTCTCGCCGACGCGTACTGGTCACTGGAGGCGCGGGCTTTGTCGGCTCGCATTTGTGCGAACGGCTGCTGGCCGACGGGCACGAAGTCGTGTGCCTGGACAACTTCTTCACCGGCACCCACGCCAACGTCGCGCACCTGCGCGAGCACCCGCGCTTCGAGCTGTTCCGCCACGACGTGCAGGAGGCGCTGACCATGGAGGTGGATCGGATTTTCCACCTGGCGTGCCCGGCGTCGCCCATCCACTACCAGCGCAATCCCGTGCGGACGATTCGCACGGCCGTCGAGGGCACGCTGAACCTGCTCGACGTGGCCCGCGAGGCTTCTGCGCGCATGTTGATTGCGTCGACCAGCGAAGTGTACGGCGATCCCGCCGAGCACCCCCAGACGGAATCCTACTGGGGCAACGTCAATCCCATCGGCCCGCGCGCCTGCTACGACGAGGGCAAGCGCTGCGCCGAGGCGCTGGCTACGTCCTACGCCAGCCAATACGGCGTCCAGGTCCGCATCGCACGCATCTTCAACACCTACGGCCCGCGCATGCACGAAAACGACGGCCGCGTGGTTTCCAACTTCGTGGTGCAGGCCCTGTCCGGAAAACCCCTGACCATCTTTGGTGACGGTAAGCAAACGCGCTCCTTCTGTTTCGTCAGCGATCTGGTCGAGGGCTTCGTGCGCCTGATGGCCAGCGAGCACGGCTGCGACCCCGTGAATCTCGGCAACCCGCGCGAGAGCACCATGATCGAGCTGGCCACGCTGATCAAGAAGATGACCGGCTCGAAATCCGAAATCGTCCACGAGCCCCTGCCCAAAGACGATCCCGTGCGCAGGAATCCCGACATCACCCGGGCCAAGAAGTTACTTGGCGGCTGGGGTCCGAAAGTGCCGCTGGAAGAGGGCATCGCCGCGACCATCGCTTATTTCAGGACCGTCGTCGGCCAGAGCTAGAGTGATGGCCAGACCGCTCGCGGTGAGCGACGCGCGCAAGATCGTGGAGCCGTGGCTTGAGTGAACAAGTCATAGCCGAGCGAGCAAGAAGTGTGACAACATCCGCTTCACGTACGTAGGAAAGAATCCATGCTTCACAAGTCACTCGCAATCGAGCGGCCCGATCTGGTGGCTCAGTGGCACCGGTCGAAGAACCTGCCGCTGACGCCGCAAGATGTGACGGCGGGCATGGAGACCCGCGTGTGGTGGAAATGCCCCAGGGGACGAGACCACGTGTGGAAGGCGAAGGTCCTCGGGCGAGCCCACAGAGGCAATGGCTGTCCATTTTGTGCGAACCGCCGCGCAACCTCGAAGAACTCGCTTGCGGTCCTGGCGCCGAAAGTCGCGCGGGACTGGCACCCGACGAAGAACCGCGCCGTAAGGCCCACGGACGTGGTGCCTGGTTCGGGCAAGAAGGCGTGGTGGCGTTGCCGCTTCGGCCACGAGTGGCGGACCACCATCGTCCAACGGACCAAGGTAGGCACCGGCTGTCCATACTGCGTGGGGTATCGGGTCACGCCCGAGCGCACGCTGGCAGCCGTCGCGCCGGCCGTGGCCAGGACCTGGCACCCGAAGAAGAACGGGGCGCTGAAACCGACCGACGTGGCGTCGGGCACCGCCAAGAAGGTCTGGTGGCTGTGCAAACGCGGTCACGAATGGCGGGCTGGCGTTAACGACCGAGCTCGCCGGGGCACCGGCTGTCCGATGTGTGCGGGCAGGAGGGTCAGCCCGGAGCGGTCGCTCGCGACCGTGGCGCCCAAGGTGGCCGCGACCTGGCACACGACCCGCAATGGACGGCTGCGACCCGAGGGTGTCATGCCGGGCAGCGCCCGGGAGGTGTGGTGGCAATGCCCGAAGGGCCCGGACCACGAGTGGAAGATGCAGATTGTTGTGAGGCGTCTCCGCCGCGGTTGTCCATTCTGCGCCAACCGTCGTCTGTCCTGCACCAACTCGCTCGCCACAGTGGAAAAGACGATCGCCCGGGACTGGCACCCGACGAAGAACGGCAAACTGCAACCGACTGACGTCGTGTACGTCAGCAGCAAAGTGGTCTGGTGGCGGTGCAAGTATGGCCACGAGTGGTCTGCGACGGTCATCAGCCGCACCCGCGATGGTGGCACCGCGTGCCCAGGCTGCAAATTCGATGACCAACTCCAGCGCCGCCGTGACCAGGGCAAGCTGCGGCCGAGTGATCGCGCGTTGTTGGCGGTCAAGGCCCAAGTACCGGTGCCCCGGCGTCGAGTTGGGCGCGCATCGGCGGTGTGAGCCTCTGTTTGCTCGCGCGCGGAGCTGCCAGAAGCGATCGCCCGCTACTGAACCCAGTCGCTCGTCGCCTTGGCGGCCTGCCAGTTCTTCACGACGGTGCCGAAGGGCGTAAGCTGCGTGAGCGCGCTGTCCGAGAACATGCTCGGTGTCCAGCTATTGTCGGCAATCCACGCTGTCCAACTGGCTCCATTGCCGTTCACCAACGCTTCGAAATCCGTCCCCCAGGACGCGCCGTCAGACACCGTTCCCGTGCCAAGGGTTCCATCGTTGCCGTCCTGGTATCCCCATTCGGTGATGAACACGGGTGCCTTGCCAACGGCTGTCGCAAGCTGGGTTTGGAAAGTCTTGCCTGTTTGGCCGGGGGCTCCGAAGTTTCCCGGATAGATGTGGGCCGTGAACATCAAATTGCCGCCGGTTGGCGGATCACTGGCTGCGTCGCCGGGGTGTTGGTCGTAGCTCATGGAAGGAACAATGATGATATTGTTGGGCGCGCTCTTGCGGATGGTGTCGATCCATCCCTGCACGACAGGCTTGAGCGTGGCCCACGAGGCGGAGCTGTCGATAGGCTCATTGAAGGGTTCGTAGAGCACGTTGCTGTAGCTGGCGAATTTCGGGGCGATATCGGTCCAGAAGGTCGTTGCGTCGGCGGCCGAATTGCCCTTGGTCACATCGTCGATCTGGTGGAAGTCGATGATGGCGTACAGATTCTTGCTGGTGGCGTAGTCGACTGCCGGCTTGAGGACCTTGCTGACGTAGTCTGCGGCGTTCATGGTTCCGGTCGTGGCGGCAGCACAGCTTGCGCCTGATCCGGTCCCACCAACCGGGTAGGGTAGGGCGGAGCAATACGACCCGCCGGCGTTGTAGTCGATCTTCGGATACACCGGCAACCGCACCACGTGGCCCTGAACGCCGGCAGCCATGAGCTTGTCCATGCGGCCCGTGATTCCCGTGGCGCCGCCGAAGTAGGAGTAAAGCGCGCCGATGTCGATCAGCGATGATCCGCGCAGGACGATGGTCTTGCCATTCGGGTCTTGCAGTTTCGTTCCGTTGACTGTCAGGGCGGGCAAGCCACCGATACTTCCGCCTGTTCCGGTACTTCCACCGGCACCGGAGCCGCCACCGCCACCGGAGCCGCCACCGGTCCCTCCAGCGCCGCCACCGCCACCGGCGCCGCCGCCGGCTCCGGCGCCGCCACCAGTACCGGATCCGCCACCGGCTCCGGACCCGCCGCCGGTACCGGATCCGCCACCACCACTGGACCCGCCGCCGGACCCGCCACCGGAACCGGACCCGCCACCGGAACCGGTACCGCCACCGCGACCGGTGCCGCCCGAGGCTGTCGTGCCGCCGGAACTGCTGCTGCCGCCGGACGCGGTCGAGCCGCCACTGCCGCTCGAACCGCCGGATGCGGTCGTATTCCCACCCGATCCGCCCTTGCCGCTGGAGCCGCCCGCGCTCGTACTGCCGCCCGAACCGCCATGGCCCTGCGACCCGGTGCCGCCGTTTCCCGCGCATCCGGACGCGAACGCGACGCCCAGAAACACGATTTCCACGAGTAGCTTGCTATTTGTCATCGCGACCTTCTGCTGGAGTTGCCTGTCAGCCGCGGTATGGTGCATTCGTGCTGTGATTCCGTCAACCGGCAGATGGATGGAAGTGCCGCACGTCACCGCAGGTGACGGGCCATCTTCGGAAACCCAATGCCTGAAAGCCCGATGCTTCCCAGGTCAGTCCTCTGGCGTGTATAAAGTCGGTGGGCAAACACTTGCTCGCTGGCCGCGCCATCGCAGACTTGCCCACCCATACTTGCCACCTAGACTTGCCACCACGTCAGAGAGGTTCAATTGAATCAACATCAGTCGAGTTTTTCGCGTTATGCGGCCTTGGCCGTCATCTTCCTAAGCGCTTCGGCGGTTGCTTGCAAGCCAGCCACGCGGAGCTCGTCTGGGGGCACCGGCGGCAGCGCGGGCGGTGGCGGCTCCGGTGGCAGCGGCGGCTCGAATCCCTCTGGCGGTGGCGGTAACGGCGGTGGCTCGGGCTCGGGCGGAAGCAACGGCGGCGGAGAGATCGGTTCGGGCGGAACCAGCTCAGGTGGAGCCGGCGGAACCACGAACAAAGGCGGAGCCGGCGGCTCGGGCGGCGGCAACGGTGGTACTTCCGGTGGCGGCTCCGGTGGCGGCAATGTCGGCGGCGGTGGCGGCAGCGGCGGAACAGGCGGCAGTGGTGGCGTGAGCGGCAGCAATGGTGGCGCTGGCGGCGGCTCCGGTGGTACCTCCGGTGGCGGCGGCACAACCGTGGCGAAGTCGTCCTGTGGCGATGGCACCTTGCCAGACGATCCGAAGATGCCGACCTACAAGTCTTCCGACCACACCAAGTTCGCCGCTTCGGCCACCACGACGGTGGGGCAAATGTCGGCCACCGAAATGGCGCAACAGATGCGCGGCACCGATCCGGGACCGTCGACCGCGAGAAACTGGAACGACATCTTCCGCCAGATGGACAACACGACGAGATCTATCAAGGGCTACGCGTTCCGTGACGGTCCACGCGGCGTGAACCTGGATGCTCCCATCCAGGCCACCAACACCTCGCACGGCAAGTCCACCGTGTTCCCCGTCTCCATGGCCCGTGGCGCGACCTGGGACGCGGATCTCGAATTCCGAATCGGCCAGGCCATTGGCGACGAAATGGTTGCCGCCAGCCAAACCATGCTGCTGGGACCGACGGTGAATATCTTGCGCCACCCGCTGTGGGGACGTGCGCAGGAGACCTATGGCGAGGACACGTTCCTGCTCGGTCGCCTGGGCACGGCCAGCGTGGCCGGCATCCAGCAGTATGTCGCGGCCTGCGCGAAGCACTACGCGGCCAACAACATCGAGAATCAGCGCGCCTCGAAGAACGCCCAGATGGACGAACAGACATTGCGCGAGATCTACACGCGGCACTTCGAGATGATCATCAAGGATGGTGGCGTGGCTTGCGTTATGGCCGCCTACAACGTGGTGAATGGAACCAATTGCACGCAGAACGGGCACCTTTTGAACGATATTCTGCGCGGGGACTACGGCTTCCAGGGCTTCACGATGTCCGACTGGTGGGCGATTCCTGGTGGCAGTGGTGGCAATCCCAGTGCCACGCTTGGCGCTGCCGCCATCACGGCGGGCCTCGATATGGAGTTGCCTTGGAATTGGGACTTCAACTCCATCGACAGCACGAGCTCGGGTGTGACCTCCACGCAACTTCAGACCGCGGCCAAACGCATCCTGGAACAGAAGTATCGCTTCACCGCGGACAAGGGTACCGGGCTGAAAGCGGCTTCGACCAGCTTTGGCGGCGGCTCCATCGGCAACAATGACTCGCACGTCGCCATCGCTCTCGAAGCCGCCCTGAAATCGATGGTGCTGCTCAAGAACGACAAGAAGGCTTTGCCCATTTCCAGCTCTGCCTCGAAAATTGCCGTGCTCGGTGCCAAGCTCGACTACTGGGCTCCGGTGGACAGCACGGGCGCGACCACGGGGCCAGGCATCAACAACAAGGCTGACGACTACAACGGCGGGACCATCGACTTCGCCAACGGGGTTCGCATCGGCGACGTGGGCTCGAGCCGCGTGGACCCCACCGGCACGCCGGTCAGCCCGTGCGCCGGCATCAAGGCCGCCGCCGGCTCGGCGGCGGTCACGTGCAGCAACAGCGCTTCCGATGCCACGGGCAAGGACGTGGTCGTGGTCATTGCGGGGCTTACTCCCTACGACGAGGGCGAGGAGTACAACGGCAGCGGCGATCGCACCACCTTCGCTCTCGACGGAAAACCCAACAACGCCGGCAACAACACCAATGTTCAGAACAAGTTGATCACCGACGCTGTTACCAACGCCGCGGGCAAACCGGTCATCGTGGTTCTAGAAGGCGGTAGCGTCATCGATATGCCGTGGCTGTCCCAGGTTTCCGCGGTGGTGATGGCTTGGTATCCGGGCCAGGCAGGCGGCACGGCGCTCGGGCAATTGCTCTTTGGCCAAAAGAACTTCAGCGGCAAGCTCCCTATCTCATGGCCGAGCTCGCTCGGCGATCTGCCCACCTTCAACGGCGGCGCGACGACGACCATGGACTACTACCTCGGCTACCGCTACTTCGACAACGCCAGCAAGACGCCGCTGTATGCTTTCGGCTATGGCCAGAGCTACACCACGTTCGCCTACAGCAATTTGGTTGTTCCCTGCGGGACCGCGACGAAGAACAGCGTCGTGAACGTATCGGTCGACGTCACGAACACGGGCAGCGTGGCCGGTGACGAAGTGGTCATGCTCTTCGTTTCCTACCCGAACGCCACCAAGCGACGCTCGGCTAAGGAGCTCAAGGGTTTCGCCCGGGTTACCCTCGACGCTGGCGCCAAGCAGACAGTCACCATTCCCGTGCGCGTCGCAGATCTCAAATACTGGGATCAGGCCAAAGACAGCACGACCAAGGACGGCAGCGGCTGGCTCGTCGATTCGGGCACGGTCAAGGTCATGGTGGGCGGCAGCTCGGCCAGCCTGCCGCTCTCCGACACTTTCACGGTCAACTAATAATCTGCAGAGTCGCTTGACCCGCGCGCGACTTTCGCCTTGGATAGCACCGCCATGAGTTCACCACGTGCCAGATCGGTCCTGTGTTCGGTCGCCCTGTTCCTATCGCCAGCCATGGTCGTCTTGGCCAGCCCGGCGTCTCTTGCGGCCAAACCCGCCAAAGCCACAAAGCCCCCCGTGGCCAAAGCCAAGAAATCGACCAAGGAAAAAGGCAGTGGGGAAATGGCCAGCACGCCCGCGCCCGGCATGGAGGCATCGAAGCCGTCGTCGGAAGGCTACAAGTACGAAACGCCGTCCCCTGCGCCCCCGCCGACTCCCGACCCTCTGCCTACCAGCGCCGCGGTGGCAAGCCCCTCTGGCTCGCAGGGCGACAAGGCGGCCGCGGCCACCGCCAGCCCGGAGAAAGAACCGGCGAAGGATGTCCCGCCTGCCGCGGACAAACCGGCATCATCCGACACGCCCACCCCCGTGGTCGCGGAGGAGCTGCCCGTGCTCGCCGAGCCACAACCGGTCTACGTCGAGCACCTCGGGCCAACCGCCTATCCTGGAAAGCTGCGCGGAATTTACGGCGGCTCGATGTGGCTTGAGCCGTCCTTCAACGGTTTGCAATGGCCTTACATGGCGAGGTCTGGCGTGGGCGTTTCGGGGTCGATCTGGATCGACAACGGCTACGAAAAGATCACACGCGATGCACCCCAGGTGTCGCCGACCACGATGTGGCTGCAGCAGGGCCGCGGGGTGCTACGCGTAACCCCAACTTACGCCAGCGGGCAGTTTTTCATTCAGGGGCAAATCGAGCTGGTGGGTAACCTGTGCCAGGTCCAGGGCAGCACTATCTGCTCCGACGCCGGCACCTTTGACACCGACGACCTGTGGATTCGCTTCGGCCGCTGGAACAGCTGGGATATGAAGGCCGGCCGCTTCGAGGCTTGGGAGCTTTATCACACCGGCATGGGGCTTGACATCAACACGCTGGAGCGTCTCGGGGCGACCAATCTCTCTGTCCAAAATGCGCCTGGCGGGTTCGATGCGCCTCAATTCTACGGCGTGAACTACTTGCACGATCGACCCAAGTCAGGCATGGGGATTGGCTATGTGGCGTTTCACGCCTACCCAACCGACACGTTGCGCTTCGAGGTCCTCGGCGAGCTCGGCACTGACAACAGCAGATCGAACGCTGGCCACAATCTTCTGGGTGGGCGCCCAAGCGTCATCCTCGACCTCGGCTGGCTGAAGCTGAAGGCTGGGGCGGAATACGAGCAACAGACCCGGGGTACGCCGCAATACTTCGACGCTGCCAGCGGACCCAGCGGAGCCATGGCGGAGTACAAGTACAAGGTAACGAACAAGGGCTTTGGAGGATCGGCCCAGTTCGTCTTCGATCCTTACGTCGAGTTTGGCTTGAACGCTGCCATGGGCTCGCAGGCCAGTATCGACGACAACGGGAGCCCACAGGGTGGCGGCACTCTGTCCTTCACCACGATCAGCGTAGGCGGCTTTGCCAACTACCGACCGGCCGACCTGTGGCTCATTGGTGCAGGCGTCAATTGGACGGCGCAAACCGACAGCCACTACGTTACCGCCAGCACGGCCGACTTCACGGACCACCTGCAGACATTCCTTGCGGTCCAGTACCTGCTTGCCCGGCAGCTTTTCATCAAGGCCGTCCTCGGCTACTCCCGCGCCGACGTCCAGCCCAGCGACACCGGCATCCCCATCTGGAGCAGCTACATGTACAGCGGACGCGTTCGACTCATGTACCTCTACTGATCGAATTGCGCGTCGTGGGCGGGTGGTTCGGATCACAGGGAAAGCAGACCATCTTCGCCGCTGGTGGGTGAGATTGACGGAGAGGCCTGGGCGAAGGCCCCAACGGCCTTGACGAAACCATATCAGCCAAGGGAAAAGGGGTCATTGCGCGGGACGTGTCTGGCGCAAGAGGGGCGAGAAACACCGCATCGTGGCGCTTTTCGTTTCTCTTTTGGGGCACCAGACCTGTTATCCTCCCGTGGATTTTTGAAAGTCACTGACGACTCGGGGCAAATGCCCTGAAAGAACGTCTTCGCCACTCGACTCCGGCCCCACTTCCGGAAGGAGAAATTGGAATGCACCGTACAGCACGCTCTTTGTTTCTACCGTTGACTCTTGGGCTCGTTTTTTCGACCCCGTTCATGGGCTGCCAGAATGGCGGCACCAGCAGCGGTGGCTCGGGAGGTAAAGGTTCCGGCGGTTCCGGCTCGGGCGGCACGACCGCAAAGGGTGGTTCCGCCGGCAGCAACGCAGGCGGCAGCGGCGCAGGTGGCTCGACTGCGAAAGGCGGTTCAGCCGGCAGCAACGCAGGTGGCAGCAACGCAGGCGGGAGCAACGCAGGCGGCAGCAACGCAGGCGGCAGCAACGCAGGTGGCAGCAACGCAGGCGGGAGCAATGCAGGCGGGAGCAACGTAGGCGGCAGCGGCGCGGGCGGCAGCGGCGCGGGTGGCAGTGCGGGTGCAGGTGGCAGCAGTGCGGGTGGCGCAGGTGGCAGCAGTGCGGGTGGCGCAGGTGGCAGCAGTGCGGGCGGCGCAGGTGGCAGCAGTGCGGGTGGCAGCAGCGCAGGTGGAAGTAGCGGGGGCGGTGGGAGCACGGCTTCCGCCGACATGATCTCCGACTTCGAGTCCACCCCTGGCAAGGCCGACATGGACAAAAACGGCAGCCGCACCGGCTACTGGTATGTGTACTTCCCGGGCTCAGGCACCAGCACGACTCCACCGAGCGGCACAACCATGACTCCGGCGCTGACCAACGGCGCACCCATCGCAACCGAAACATCGGACGGTGGAAACGCTCTGCACGTCAAGGGTTCTGGGTTGACGGGGACCACCAACAATTACGCTGGATTCGGGGCGGCCTTCAAGCCTCATACTCCCTACGACCAAATGAGCGATGCCTACGATGTCAGTAGCTACACAGGCATCTCGTTCAAGATCAAGTCTGGGACCGGCACACTCCCTCCCATCTTCTTTGAGATGCTGACGAAGGAAAACCAGCCCAAGACGTCTGGCGGAAATTTGGGCGATTCCTCTGGCCCCGACAACAAGATCGGCCTCTACAATACACGTGGCCAGATACTCTACACCCCTTGGTCACCGAACGCGATCTCATCCTCTTGGCAGACCTTCACCGTCCCATTCGGTAACCTGACTCCTCGCCATTTGTGTGACGCCGCCGCGTGTCCAGCGGCAGGCACGGGCGTTCCGAAGTGCCAAGCACCGGCCTTCGTCCCTACAGACGTACTTGGCATCCAGTTGTCCTTCTACGCGACAGAGCCAGGGTGGCCGACCATTTCAGGGGCCACCCCTGGCACGTTCGATGTGTGGATCGACGATGTAGCCTTTACGAAGGATGACTCAGGCTTGCAGAAGCGGACAGGCTTCCCGCGTGCCACTCCCGTCAGTATGGGGAGCTGCAAGATGCCGAGTGGCCCGAGCACCGACGCAAAATTCCTTGTCCCTGCGTACAATGCATGGAAGGCGGCTCTGGTAAGTGGAAACAAGGTCATCCGTCCTGAGAATGGCAACGACACAGTCTCCGAGGGTATTGCCTACGGCATGCTCATCGCCGTCAACATGAACGATCAAACCCTGTTCGACAGCCTCTATAGTTACTGGCATGGCAACGTCGCGGCTGGCAACTTGATGACGTGGTGCATTCCTGCTGGCGGCGGTTCTTGCAATGCCTCGGGTGGTGGCTCCGCTACCGATGCAGACGAAGACGCTGCGTTTGCACTCCTTCAGGCCGACAAAGCATGGGGCAGCTCTGGGACGAACAACTACAAGTCCCTCGCCATGGGCATGATTTCGGACATTTGGACCAATGACATCGATGGCGGTGGCACCAATCTGCCCAAGGGCGGAAGCCACTACACGAGCCCAACCGGAACCTCCGGATTGGGGATCACGAATCCATCGTACTTTGCCCCAGCCTATTACACCGCATTCAAGGCGGCAGGTGATAGCCACGACTGGGCGGCGGTCAATAGCGCGGTTTACACTGCCCTTGGCAAGCTGGCGGGCAGCAATGGTCTCGTCCCCGCCTGGTGTGGAAGCACTTGCACTGTCCCGGCCTCCAATGGTGGGGCCAACGACATGATTTACCAATACGACTCACACCGCGTTCCAATGCGTATCGGTCTTGACTACTGCTTCAACGGAACTGCGGAGGCCAAGACCTACGTGGGCAAGACCACGACCTTCTTCGCAACCAACGCCTTCGCAGGCAAGGATGGTATCGGTCGTATCTATGACATCTACAACCTCAACGGCTCCCAGTTGACGGGAACTCCAAACAATTCCGCATCTATCCTCGGCACGGCTGCGGTCGGGGCAATGGCGGACGGTTCACAGCAGACATTCCTCAACGATGCCTATCAGGGAGTCTTTGATCTCGTAGCGCGCTCAACAATGAGTACGCTCCCCACGTCGACCCCGCAGACCACACCGTACTCGTATTACAATGCCACCGTAGGTATGCTCACCTTGCTCATGATGACTGGCAACTTCAGCCACTGAGAAAAGGGCAATTCCGCGATACTGATGTCCGCAATCATCCGAGAAGAAGGCACGAGATGAACACCAGGGACGCCTGCATTCTGCTTGTCTCAACCAGTTCGCTGTTTGTGTCGGCTTGCACCAAGGCCGACTCAACGCCACCGAATCTGAACGACGCCTCCGGATCAAAGGACGTGACGGCCGACACAACGGGTGGCCCTACGTGCATCAGTATCGCGGATGACCTAATCGCCAATTTCACAACCGACAACGGTCTCAACCCAGCCGACGGACGCCAAGGTGGATTCTACGTATATGGGGATCCACTGGGGACATTCGATCCGCCCGTTGATAAGAGCAAACCATACCCTATTGATACGACCACAGGTAACCCAGCCTGTTCCGGCCCAGGTTCATTCCACACCAGGGCCACTGGGTTCGGCCAGTGGGGAGCCGCGCTCGGGACGGATTTCATGCCCAAGACGGATGCAGGCGGCAAGGGCACCTATAACGCCTCCAAGTACAAGGGCGTCTCTTTCTGGGCCAAGGCCGCGACTCCGTTGACCAGAGTCCAGGTCAGCTTTCCGGACATTTTCACGGACGCAGCCGCAGATCCAACCGTTCTCGATCCGAATGCCTACCAATGCGTATACCAGACCGGTGCACCCAACAATTGCAGTCCCTACCTGGTCAAGCTCGGAGATGCTTCATTTCCTCCGCCTTACCCGGACTACCAGATCGGCACCGAGTGGAAGCGATTCGACATTCTGTTTGCTGACACCAAGCAGGACCAGTACAACCCCGCAGGAAGTTTGACCGGCGGAACCCAGATAGAGGTCGCACACCTTACCTCCATGGCGATACAGGTGAATGCCAATTACGTCGGTACGACGGCCTCGCCAAATGATTTCGAGATCTGGATCGACGACGTCAACTTCATCAAGTAGCGGCTTCGCAGCCCGACACTTTCTTTTCGACCCGGCCGGTGACCACCTGCCAGAGCGTCTCAGGTCGGTTGATGCGCATCCCATTCCCCTGGCAGTCGAGGCTCATCGCGTCTTGCCAAGGATTCAGGAACGGGGCATCATTCCAGCCCTGTGAAGCCTGGAAGGTGCTCAGGCCCGTGGAGACTTGCATGACTATGAATGGAACGCTCGGATTCCTGTCGGCTGCGATTCTGCTAACCGCGGGTTGCATGGATCGAAAGCCCATCGAATCGGATGCAGCACCGGCAGGCGAAGCAGGAGTCCGCTCGGATGTCTACGTAACCCCACCGGTCGATTCCTCGCTCGGTGATCACGCCGATACCGGAAACGTCGCAGTCCTCGATGGTTCTTCAACTCCAATTGATGGACCTTTCAACTCCGGACCAGAGGCATCAATCGATCTGACCAGCCTCCCGGACTCCGGCCCTGACGCATTGCTGGCGGACCAGGCCGCACCGGGCATGGAGGCTGGAGTTGATGTCCCTCTCGACACGCAGCGGGATGTCATCATCCAGCCGACACCTGATTTGGCGATGGATAACCCTATTCTGCAAGGACCGGATAGCGGGCCGGATCTTGGGACTGATGTTCCGATTGCCCCGGATCTCGGACCTGACCTTGCGCCCACAGGGTGCGTGATAGGAGGAACTGCGTACGCCAACGGCGATCACAATCCCAGCAATTCCTGTCAGCTCTGCAAATTGGCTGCCTCAAAGTCCGCATGGTCGAATACCGACGAGGGTACCCAGTGTGGCACGGGTGGCGGTATGTTCTGCAACAGCGGTGCCTGCAAATCGGGCTGTTACATAAGTGGTACGTTCTACGCAGCCAGTGCGCCTAATCCGAGCAATCCATGCCAAGTCTGCCAGTCTTCTTCACCCAGTTCGTGGTCGCAAGCCACAAATGGCGCTAGCTGCAGCAGCAGCGTAGGTCAAATCTGCAATGCCGGCAGTTGCCAGACTGGGTGCTGGATTGGCGGAGGATTTGTTGGCAGTGGCGCTGCCAATCCGAGCAACACCTGCCAGATCTGCGCCCCGACAAAGTCCACTTCCGCATGGTCGAACAACGACGCGGCGACGGCGGTATCGTGCGGGAGTTGCGGTGGAACCGCATCGTGCACGAACATGACGCTTGGGCCTTGCAGCAAGACCGCGCAAACATACTGGCAAGACAGCGACGGCGATGGCTACGGAAACCCGCTCGTTGCGTCGGTTAGCTCATGTACTCCAATCCCAGGCTGGGTAACAAACTCCGGCGATTGTAGCGACGCGGACTCGACCTGGTATTGCGGTAGAACACGTTGCTCAACCTATACCGATCCCAATGAGCTGGACACCTGTACTAGCAACGGGACTGTTGCCACAAGCTCCTGCCTGTCTGGCTGCGCGGGAGGCCAGTGCCGAAGTTATGCCACTGTCGGCACTGCCGGTTCCGTGACTTGTGGCGCCCTTACGTGTTCGACCAGCGTAGGATGCTCCTTTGTCGCTCCCGATGTAACTCCGCCTTCCTGCGGCACTGCGGCTGCCAATTGGTTCGAAACATGTGATGGTCCCAACGACTGTCCCAGTGGGCAAGTCTGCTGCCACATCTTGCCTCTCGCTGGTTGGGGTACAGCAGAACAGACCAGCTGTATTACCGGCGCATGTCCATACAGCAATATGGGAGGCTATGGCGAGTTGGTATGCGATCCGAACAACCCCGTATGCCCGAGCGGCACGACCTGTCAAACGACGACGTCGTTCTTGTCTATATACATCTGTAAATAGCGGTTTGGCGCACGGGCAAACCAGATTGACCGAGGAGTATCCCCTCTTCAGCCCGCCGCGATGGTCGACGGAAGGTCCGCCAATGACAGGACATCGACGCCGCAAGCCCGCCGCGTGTGCGAAAGGCATTGAGCGACAGATTCCGGTCGCAGGCCGCGGCAGTTGCCCAAAGTTGGCTCACCACCAAACGTTCAAACAGGGTGCCAACGCGATCCGCGGAAGCGGTGAAGGAGACAAGCAATCCATTCAGCACACCAGGATCGAAGAAGTAGTAACGCGGGTGCTTGACCAGGTCAGTACCGGGGAGACTTCCATCTAGCTAGCGCTACTTCGCTGGCGGCGGCTCGACGTCGGCCCACAGGAGGCAGAGCTCAAGCTCGATGGCGTCGAAGGGCTCAGCCAGCACGCGCTCGACGTCGGAATAGGTAGCCAGGAGGGACCAGTGCTCGTCGGCCGGGCGATAGACTTCCAGAGTCTGCTCCACCGGACCGACCAGCCAGGCATTGCGCACGCCCTCGTGGCCGTAGACGGGCCACCAGCCTGCCAAATCGGGCACCAGAACGCTGCCCGCCAGGCGCAGCTCGGGTTCGTCGACGACAATCCAACCACCAGGTCCGCCGCGTCCGCGTTTGAAGGGTGGTCCAAGCTCCTCGCCCTGCGTGTTGGCGGCCGCCCCATGGGACGAGGCCGGCCTGGCGAAAGAATCAACTCCCCGTCTACGATCTCAGCTACAATATGCGGGGCGCGGCAAGCACGTCATCGTAGGCGGCAACCTTTCTCGTTGCGTCGGCCATGGAACAAGTATACGCACCACGCTGGCCTTGGCAGCAGGTGTGCGCCGTCCAAACACATTTCCGACTTCCTGGGATAGGTGGTACCTTTGGCGGCAAAGACCAGGATTGATTTGGAAAGGTCGAACATGCGTTCATGGATGGTACTCACGTTGCTTTTCGCCAACTTGCTGGTGGGGCAGTCGGCCTTGGCTGCCAAGTCTCAGACAAGGGAACGCCAGGCCAAGAAGGCGTGTCTTTCCGGCGACTATGCCAAGGGGGTTGGCATCTTGGCGGACCTGTTCATGGAGACCAACGACCCGACGTTTCTCTATAATCAGGGACGCTGCTACCAGCAGAATGTTCGCTATGCGGAAGCGGCCGAGCGCTTCAGAGAGTATCTGCGCAAGGCTCCGAATCTAAGCGGCGAGGACAGGGCCGAGGTTGACAAGCAGATCGCTGACTGCGAGGCGGCGGCGGCGAAGGGCCAGAGCCGCAACCAGGTGTCGCCTGAACCGGCGCAGCCCGCGGCAACAACCTACCAGCCGCCGCCTGCCCCGACTCCGATCGGATACGCGGCGCCGCCCGTGGCGGGAACGCCGGCTGCGACGGCTTTGACGACTCCGGCACAGGCTTCGCTTGCGGCCACCGATGTCGAGCATCCTTGGCAGCACACGGCCAAGTGGGTTGCCGCGGGTGCTGCCGTGGCCTTCCTGGCTTTCGGCGCCGTCGAGCACGCCACCTACTACGGCAAGAACAGCGACTACAACAAGAAGAACTGCTCTGCCGATCCCAGCGGTTGCAAGAGCCTGGCGGATTCGGCCGACAAGGCTCAGACCCTGGCCATTGTTGGTTACGGCGCGGCAGCTGTCGCCACCGGGGCGGCCATAACCTTTTGGATGACCGACTCGCCCAAGGTGAAACCGGCCGAACGGGCTGAAATTGGGTTCTCCTGCGTGCCGACGTTCGCCGGGGTTGCGTGCCACGGCCGCTTCTAGTCGCCGCAGGCGCCCCGGCAAGAAGCGTGGGGAAAGGCCAGCTTGCCCCGCCGCCTTGGAATCGTGCTCGCGACTTCAGTTCTTAAGCTGGACCGACCGCTCGTCGGGCTTGGCGTTTGCGCCGAACTTTCCGCTAAGATAGCCCTTCGCCATCTCCTCAAGCGTTATCACGTGCACATTGGGGGCCTGACCAGCCTGGCCAAACTGCTTCATGCGCTCTTCACACACCTTCTGCATTGCGGTGCGCGCCGGGGTCAGGTAGTAGCGCGGGTCGAATTCGGCCGGTTTCTCGGCAAAGGCCTTGCGAATCGCGCCGGTGATGGCCAGGCGGTTGTCGGTGTCGACGTTGATCTTGCGCACGCCGGCGCGGATGCCGCGCTGGATCTCCTCGACGGGGACGCCGTAGGTTTCCTTCATGGCGCCGCCGTACTTGTTGATGACGGCGCAGAGCTCGGCGGGCACCGAGCTGGAGCCGTGCATGACCAGGTGGCAGTTGGGCAGTTTGGTGTGGATCTCCTCAATGCGCTTCATGGCCAGCACGTCGCCGGTCGGTTTACGCGAGAACTTGTAGGCGCCGTGGCTGGTGCCGACGGCAACGGCCAAGGCATCAAGCCCAGTGCGCTGGACGAAGTCGACCGCCTGATCGGGATCGGTGAGCAGCTGGTCGAGGGACAGCTTGCCCTCGGCGCCGTGTCCGTCTTCCTTCTCGCCGGTGCCGTGTTCGAGCGAACCCAGACAGCCGAGCTCGCCTTCCACTGAGACGCCGAATCGGTGCGCGATGTTGACCACCTCTCGGGTCACGGCGACGTTGTACTCGTAGCTCGACGGCGTCTTGCCATCTTCCTCAAGCGAGCCGTCCATCATGACGCTGGTGAAGCCGTAGCGGATGGCGCTTACGCAGGTGTCGATGGAGTTGCCGTGATCCTGGTGCATGACGATGGGCAGCTCGGGATACAGCTCGGCCGCAGCCAGCATCAGGTGGCGCAAGAAGTTGTCGTTGGTGTACTTGCGGGCGCCGCGCGAGGCCTGCACGATGACCGGGCTCTTGGTGGCGCGGGCGGCCTCCATGATGGCCTGGATCTGCTCCATGTTGTTGACATTCAGGGCTGCGACGCCATAGCCGTTCTTGGCAGCGTGGTCGAGAAGGGGACGAAGGGGAATCAGAGGCATGAGACGAACTCCAATCGAATTGGGTGGAATGCATCAAACAATTATCGACAGCTTGGTCCTACAACATGGATCGCCTTGTCGGTAGGACGATTTGCTCAGGCAACCGGGGCGGGCGCCGAGGGAGGAGTTAAACTAGACCGCATGGACAGAAGCAGTATCGCCCGTTGCATCCGTGTTTCTTGGGTGGTGCCGCTGGCGCTCTTGGGAGGTCTCGTGGCAGCAGGCTGCGCTGGAAGCTCGCAGCCGTCCCCGTCGTCGGGCGGCACGCAGGGGAATGGCGGTGCGCAGGGGGCGGGCGGTGCACCATCGAGCGGAGGCGCGAAGGGCTCAGGGGGCGCCTCCTCGATGGGAGGCGCGAAGTCGAGCGGAGGCTCGGGCGGCTCATCCTCGACGACCTCGCCCCCCGATGCGGCGGCCGATGCGCCGCTTGGATCCGGAGGCGATGCTGCCGATGCAGAGACCGCAACGTATGACCTGCGTATGCAAGCCCCGCGTCCCGACGCCAGCCGGGATTCGTGCGGGGCTTGGGCCATGACCGAAGGCGTGTGCTGCGCCCAGTACTGCTCGGACGACAACAAGTCCGAAAGCTGCGACAAGTGCGGCGGGCCGGGCTCGGCGAAGTGCCAGGTGGTCAATGCCAAGGCCTGTACGTCCGGTCAATGGCCGGAGATCCGCTCGGTCGGCGACAGCGAGGATTGGCATTACTCGCGCTCGACTCATTTCGGAACGGCACCCATGGGTGCCTGCGCGTTTGGCCTGTACGGCATCTGCTCCACGGCCATGAAGCTGGCCAATACAACCTTGCAAGCGCAGTGCGATACCTTCTGCAAGGCCTATCCCGACCTGTGCAAGGATCCTGGCAACGTCACCTTGCGCGGGAATTTCGCGGCACCCCAGGGCAACTACTACACGCAGTTTTGGTCCAGCCTCCCCGGCGACCTCGACAATTACCTTTCTTGCGGCGAGTGCTTCGAGATCGAGCGCACGCAGAACGATGGCACCGAATATCAGTCAGGCGCGGGAGGCTACACGCCGCCCATCGTGCTTCAGGTGGCCGACTCGTGTCCGTGCTCGGCCAACTCCAAGTGGTGTTGCGGCTCGGGGCGCGACCACTGTGGCGAGGTCGAGAGCGTGTTCAAGTACGGCTGCCAACTGCCGCCGTCGCCACCGCCGCCCGTCGATCACGATCCGTTACCGGATGAAAGCATCCACTTCGATCTCTCGGACATTGCCATGTCGCGCCTGCAGACCGGCGACCCCAACGGCACCATCAGCGACGGCGTGATCCCGACCAAGTACAAGCGCGTGCCCTGTCCGGTGGTGGGAAACATGTACATCTGGCTTCGTCCCAACGCGAGCGCGTACTACTTCGCGCTCACCGTGGTGAACATGGCCGGGCTGGGCGCGGCGGCCAAGGTCGAGGCGCAGCTGCCGGCCGGGGACTGGGTTGCGCTCAAGCGCGATGGCAACTACAGCTTGTCCCGCCCGCAAGAGCGCTATGGTACCTGGGCGCTCCCGCAGGGGGCTGGTCCCTTCAATTTGCCGGTCACCCTGCGCATCAGCGCCGGATCCGGCCGCGCCGTGGTCGCAGCCAACGTCATCAAGACCTGGGCACCCACCGACACAAGCCAGAGCGAAAACTGGTTCATCGACACCGGGGTTCAGTTCTAGCCTCTCTTGGCGCGATCGCGGCCAGGACGTGTTGCCATCGCCTCGTCGCGGCCGACTACTCGCCCTCTTCAGGTATTGAAAACTCATATTCTATCCATGGATTTTCAATGGCTCGTAAAGACAGGAAATGCTATCGTCTTAGGCAGTGATCGCTGGCCAAGCGACAGGTCAAGGCGCCGAAGGTCTACATTCGCGACAGCGGAATTCTGCACGCACTTCTCGACATCGGGACCATGCACGCATTGGAGCAGCACCCCAAGCTGGGCGCATCGTGGGAGGGCTTCTGTATTGAGTCCATTATTGGACGGCTCAAGGCGCGCCCGCAGCAATGCTTCTACTGGGCCACGCACGCCGGCGCCGAGCTTGACTTGCTTGTCACGGCGGGTGGCCGAAGAAGGGGATTTGAGATCAAGCGAACCGTGGCGCCCAAGGTGACGCCATCCATGCAGGTGGCGCTGCACGATCTCAAGCTCGATTCCCTCGACGTCATCCACGCCGGCCGAGACACGTTTCGGCTGGCGAACAACATTCGGGCCGTGAGCTTACACCGGCTGGATGACATCGCCGCCGGTGCCCGTCCCTGAGGGTGGAACCACTGGCGGATCGGCCGGTCTCAGCGGCACGATCACCGGGGGAGCCCTCGGTTCCGGCGGCAGCGTGGGCAACGGCGGCGTCGTGGAAACGGGTGGCATTGGCTTCGGCGGTGCAAGAGGAAGCGGGGTGTCCTTGGGGGTACCGGTGGAGCGACGTCTGCCGCGTGCAGCCCCGCCTGCACCGCGGACCAGGATTGCGTAGGCGGCTCTTGCGTGCCGTCTCAGTGGTACGGAACTACCTGCACCACTACGAAAGATTGCCCGTCGAACATGACCTGCGATGATGGCTCGAACGAAAGCTACGATGGCACGAGGTTGCCAGCAGGAGACGGTACGGATCCGGGAGAATTCACGGTCAGCACCGACGGGCTGACCGTGACGGATACCATCACTGGGCTGGTCTGGCAACGCGACGGATCTGGCACTCGGTCCGGGTGCAGCGGCAGCGGTAACCTTACCTGCATGTTGGCTGAGGCCAAGGCTTATTGCGCGGGACTGGTGCTTGGCGGCCTGTCAGGTTGGCGCCTGTCGGCACGCCATGAGCTGCTCACCATCGTCGATTTCGACTTCGTCGGCGGCATCGGCAACCCATCGATCGACCCGACCGCGTTTCCCAATACGCCCGCCGAAACCTTCTGGACGTCCTCCCCGTATGGTAACTCGTCCGACTACGCGTGGTACGTCTACTTCTGGGAAGGCAACCCGGGCTACCTCGGCGGGGACAACGGACTTAGAGTACGCTGTGTCCGCTGAGGACGAGACATTTCGATGATTCCTCTACTCGAGAATTTTCTTGTCCGCCCGGGACGCGATCGTGTCTCTGGGGGAAGGGAGGCTACGCCGTGAAAAGGACTCTGTTTTTCGCGTGGATTTCAGCTTTCGCCATATGGCCGCTCAGCCCCTCAGCTGCAGCGCCGCGTTGCTATTCCACTTCCCGCTTCGTGGTGCTCGACGGTGGGCTGGTCCGCGATACGCTGACGAACCTGGTGTGGCAGCAGCAGGCAAGTACAACGAGGATGGCATGGGAAGCTGCCGGATCGTGCGCGGCTGCCGGGGCGGGTTTTCGGTTGCCTACCCTGAAGGAATTGGACTCGATTTTAGACCTCACGGTGACCTCTGGAGCGATTATCAATCAGACAGTATTCCCCAACACACCGGCAGAGGGTTTCTGGACGTCTTCGCGGTATGGTGACCGCTTGGCGTGGGGCGTCTACTTCGACTTCGCCAGCTTTTTCAATTGTCCCATGGGTGCCCCTCAGAGGGTGCGCTGCGTCCGCTGAGGACGGGGAAGTTCTTCGGTCTTTCCCCCTGGCCCTGGTTGTGAGGGCATCGAGAGTCCGTACGGCCAGGGTTGGGTCTTGTACTTCGCTCAAGGCCTCCAGGTACCTGGCGTTGCTTTCCGCGTGGCCAGGGCGCGGATGCGCTGGGCGATGGTGGGCAGGCTTTCGCTGCTCGGCAAGATGATGAGTGGAGCGAGCGTTGCCGCCAGGTAGTCGGCGCGACTTGACTCGTCGAGATCGGCGAACAGGATGGCGGGCGCGGTGATGCCGGCGGCACGCAAGGTGCGCAAGATCAAGACGCCCTGGATCTCGGCAAGGCGACGACGCTCGCCATCCGCAAGTGCGGCGTGGGTGGCACCGGCTTCGTCGACCAGATCGGCCGAGCTCGCCCGGCGAAAGTCGAGATCGAGAAGGATTCCCAAGGCACCCGCGCGCAGCACGCGCAGGGCCTCGGTGGCAGCGCTTACTCGCTGGAATTCGATCTCGTCGCCGAACAGTCGCGTGAAACGGGTCGTGTACTCGTGGCCGTCCTCGCACACGACGATACTGGGGCGTGGATTCATGACCTTGCCTCGGCTGCCGGGAACACAGCGCCGATGGATTTCACCAAGGGCGCCGTCTCGTCGCGCACGATCATGTAGCCGCCCCAGCGCCGAACCAGATCGCGCACGATTCCAAGCCCGCGCTGGCCATCGCGCTGTTCGATGTCCTCAAGCGAGAGCATACCCTTGGCCGAATCGGCGACGAGCAGCGAGACCATGCGCCGACCAGTGACGTCGCGATCCAGGTCGACCCTGAGCAGGATCCGGCTTCCCTCGGCGCCGCGAACCGCGGTCGCGGCGTTGCGCAGGAGATTGACGACGATGGCGGCCACCGCCGACTCGGCCACGGGCAGGGCCAAATCGAGATCCGCGACCATGATGGCGGGAGTGGTCCAGCCTGCCTGACCCATCTCGACCTCGACCGCGCGGATCCAGATGGCAAGCTGGCTCGGGTGCAGGGCGGTGCTCGGACCGGCAGTCAGCAAGCGCGCCAGGCGTGGCGCGTGGATCTCGCGAAACTCGCGGTCGAGGTCGAGCAATTCCTGGTTCGATCCCTGGCCGCGCAGCAAGCGCTCGGTGGCAAGGATATCGCGGGCCAGGTCGCCGATGATCGGCTCTCGCAACATGGGGCGCAAGGCGATGCCGAGCGCCCGCGCCCGATCTGCGAGTTGCTCGTACAGATCGCCCAGGGCCTTGGACAAAGGCGCGGGCTCGCAGATCGCGCGGACTATTTCTTCGCGCGAAGTTCCCTCGCTGCCCGCCAGGCCTAGGACACTGGCGCGGTGTTTGAGCAAGTCGTGGCGGATCTCGGCGACGGCGCGGGTCAGCTCGGGAAAGAGATCAGGCTTTCTGGCGAGGGCCCGCGCGAGGGTCATTCCGCGGAAACGCGCGCGCAACCCGAGCAGCACCGCGAGGCTAGCCAGGATGACGAACGCGACCGCCAGCCGGGTATTGCGCACGGATCGACGCGCGCGCTCCTCGGCTGATGCGGATTCGACTTGGCGCACGAGCTCCTCGGCCAGCGGGCGCAGGCTGTCGTCAAACTCGGCCTCGGACAGGAACGCTCGCGCCAGCGTGGCCGCGTCCCGCGCGTGTCCTCGGCTCTTCTCGATGCGCGCAAGCGCCCAGGCTGCTACGGGAATGCCCGCCTGCCGCGCCCCATGCAGATAGGTTTCGAGCGCGCCTGCTTGATCCTCCGGCAGCCGCGCGGCAAGCAGCGAAAGTCGCAAGAGAGCATCCTGGCCGGCGCTGGTTTTGCCGCCAGATGCGTCCGCGGCCAGGCGATGGCAGGTGAGCGCCTGTGCCACGTCGCCGAGATACTCGCGAATCCTTCCCAGCTCGACCAGCGTGATGGGCGTGAGCCCGGCTCGGCACGGCCCACCCAGCACCCGCTCGGCCGCTTCGGGCCGGTCGGAGAGCAGCAGTCGGCGGGCCTCGCGAATGGCCGCATCGCCGCGGGACTCACTCGAAAGCAGCGTCGAGCGCAGCATGCGCGCTTCGTCGAGGTGCGCGGGGTTCGCGTAGCTGGTGACGTAGACCTGCAGGTCGGCGAGTGCGCCCGAGCGATCGCCCTCGCGTGAGCGCAAGAGGGCGCGGCCGAATCGTCCCTCGGCAGCGCCGCGCTCGACCGCGCGATCGAGCCAGGACCGAACCAGCGCAATCGTCGCGCTATCGCTGCGCAAGCCCAGCAACAAGGTGGCGAAGCGGGCCAACGCGGCGCCGTCGTTCCACATGGCCTTGACGCTGGCCTGGGGCACCTTGCCGGAAAGCGCGAAGCTGGCCACGGCGGCCTCGACGAACTGAGGCGAGTCGGCCAAGACCTGCGCCAGCAGCACGTCGGCCATTTCCGGCGCATCTTGATCGATCCAGCGCTGGGCCTCGTCGAGCAGCTCGCGCGCCTTGCTCGACGGTGGTGGCGCTTCCGGCTGCCGGGTCTCGCCTGCGCTGGCGCGCCGGCGCTCGGCCACCTGGCGACGCAATTCGCGCAGGTCGTCCCACGTCGGCTCCAGAATCAACGCTCGCCGCAGGGCCTCCTCGGCGCGGCCGGCCTCGAGCGCGCCACCATGTCTTGCCAAAATGGTTCCGAGCAGGCGCCAGGCCTCGGCCTCGGACGGTCGGAATTGCAGAAGCAGCGAGAGCTCGGTGACCGCCTGATCGTGCCTGCCAAGCGCTTCGAGGGCCTTGCCCCGCACCAGGCGCGCCTTGGCCCAACCCGGTTTGCTGGCAATCAGGCCACTTGTTTGTTCAAGGGCAGCGCTGGCCTTGCCCTCGCGCAGCTTGCCCTCGGCGGCACGCAGCGAATGTCGTTCGGATTGCCCGAGCACCGGCGCGGGCCAATCGTCGAGGGCCAGCGCCGCTTCGTCGGCAGCGATGGCGGTCTGCAATTCACGAGCGCGCTGGCCCACGTTCTCGGGCAAGGGCACAAGCGGCGCGATCAGCGTCAGCGCTTCGTCGAGCTTGCCCACGCTGCGCTCGAAATTGGCCAGGGCCAAGGTAACTGAGGCCTTGCCGCGCTCATTGTCCGATACGCTAACGAGCCCACGTCGGAGCAAGGACGCGATCTCGCTGGCGCGCTGGAACCGTTCCGGCGACTCGGCCAAGAGCTCGGCCAGGTTGGCGTAGGCGTAGAAGCGTTTGGGATCGAGCTCGATGGCCTTGCGCAGATAACTCTCCGCCTCGCGCGCTTGGCCCAGCTTGCCGAGAGCGAAGCCCAGGTCGGTGGCAATGGCGGCGCTGTTTGGCTTGGCGGCGAAGGCGGTGCGCAACTCGGCCACCGCGGCCTCGCTCTGACCCTGGCGCAGCTTGGCCAGCCCGGCCGCCACGTGTTCCTGGGCGTGCGAGGCCGGCCCAGCCGGCACGGCTAGGCCTCCATCCTGTGCATGTAATAGCAGCGGCCAGCCAGCGAGGATGGCGGTCAGCAACCCCGCGCGCATCACGTTCCTCGCAACTCGCGCAGGCGAAGGCCGAGCTGATTGAGGCGCAGGTGAACCTGCCGGGCCGTGCCCTTGTCGCCGAGCAGCTCGCGCGCCATCTTGGCCAGGTCGCCATTTGTCGCGCCGTACAGGCTGCGCAAGTACTGCCGCTCGACCTCGGCGGAGAGACGAGCGAAGCTGGCCGCGCGCGGAAGCTCGATCTCGATGCGCCGGCCCCGGTCGCCCGCCGACGGTGGCCGGGCCGGACGAAGCGCGCTTGCCCGTTCGCTGGCGCCGCCGAGCAGACGCAGCACCAGGTCATCCGAAAGGGTCAGGATGGCGGGTGCGCGCTGGGCGGGCGTGGCCTCGGCGGCGGCAGTGTCCAGGTGGCTCGCAATCGCGTGTACGAGGGCATTGACCGCAAGCAGGCGCAGCTCGCGCACGTTGCCGGGCCAGTCGTGCTCGGACAGATGAGCCAAAGCCGCCCGGCTCAGGAACACGCTGAAACCGTCGGGCGTCGCCTCGTGGGCTTTCGGGCGTCCGAAAAACACCCGCGAAGCCTCGTCGTGGAAATCGCGCACCGTCGGGAATCGGGCCAGGTATTGCCGTACCAGCGGACGCAGTCCGTCCGAGCGCAGGGTTTCGAGCAGCACGAAGCGGGTCAGCTCGGGCAGATCCTCTCGCCGTTCGCGCAGGGGCGGCACGCGCAGCCGCGTAGCCGGATCCAGGCGCATGTAGAGATCGTTGCGAAATCGTCCCTGGCGCACCAGCCCCGCCAAGTCTTGGTTGGTCGCGGCCACCAGCTTAGGCAAGGCCGGCCGCGGCTTGCTGTCCCCGAGACGCGTGACCTGCCCGCGTTCGAGCACCAGCAAGAGCTGGCGCTGCAGCTCCAAGTCCAAGTTGGCGATTTCGTCGAGAAAAAGCGTGCCGCCGTGGGCTTGCTCGAACACGCCCGCGTGGTCCTCGACCGCGCCGGTGTAGGCCCCGCGCCGCGTGCCGAAGAGATGGGCGGGCAGAAGCGACGACGGGATGGTGGAAAGATCCGTCACCACCAGCGGTCCCTTGGCGCCCGAGCGCGGGTGGATCACGTGCTCGGCCAGGAAGCTCTTGCCGGTTCCGGTATCGCCTTCGACGAGCACGGGCAAAGGCGAGCGCGCGAGAATGTCGATGGATCGGCGCAGCTCAGCCATGGCCGGGCTCTTGCCCCAGAACACGGAGCCCTCTTGCACGCTCTGGTTGGCGACCAGGGCGCGCATGATCTCGGCGGCCAGGCTGCGCGAGTCCACGATCTCGTTGGAGCAGAAATAGACCAACGGATCGCGCGGGCCACTGCTGCCGAGCTCGGTGTCGGTGGTGGTGAGCATGACCACGGGAAGGCTCGGCCAGTCCTTGCGCAGGCGTTCGAGGATGAGCAGCCCTTGGCGTCGGCGAAGGGCTTCCACCACCTGTCGGCGCGCCTTGGACTCGCCCGGCAGATCGGATTTGTCCTCGGGCAACAGGCGGTTCTCGGGCACGGCGAAGTGCAGATCGAGGATCACCAGATCGGGCAGGGTCGCCGAATTGCGCAGCACCTCGGCCGCCTCGCCGTAGTCGTGGGCGCACTTGAGCGGGCAGCCGCGGTCGCGCTCTTCGCACACCTGGCAAGGGATCGGACGATCGCACCTCGTCAAATAGTCGAATTGTGGCAGCTGCCGATGGCACATGGCTACGGTTTCATCGCGATCGTCGACAACCAGGATCTTGGGCACAGGTCACCTTCCCTTCACTCTTTGTGCCAGCTCGGCGAAAGCCGCTTCCAGCGCCAACACCGGTTCAAGCTGGTCCGCTAGCGCCCCCGCACAGGCGGCTTCGAGCGCGGCGGCGAAAACGCGGGCGCTCTCGTTTGAAAGGGTAGCCGGCGCATCGGCAAGCAAGGCCCGCCACAACGCGGAGGCACTGATGGGCCTGCCCTCATCGTCGATCAGCTGGGCCACCAGCTCGCCCGCCCACACCGGGCCGCCGAGATCGCGGCGGTCGCGCGCCGGCCACAACATGCGCTTGACCAGGTCGTGGCGGACCCGGGACAGCCAGGCTGGGATGTCCATTGAATATGTATAAACGATATTCATCTTTGTAGATAGGTGGTTCCCCGGGCGCAAGCGCCGCGTTCTCTAGGGCCAGCGCCTTTGGCACAGGCGCTGCAATGAGAAGGCTTCGTCTCGTTCCAACCAACCAAGGAGATTCCAATGCTGATGATGACTGGACTCGCGCTTTTCCTTTCCGCCGCCTCCATCCCTGGCGACCCCGCCCCGGCCGCGAACCCCGAGGTCAAACTGGCGCTCGGCTACACCGTCAAGGATCGCCAGATTGACGCCGAGAGCGCCGAGCACTGCTACCAACCGGGAGAGAGCGTGATTGCGTGGACGAAGATTTCCGGCCTCCCCACCGGCTTCGTCGAGCACGTCTGGTTCCGCAACGGCGAGGAGGTGGCCCGCCACTACCTGCCGGTCAGCTCGGGTCGCAACTGGCGGACCTGGTCGCGCCACAAGGTGCAGGCCGGCGACTACAAGGTTCAGGTCCTGGGCCCTGACGGGAAAGAGCTGGCTTCCAGTATCTTCAGCGCGAAAGTGTGCGATTGAAAAGCCGCCTGCTACTGCCGCCAGGTCACGAACCACAGACGGTGACTGGCGGCCGCGGTGCTGATGGAGAACTCGCCCCACACCGGCGCGTAGAAAAACGATACCGCGAGGGCGAGGCCGATGTAGCCGACGATCCACTTCCCGTGCTTCTTTTCCAGTTGCGCGGCGAAACCGGCCAGCATGACCAACAGGAAGGCGTAGCAGGGTAGGTAGTAGTGGCTGAAGGTGTAGTTGCCGCGCGTGCTGCGGGTCGCGAGCCACGGGGCCATGAAGGAAAACCACCCAAGCATCATCAGTAGGGCGCCCCGCGTGGTGGGCATGCCGAGGAGCTCCAGCCAGTAGCGCTTGAAGCGCGAGCGAATGGCGATGACCAGCGTGGTGATGGGAAAAACCACCACCAGCAGCGTCGACGTCGACCAAAAGAGAAGATTCCCGACGCTGGACGAATAGCGCGATCGTAACCCCGAGGTCGACATCTTGATCACGATAGGGTGCATGAGGATGGGCCAGCCGTACCATGGCGACGTCAGGTCATTGTGGTAGTGCCCGAGATCCAGGTGGTGCTTGTAGAGGCCAATGATGACCTTCCAGGTTGATACGGGATCGCTGGGTTTGCCGGTGAGGCGAAGCGCGCTCATCCAAATGAGGGTGTGCACGATGGGCACCACAGCGAGCCACAGGATCGAGAAGATAGAAACCCTGCGTGCCAGCAGGATGGCGACCGCCGCGGGAATGGCGGTCATGGAGCCGCTCCATTTCACGGAGGTGGAAAATCCGATCAGGATGCCCGAGGCAAGCACGCCCTTCCATGTGCGCGCGCCGAGGGCGGCCACCATGCCCCACAGCATGAAGGAGATCATCATGCCGTCGAGCAGGCCTGAGCGGGAATAGGAGATGAAGAAGCCATCCGCCGCCATGAACGCGGCAGCCATCCAACCGGCGCGCTTGCTATTGAAGAGCGTCCGCGCAAGCCAGTAGGCCAGGCACACCGACTGTAAACCGAAGAGCAGAGGAACGAAACGCCAGCCCAGCGAGTTGTAACCGAAGATCAGCATGCCCACCGCGATCAGCATCTTGCCGAAGGGTGGGTGGTCGTTGTTGTCGGCGATGGAAAGCGCGTAGCTATGGGCGTTCTTGACGAAGGGCTCTTCGTCGAAGGTGAACCACGTCGGCCAGGGAACGCCTTGAATGCGAATCACCACACCGCCCAGGATCATCGTTGCCAGAAAGGCCGTGACCCAGCGCTCGGCCACTGACATGGCCTGCCAGGCCTGGCGCAATTGCACACACTTGCCGCGCCAGGCCTCGGCGATTTCGTGGGCTGCGGGAATCTTCATTGGGGAATTGCGCAGTTCGTGAGGTTGCCGACGGCGACGCTTTGATCGACAGGGCCGAAATTGCCCGTAGCGGACCAGCGCAGAGAAACGGCCTTGAGCACGCCGACCACATGGTAGTTGCAGACCACGGTGAAACGCTCTGCGGGAAGGGTTCCTGCCAGGATGGGTGATTGCCATAATCCAGCGGCCAGGAACAGCTCATTCTTCACGGTGTTGTAGGGTTGCAACACGTTCGGATCCGTATCTGGACCAGCCCCCCACGGCTGGCTATTGGCGTGGTAGCCGCAGTGGATTCCGGCAAAGGATTTTTCCGACGCGCAGGCAAGGTTCTTTTTGTCCTCGCGAATCAGCGTGATCTCGATCATCTTCGTCGAGCCGAGGTGCCAGCCTTCGGTCTGTTGCGAGTACTTCTCTTTGTAGCCGGCCCAGGCCAGGATCAGCCAGAGCGCGACCCCGATGCAGAGAAAACCAGACAGGGTGTAGAGAAGCAGGTTTTTCGGGGGATCGACCTTCACCTCGGGGACCGGCGGCGGGGCTGCTGGAGCGGGTGGCGGCTCTGCAGGGGCCGGTGCGGATGGAACCTCTGCGGCAGCGATTTGGGAATCGCCTGCCACCTCCTCAGGCGAAAGACTCATGTTAACGGACTATTCTATCTCGTGCCTTCCGTCAACTCGTACATGCGGACCACGTCACGCGCACCGAAGAAGCAGGATCGCGGCGTGACCATCGTCACGTGACCTCGGGCTGCGAGGACGTCGATCGAAGTTTGAATCCTTCTCCTGACACCGACGTCCAAAAGCGGATTCGTCAAAGCCGCGTTCAGCGGTGGTCGGGTAGAATGAAGACTTTCGCCATCTTGAATTCGAAGCCCTCGCTCCTTCGCGATCTCCTCGTGCTTTGCGTGTTCTGTGGTGTGCTTTTCTCGCTCATCGCCGAGGTGTGGCGGCCCCGTGATATCGTGGGCCGATGCGATTCGTGGGTCTGCTCTTTCCTGCGGCGATAGTCGGCGCCGCGTGCGCGACGACCTGCGCCCGAGGCGGCCCCAAGGCGAGCGACATGGCGGAGATCCCGGGCGGCACCTTCGCCATGGGCAGCGACGCAGCGGATGCCAACGAGAACGAGAAACCCGTTCACAAAGTGACCGTCGCTCGCTTCTGGCTTGACCGCACCGAGGTGACGGTCGGGGCGTACGCCGAGTGCGTGCGCGCGGGGAAGTGCAGTGAGCCCGAGCCCTACACCGCGGAGCGAGGCAACTACCGTGTCTTCTGCAATTGGCATCACCCCGAGGGTAGGGCGAGCCATCCCATCAACTGCGTGGACTACGAGCAGGCGAAGGCGTTTTGCGCTTGGGCGGGCAAGCGTTTGCCCACGGAGGAAGAATGGGAGCTCGCGGCGCGCGCGGGCGGCGAGGGGCGGAAATTTCCCTGGGGCAACGACGAGCCCGGCCCGACTCGCCTCAATGCCTGCGGCGCCGAGTGCACGAAAAACCTGATCGCGCAGCGATTTCCTGGCGGCAAGACGATGTATGCGGCGAGCGACGGTTGGCCCGAGACGGCGCCAGTCGGCAGTTTCCCGGCCGGTGCCTCCAAGCACGGCGTTCTCGATCTCGCCGGCAACGTGTGGGAGTGGACTGCGTCCCTGTACGCGACCTACGACGGCAGCACCTCGGAGCCAAAGCGCGTCCTGCGCGGCGGAAGCTGGGGCGGCGGCGACGTCCGCACCGAACGGACCACCAACCGCTTTCGCCTCGATCCATCGAGCCGGGCCCAGTTTCTCGGCTTTCGCTGTGCGAAGTAATTACGGCTCTGCGAAAAAACCGTGCCTCTTCGCGAGCTCCGTGGTGACGAAGACCACCGCCACGGCGTCGGCGTACACGCGGTACCAGCGCGGGTCTTTGGCCAAGACGTCGGCGGCGCGGCCGAGGACGCCACGTTCGATGAGCAGGGCCGGGGTTTCGTCGGGGCGGGCATAGTCGATGCCGAGGGGAACTTCCCAGTCGGGTTGGCCACGCCACAGTTTGTGAATGCCGTCGAGGTAGCGTTCGAAGGTGTCCTGCGAGTTCAATTCCAGTCGCGGATCCATGAACTGTTTGTGCGTCGGCGCCGTGTGGGCGATGCAAACCGCCGCCTGGCTGATGTTGAAGGCGACGATGCGCTCGGGCAGATCCGGACGCGCCAGGAACGCACAGGCGTCGTGCGCGTACCACTGCTTGCGTTCGCCGAAGCCGACCGTGCGATGCTCGCCGGCCCAGGCGTACAGGCCTCCAGACGCTGTCGCGACGACGATGATGGCGATGGCCACCAGCAGAATGACGTCGAGGTTACGTTTGCGTGGAATACCCGCACCGGCTCGGCGGGCCTTCTTCGACGATTTCGCGACGGGCTGAACCGGTTTTGAAAGCGCGACCTCGTCGAGGTTCCACGCCATCACGAAGGCGGCGACCAGGGCGAACAAGGCGCTGTTGCGCGTGGCCTGCCATCCCAGGTAGGCGGCGGCGGCGAAGAGCAGCACCCGGAAGAGGCTGGGTCGCGCTCGCCGCCACTGCAGGACGAAGCTGACGACACCCAGCCCGAGCACGGCGAAGTAGGCCAGCAAATAGGGATTGCTCAGGCCTGCGATGGCCACGAAGTCACCGATGGTTTTGAGCTCGCCGATATTCGTGCGGTAGATGCCAGTGCTGCCCAGCTTGTGGAATTGTTCGAGGGGCAGCGTGATGGCTTTGCTGCCATAGGGATTCACCAAGCACGCCAAAAGCGTCGCGCCTCCGGCTAGAACTACCTGTTTGATCGGCGGGCGCGCCACCGCTACAGCTGGCGGCCAAGTGCGGTCAACCAAGAGCTCCGCAACGTAGGCGGCCAGAACCATGGGGCCAAGCACGAAGAAACCGTGACAATTGACCCACAGGATCTGGATCGCCGGCAACAGCCACAGCCAGCGCGGCCGCTCGCCAGCGCGGCCGAGCACGGCGAGAAAGCCGGCGAGAAAGAGCAGCGAGAACAGCTCGGGCCGTTCGCACAGTCGTCCCGTGAACATGACCACCGCCGGTAGCCAGGCCACCACGATGGGCCAGGTCTTGCCGCCGCTTCGCCGCGCGACCAGTGAAAGCGCGACGATGGCGGTCCCGCACACTGCCTTGAGCAAGACCAGCGCCGAGGCACCGCCGATGCGATAGAGCAAGGCGAGCCCCACCTGGAACAACCAATAGACGTCGATCCACGGCTGTGTCGCGTTGGTGTACGTGAACCAGTCGGTGCGCGGAACCTGGCCGCGTTCGAGAATGAGCTGCCCGGTGCGCAGGTGCCACCAGACGTCGAAATCGCTCATGGGAAAACAACCGAGAAGAAACGTCAGCGCCAGCAGAGCCAAGAACACGGCCAGACGCCACCTCCGTCGATCACACTCGGGAGCCCCGGGCGTGGTCACGCGTGCCTCCGCTTGCCTTCCAGGCGAATGCGCAACAGCACCCACAGCGCGCGCAAACCATCCTTGGGGCGAACCTTCTTACCCTCCTGGAAGGTCCGCGGCCGGTAGCGCACAGGGATCTCGTGGATGGCGTGGCCAGCCTGCAGCAGGCGGGCGACAAGCTCTGGATCGAAATCGAATCCGTCGGCGCCCAGCGCGATACCGTCGAGAGCGCCGCGACGAAAGGACTTCATTCCGGTGGGCTCGTCGGTAACGTGGCTGCCGAAGAGCAGATTGGTCCAGGCGCTGAGCATGCGTCCGCCGAGATAGTAGTGGTAGTAAATGCAGCGCGCCTCGTGGCCGAGCAGGCGCGAACCAAACACGACGGACACCGCGGGATCGGCGTAGGGCGCAAGCAAGCGGGCATAGTCGGAGGGATCCCATTCCAGATCCGCGTCCTGGATCAGGATGATGTCCCCCAGCGCCGCGGCCAGCCCGGCGCGCATGGCGGCCCCCTTGCCCTGGTTGTAGGGCAGCGTGATAAGTCGGGCGGCGTCGGGATTCTGGCTGACGAAGTCGGCGGCGATCGAGCTCGATCGGTCGCGGGATCCGTCGTCGACCAGGACGAGCTCGCGGGTCATCCCGTGTGGCAGCGTGGCCGCGCTGGCCCGTTCCAGCAGCACGCCCAGCGTCTGCTCCTCGTTGAAGAAAGGGGTGATGATCGAGACCAACATGAGCCGCGGGTTTTCGTCCGTGCCGACTGAATTTCCTGGACCGAGACTAGTCGAACTTGGCGGATCCGTCGATGCTGACTGCGGCCACGAGTTTCCGCCTGGTGGAATTCACGAACGGTCGTAGACTCAATCTTGGGCCATGAAGAACGGGGATCGAGACAAGATCGACGGTGTGGTAGGGCTTGCGCGCGAGACCGCGGACGCCCTGGGGCGGCTTACGGTCCAGCACCTGCGACTCGCCCGCTTGGAAATCAAGGCCGACTTGCGCGCCATGGGGTTGCAAGCCGGACTCATCGCGGTGCTGGCCGCGCTGGCGACGGTGGGCTACGGCCTGACCATGGCCGGGCTGGCGATTATCCTCGATGGAGGTTCGAAAGGTGGAATCCCCCTGCTCGTCATCGGCATCGTCCACGTGGTGGGCGGGGGCGGGGGCATTCTCATCGCCGTGGCTCGCCTGCGCCGGATGCGGCTGATGAATGCCACGGCCGACGAGGTGAACCAAAGCCTGGCGCCGCTTGGCATCGGGACTGCCGCAAAGCCGCCGACCGATCGACCAGGAGTCAATCCATGACCGCGGCCAAGGACGACGATACCAGCGTTCGCGATCCCGAGATCGTGCGCGCCGAGGCCGAGATTGCCAGAACGCGAGAGACCGTCGCAGAGTCGGTACTGGCGTTGCAGAAAGAGATCTCTCGCACGCTGGATTGGCGCGAATGGGTTCGGCAAAGGCCGGTGCTGGCCGTGGCCCTGGCGTTCGGCGCCGGTGCCCTGCTGGGCGTCTGGCGACCCGGATTCCGCCGCAGGGGTAGTTGAGCAAAAGACATCAAGGAGGCTCGGCATGGACGCGACCGCTCGAGAAGAGAACACGGAAAATGCACAAGAAGATGATGGCAGCGGGGAATCGCGCCCGCACATCCCGGAGTTGCAGGAGTTGAAAGAGCGGCTGGAAGCCCTCAACGACCGGGTCCAAGGGTTCATCAAAGAACACCCGGCGGCCTGTTTGATGGGGGCCTTGGGATTGGGATACCTATTCGCGCGCATTGCCCGTCGGAGGAGCTAGGTGGCCACCATGAAACCAGCCCAGAGAAGCACGATCGATTTGGTCAAGGACATCATCGACATCGAGGGCCGTGTGGAGCGCAATCCCTACGGCATGGTGGCGGGCGCCTTGGGCGCCGGATTCATTCTGGGCGGTGGGCTCTTCACGCGGGTGATGGGGAGAGTCGTGGGGGCGGCTCTGCGCGTCGGCGTGATGGCTGCGCTGCCGCGCCTGGAAAAAGAGTTTGGATGGTGTATTGGGCGGACCGCCGATGCGGCGGAAACACCGGCAGAAAAAGGAGAATCATCATGAAACTGCAAGACTTGAAGGACATGGACAGGGACGACTTCCTGGGCCTGATTGGGCTGGAAAGCAAGCGCACCTTCACGAGCGAGCTGCTTGGAACGCTGGGCACGTTCGGCATCGGCCTCCTGGTCGGAGCCGGCGTCGCTCTGCTGCTCGCGCCCAAACCCGGACGCGAACTGCGCGGCGACATTCGCGCGAAGATCCGCCACGGGAAAGGAGAGGGCGCAGAGAATCGCCCCCACGGCGCGAGCGAGGTGTAGGCGCGAGGAGGCGTCAGCGCAGGAGCTTCGTGAGGAACGAGAGCGCGAAGAGTAGCCCGGTGATGGCGCCGAGCACGATGCCCGCGATGGCACCGACCTTGGCTTTCTCGGCCTTGGCGTCGATCTTCTGTGCGGTGTCTGAGTCCTTCAGGGAGCGCAGGACGTAGATGCCGTTGGCGATGGCCGCGACGGAAAGCAGGCCCCAAGGATTGAACACGAAGCTGACCAGGCCAAGCACCGGCCCGCTGTAGGCGACGCTGACCACGCGGGACGCGGCTTGGCCTTTCGCCGTCTCGGTCTGCGACAGAGACAGACAGCGCTGGCAGCGCACGTTGCCTTGTTCGTCGTAGATTACGTCCTCCGGCGCCAGCAAGGAACCGCACCTGCCGCAAGCGTCGCTCATGAAGTGCTCCTCGCGTTCATTTGAACTTGATGTGGTGCCTGACGGCGAACGCCGCGAATAGGAGCACCACCAAGAATCCCAAGGCCAGCCCGTTGACCACCAATCCGCGCGTGCGTCGACCTCGAGGGGCGGCGAAGACCACGCCGATGCCGACCGCATATGCCACGAAGGCCGCTTCCACGAGAAGGCCGCTGGCCATCTCGATTGTCCCACGCGAGCGCACCAGCACCCCGCGGCCCAGCGCCCCCAGAACGAACGACGACACCATGGCCACGGCGCCGGCAATGCCCAAACCTACCGACGTTCGATCCGCGAACGAGCGCCTGGGTGGGCTTTCCGGCGGGGCATCGTTCAACGGGACCCGCGAAGGCTGGTAGGGATTCATGGGCTCCGTCGGACTTGCCATCACCTTCCCGCCCATTATCGCGAAGTGTCGATGCGCAAGCAAGCGAGCGGCTTCAATCGCAGGACGCGCGCACCTTTTTCGGCTAGGCGCCGATAACCCTAGCTGCCATGATTCGTCGCCGGATGCCCATCGTTCTGCCACCCTTTCAAGACCGGCTCAGCAAAGCCGTCGCCCACTACTGGCGTACGCTTGAAGACCAGACGCGGAAGCAGAAGGCAGGCATGGACCACGGCCGCCGGTCGGGCGTGACGGGCGGCAAGCAGATGGATGGGTTCTGTGAGTTGGTCGACTGGGTGCTGCGCGAAAACGGCCTCGGAGAGGCCAACGTCTACGCTCGCTCGACCCGTGAGAGCCCCGGCTTCTTCCCGCCGACCAAAGAATGGGACATGCTGGTGGTGCACGAAGGCCGGACCGTGGCCGCCGTGGAAGTCACCTCGCAGCGCATGCCCCCGCTCGCGAGCAACACCAACACGCACATCGAAGAGACTATCGGAATGGCCTCCGACGTTTGGACCGCGTATGGCAAAGGCGCCTACGCCCCGCCTCGAAAGCGCCCATGGCTCGGCTGGGTCATGCTCTTCGAAGACCGCACCGTCGCGCAGCGCCCGGGATTGAAGGGGCAGCCTCCCGTCGAGGCCTTCCCCGACTTCTCGATAGGTTCCTATGGCAGGCGCTACGAACAGATTCTGCACAAGTTCACGCACGAGCGGCTCTTCGACTCTGCGGCGCTCCTCGCCTCGCCGGGAAAAGCCGGCACCCAAGGCACCTTCATCGAGCCCGCCGAAGACCTGTGCATGAAATGGTTCCTGGCCAGCCTCGCAGGCTATGTCGCGGGCTACCTGGCGGAGGTGAAGTATCGACCGGGTAGTTCGGGATGTGTTTTATCGCCGCCTTCCCGGGAAAGACCCGCAGCCACAAGCGGCATCCGTCGAGCGAGAGCCACGGCGTAGTCCTTCTCAGCGGCGCGCGTTGCAGAGTCGACCCTCGCGCTCGTCCCCTGCGCCGGCTTCGCCGAATCTCACAGCCTCATTTAGGCTTGATACTCTTCGAAGGTTGGAGTTTCCTGGCACCATCGCCATGGACCTGGAATCATTTTGCGGACTTCTTCGGGCCAACTCGCCTGACGATCTCGCTAAGCGGTTCCTTCTTGCTACCTCGGTCGCCGCCTTTGCCACATCGCTTGACTACCAAGGATTTCAGGAGCGAGTGCGGGAGCGAATCCACTCCGTCGACTGGGTAGCCATAGTAGGCAGCGGTAATTGGCATTTCAGTCTGAATCCGGACAAACTCTTTCGCCCCTTTGGCATCTACTCGGATATCGACGTCGCCATCGTCTCCTCCGACCGCTACAACGCTCTTTGGGACGAAATGCGGGTGCTTCATAGAACCCGATTCTACCGCTTGTCTTTCGAAGAGAAGAAAAGGCTTCGGCGCAATGGCGAGAATGTCTACTCCGGATTCATCTCCCCAATGTGGATTCCCGACCGAAGTCCCGCCGCCGTCCTCGATCACAAGCGGTTCCTCAATGCTCTCTCCGATGCTTCCGTGGCCTACCGGGCCGTGAATGTGATGTTCTTCAAGAACCTAGTGGAGGCAATCGACTACTATCGTCGTGGCTTCATTATTGCAAAGAGGAGGTTAGATTGAAATACGACGTATCGTTGCAAACGATCGCTTGGCTGAACGGTAGGCGAACAGACGATACCCTGGAGATATCGCCAAAGTTCCAACGGCGTCCTGTGTGGATGGAACCAGAACGTACCTCACTCATGGCGACTATCTGCGGCGCGCTTCCTTTTCCAGAAATCTATGTTCATCACGACACAGATCCAGATACTGGCGTCGAAAGGCACATCGTCGTCGATGGACAACAGCGGGTCACTTCGATTCTTATGTTTATCGACGGCGAGATATCCCTTCCCTCGGACAACACCTGGAAGGGGCTTTACTTCCGGGACATGACTCCGGACCAGAAGACGCAGTTCTGGGACTACAAGATCGTCGTACGAGGCCTGAGCCAAACAAATGAGGCCGAGATTCGCGACCTTTTCGAGCGACTGAACACGAACAACATCGCCCTCAATGACCAAGAGATACGGAACGCCAAGTATAAGGGACGCTTCAAGGAAGCAGCCGAACAGATTGCCGACAATCCTCTCTTTCAGAGCCTCGGACTCTTCACTGCCCGCGATATTCGGCGCATGCAGGACGTTGAATATGCAAGCGAGCTCCTGCTCCGAACCGTCGAAGGGGTTACAAATAAGAAAGACATTCTCAATGATTGCTACGCAGCCTACGAAGAAGACTTCCCACGTGAGGCTGAGTATCTCGAAGAGGTTGACGCTGCAATGGGGCTTCTGAGGGCGTTGATCGACGATGGCAACAAGGCCCAGGCCAAGAGGAAGAGCAATTTCTATTCGCTGTTTGGCGCGTGCCTCGAATACTACCGAGCGACCAAACGGTCATCCTTCAAGGTGGCAGATGACATCGTTGCCAAACTAACGCCTCTTCTCAATGCAAGTAAGACTGGCGATGTTGCCAACAAGCCAGAAGAGTACGCGATGTACTTCGAGGCCGTGTCGAGAGCCGCCAGCGACAAGGGCCGGAGAGCAACGCGTGAGAAGATCCTCTTGGATGTCATTCTTACCGAAGAGAAGAAATCCAAGGGTGCTGCCTGAAATCTGTAAAGGTTGATTTCTGGCCACTCGGTTGCCAAGCACTATCCGTGCTTGACGCGGCTGCTCGGACCTTCGGGCGAATCGACAGGCTGTCATGGGAGCGCTAGACTGGATGCATGACGCAGCCCCGAGAGATTCTGGAAGCCGCGCTCAAGCTCGGACCGACGGAGCGGGCCGCGATTGCCAGCGAGATCCTCGAGAGCCTGGAGGACAGTGCGTATGGCCAGTTGAGTCCAGCGTGGGAGGAAGAAATCCAGCGTCGACTGCGCGAGGTCGAAACCGGCGGCGCTGAATTGATCCCTGCCGAACGCGTTTTTGCAGATGTCGAAGCCGAGCTGCAAGCCCGCCGTGCCCCGCGATAGGGTACCGGTTTGCTTCACGGTCGCGCACCACAGGCGCGACCCGGCCTCGTGGGACGGACCGCCGCTGACCAGCCCGACCCCGCACTTGGGTGGTCGGGCCGGTCTACTGGACGTCCGTCTGTCCCGTCAGCTCTTCTTGTGCTCGCAGTTGAACATCCAGTTGATGCCGTAGGCGTCTTTGAGCATGCCGAATTTCGCGCCCCAGAACATGTCCTGCAGGGGCAGGAGGACCTTGCCGCCGGCGGATAGGGCGTCGAACTTCTTGGCCATGTCGGTGGCATCGTCGAAATCCAGACTCACTTGAATGCTGTCACCCGCCGTGGTCGGCCGGTCGGGTTGGCAGTCGCTGACCATGATCACGCCTGCGCCAATGAATAGGGCAGCGTGCATCACGAGGTGTTTGCTTTCGGGTGCGATGTTGGAATCGGGAACGTCGCCAAAGCGCATGATTCTGTCGGTCTTGGCGCCGAGGGCGCTTTCGTAGAGTTTGATCGCCTTTTCGGCGGTGCCATTGAAGTTGAGGTACGGATTCAGTTTCTTGATTGCCATGGGTTTCTCCTTGGTTTGATTTCTTTTCCTAGGACGAACCTACGGTGGTCGATCCGACGGGCTCGCGAGAAATTCGGACCTCCTCGATTGGCGTGCTCTCCTTCATGAGGCGGTCGAGGTGCATGCGGATGTGCGCGGCTTCCGCGGGCGTGTGGGCAAGGGCGATGGCGCGATTGAAGTCGGCTGCGGCTTCCTTGCGCTGGCCGGCTTGCAAGAGCAGCGTGCCCCGGACGCCGAAGAAATGAAAGTAGTTGGAAAGCTCGCTGGCCAGGGGTTCAATCATGGCCAGGGCCGCTTGCGGACCTCGCACCTTCGCCACTGCGACGGCGCGGTTGAGCGAGACCACCGGCGAGGGCTGCAGCCGCTCCAGCGTGGCGTAGAGCTGATCGATCTCGCTCCAGTCGGTCTCTTCGGGGCGGGCAGCGCGCGCGTGCAGAGCCGCAATGGCCGCTTGAACTTGATACGGGCCGGGACGTCGGTGGCGGATGGCCTTGTCGAGAAGGGCCAAGCCCTCGGCGATGAGCTGGCGATCCCACAGGCGGCGATCTTGATCCTGCAGAAGCACGATGTCGCCGCGGGCGTCGAGGCGCGCCTGGGTGCGCGCGTGCTGCAAGAGCATCAGCGCCAAGAGCCCCATGATTTCGGGCTCGTCATTGAAGAGGCGCAACAGGATGCGGGCGAGGCGAATCGCCTCTTCGCACAGAGGTGCGCGAATCTGCACCTCGCCGCCGGTGGCGGAATAGCCCTCATTGAAGATGAGGTAAAGCACGGCGGCGACTGCGGTGAGGCGCTCGGCCCGCTCGGGCGCGCCAGGGGTTTCGAAGGGCACGCGGGCGTCGGCGACGCGATTCTTGGCGCGCGTGATCCGCTGCTCCATGGCCACGTCGCTGACCAGAAAGGCGTGGGCGATCTGCTTGACCGTGAGGCCCGAGACGATGCGCAGGGCGAGCGCGATCTGTTGCGTCGCGGGCAGCACGGGGTGGCAGCAGATGAAGAGCAGGCGCAGGATGTCGTCGCGGTAGTGCTCGCCGTCGAGCCGTTCGGCGAGCGCACCTTCGGTGTCTTCGAGATCGGACAGTCGGTCGGACAGTCGATCCTCGTTCGGCAGGGCTTCCTGCTTGCTTCGTCGCCTGACGGTGTCGATGGCGGCGTTGCGTCCGACGAAGATCAACCATGCGGCCGGATCGTGTGGCGGGCTGTTGCCCGGCCAGTTCTTGAGCGCGGCCAGCGAGGCCTCTTGGAAGGCCTCCTCGGCCAGGTCGAGATCGCGGAAGTAGCGCACCAGGGCGCCCAAGACCCGAGGACGGGCGGAACGCAGGGCCAGATCGATCCAACCGAGGTCGGTCACTTCACGCCGCTCCCGGGCAGGAACAAGGCGATGGGGCGAATTTCGTAGGCCCCGCCGGGATTGGCCGCGCCGAGCTCGCGGGTAATGGCAAGGACTTCCTCCAGATCGGCGCAGTTCATGACGTAGAAGCCGAGCAATTGCTCTTTGGTTTCGGCGAAGGGCCCGTCCGTAACCACGGGCGGCTCGGGGCCGGCCTGCAACCTTCGCCCCTGGCCGGACTTGCGCAGCGTGGTTGCGGTGGTGGTCGGCATCAAGCGCGCAACGGGGCCCAGCTTGCCCTGCTCGGCCAGGCGGCCATTGACGACCGCCAGCCTTTCCATCACGGCGTCGTCCTCTTCCTTGGTCCAGGTGCTGATGACCTCTTCCGAGTTGTAACAAAGAATGGCGTAGAGCATTTCCCCTCCCTGGGTTCGTACCAGAGGACGCTCAAGCATGACCTGCGCCGACAAGTCGTTCGCGAAAAAAAAGCGGACCAAGTTTGTCGGCTTTACCCGTCCGGGTTCGGTAGCCGGACGGCTTGCCGGGCTATTGGCAGCGGAATTCTAAGACCGTACCGTAGGGCAAGGCCGAAACGCCCGCATCAATACCCTGGCTCAGCTGGACCAGGTACGCGGCGCCCGGGCAAGTCGTCGGATTGGTGGCCAGGGAATAGCAGGGCGCATTCGACTGCTGGGCATTGCACTTGGGTACGGGCATCGGCTGGCGGACCAAATTGCCGCTGGCGTCTGGGATCAAGTAGTTGGCCGTGCAAGTTGTCAGCTGGGCGTAGATCGCGGGCAGGCAGAGGTTCTGCATCTTCTTGCTGAGCGCGCTTCCGATCTTGGACATAGCGGCAGAGAAATCGGGCTGGCAGATGCTGAACTTCAGGCCATTGTCGCCGAATTGATCGACGAACGCGCTCATGCGCAGGCCGCCGGTCGCGCCCCAGGAGGCTGCCGTCGCATCGAACCCGGTGACGGGATCGGGATTGTTCGGCAGGTGGTTGGGATCGTAACAGACCGGCCAGGTGTCGTAGACCGTGGGATGGGCCGTGTCGGCGCTGTTGGGATTGGGAATGGGCGCGATCCTATAGGACGCGGTGGCCATGTCGACGTCGCTGAGCGGCCAGCCGAAGATGCCGGCCACGAAGATCTGGTCTTCGGGCTTGCTCTTGAGGGCTTTGATTTCCGTCGCCATGGCAGCCAGGCCGCGAAGCGGGCTGCACGTCGTGGGCACGGACGTGTCCGTCGGGGTGGAACAATCGTCGGTGCGGGCGGCGCAGGTCGAGAAGGGCGCCAGGAACGGCATCGCGGTGGGAAAGCCCGGCGGTGTCTCGGTCAGGTTCACGCCGCCACAGGCGTGGGCACGGGTTCCACAGCGCAGGCTGGCCGCCTCGCTGTGAAGTTCCAGTTTATCCCCGAACAGGCCGTCGTTGGGCGCGGCCGAGCAGTCATCCTCGTCGCTCAAGAAGACAAGGCCAAGGTAGGCGCTCGGCCGAAGTATTTGCCGTTGGTTGGTGTTGCCGATGCCATCGGTGACCAGCGCGAATTCGAAGGCTTGCAGCGAATGCTCCAATCCACAGCCGAGGGTACCTAGCTTGGCGGCCAAGCAAGAGAAGACCGTGCCGATGTCCCCGGTGTAGTTCAGCGCTTGCCCCTTGCTATGTTCAAGCCACATGGCACTCGTATCGGTGACGCCGCACGCTTGCGCGCCGACTATCTGGAATCTGCCCAAATCACCATACGTGCTCGAACTGCCATCGGGCAGTGTCTTGGGGCCGCACGTGCCGCTCGTATAGGCGCCACCGCTGCCTAGATCGCTGTCGATGATGGCCAAGCGCAGATCGGGCAAGCTGCCGTCGCTGGGATCCTTGAGGGCGTCGATCAACTTGGGAAACTGCGATTGCAGTTTCGCTTGTTTGAGCGCCATGGACGGTGAGTTGTCGATCATGAAGATGATATCGAGCATCCGGTTGGGCGCGACCGCAAGTTGGAACGGGCTGGGTAGCGAGCCGTCGGCTGGGCCATCCAAGGCCGGCGCGTCCAAGATGGGAACCGAGGCGTCCTTCTTGATCTGGGCTGGCGTCGTGTCCGCGGCGTCGGCGGGCGATACGACAGTCGGAACATCGGGCGCGGAATCCGCCAGGCTGGCGTCCACGCTGTCGGGCGATTGCCCCAGTCCATCGGCTGCGCTCACCGCCGTATCGGGCTGGTTCGGCGGAAGGGCATCCGAAGCAACATCCGCCTTCGCCGCCGCGGCATCTGTGACTACGGTGGTGTCGGCGATCGAGAAGCCGTCTGTGGTGTCGTTGACGCTGCCGTCGGTTTTGTCGGGGGCGACATCGGAGGCGTCGTTCGAGGTTTTCGCCGTGCGCGAGCCGTGATCGCAGCTCGCGAGGACAAGCATCGGCAGTACAAAGCCAGCGATCGGAAACGACATAATCTTGTTCATGACATCCCTTTCCCGTGTGGTCAGAACGGGTGACGCGGCGATTCTCTCGCGAATTGGAAAATTCGCAATGAGCCGCCGAGGGACGAGCGCAGCTCCTCGGAACTAGGGCACGACCTGGATGGCGCCGGACATGACGTCGCCCTGGGGATTTCCGTGGTCAAGGCAGTAGTAGCCGTAGATGCCAACGGCGCCCATGACGAACGACGCGGAAGCAGCGGTATCGCGATATTCGAGCAACAGTTCGGGGCCGCACGACGGCGTCAGGGGATGGCGAATGAAGTCCCCTGAAAACGTCACGGTCTGCCCGGCGCGGACCATGAGGCACTTCGGATTGTAGTCGTAGTCCTGAAAATGTACGGTTCGATCGGCATCCGCCGCCGTCGAGTCCGTGAACGACACACAACCGGCAAACGCCGCTTGGCAGGCGGCGCCCGCTTCGGCGCGGGAAGCATCGACGACCTCGACTTCGACGTCGACCGCGACGATACCTGGCGCCTCATTGCCCATGGCATCCTCGAGGTTCGTATGGATGGCAGAATCGTTCCCTCCTGCTTCCGTGGAATCCGAGGCATCGAGTGCGGACAGCGTTCGAGGTGAAGACGCCGAGCAGCTTGCGATGAAGGCCACCACCAGGGGCATCCCCCAGGTGGCGGCGGTGGAGGCAACTGTGCCCAATCGGCGTGGCTTCATCGCGTAGTCTTAGGGCTTCCCGATCTGCCCGCGAATCTCGCCATTTGGGTTGGCTGCCGTGTGAGCATTGATATAGAAGTTACCGGCATTGAGGTTCGTGACGTCGCCGGCCGTAATCGGCTGGGTACCCGCAGCCCCACTGGCGGTGAGTGTAAGTGGATACAGGACATTCCCATTAACACCGGACGCACCCGTGTGGATGTGGGAAGCGGTGGCCGTGAGCCCTGTGAATGCCGCCTGGTAGCGAAGACTTGTCCCCGTGGTATTCAGAATGAATTGCGCTCCGCCGGTGGCCGATGTGGTGACAGGCGGAACCTCGCTTGCACCGCTGAGCGATGCCGAGTACAGAACCTCCCCAGGTAGCATGAGCTGACCGCGCAGCTCACCGCCTGGATTCGCTACCGTATGCACATTGACATACCAAAGGCCGTCGGCGAGATCTTGTGCATCCGTGCCCGACAAGGCGATCGTTCCATCCATGACGGCAGCAATTGGCGAGAAGGGATGGATGACCCCGCCGGCAATGGTCGCAACCGCCTTGTGAATGTGCGCATTGGTCAACGTCAGACCCGTCGTGTTCACATGATAGCGAAGGCTCGTCTTTGCAGCACCGAGAATGACGGCCGCGGTTCCCGTGCCTGTGCTCGTGACCGGTGGACTCTCTTGGCTCCCTGTCAAAGTAGCGACCCAGAGGGAATCGCCCGGGTGAAGAATTTGTCCGCGAATTTCGCCGCCAGGGTTGGTGCTGGAATGGACGTTCACGTACATCTTGCCCTGCTCGAGGTTGTCGGCGTCCGTCGCTGTGATGGTCAATGTTCCAGTCATGGTCGACCCGAAGGGTGTGAACGGGTAGATGACTGCTCCATTTTCACCGGCCCCCGCCAGATGGATGTGCGAAGCCGTTCCGCCCGTTACGGTGTGGGTAACGGAATAGGTCAACTGCGTGCGATCGGCGCTCAGCGTGAAGGTGGCGGATCCCGTTGCGGTGGTAGCGACAGGAGGCACCTCTTGCGCGCCACTCAGGGCGGCCACATAGGTCACCGCCGATCCGGCTTCGCCGCTGCCGCTTTCCAATCCCGCAAGATCCACGGCGGACACTTCCAGCCGGGCGGTATCGAGTGCGGGTTTGAGGTCAGCACTTCCGCTCGAGTCGATGGCGACGTCGGCATTCGCGACGTCGAGCGGCGCCGGGCTGTCGACGGCGGCTGGCGCGTCCGGCAGATTGACGTCCGTTACGGCCGGGAGATCCGCTGTGGCCGGCTTATCGGCGGCCGGCACATCGGCCGATGGCGCAGCATCCGTCTTGGCGTCGCTGCCCACATCGCTTGACGTGCCCGTGTCGGCTGGGGGACTGCCTTTGTCGCTACCGCAGCCTGCAATTGCCAATCCCGCGATCAAGAAACAGAACCCGTATGATCTAATCATTATCGCCTCTCCTGGTCGGAACATGAAAGTGATGATTGCCGTTCATGCGGCAACGCTACCCGGACCTAGCACGGGCCCCATCCAGGGCAAGCAGATCCGCGCCCGCGGGTGAAGTGGCTCACACCATGTCGCGGCTTCGGCAGCCAAGACTGTAACCAACGCACCGACCGTGCATCTAAAGCGAAGTTGAGTGGCCGAGTGCGCCAGCCAGGCCAAGGGGCGCTGCCGTGTCGGTTTCGCTATAGTCAGGCGTTCGCATGGCCGGACCCGACGACGATGATCAGGACGCGATTCCCCCCCAGGAGGAGAGTCACCTTGTGCGGGTTGCAGAGAGCCTTCGCGGGGCGGTGCCGCGGGTAGGTCGAGACGGGCGTGGCCATGCCAACGACGAGCTGGTGGCCTTGCGCGACGAGATCGGCGAGGCGCGGCTGGAGGACGTGCCCGCCCTGGTGGCGCAGATGGAGCGCTTGCAGGAGGTGTCCCTCACGCGCGCGGAATTGCAGACCATGTTGGTGGATCCGCGCTCGCCCTATTTCGGACACCTGCGCTTGCGCGAGAGGGTGGCGGGTCGGGGCGATGTCGAACGCGACATCTTTATCGGCCGCGCCACCTTCACCGACGCCAAGGCGCGCGTGCACATCGTCGACTGGCGGAATGCGCCGGTCAGTCAGCTCTACTACTGTTACAGCGAAGGCAGCGACTACGAAGAAACCTTCGGCGAGCGCGAAGTGGAGGGCGACATCATCCAGCGCCGCACGGTCACCATCGAGGACGGCGCGCTTTTACGCGTGGCCAGCCCACAAGGGGTTTGGGTCAAACACAAGGGCGCGGCGGTGCCGGCGTCGTCACGCTGGCGACGCACGGATGCGCCCGTGCGCGAGCTTGGGGGCGGTGAACGAACTGCCATGCGTCCGGTCCCCCGTCGCGGGGTGCTGGGCGCGGCCCCCGAGGACGCGCAGCGCCTGGACCGACACTTGCCCGAGATCGCGGCGCTGATCGACCCGCGCCAGTTCGAGATCATGACCGCGCCTCATTCTGGCGTGGTGGTCATTCAGGGTGGCGCTGGCAGCGGCAAAACCACCATTGGACTGCATCGTCTTGCCTACTTGAACTTCGCGCACCCCGAGCGATTCCCAGCCAAGCGCATGGTCGTGGTGACCCAGGGAAGCGCGCTTGCGGGCTATATCGGCCAGGTCTTGCCCGCCCTGGGAGTGCCCGGCGTGCGTGTGCTGACTTTTCAGGAATGGGCGGAAAGGGAATTGCAGCGGGCCATCCCTTGGTTGCGCGCCACCATCACCGACGAGGTCGTTCCCGCTGTGACCCGGGTGAAAAGCCATCCCGCCTTGCTGCACGAGCTGGAACGGCGCGCGCGCTCGCCCAAGGCCAAGCGGGGCAAGAGCGCCGTGGTCGAGCTGTGGGCGGATCTGTTGACCGATCACAAACTGCTGATGTCGCTGATGCGCCATGATGATGAGATGCGCGTGTCCCAGGCCGACATCGACGAGGCCCACCGCATCTTGGTGACCAGGGTCAGCGCCATCGTCAGCCGGGATCCGCGCGAGCTGCCGCCGGAAGAGAAGAAGCCTTCCCCCGGGAAAAGCCGCGCGGCCGAGCGGGCGCACAAGGAAGAGCTGGAGGAGATCAAGTCTTGGACCTCGTTTGGCAAAGGCGAGGGGGCCAAGAAGAAGACCGTGGACGACGATCTGCCCGAGCACGTGCGGCGCGTGGAGGCGGAGCGCGACGAGGTCGACGACGACGAGAATGTGCGCGGCGAGATCGGCATCGACGGTCAGCGCACCGAGGACGATCTGCCGATCCTGGACGTCGACGATCTGGCTATTCTCTTGCGCGCCAATCAATTGCTGCGCAAGCCGGAGACGCCGCTGTGTCACCTGTTCGTGGACGAAGCGCAGGATTTGTCGCCCATGAAGCTGGCCGCGCTCATCGGCCGAACTTCGCCGGGCGGGCACAAGGGAAGCCAAGGCCAGGTTCCGTCGATCACCCTGGCGGGCGACACGGCCCAGCGCCTCTTCCTCGACAATGGCTTCGGCGACTGGCGCGCGGTGCTGGGGCACCTGGGGCTTGCCCACGTGGCGGTCGAGCCCCTGCGCATCGCCTATCGGTCGACTCGCGAGATCTTGTCCTTGGCTCGCCACGCGATGGGCCCCTTGCCTATGGACGTGCCCGCTGAAGCCAAACGATCGGGCGCGCCTGTCGAGGCTTTTCGCTTTTCAGCGGCGGGTGCGGCGGTGGGATTTCTGGCCGAGGCCTTGCGCGACCTTCTGCTGCGCGAGCCGCGCGCCACGGTGGCCTTGCTCGCCCGCCATGCCGAGCAAGCCGATCGCTACTTCGAAGGCCTGCGCCGGGCCGAGGTGGCCAGCTTGCGCCGCGTGCGCGCGCAGGACTTCACCTTCCGCCCCGGCATCGATGTGACCGACGTGCGCCAAGTGAAGGGGTTGGAGTTCGACTACGTGGTGTTGCTCGACGTGAATGCCAGCAGCTACGGCAGCGACGATGAATCCCGCCATCTCTTTCACATCGCCGCCACGCGCGCCGCGCATCAGCTTTGGTTGATCGTGACCGGACAGCCATCGTCGCTGATTCCACAGGAGTGCTTGCGCGACTGAGCGCTCCTTTCATGCCGGTTGCTGCTGGGTCAGGCAGTGCAAGGTGCCGAAGCCAAGCACCAGATCCACGGCGTGGATGCCAACCACCGGACGGTCGCGGAAAAGCTCGCCCAGAATGCCGAGTGCGATGCGATCGGCGGGGTCGTTGAAGGTCGGCACGATGACGGCGGCATTGGAGATGTAGAAATTTGCGTAGCTTGCGGGCAAGCGCCAGTCGCCATGGTAAAGCGGCGCGGGCACGGGCAGCTCGATGACGTCGGGGCGGCTGCCATCTTCGAGGTGCGCGTCCTTGAGCCGTTCCCAGTTGTCGCGCAGGGGACGGTAGTTGACGTCGCGTTCGTTCTTTTCCTGGATCAGCACCAATGTGTTGCGGTTGACGAACCGGCACAGATCGTCGACGTGGCCGTGGGTATCGTCACCCACGATGCCGTGGCCAAGCCAGATCACGTTGCGAGCGCCGAGGTAGTCGCGGAAGACCTGGTCGTATTGCTCGCGGGTCATGCCGGGATTGCGGCACTGGGTTTTCTGGTCGAGGAAACACTCTTCGGTGGTGAGCAATGTGCCGCGCCCGTTGACGTCGGTGCCGCCGCCTTCGAGGGCGACCATCCTCTCTCCGAGGGTGACCGGGAACATGCGTAGGCGCTGGCGCTTGGCGATGGTCGGAGCGATGCGGTCGTCCTTGTGCCAGTTGGGATACTTGGCCCAGGCCGTGAATTTGAACTTGGCGATGGCGACCTCGGGCCGCGGCCTGGACTTGCGCACGCAGATGGGGCCGAAGTCGCGCGACCAGCCGCGGTCGCTCGGGGTGCGGAAGAATTCCACGTTGGCCATGTTGGCGTGAGCGCGCGTGAGAATTCTGCGTGCCTTGGCTTCGCGGGTCGCGGAATCGATCACGATGCGGACCTTCTCGCCCTCGGCGATTTTGCGCACCATCTCGCCGTAGACCCATTCGATGGCCGCCAGCTTGCCCGGCCAGTCAGTGCGGCAGTGGGGCCAGCCGAGCCAGGTCGCCTCGTGCGGTTCCCATTCGGCGGGCATGGCGAATCCAAGCTCAGCGGGCGTCTTCATGGTCATGGCTACTCTTTGTCAATGAATCGTCGCTCCATGCCCGTGTACGCGTCGATGCGGCGGTCGCGCAGAAAGGGCCAGTTGCGGCGCACGTCCTCGATGCGCGTCGGATCCACGGTGCCGTACAGGATTTCCTGCCCATCGCTCGACGCTTCGGTCAGCACCACGCCCTGCGGGTCGCAAAGGAAGCTCGAACCCCAGAATTCCAGGCCGGGCGGGCCAGCAGGTGTTTCCATACCCACGCGGTTGACCGCGGCCACATACACACCGTTGGCGATGGCGTGCCCGCGCTGAACGGTTCGCCAGGCGTCGCGCTGGGCGGCGCCGTTTTCGGCTTTCTCGGCGGGGTGCCAGCCGATGGCCGTGGGATAGAAGATCACGTCGGCCCCGCGCAGGGCCACCAGCCGCGCCGCCTCGGGAAACCACTGATCCCAGCAGACGAGCACGCCCAGGTTGCCGAGCTCGGTGGGGAAGACGTGAAATCCGAGATCCCCGGGTGTGAAGTAGAATTTTTCGTAGTAGGCCGGGTCGTCGGGGATGTGCATCTTGCGATACAGACCCAGGATCGTGCCGTCGGTGCCGATGACCGCGGTCGTGTTGTGGTACAGGCCGGGCGCGCGCCGCTCGAACAGCGATGCCACGACTACGACCGAGCTGCGGCGCGCTTCCCAGCCCAGCGCCTCGGTGCTGGGGCCAGGGATGGATTCGGCCAGCGCGAACAGCGACGAGTCTTCCTTCTGGCAGAAATAAACCGAGCGGAAGAGCTCGGGCAAACACACGATTCTGGCGCCGTGGCTCGCCGCCTCGCGGATCTTGGCGCAGGCAGCATCTAGGTTGGCCGAGGGATCGGCGGACATCGCCATCTGCACGAGGGCGATTTGGTAAGGCGCGCGAGCTTCCATGCGACTTCTCTACCTCAACTGCGCGGATCTTTCTATCGGATGGCGCCGATGGCGGTGGTGGCGGCCTTGACGATTCCGCGCCCATCGGGGAGAAGGTGCGGCGTGAGCATCGACATGCGCGGAAAATGGGCCTTGGTCACGGGCAGCAGTCGTGGGATCGGCTGCGAGATCGCGCGTGGCCTGGCGGCCAAGGGTTGCAACGTCGTCCTGCACGGTCGCGTGCGCGAACACAATGCCAGCCTGGCCGCCGAGCTGGGTACCGCGGTCAAGGTGGCCGTCGTCGCAGCCGAGCTCGGCGTCGAGGCCGAGGTGGATCGCCTGATCCACGAGGCGCAAGACGCGAGCGGCGGCATCGACGTGCTCTACAACAACGCGGCCATCATGACGCCTTTCCGCCAGGACTACGCGACCGTCACCGCCGACGACTACCGGCGCAGCTTCGAGGTCAACGTCATCGCGCCTATTCGTATCACGCACGGTCTTCTGCCGCGCATGCTGGAACGCAAATTCGGCCGCATCGTGCAAGTCACCTCCGGGATCCGCGACCAGCCCGAGCTCATGGCCTACGCGGCTTCCAAGGCCGCGCTCGACAAGTTCGTGCGCGATACGGTCATTCGCCTGCGCGACACGGGCGTGACCATGAACCTGCTCGATCCCGGCTGGCTGCGTACCGACCTCGGCGGTCCCCATGCACCGAACGCGGTCGAATCGGTCATGCCCGGCGCCTTGGTGCCCGCCTTGGTGGAAAACGACGTGCAGGCGACATGGTTCTCCGCCCAGGACTACGCCAAGAAAGCCTAGGCGCTACTTCTTGGGGAATAGCTCGCCGATGAGGTCGGTGAAGACCTCGAAAGAGCGCTGGTCGGCCTTCTGGTTGTAGGCCGCGCCGGTCTTCACGTCCGAGCCGGCGCCCACGTCGGTGAAGCTGTGCACGGCGCCGCCGTAGACCGTCATCTGCCAATCCACGTTGTGGGTGCGCATTTCGTTCTGGAAGGCGGCAATGTCGGCGGGCTTGACGTACGGATCGTCGGCGCCTTGCAGGGCGATCACCTTGGCCTTGATGTTCTTGCCATCAGCGGGATTGGGACTATCGAGCCCGCCGTGGAAACTGACCACCGCTTGCACGTCCGCGCCCGCACGGGCCAGCTCGATCACGCCGGTGCCGCCGAAGCAATAGCCAGCCGCGACGATCTTGGCCGGGTCGACTTCCTTCTGCTCGCGCAACATTTCCAAGCCGCGCAGCACGCGCTCGCGAAACAGTTTGCGGTCGCCCTTGTACTTGCCCGCGAGTGGCATCGCGTCCTGCGGTCCTTTGGCACGAATGCCCTTGCCGTAGACATCGACGGCGAACACCGCCAGACCCAGCTTGGCCATGCGCTCGGCCTGTTTCTTGGTTTCGTCCGAAAGACCAAGCCAGTTGTGCACCATGAGCACGCCCGGGATCTTGCCCTTGCTGGCCTGCGGATAGACGTACAGGCCCTCGAAACTCTGGTCACCGATCTTGTACTCGACGGTCTTGCTCTTCACGGAAGGGGTCGCGGCAGCCGCCACCGATGTCGCCATCAGCAGGGTTCCAGCAATCAGGATCGACTGAGAAATCATCATGGTGTCACCTCATTCATGGTGACTTGTAGATGCAGGGGCGCATGACTTGGTGACAAACTGAGGCCGATGCCTGCCGATCGATCGATAACAGCCTTCCGCACGGTACTGCTGGCGATGATTTTCGCCCAGGCATGTGCAGGCAGGCAGGCCGCCGCGGAGTCTGTCGTGCAACCGGGAGGTCACGCCCGCCAAGCACCGATGGCCGCCGGGCCGGCTATCTTTCTGCACGCGCCACAGGCACTGGCCAGTCATAAGGCGCGCTATGCGGCAGATCCGCAGCATCCCGAACCCGCGCTCGCCCGCCTGCTCGACGATGCCCGCAAGTCGATCGCGGAAAAACCCTTTTCGATCACCGAGAAGTCCGCGCTTCCGCCAAGCGGCGACCGGCACGACTACCTGAGCTTGGCCCCCTACGCTTGGCCCGATCCCAGCAAACCCAATGGGTTGCCCTACATCTATCGCGATGGCCAGACCAATCCCGAACGCGACAGCATCCCGGACCACGCGTACTTTTCGCGAATCGTGGCGCTGACTGAAACCCTGGGATTGGCCTACTACTTCACCGGTGACGAATCGTTCGCGCGGCACGCGGCTCTGCTCTTGCGCACCTTCTTCGTCGAGCCCGCGCGGCGCATGAACCCCAACCTCAACTTCGCGCAAGGCGTGCGTGGCAAGGAAGGCGGCAGAGCCGCCGGTATCATCGACACGGCGACCATCGCCCGTTTGGTGGACGGGGTTGGATTGCTCTTTGGCAGTAAATCTCTGTTGCAGACAGACCGCGACGGTCTGCTTGCCTGGTTCCGCGACTACCTGACGTGGTTGCGCGAAAGCGATCTGGGCCGCAGGGAAGGGCAGGCCAAGAACAACCACGGAACCTGGTACGACGTGCAGACCGTGTCGCTGGCGCTCTTCACCGGGCAGATCGAGCTGGCGCGCGAGATCCTGCAATTCAGCCACAAGCGCCGCGTCGGCCGGCAAATCGAACCTGACGGTCGCCAGCCCGAGGAATTGCAGCGCACGAAATCCTGGCACTATTCCGTCTACAACGTGCAGGCCTTCGTTGCGCTGGCGAATCTGGGCGACCGCGCGGGCGTCGATCTGTGGCACTACCAAACCCCTGACGGCCGCTCGATCCGCAAGGCCATCGATTGGCTGATCCCTTTCGCCCTCGGCGAAAAACCCTGGGCCACGCCCGAGATCGGCGGCTTTAGGCCGGAAGCCCTGTGGCCCATTCTGCGCGAGGCCGCGTCTCGCCTGCAGGACGCGCAGCTTGTCGAATCCGCCGCGCGCCTCGGCAGCCGCCAGGACGACAGACTATGGTTGCTTGTTCAGTGACGTGCCGCAGAGTACGGCTACGATGGTGGAGAGCCCTGATCTTTCCACGCTTCGAGAAATTCGCCGGCCTTGACAGCGCAGACTTTGTCGCCATTCTCACTTCATGCAGGCGTGGATTCTCGATAAGCTCACCGGCCTTGGGGCCTTGCGACTTGCCGACGTTCCAGATCCGAAGCCACAGGCCGGCGAGGTCGTTCTTCGCATGCACTATGCGGGGCTGAATCCCGCTGACCGCTATTTGGCCGAGCGGCAGTATCCGGCCAAGCCGCCCCTGCCGCACATTCTCGGCCGCGACGGCATGGGTACCGTGGTCGAGATTGGCCCCGGAGTGGCGGGAATCGTCGTCGGCGACCGTCGCGTCGTTCTGCGCGGCGACGTCGGCGTCGAGCGCGCCGGTACCTTCGCCGAGCGCGTGGCCACTCCGGTCGATAGCCTGGTGGAAGTGCCGGCGGGTTGGGGCGAGCCGGAGGCGGCGGGCGCGACCCTGGTCTACCTGACCGCGTACCAGGCGTTGACCACGTGGGGCGTGCTTCCCGCCGCTTCGGTCGTGCTGGTTACCGGCGCGTCGGGTGGCGTGGGTGTGGCGTCGGTGCAACTTGCCACGGCCATGGGCTTCACCGTGGTGGCTCTGTCGCGCAGCGAGGAAAAGCGCGAGCGCTTGCGCCAGCTCGGAGCGAGCATCTGCCTCGACCCCGCGCGGCCCACGTGGCGAGCCACCTTGAAGAAGGCCCTTGCCCCACGCCGCGTGGATCTGGCCATCGACAACCTCGGCGGCACGCTCTTGCCCGAGGTCATCGAGACCTTGGGCGATGCTGGAAGAGTCAGTCTGGTCGGCCGTCTGGCTGGGCCGGTTCCGTCGTTCAACACCGCCGCACTGTTTTTTCGGCGCATCCGCATGGGTGGCGTTGCGGTCAGCGCAAACACCAACGTCGAAAGCCGCGCCGCCTGGCCGGAAGTGCTATCGCTGCTCGCGCGCACGGGCGCCCGCCCGCTCGTCGACAGCGTGCTTCCCTTCGATCAACTACCCCAAGCCTTCGAGCGCCTGGCCGCGGGCCCGATGGGCAAAGTGATTGTAGAGTGTGCGCATCCTCAGACGTGATGGCTGCTACACTTCGCTAGTAGGCACTGCGATGAGAGTTGGATCACACGCGCGACTCGCGGTTTCGTGTAGTCTTACGCCCGCAATGGCAAACACGGTTCGCGCAGTCCTAAGGAATCGGTCTTGGACGCTTGCAAGTGATCCGGCGCCCCAGTGCGTTTTCGGCGTGGTGATGTCGATCATCGTGCTTGTCAGCGGCTGCGGCAACTCGGGATTGAATCCTGAGCCTGCCGCGGGCGGATCGGTAGGGCAGGGTGGTGTCCAAGGAACTGGTGGCACCAGCGGCGGTGGCGTGAGTGGCAGTGGTAGCTCGCGCGGGACTGGCGTCACGAGTGCGAACGCTGGCTCAAGCGGCAGCGGGGGCAGCGGCGGTACCGACAGCCGCGGCAACGGCGGCACCAGCAGCGGCGGGAGCATGGGCGGCAGCGCTGGCACCCTTGCAACTGGCGGCGCCGGCGGGAATAGCGACGCGACGGGAACAGGCGGCAAGAACCCCGGCCCCACCAGCGGCCCCGATGGCAGCACGGTCACGAGCGGATCTGGTGGCAAGAGCGGCGGACAGGATGCGGGCGCGGGCGGCAGCAGTGGCGGCAGGGAAGGGACAGGAGGTGTGGGCAGCGGCGGCAGCGACGGCGGGACCGGTGGCGTGGGCAGCGGCGGTATCAGTGGCAATACCGGCACAGGTGGTATGGGGGTCGGCGGATCGGGCGGCCGCGGCGGGGCCGGCGGAGCGGGTGGCACAAGCATTGGCGGCGCTGGAGGCACAGGTGGCGCGGGTGGCACGGGCGGCGCAGGTGGCAGCAGTAGCGCCTCGCTGACAGCGCTCGGCAACGCATTCTGTGCGGCCGCGCGCACTTGTTGCGCCAAGAGCACCTACACCACCACGCTCGACGATTGCGAAACCAAGTTCCAGTCTCGCCTTTTCGGACTTCCCTACGTCAACAGAGGCGTCGAGACCATCGACAATACGGCGCTTGCGGCATGCATCGCGGGCTACAAGGAAACCGCGACCACGTGTGCTTTCATTCCCCTCGAAACCGCGTGCAAAGGCGTGTTCGTCGGGACCAAGGCCGAGGGCGCCGCCTGCGGCGTCGGCGGCGTTCCCATGACATCAGGATCGGGCGAGTGCAAGAAGACAGGCGATGCCGTGGAATGCGTGTGGACCGGAGACGTGAACGTCGCGACCGCCTCAGGCACGTGCCACACCCCTCCGCACGGCAAGAATGGCGACCTATGCGCGTCCACCTGCGAACACGGCGATGATTGCGTCTCCGACCTGCTGACCACGCCCGAATGGCCCACCGGGGTTTGCTTCGAAGACGACAGTTTGTACTGCAAGTCTTCCGGCACCAACGGAACCTCCACGTGCGCGCCCATCGTTCCGACGGGCGGCAGCTGCGCCGACGATCTGTTCGCCTGCGGTAGCAGAAGCTACTGCGATTCCACGAGTGGAACAGCCAAGTGTACGGTCTCGCTCACGCTCGGGCAGACGTGCTCCACCTACGGCACGCGCTGCTTGAGCTCGCTCATGTGCGGCACGGACAACAAGTGCGACGATCTTGGTTTCGCCTACGACACCACCTGCAGCGGAACGCCGCCGTTCCCGTGACACGGTCTTGGGACGAGCGGCGGCCCAGTCGTTCCTCAAGCTCCCGCGGGTTCTGCGCGAATTGGAGAAAAACAGCCTCATGCGCAAGATCGATCTCCAGATCGGGCGCGAGCGACGCATCAACGTGGACTTTCCGGTTTGGCGCGGGCCGAGCAGCAGGAAGGACTTCTTGGAATCGGCGATGGCACCTGCGACCAAACGAGAGAAGAGCATGTGGTTAAATTACGCGGTATTTTAACCGGAAGCATTCTTACGTGGCATTCCGCGCCGGCCTGATGGCTGCTACGCCGACGGGCCTAGCTGCTGGCGCAGTTGACCCAGCGGCACGTACTCGATGTCGAACTGCTTGTGCCGCCGGACGTAGGGCTTCGTGACCTGCGGGCTTACGACGAGATTCCTGCCTTTGGGATAGCTCTGCCGGAAGGCCGAGATGCCACGCATTTCGAAAGCGTCGACGGCCCATTTGCACTCGATGATATCAACGTGCGTGCGGGCGCTACACGGCCTGCACCCCTCGATACGGCCGCTACCACGCTGTCGCTACTGCGTATTGCCTGATCAGCGGATCCGGTGTGAGCAAGGTCAGGCTGCCAGTGATGGCTTGGCAGATGAGCATGCGGTCGAAGGGATCCTTGTGCAGGTCGGGTAACTTGGTGCTGAAGAGCGCCGCGGATTCGTCGAGTGGAAACGGCTGGATCTGGTGACGCTGGCGTTCGTCGGGGACGAGCTCGTGGGGTGGACGCGGCAATGGCAGTTTGCCGATGCTGTGTTTGAGCGCGATCTCCCACGCTGAAACCGAGCTCAAGAAAACGTCGTTTGTCGGATCGGAAAAAAGCGAGCGCGCCGATGGCGATAACGAGCCGTCGCCGGTGACGATCCACAGGAAGGTGCAGGTATCGAGCAGGAGCTTCACGATCCACCGCGGAATGCAGTCACGATCTCATCAGGCAGAGGCTCGAAAAATCGCGGCGGCACCCGGAACTTGCCCTTGGCTAGCCCGACGGGTCGCGGTTCGTGCACCGCCTGGGGCATGGCCCTTAGCTCAGCCACTGGCACGTTGCGGTTGCAGATCACCACAGTTTCGCCCCCTTTCAGAGAGGCGATGTACTCCGACAGCTTGGCCTTCGCCTCAGCCATGTTCACCTTCAACATGACCATCATTATGACTATAAATGTGTCATACCGCAAGGTCGTGGCGGCTCGGAATCCCTGAGACCAGCATGCTTGCCCATGCTTGCCTAATGCGGTAGGCTGTCGTCATGAATAGGTCGCGTCTGGGCGGGCTTGCCAGATCTCGGGCGCTTACTGGAGCGGAGCGATCGCGCATCGCCTCGCGTGCCGCCAAGGCGCGTTGGTCCCGTCGAGATTCGGGCGTCTTGCAGATCTCCGAGATCAAGAGGTTGGTCAAGAAGGCCCTGATAGGCATGGATGCCAAGGCTTACGTATTCGGATCCTATGCCCGCGGCGAGGCCACTGCTCATTCCGACATCGACATCATGGTGGTGAAGAATAGGCCGATCGAAAACTGGCTAACGGAAACGGCCGCCCTACGGCGCCTCATGCGGTTTGGGAAGCCACTCGATCTCGTCGTGGAGGACCAAGGTTCCTTCGCCCAATGGAAAAACGAGTACGGGACTATCCAGCACGAAGTTTCGCGACAAGGCGTTCGCATTGTCTAGGGCAGTCGCCAAGATCCTGTGGACGAAGGCGCAAGGCGGTTTCCACGCTGCCGTCGTGCTCGCGAATGCCGATCCGCCTATTGGGGACGAGGCCGTCGGCCTCCACCTCCAGCAAGCGGCCGAGAAAGCCACCAAGGCGCTCCTGACTTGGAAGAACATCAAGTACCCGTTCACGCACGACATCCACACTCTCTTGCAACTACTGGCCGGAAAAGATTGTGTGGTTCCGGAACAATTCTGGGACCTGGATACGCTTACACCCTTCGCCACGCAGGCCCGATACGAGAGAGTCGTTCCGCCCGGTTCGCTCGACCGCTCAGCGTTCCTCGCTCTCGTTCGCGAATTTCTCGCCTGGACCGCTGGCGCACGCTAGCGAGGCGAAAGGAACGACGCTTCGATTGGAAAATCGTGTCAGCGTGCTGCTACCACACGCCGGTCTTGTCGATACAGACGGTGGCACCACCGGTACGGCCGCTACCACGCTGTCGCTACTGCGTACTGCCTGATCAGCGGATCCGGTGTGAGCAGGGTCAGGCTGCCTGTGATGGCTTGGCAGATGAGCATGCGGTCGAAGGGATCCTTGTGCAGGTCGGGCAGCTTGGTGCTGAAGAGCGCCGCGGATTCGTCGAGTGGAAACGGCTGGATCTGGTGACGCTGGCGTTCGTCGGGGACGAGCTCGTGGGGTGGACGCGGCAATGGCAGTTTGCCGATGCTGTGTTTGAGCGCGATCTCCCACGCTGAAACCGAGCTCAAGAAGACGTCGTTTGTCGGATCGGAAAAAAGCGAGCGCGCCGATGGCGATAGCGAGCCGTCGCCGGTGACGATCCACAGGAAGGTGCAGGTATCGAGCAGTAGCTTCATGATCCACCGCGGAAGGCAGTCACGATCTCATCAGGCAGAGGCTCGAAGAATCGCGGCGGCACCCGGAACTTGCCCTTGGCTAGCCCAACTGGCCGCGGCTTTTGTACTGCCTGGGGAATGGCCCTTAGCTCAGCCACGGGCACGTTGCGGTTGCAGATCACCACAGTTTCGCCCCCTTTCAGCGAGGCGATGTACTCCGACAGCTTGGCCTTCGCCTCAGCTACGTTCACCTTCAACATGACCATCATTATGACTATAAATGTGTCATGTCGCAAGGTCGTGGCGACTTGGAACCCTTTGTCCCTCCAGCTTCGTATTTGCGACTGCGGGAGCGCCCCTCTGCGAAAAGGGACGATCAGCCATGCCGCCCACTAACGTCTAGGCAATTGACGGCGACGCTTCCTTGAATCGGTTCCGTAGAGCGCATTCGGTGCGCGTTGCAGGCTGCACTTTGCTCCGGGCTTGGTGTACGGGAGACCCGCAGCCGAGATCAACGCCTTCAGAAGATCCGCTGCTGCTCCTTCTTCGAGACCAGCTGGGTTCGCATGATTTGCAAACCTTGATCATTGAGAAGAGCCGTGTCGAGGGTCAGCCAAACGTCGTAGTTGCCTTGGGGGAGAGCCAGGTCGGCCGAGAAGTTGAAGGTCAATTCTCCGTGCGGTGCGATCGTAATGGTCCTGGCTTGGACGAGCGCTGGGCTCGCGCTGACGAGCTCGGCCTTGGAAAGATCCAGAAAACGCTGATGTTCGTTTCGGAGTTCGGCAAGAGGAACGTCGTTGCGCCTGGCGGTGACCTGGATGGACACCGAGCCGTCTGTCCAGAAATCGGGATGAGGGATGGCGAGGGCATCAAAGCCGACGTTGACGAGCTTCACAGCGACCTCGACACGTCCGGTTCCGTTTAGGCGGACGACTGTTTGAGCCGAAAGTGCGACCTTTGGGTGCTGCCGCACCACTTTCGCCAAGGCGACGGCTGCCGCTTCCGCCCTCAAGAACCACTGATCGGGCGGAGAGCTTTCTGTCACGTGACGCGTCTCTTGGGGGCCTGAATCGAGGGCGATGGTCAGTCTGCGTATTTCTTCGCCGGGAAGGGCGGCCGCAACCACTGATTGGGGCGTGCGAACCAGCATCCTAGCAACGTGCACGAGGGCATCGGTCTCGGCCGGTGGTGGCGTGGCCCGGAATGTTCCAACCGGCTCCAGTCCGGGGTTGTCCGCGTTGCTTCCTACGAACAACAATGCGGGTTCCGACGCTGATATGGTCAGCACGGTAGGATGAGCATCGCTGGCATGATTCGACCAGTATTCAATTCGGTACTCCATAGCTTGTCCTCTCCGTGTGGTGCGGTTTCTGCTGCACGCATGGACGCAAAGCAAGACAACGAAAATCAAAAAGAAGGCGTGCGTTGGATTTGTTGGCGTGGTCGCTCTTGGCTTCATATGAGTCAGCCGGGGCGCGGGTTAGGGCAGCAGGACGGTCCAGTCCTCGCCGTGGCATTTGCTCTTGAGCCAATCGCGAAAGTCCCAGTAGTACTCGGCAGGAAGTGTCAGCCCAGTCGACATGATCACGCCGGTTTGAACTTTCCATCTCGGGGTCGGGCCGACAGCGCCGCCGGCATACTCGTCGTAGAATCCCAGCAAGTGACCGGTTTCGTGGGCGTAGCTGTTCTCGCGGGTCTTGACGCGAGTCCAGTTGAGGGCGTTCGCTCGACCCGCGCCTTGGAATAGATTTACCGCGTGGTGCTCCCCTGACTCGACAAAGTCCACCACAACCTTGACCCTGATCTTGCAGCATCCCCTGGCCTTTGGACAGTCGCAGCCGTCGCCTCGCTTGCATCCCGCTCGATGGAATAGACGCTTGCCGGTCAGTTTGCTCTCAATGTCAGCCTTCATCGCCGCCTTGTCGGCGGCACTGACGGCTGGCCCTATCGCCGGAAGGGGAACGGCACTCGCCGCGGGCTTCGCGCCACTGCGATTGACGAGCTTGATCTTCGTTGTGACCACGATCTGACCATCCTTCAGCTCGATATCGAATTTGCCTGTCCACGCCATGCCACTGGCGGAACAAGGAATGGTTTTCATCTCGCGTCCGTTGTCTTCGTACTTCTTGAGGGTCACTTCCTTCGCAGCACTGGCATTTAGCCCGGCAGCTGATCCGGTGAGACTGAACGGTGGCTCTGGACGCTTGTCTGTCTGTGCCTTCGAATTCCAGGTCGTGTGCGCTGAGGCGGCGTTGATTGTACCGTCGACCGACTGAGTAGTCTTTCCTTCTTGTTTGATTTCCCATTTCACAGGGGTCCCATTGTCGATCTTCTCTGTGGTGGCGTGAAGGACGACTTCACCTCCGCAGCGAACTTTCTCCTTGTCGAAATGGACGGTCAGCTTCTTCGCGGGATCCTTCTTGGCGTCGGAAGCGGCAGGGCCCGCAGACGGCGCCTCTTTCTGCTTCTGCGATGTGGCGGAGGGAGCTTCGCCCGCAGTAGGGCCGGACGTACGGCCATGGGACATGATCGGTGCAGCATCCTGCGGTTCATCGGGTGGGGACGCCGCCTGGCTTGCTTTGCTCTTCTTCGCCTTGACCGGCTCCGCCTCCTGCAATTTCAGCGCGCTCTTGCCTTTGACCGTGCACACGCCGTCGGCCTCGACGGTGACGGTCTTGCTCTTCATGGCGACGGCGTCTTCGCCCATCGACACCGTGCTGCCGGCGCCGGCGGCGGCGGTCACGGCGGGGCTGGCGATGGTGACGCCGCCGGGTAAGACTGCCAGCGTGCTGGCGCCGCACACGAACTTGATTCCCGTCGGCGAGTCGAAGGTCGCCTTGCCGGTCTTGTCGAGGCAGACAGTGGCGCCGCCTGCGGTGATGGTGATGGTGCCCGCCGAGTCCATGGTCACGTTGGTGCCCTTGAACGTCATGTTGGTCGCGCCCTGATTGAGCTGGAACTTCTTGTCGGTGGTCAGCTTGAAGGCCTGCTTGACGTGCTCGTCTTTGTTCTTCTCCTCGAAGAATTCCTGATTGCCGTCCACCTTGCGCGAGTGATCGCCGCCGTAGACCTGCGTGACCGCGCCGGTGACGGTCTTGTCGTGCGTGCCGCCGATGACCACGCTGTCGTTCGCGTCGACGGTGGTCTGGCGATCGTTCTTGACCAGATTTGCTTCGTCGTTGCCAACGAAGATGATGCGATCCGTGCCCACGTCCAGGGTCTGGTCGTGCTTCACCCGCGTGGACATGTCCTTCTCGGCTTGCAGGTGCAGCTCTTCGTTGCCCTTCTTGTCCTCGAAGCGAATCTCGTTGAAGTTGCTGGCCGTGCCGCCCTTGCTGCTGCGGCTCTTGATGCCGCTTTGGGTTTGATGGGCCGGCAGATCGTAGGGCGGCATATTGTCCCGATTGTAGAGGTGCCCGCGAATGACGGGCCGATCCGGATCGCCGTCGAGAAACGCGATGATCACTTCTTGGCCCACGCGCGGAAGGTACTGCGCGCCCCACTTGGCCCCGGCCCACATCTGCATCACGCGCACCCAGCACGACGACTTCTCGTAGCCCTCGGCCCTGCGATCCCAATCGAAGTGCACCAGCACGCGGCCGAATTTGTCGGTCCAAATCTCTTCGCCCGCCGGGCCGACGACCAGCGCGGTCTGGGGACCGGCCATCCTAGGTTTCCGCGTCGTGCGCTGCGTGCGGAACTGGGTGTGACTGTCGAGCAATCGGTAGCTCGCCTTGAACGGCTCGTCGCTGAATGCCACATCGCCGGTTTCGTATTGATCGACGCTGAGGCTGTAGCTCGCGGCGACCACCAGGTACTGCTTGTCAAAGTCTCTTTCACCCCAGAACGGCTCGCCATCGACCGTATCCGGTCCCGGGCGCAGCGACACCAGGTGGCCCAGTCCCAGACCCATGGTGTTGCCTTCCACGTCGATGCCGGTGTGAACCACGCGGCCCACCCGCGTGCGCGCGGTTGCCTCCTGCTGGGCCTCTTCAGGCTTGGACAGTCCGCCGGGGGAGTCGTAGTGCTCGAATTCGTGTCCCGTCACCAGATCCTCCGCCGTCGCCTGCCCGAACCGAGGCTGTCTCGGCCGCATCTGCGTTGGGTCGTATCCGCTCAGCACCGTGTGGCGGCCGGAATAGAGCGCCCGGCGCACCTTCAGGCCCCAGAAATGCTCTTCCGAGCCCGCGACACGTCGTTCTTTCGCGGTGTAGAGAATCGACTCGTAGCCATCGACTGTCTCGTGCGCGGTGATGGAATCGGCGAACACCACGGTGTGCTTGCTCTCCTCGTGCTTGAAGAAAAAGTAGATGCCTTCTTCTTCCAGCAGCCGCTGCACGAAGTTCAGGTCGCTCTCGCGGTACTGGACGCAGAACTCGCGTGCGTAATAGGTGTGGTCCTGAATCGACCCCGATTCGACGTCGGTCAGCCCGCGCTTGGCCAGCACCGCCTTCACGATGGAAAGCGCGTCCTGTGCGGGATCGTTGAAGATGCGGCAGTCGGACGTGAAGTCGAACAGGCTCGGCATCGGCCTGATCTCGGCCATGTAGCGCGTGTGCAGCTGCGTGGCCCCGCCCTTGTGGAACCTGGTGACGATGCCGTGAAAGAAGCGCTCCTTGCCCGTGTTGAGCCGGATGCACACCGCGAGCGGCTTGCCCAGCACATCGGTGGGATCGAGGTCCGGCTCTTTGGAAAGCAACCCGAGCTCGAACTTGTACGTCCGCCCCAGTTCCTCCTGCCCCTTGAGCGTCTCAAGCAGCAACACGCCCTTCGGAAAGGGGCCTGTCACCCAAGTATCACGACCCAGAAGCGCCATGGCTATTGAAGCACTCTAGCCCGCGACCCAGCCGCGTCAAGGACTGAGCGCTATGGGCAAGATGGTCATCCAGGTGCCGGTGGCGGGGCGAGATCCCACAGGGCGCCGATGTCGATAGGGACGGCATCGAACGGCGGGACATGAGCTTCTCCCGCACCGCCGAAAGTTCCCGCCACCATCCAGCCGTGCTCCGTCCGGTTCAGCACCTCGATGGTACGCGTCGGCGGGTCGATGAACCAAAGCCACGCAACGCCCTGCTCTCGATAGATGTCCTGCTTCCGCGTCCGGTCCAGGACGGCAGTGGACGGCGAGAGCACTTCACATGCCCAATCCGGCGCAAGCGTGAACCAGGGAGCGTCGGGAAGAGCCGGCATGCGCTCGCGCCGCCAGCCGGCCAGGTCGGGCACCAGCACATGCGGACCCAGGTGTAGCTCTGGTTCGTCGAGAATGATCCACCCGCCAGGGCCGCCATGTCCCCGGTGAAAAGGCCCCGAAAGCGCGCCTCCGACCACCGAGCTGGCCAGCGCGTGGCGCGGCGCTGGTCGGGGCGAAACGATCAAGTCGCCATCGACGATCTCACCCACGACGTGCTCTGGAAGGCAAAGGATGTCCTCGTAGGTGGCGGGGTGGGGCTGCTTCGAAGGAAGGGCCATGACCGCAAGCTTACCAGGCAGGCCGGCCGGATGAAGCCGCTTTTGTTGCGTTGCACTCGCCGGGCAAGTAGGAGGAGGTATCGGAAACGGCAACGCAAGAGTTGCGCGAAAAGACTCTTCGGACCGTCGTACGGAAGTACCCTCAGACCAGCGTGGAGGCGACGCGTCGGATCGGCGTGGGCAGACTTTTTCGTATGTCTTGGAGCATAGCGTGGTGTAAATTGACGCCAATATGACGCGGAGAATATCGATCTTGTCCTTTGGCCTCTTCACGGTCTGCATGGCGGGTTCCGCCTACGCGGAGAAACCTTTGTCCAAAGCGGCCAAGGAGAAGGTGGCCAAGAAGGCCTGTGCCACTGGGGATTACGCAAAGGGCGTGGATATTCTCGCGGACCTTTTCGTTGAGACCAACGATTTTTTGTACGTCTATAATCAGGCGCGTTTCTATCAGCAAAACAGCCGATGGGAGCAAGCGATCAGCCGCTTTCGTGAGTATCTGCGCAAGGCCAAAGATATCTCGGAGAGCGACCGCGCGGAAACAGAGCGCCAGATCGCTGACTGCGAGGGATCGCTGGGCAAGACCGCCCAGATGGCGCCGCCCCCGGTTGTTGCGACTGCACCCGTCCCCGTGGCGCACCCGGAGACAACAGCCGCTGAACCAGTGACATCCACAGTGTCGAGCAAGCCAGAACCGTCGCCATCGGACAGTAGCCGGGGCAAGAAATTGCGCGTCGCCGGGGTCATTTCTGCCGCCGTTGGCGTGGCGGCCATTGGCACGGGTGTCGGATTGGCTCTGAAGGCAAACAGCCTTTCAACGACGGACTACAGCCGAAGCCGCGAAGACCAGCGTGCATCGCTCAAGACCTGGAGCATGGTGGGTTACGGGGTGGGCGCGGCTGCCATCGTAACCGGCGTGGTTCTTTATATTGTGGGGTGGCCAAGCGAGCAGTCGTCCAGCGTGGCTCTTCTGCCGGTCGTGGCCCCCGACGGGGCGTCTGTGTTGCTCAATGGGAGATTCTAGATGCGAGCTTACTCTCTGGCTGTCGCGAAGGTCCTCTATTGCCTGTCCCTGACCGCCCTCGCCGGCTGCGTCTCCAGCGGCGCCAAAGCACCGGGCGCCAATGCACCTTGCAAGACCACCGACGGCTGCCCGTCCGGGTACCAATGTCTCCCGGCCACGACGGGCGCCTCGGGTCTGTTCTGCTGCGGACAAGACCATCTGCGGTCCTTCGGGCTCGGGTGGCGCGGGCGGGGGAGCGATCGACGGTCCAGGTCCGGCCATCGACGGCACTATCGCGTTGGACGGGCCTTCATCGAAAGGCGGCGCTATTGACCTCGCAAGCGGTGGCGGCGCTGGTGGCTTCGGGATTGATAGCGGAAACGCTGGTGCGGGCGGGATCAGTGGGACTGGTGGCATCGCGGCTGGAGGTGCAGCCAGTGTCGACGCCATTGCGACCGGGGGCGCGGACGCTCCGATGGCAACAGGTGGAACAAGCGCAGGCGGCGCAACGGGATTTGATGCTCGAGTCCTTGATGGGCCCGCTGACGTCCCTACCGTGGACGCACCCGGGACCTGCAGTACGGACAAGGACTGTCCAGCACACAGCCACTTTGCTTGGGCAATCGATGCGCGAAGTGCGCCAGCGACAACGATTGCGTCGGTCGGTCCGGTCCAGCCTGCGCGGCCAGCGGTCTTTGTGTCGCTTGCACCGCAAACTCGTACTGCAAGGGCGCCGCCGCGAGCTGCGACACGGCGACCAATCAATGCGTGGGTTGTACCAAGCGGATCGACTGTTCGGGCGCGTGCCAAACCTGCACCGCCAGCGTGTGTGTGGCAGTGAAGAATCAAGATGACCCAACTGTCTGCGCTGGTACGTGCGACGCCACGGGCGCGTGCAAGAGCAAGCAGGGGCAGACATGCAAGACCTCCGCTGACTGCGTAAACGGATTGCCATGCGCGGACGGCTATTGCTGCAACAGGGCTTGTACGGCGACTTGCGAAGCCTGCGACGTGGGCGCCTCGGCGGGCACCTGCACAACGCTTGGGGCGAACGCCACACCGCGCGCGGGCCGCACGGCTTGCGTGGCCACAGATGCCACGTGTGCCGGTAGGTGCGACGGAAACAGCGCAGCTTGTGCCTACGCTTCGTCCACTACGTCCTGCGGAACAGCTTCCTGCACGGGAGCGATCTATCAGCCAGTTGGATCTTGCAACACCGGCGCTTGCTCGATACCGGCAAAGCAGAACTGCCCAACCAACCAAACCTGCGCGGGAAATGCCTGCGCCTGTCAGGCGCCGTATCAGACGTGCAGCTCCACATGCGTCAACACCAACGCCGACGGGGCCAATTGCGGCATCTGTGGCAAGAGCTGCGGTTCGGGTAGTACCTGCTCGGGCGGGCAATGCCAGCCCATCGCCATGACCTCGAGCTTGGGCGGGTATTCCTTCGTGTTCTGGGTCGACCCAAGCTATGTCTACTACAACGATTGCTCGACCTACTACGACTGCGTTCCGAAGCGAATCGCGCTCTCGGCCGTGGGAGGAAGCGGTAGCTCGCTGACCACGATCAACTGCTCCGGCTACGCTGTCATGGGCAGCAGCCTTTTCCTCTTCGAGAACCAAGTCGCGAGCTTCTTGTGCACCATCGGCTCGACCTGTCAGGTCAACTCATCGAGCCACGTACCCGATGGAATGTACGTCGGTTTCAAGAATCCGGCGCCTTCGTACGTCGCCGTGATCACCAGCTCCAACAGCAACACAGAGATCACAACGTGGTACACCACGACCAACGCCACGTATAGCGCGTACCAGAACTTCTACTGGTCATACGATTGCGCCGGGGGCCTGTCCAACTTCGCCTCAGTAGGCAACTACCAGTACTGGGCGTGCGGGAACGGCAGTGGCAGCTACGCGATTTGGAGAACCAATGGCACAATCCCCGCGACCGCTACAAGCCAAATTACCGGTGGGTTCACGTTCTATCCGAATCTCGTCGATGCAAACTCGGTTTCGCTGCTCTACCTGGACGGCAACACCAACAACCTCTACCGTGTACCGGCGCCGGGCGGCTTGGGCACGGCTGCCCCGCAGCTCATCGTGAGCAGCACGGGCACGAAGATGGCCACCGAGGATTCGAGCAGCATCTACTGGATCGATACCTTGGCCAACCTCAACCGCTGTACTGCGTCCTCGTGTTCCTCGACCACCACGGTCATGACCACCGGCCAGACCGTGGGCAGCTACTTCACGGGAAACGGCTACATCTCAGGCACGCTTTACCAGGATTCCAGCTACCTCTACTGGATCAACGGCTCGGGCCAGCTCATGAAGCTCGCCAAGTAGAAAGGGGGGAAACCGGAACGAAGGTTCGGGTCGTGCTTGACGCCGACTGCGGGGAGGTCATCGAGAAAATCTACGTGCCGAAGTGATGCTTGACCAAACACGGTCGGCTGCTTAGAGTTTGCTGATACTTCCTTAGGAGGAGGCCATGCCCTTCCCGTTGCCTTTCATTCCAGTCCAGAGCTACAAGACCGGTGGTCGGCGTTTCGGAGCGGATCGCGATCAGGGGCATCGGAAGCACGCCGGTTGCGATCTCATTGCGCCACTAGGCACACCGATATTCGCTGTTGGTGATGGCGTCGTCATGGAAGCAGCCGAACGTGAGTTCTATCGAGGAACGTTCGCGGTCGCGATTCAACACCATGGCTATGTCGTGCGCTACTGCGAGGTCAAAGGCGTGGCGCCAGGAATTCGTCGAGGGACCTTTGTTCATGCTGGGACTGTCATCGCTTTCGTCGGCAAAATGCATTTGTCATCAATGCTACATTTCGAGCTCTATCATGGGCCCTACGGGGCTGGTGGCCTTACCAATCGAAAGAACAAGCCCTTTCAGCGTCGCGCAGATCTCCAAGACCCAACCTCTTTTCTCAATCAACTGGCGTACCATGTCCTCCAATCTCATCAACCCGTCACTCCAGCGGCTAGTTCCTAGCCGACTGTCTCAGGGCCTCTTGACCGTCGCTGTTGTGTTTCTGGCGGCATCGGCTGCGAACGCTGGCGATGAACGACCTGAACGGCGACCTCTTGCCGCCACAGCGATCGAGACTGCCGCTCGGGCTGTCCCAGGGACCGGTACAGCCCCCAGTCTGGCCGCCCAACCGCTCGTCACTTCGGCGGAGGAGTTGGTCAAGTTGGTCGCACAGCGGAAACTTTGGCCGCTCAAAGTAGACGCCGTAGAGGAACAACTCCGGGCTCTCGGTTCGTGGAAGCGTGAGCAGCCCATTCCCGAAGCGCTGACTCTGGTAGCTGGCCGTTCGGGAGTCGTGGCGCGTTCCGAAATTTCGTACACGGTCGATCGTAAGAAGCGATGGATCTTCGTGGGCGCCAGCTTCTTCGTCGCCGATCCCGACTTGGCTCACCTCTACGGAGCGCTGAGTGACGCTATTCAGAAGCAGCTCGGCAAGCCTAACTGGACGCGCAAGGCGCCAAACGGCGACCTGCCCGCTGCCGGCTGGAAGTTAGGCAATCATCTCGAGCTTCTGCTTACGCAGAGTCCGGTAGAAGGCGAGCGTTTGCTGGCGCTCATAATCTCCGAGCCGCAGGGCGGTTCGCCTGACTGATTTCTGGCGAGATGGACCGCCACGATCGACCGTGAGGGTGAGATGGTCGTGATGTCCATCGCTAAGCTCGACGGTCGGCGCCGAAGTTCCTGGATTCCGAGAATTTCGGCACCAGTGACCTGATGGAGGCCCAGGGTTTGGTACGGCCGAAAGTGCTCGGACTTTGCGCGGTTGGTCGGCCTCGGTGGATACACAAAGGGCCGCGAGGATGCGATCCACGCGGCCCTTCGAGCTAGCGGCAAGGCGTTCGCTATTGGATTACGCAGGTGAAGGTGTCTTTGAGACCCTTGGCATCGCTGCCGTTCCAGATCTCGAAGCCAGCGAACACGTCGGTCAGATACCAGCTGCTAGAGAAGGCCTGGGTGATGCCGCTGCCAGCGGCCATGTCAGCGGCACCGTTCGTCACCGCGTCGTCGAAGAACAACTTCAGATCGGAGGAGAAGTTATTGTTGGTGGTGTTGGCAACGTACGAGATGACCGGACGTCCGGGGCCATCGGTGCCCGTGGCCGAAGCAGCGCGGTTGCCACGCCAGACGGTATAGGCTTTGCCATCAATGGTCGCGGGGCGAGTGTTGGTGCTACTGCCGATGGGTTGGGAGTTCGCAGGTTTGAACGCCCAGATCATGAGCAAACCAGAAATGCCGTCGTTGTAGCTTCCTGCGGTCGGCACCTTGCTGGAGAACCAGATGTCGTAGGCTGCATTGTAGTTTCCACCGTTGCCACCGGACCACTGGAATGTGGATTTGGCGCTCTTGATGGCGCTGATCTGCTTCGGCAAGCCGCTGTCAGTCCACGTGTTGTACGCCCCCGAGGCACCAATCTGGCCGTTCCCTCCGATATAGATCGACGGGAACGAGACCACGTTGGCGCCACCACCGCTGCCGCTGCTGACATTGATCGTGAACGAGTTGCCGACGTAGTCGAGAGCCTGATAGGTGCTGGTCTCCTGGCCCCAGTTGTTGTTGTTGATGATGTATGTCTTGCAGTCCGTGCCAGTAACCGCTGTACGCTCCGTCGACGCGGCGGTGGCCTTGGTGGCGTCTGAGAGAAGCGAGGTAGTCCCTACCGTGCCAGTCTTGGTACCGCACGCGGCTGCTTTGCCTGGGGCGTCCGCCTTGCTAGTTCCCGGGGCGAACCCAACCACGGTAATGTCGAATGGTTTGTTCCCCGTGGTGGTGCCAGGAACGAGGAAGGATACCGCATCGATCGGCTCGTTCTTGTAAGCAACCGGATTCGTTGCGCCTGTCCAGCATTGCGTACTGAAGGCACTGAATGGCACGAAGCTCGGCCCACTTGGATCTGTGATGCCGGCGCACCAGCGATTGGTCGGGTCGGTGGCACCCTTGACTCCTTGAATCTGGATACGGAAGTCCAGGGGCAGCTTCGCCGCGCTCCAGTTGATTGCAATGCCGGTCGCGCTAGAGGGCATGGTTACCGCGGGAGGCCCATCTCCCGCGGGATTGCGTTTCGCGTTACTGCACTGTTGGGCGTCGCCACTCGGCGTGGCCGTCAGGTCGAACCCGAGAAGAGCTACCGCGTTGTAGTCGTTGAACACGCTGCCAGTGACTTGGTATGGGCCACCTTCCGTGGCAGCGCCCGTGAAGTCCGCGGGCGTAACCGATGTCGTGCTGCCCGGAACGGCGGTGATGCCGGCAGGACAGTTGGACTTGCAGTCGACACCTGTCCACACGCAGCCGTGCCAATCCACAGAGCTGACACCCCAGTCCTTGGTCGTGTACCAGCCGGGCGGGTTGCCACTGCTGCTTCCACCACCAGCACCAGTCGAGCCACCGTTTGCGCTGCCGCCCGCGCTGCTACCGCCTGCGCCACCTGCGTTGCTGCCACCTGCGTTGCTGCCGCCCGCATTGCTGCCGCCAGCGTTGCTGCCGCCAGCGTTGCTGCCGCCGGCATTGCTGCCACCAGCGCCGCCGTTGCTGCTGCCACCGGCGCCGGATCCACCAGCTCCGGAGCCGCCGGCATTGCTGCCACCAGCGCCGCCATTGCTACTGCCGCCGTTGCCGTTGGAGCCGCCCTTGGCGGTACTCGTGCCTCCGGAGCCGCTGCCGCCGTTGCCGTTGGAGCCGCCGTTGCCGTTGGAGCCGCCGTTGTTGGCGCCGCCGTTGCCGTTGCTCTTGCCGCCAGTGCCGCCCGCGGGGGTGGCAGCAGGCGCGCAAGCGATCAGCGCGAACGCCAGGCTTCCGGCGAGCAAAGCTCGCGGCGCCAAGCCATGGGTTGTGTGGTTGCTAGCCGATCGGCCAGAATCTAGTCGAGCAGCGCGGGAATTGGTCGAGAGCATGGACTACCTCCAGGGGGCAAATGAGGGGCGCGTACTTATACCCCACGTACGGGCCTTTTTGCTGTTCAAATTGAGCACTTACCGTGGTGTGTTACAAGCGATCTCGCGCACAGGTGCGCGCACGGGGGACGCATCGCCGGATACAACACCTGAGCCGCCGCGAATGCGAAAGGCGCTGTTGAAGACAGCGATGTATGCTGCGTTTTCTTCCGCTTGCTCGCGCCGGATCGAGAAGATCGAACCGTCCTGAGGCTCGAAATGAATCATTTCAAATCGATGAAATGGAAACCCTGGGAGGGTTTCCATGCCTTCCAACGTTGGTACGCGCCGAGCAAAGCTCGGCGGCTCCCCACGCGACTAGGGTTTGCGGTCCTGATTTTCATGTCCGCGTGCAACAGCACATCCCGAGGTGGCGGATCGGGCGGCGTCACGGGAAGTGGCGGCGCTCTCGCCTCCGGCGGCACCGGCGGTGGCTTTCAACCATTGGGCGGGGTCGTCGGTTCGGGAGGAACCGTGGGGTCGGGCGGAGCGGCGGGGACCGGAGATACCTCGGCGAGCGGCGGCAGCAAGGGCTCGGGCGGAACCACCACGGCCGCTTCGGGCAGCGGCGGCACAGGCGGCTCGATGGGCAGCGGCGGCCTTACCACGGCCGTCGATGGCGGCGCCGCTGGGCTTCCCTACAAGGGCGTGGCCAGCTGCACCTGCGCCGAACGCACGAGCCTGAAGGTGTCCTGGTACTACAACTGGACGGTGAGCCCGGACAATTGCAGCACGGGCGGCGAGTTCGTGCCCATGTATTCGAACCACCCGAACACGAGCCCGACGCCAGACGCCGTCGCTGCGCAGATCACCAGGCTGGTCAACGCCGGTTACAAGTACGCGCTCGGTTTCAACGAACCCAACAAGACCGACCAAGCCAACATGACCGTCGCCGACGCCATCGCGCTGTGGCCGGCCATGACCAGCAACCCCAACATCCTCGTGGGCAGCCCGGCGACCTCGGCGGACGGGCAGTCGTGGTTCAATGACTTCTACACCCAGGCCAGGGCGGCCAACCTGCGCATCGATTTCATCGCGCTCCACTGGTACGGCTGGAACGCCGGCTCGTGTGACGCCAAGGCCGCCAACCTGGAGAGCTACATCAAATGGGCGGAAGGCCTGCCCGGCGGCCTGCCGCTGTGGCTGACCGAGTGGGGCTGCATGAACGCCAGCAACCCCGACGTCGCGACCGTGCAGGCTTTCTACACCGGCGCGGTCGCCATGTTCGCCAAGCACCCGCGCTTGCAACGCTACGCCTGGTATCAGTGGAATCCCAACAACGAGCTCACCAACGCCGACCACACGCCGACCGCGCTGGGCACCGTGTACGCCTCGGCGCCGCTGGGGAGGTAGTTTCAGCCCGTCAGACGATGGCCCGCGCAGCGATCGACAAGGAATCTCACTTGGCCAGCTGAACTGCATCGAGGGAGTCGTCCGCGAGCACAGCGTGCGCGTAGGCCAGACAAGCTCTGATGTCATCGGGTTCAAGATCGGGGTAGTCGGCCAGGATGGCCAACGGGCTTTCGCCCTGAGCGAGGAGGTTGACGATCATCTCGACGGACACACGCATCCCGCGAACGATAGGCTTCCCCCCGAAAATCTCGCGATTCGAGCTGATGCGTCCGACCAGAGTCTGATCCGTCACTCTCTTAACAGTACCCCCGTCAGTACCGCTCGGCAACCCGAGCCCCTGTGGTTTTCTTCCTCTAAACCGCCTCGACCAGGAATCTGACCGCGGGGTCTGCCGGTTCGTCACAATTGCGGCGGCGCTTGAGGAGCACGGGCAGGGCGCGCACCAGCAGAAGAAGCTTGCGTGCCTTGCTGGTGTAGGCGCGGACAGAAACCGAGTCGTAGCCGTTTTGGGCGATCACGCGCCCGATCTCGGCGTAGATGAGCCGCGCGGCGCGCACGCCGAGCCGGCAGTCGTAGGGATAGAGGGTCATGCCCAAATCGGCGCGGCGGTAGCAGTCATTGGCGCGGTCGAGCACGCGCTTGACCACGCTGGCCAGGGCGGGGCTGTGGGCGGGCCGCGCGATGAGCTCGTCCTTGTCCACGCCGGCCTCGGCCAGCCAAGCGAGGGGCAGATAGATGCGTCCGGCGCGCGCGTCCTCGCCCACGTCGCGGCAGATGTTGGTCAGCTGCATGGCCAGACCGAGGTCGCACGCGCGCGCGAGCAGCACCTTCGAACGCTCGCCGAAGAGCAGGGTCATCATCACCCCGACGGTGGCGGCCACGCGGGCGCAGTAGGCATCAAGCTCCTCGCCCGTGGCGTAGCGCCGCTTTTGCGCATCCCACTCGAAGCCCTCGATGAGGGCGCGCGGAATGGCTTGCGGAATCTCGCAGGTTTGCACCACGGCGCAGAACGCGCGGTCGACGGGCTCGGGCTCGGGGGCTCCGGCGTACACGCGATCCAAGCGCTGGTGCAGGCGCGCGATGGCGGCCTTCACATCGGTTCCCAAATCCACGGCGTCGTCGGCCACGCGGCAAAACGCATAAAGTGCGGCGGTGCGGTCGTGCAGTCGCTTGGGCAGCATGCGAGAAGCGGCCACGAAGCTCTTCGATCCACGCGCCAGAATCTCGTGGCAGACGCGGATGTCGGTACGCCGCTGTTCGTCGTCATGCTTGGCGATGATCGGCGATTCCATCAGGTCCATGCGGATCTCAAATCCGAACCCTTTCTATTTCCGTGCCCTCTGTGTTCTCTGTGTCCTCTGTGTTTGAATTTCTTCGCCGCAGTTCGGGCGGACACAGACGCTCGGCTGCGACGCGCAGAAACGCCTCGACGCTTTCATGGTCGCGGCAGTCGGGAATGGATTGCATCGCCTGACCCACGAGCTCGTCGAGCCGACAGACAGCGCCTTCGAGGCCAAGGCTCTTCACCGCGTTCGGTCGCGCCTTGTTCCCGTCCTGGTGGATGGGCTTGCCCAGCGCCCCCGATTCGCCGAGCGCGTCCGCCAGATCGTCGGCGACCTGGTAGGCCGAGCCAAGCGCGGCCCCGGTCCGTCGCCAGGCTGTGGGATCACCTTCACCGGCGATGGCGCCCGCCACCGCCGCGGCTTCGAACAGAGCCGCGGTTTTCGCGTGATGGTAGGCGGCGACGTCCACGTTGGGCTCGCTTTCCCACGCCTGCCCGGCCGCGATTCCCGCGGGTGCTCCTGCGGCCTCGGCCAGAACGCGCAGGATTTCCGCGCCCGCGGCCGGTCGCTTGGCCACGTGGGCGGCAACCGCACCAAAGGCCATCACAATCAAGGCGTCGCCTACCAGGATGGCGATCGCCTCACCAAAGCGTTTGTGCAGCGAGAGTTGCCCTCGTCGCAGTGGGGCATCGTCGAAGCAGGGCAGGTCGTCCTGCACCAGCGAGGCGCAGTGAAGCAGCTCGACCGCCACCGCCGCCCCATCCGCCAGGGCGGGCTCGCCATCGCCGCAGGCCGCCGCCACGGCCAAACACAGACCGGGTCTGACCCTGCCGCCACCCGGGAACACGGCATAGCGAATCGCCTCGGCCAGGCGTGTCGGGCAAGGCGCCGCCGTGGCCTTGGCCACGACTTCCGCAAGCGCCGCCTCGATTCTCGATTCCGTTTCCATGGGCTGGGAAATGAAGAAGCTACTATGCCCGAAACCTCACAAGAAAAGGACCCTAAGAGGGTCCTTTTCATCCCCCGCGATGAGTGCCGCCGGGCGAAGCCCGTCAGCACTCACGCGACTTAGAGAAGGACCCTGAGAGGGTCCTTTTCATCCCCCGCGATGAGTGCCACCGGGCTAAGCCTGTCGGCACTCACGCGATAAAAAGGACGCCAATGGCTTCGCATCACCTTCGCGCGACGCATCCCCAATCACTCGCCGCGCCGGGATGATTTTCTTGACACTTTTCCCTTCAGGCTCAACCTACTGTCAGTCCCATGGCTAATTTCAAATCAAACAAACCAAGCAAGGCGGCGCCAGCGCCGGCACCCGCTGCCAAGCTGGCCGCCAAACCGCCGGTTAAGGCCAGCACTGCTCCTTCGCCCGCCAAGGCTCGCGCCCCCTACGAGCCGACCCAGGAAGAGATCCAGACTCGCGCCTTCGAGATCTACGTCAGTGAAGGTTGCAAAGAGGGAAACGACCTCGAGTACTGGCTACGCGCTGAGCAAGAGCTGCGGCGATTGTGATGGGAACCCTGGGAGGGTTCGCTTCGCCCTCGGCACCCGCCAACCCGCCCTGCCACCCCCCGCGCTTCGCGCGGCCTCGCCAAACCCTCCCGCGATGCTTCGCTGCTGGCGAAGCCAGCAGGCTCCGCACGCGCCGATTCTAGGTTTCGGGCACCCGCTCGGTGGGAGTCGCCAAGCGATCTTCCTGCACGGTGGCCGCCGCCAGCGCCAGCAGCCCGCACAAGGTGAAGAGCGCAGGCTTGGGCGAGCCGATTTCCATGCCCGCGGCACCGAGAAGCAACAGCGCCCATCCGGCGAGTCGCGACTTGCCCTTCTCGATGAGGCACCCCACCGTCGTCGCGCCCAGGCAGGCGAAGGCGGCAATGAGGGCGCCGGCGTAGAGCTGCTCGGACGACGAGCCCAGCCCTGTCAGATCGATGCGCAGTCCGTAGTAGGCCACCGCCTGAACGAGGTCGAAGCGAAGTGCGGTCGCTGCGCCGAAAGTGGCGGCCAGGATGGCTCCGGCCGCTAGGGTGACCGCCATCCGACCCTTGCGCCAAGGCCAGGGCGAGACCAGAACCGGCGTGGCGGTCATGGCCGCCAGGGTGATGGCGTGGCCAACCCGGATCATCTGGCCAGGATCCAGGCGCGACCAGGCCATGCGATGGGCGAATAGCGCGGCGGCCTGCACGACGATGGGGATGGCGAACAGGGTGACGGCGAGCTTGGAACGCCAGGGGCGCGCTCCGTGCCAGATGCCGAGAGCGAGGAAGAAAACCAGGAACCCGTGGCTGATGCGCATGTGCACGTGGTAGCGGGGTGCGAGGATCCACAGTACGCCAAGCGCGGCAAGCACGGCGAAGAACATGCCCACGGTGCTGACGGTGATGCGCATGGAGCGGGGAAAGATCTGATCCGAACGCAGGGCGTGCACCAGCGCCACCACCGCGAGCAGCAGGGCCAAGATACCCGAGAAATTCGAGACGAAGAGTGCGGCGCCGGCGGTCCAGCGCTCGACGGCGGTGCCGTTCTGGCTGGGCAGGAAGATGGCGCTCACGATTCGGTACAGGACAAGCTCGGCCAGCGCGGAGAGCGCGAGCAGGGCGGTCAAATTCAATCCGGCGAGGAGCCTACGCATGGTTCTCAAGTTCCTGCTCTGCTAGTTGGGGCACTATATTCCGTCGGCTGGCCTTGTGCTTCCCAATCGACGGCGGAGGTGGCACACGATACAAGCGCCACATCGCCTGGGACCTCGATTCGGACCTCATCCTGGCTTGCGCCGTGACGCCAAGCCGTGGGTCCCGCGCAACGGCAAGCTCTTCACAAAGGCCGACTTCAAGATCCACATGCGCGCCAGAACCAACACTTGCCCGGCCGGCGAGATCGAGCGCAACGACCTGGGCGCTGATGGGGTTCGATCAGCCGAGGTTGCTATTCGGTACATCGAATTGATGGCAGTGCAGACTCTGACATTATCCCACAGCGCGATTCTCGTTGACAAATTCCAGCATTGGGTAGAATACGCTGCACTATTCGGGAATGGCGTTTGCGGTCAGAAGTGATGGAATGATGAGTAGTGAAACGAGAAAGGTCGACGGTTGTGCGCGGGAGGCTTGCCATCTGACCCAGAACCAACGGGATGAGGGTCGTCCAATCCGCCGCTTCAGTAGCGTGGCCTTGATCGGGGTGTTGAGGTCCACGCGTAAAGTGGAAATGTCCTGCAGGGTTGAACTATCTCGCCCAGGGGCATCGCCACCACGATCGAGGACGACGGGAGGAAGAACAGGTAAGTCATGGATCTCGCCGTGACGGTCACCGAGCGCAAGAAGGCGGAAGATGATCTCCGTGCCTCCGAGACTCGCTATCGGCGGCTTTTCGAATCGGCAAAGGATGGCATCCTGATTCTCGACGCCGATACCGGACAGGTGGTCGATGCCAATCCCTTCTTGATTTCCCTGCTTGGCTATTCCCACGCAGATTTTCTCGGCAAAACCCTGTGGGACCTCGGTCCATTCAAAGACGTCGCGGTTTCAAGGGAGGCCTTTAGGGAGCTGCAAGAGAAGGATTATGTCCGTTACGATGACTTGCCGCTTGAGACCCGTGACGGGCGGCTCATCAACGTTGAATTCGTCAGTAACGTGTATCTGGTGGGCCAGACCAAAGTGATCCAATGCAACATTCGCGACATCACCGAGCGCAAGCGCATCGAGGCGGAGCACGAGGCGGAGCACAAGAAGCTTGAACAGCAGCTCCAAGTGTCTCAAAAGATGGAAGCCATCGGCATTCTCGCTGGGGGCGTTGCTCACGACTTCAACAACCTACTCTCCGTGATCCTGAGCTACACCGAGTTCGCGATGCAGAAGCTACGGGAGGACAACCCTCTCAAGGACGATCTCCTTGAGGTGAAGAAGGCTGGTCAGCGCGCGGCGGTGCTGACCCAGCAGCTCCTGGCCTTCGGCCGCAAACAGCTGCTGCAGCCCGTGCCACTGAACCTGAACCAGGTAGCCGAGGGGGTCGAGAAGATGCTTCGGCGGATCCTTGGCGAGGACATCGACTTTGTCCAGGTTCTCGCGCCAGATCTCGGCGTGGTGCGAGCCGATCCGGGCCAGATCGAACAAGTGCTCATGAACCTGGTGGTCAACGCCCGAGACGCCATGTCCGCGGGAGGCAAGCTGACCATCGAAACATCTAACGTGGAGCTCGACGAGGAATACGTGGCACATCACGTGAGCGTAAAGCCTGGGCCCTACGTACAGCTCGCAGTCACAGACACGGGTTGCGGCATGGACGAGCAGACCAAGACGCAACTCTTCGAACCCTTCTTCACCACCAAGGAGAAAGGCAAGGGGACTGGACTTGGACTGTCCACGGTATACGGCATCGTCAAGCAGAGCGGTGGCAACATCTGGGTCTATAGCGAGCTCGGCCTGGGCACCACGTTCAAGATATATCTCCCGCGCGAGCTTTCGGTCAGAGCGACGGCCACCCGTCTCCGAGCAATCGTGGAGCCAGCTACGGGAACCGAGACCATCCTCGTTGTCGAGGACGAGGAGGCGCTGCGCCAAATTGCCAGGCGATCCCTTGAGGCCGCCGGCTACACTGTGCTGACCGCCGGTGCCGGGGACGAAGCATTGTTGATCTCAGCGCAGCATGCGGGGATAATTCATCTCCTCCTAACTGACGTGGTCATGCCGCGGATGAGTGGCAAAGCGCTCGCGCAAGCGTTTCTGAAGACGCGGCCGACAACCAAGGTTCTCTATATGTCTGGTTACGCCGACAATGCATTCGTCCACCATGGCGTGGTTGATGAGGGAACGAACTTCATCGGCAAGCCGTTCACCGCGACCGACATAGCGCACAAGATCAGGAGTGTGCTGGACTGCGATATCAAGAACATTCCTGACGGGCAAGTGCACACGCTCAAGGCTGATGCTGTGGTGAATGAGCAACCACTCGATCAAGCTGCACTCCAAGCGCTTCCTGAGGATGTTCTGGGTAGTCTCCGCCGGGCAGTGGCCGCCGCACGCTACGACGAGATAGTTGAGATCGTCGAGACGATTCGAATCACAAAACCGGATGTGGCCACCGGGCTTTGGCGGATGGTGGAGATTTTCAACTACGATGGTTTGCGCGACCTCCTGGGTCGGTGAGGACAAGGATGGACAAAGGCGCAGATGATGTTCGAAGCAGCAGCGTCCTTATCGTGGACGATTCGCCCGAGAACCTTCGTCTCCTGACCGAAGTTCTGAAACGTGGCGGGCTCGTCCCCCGACCGGTCACGAGCGGCAGGCTCGCCATCGAGGCGGCGGTTATCGACTCTCCCGATCTCGTCCTCCTAGACATGAGCATGCCTGAAATGTCCGGGCTTGAGGTCTGCCGATGGTTCAAACGGGACGAGCGACTGCGAAACATCCCCATCATCTTCATCAGCGGGCTTCAGGGAACCGAGGACAAGATTGAGGCGTTCCGAGCAGGTGGCATCGACTATGTCTCCAAGCCATTCCAGGAACTGGAAGTTCTCATACGGGTCAAAACCCACCTGCGCTTGAGAGAGCTTCAAGCAGAAATGTCGTCACACAACGCGCAGCTTGAGCGGCGAGTCGCGGACCAAGTCAAGGCGATATCGGCCTCCCAGATGGCGACCATCTTCGCCCTCGCGAAGCTGGCTGAGGCTCGCGACGACGATACGGGCCAACACGTCGAGCGGGTTCGCACCTTCGGGAAGATGCTGGCCGAACAGATGCGAGAAATGGGATTGCATGCGGCGTACCTCACCGCCACATTCATCGACAATCTGTACCAGACGGCCGCTCTACACGACGTCGGGAAGGTCGGTATTCCCGACGCCATCTTGTTGAAACCTGGAAAGTTGACTACGGAGGAGTTCGTGGAGATGAAGAAGCACTGCGCGATTGGCGCCAGCACGCTCGCCACGGTGCTCAAACAACACCCTGACAACCGGTTCCTGCGCATGGGCGTAGAGGTGGCGCGGTCGCATCACGAGAAATGGGACGGTACCGGCTACCCTGACAAGCTCAAGGGCGCGAAAATCCCTCTTGCAGCACGCATCGTCGCCGTTGCCGATTTCTACGACGCACTGACGTCGAATCGTTGCTATCGGCCTGCGTTCAGTCACGAAGATACGTGCCGGATGATCCAGGAATCCAGCGGGACTCATTTGGACCCCGACGTCGTGGCTGCCTTCAGTACCCTGGATAGTCAATTCAGGCATATTCGGCACGAGATGCAGAACTGATGGCCATGTTCGTGAGACAGGCACATTCCCGATTTCTGTCTCCGAACCAAGGGTCCAGAACACCGGCCTAGTTGGGAATGCCCGATTCCCGGATGACTCCAAGAAGGGATGGCCAATGAAGAACATCTCGTTCCGGGGCCGGTCAGCTTTGGTCGTAGACGACGACGATTCGATGCTATCGACGCTGGCGAGGCTCCTTCGGCATTTCGATTTTGTGGTGACCGCCGCTGTAGATGGATCGGCGGCGATTCGCCATATCATGAGTACGAAGTTCGACATCGTTATCTCGGATCTCGCCATGCCGGGCGAAGACGGGTTCGCAGTCCTCAAGGCTGCACGCGATCAGCAACCGGAAACGCCGGTCGTCATCTTGACCGGGGCGGGTGGCGTTCCTGATTCAGTCCGGGCAATGCGCGCTGGCGCCTATGATTTTCTCACCAAGCCATTTCACACCACGGCCTTCAGCGAAGTGGTCTGCTCCGCGATGGGCCGGAGCAACTATTCAGCGTCAGGTATTGTCGCCTCGACAAGAGGTGACTCGCCCTCGCTGGCAAGCCCTGGGGCCGTTCTGGTTGGAAAATCTGCTGCGCTGAAAACGTTGTTGGATCTCATCGAGCAGGTTGGTCCCACGGACGCGACTGTCCTCATCTCCGGTGAAACCGGCAGTGGCAAGGAAATCATCGCGCGGCTGCTCCACGCGTCCTCCCCTCGTTCCCACCAGCGTCTCGTGGCGGTGAACTGCGCCGCCATCCCAGAAAACTTGATCGAGAGCGAGCTCTTCGGGCACGTCAAAGGTGCGTTCACCAACGCGAATGAGAACCGCATCGGACTGCTTCGCGAGGCCAACGGAGGGACCGCCTTGCTCGACGAAGTGGGCGAACTACCATTAGCCATGCAAGCGCGTTTGTTGCGAGTTGTGCAGGATCACATCGTCACTCCGGTGGGCTCCGAACGATCCTATGCCGTGGATCTGCGATTTCTCGCGTCGACTAACCGGGATCTCGATGCAATGGTGCAGGATGGACGGTTTCGCCAAGATCTCTTCTTCCGCCTAAATGTCGTGCCCATCCACGTGCCGCCCTTGCGCGAAAGGCTGGAGGATGTTCCGCAGCTGGCTGCCCATTTTCTCGAACTCGCCGCAAGGCGGTTGGGGCGCACGATCACTTTGTCAGACAAGGCGTTGGCCGTGCTGCAGACCTACGGCTGGCCCGGAAATGTCCGCGAACTAGAGAATCTCATCGAGCGGATGGCCATCTTCGATCGTGATGGCGTGGTGGATCTTGACGACATCCCACCCACATTAGGCGGTGAGACGGTCCAGGCGGTGTCGAGTACGCTATGGGATCTCACTGCGAATGGCATAGACCTACCTACGGCGGTCGAGCGGTTCGAACGGGCGCTCATTGGAACGGCGTTGCGCCTCGCTGGAGACAACAAGGCCAAGGCCGCAATCATGCTGGGCATCGGGAGAACGACCCTAGTCGACAAGATGCGAAAGCTAGGATTGTGAGCCCGCGTGGTGCTGAATAGATCGCGATGAGTCACTGCTAGGGTCTACCAAGTCGCGCTCCAAGCATTGAACCACCGGTTCGAACTCCAACCGACCTGCATCACTCAGGCGAATGAGCGCCCGATGCGCCTCCAGCATCGTCTGCCGTAGGTCGTTTGCCGACGGCGAGTCGATCATCTCGATAGGCTCGGCGCTAACGTCAGCTGCAACGGAGACCGGGAGAGCCCCAGGTACCATGTCGAAGGTCTGATCGAAGCCCATGCTGCGCAGGACTACGTCGATGTCTTCATTGCCGGAGATGATCAGGTGCGCGCTCGGCACATACCGCCAGTCCAGATTCACCGTCGTCGGCCTCGAGTACGGTGAACCCAGCCTTCTGCAAGACATGTCGAAAGGCGCCGCGCACCGCCTCGTCATCATCGATTATCAACACTACGGCGTCGTCCGCCATGCGCGACCCTCCAGTGCAAATTTAAAGGCGGACTCTAACAGCTTTCGAGTTCTAGCGCTGCGTGGCGTTTTGTGTGCATGAGATGGAGCGAGTCGAGGTAACGTGGCTTCGGCGCGCGATGAAGAGGCAAGGCCTCGCCGACTCGGAGCGCGCGTCATGGCGAACAAGGAGGGAGGGCACGTGCGACCGCACTCACCGCTCCGATGGGCGCGAGCATTCGTCGTGGAAAGTGTCTCTTTCTGCAGCCTTCCGCGACGTCGCTGCGCTTGTCGCGGGACTACGGTGCTTGCCCATGCGCGCTCTCGCGGAATTTTCCCAGGGTGATACGATTTCGACCCAAGCACGGCCAGGCGACTCGGGTGCCCTGGCCGGCGGAGGGCCCAACCAGCATGCACGGCAGTGACGACTACCTCGCGGGACTCGCGCAAATCCACACGCGCGAAAGCCTCGACGATCGTCGGTCGCTGTGGCGCCAGGGTATGGCCAGCCTGGCCGCCGCGGCCGCGGATCAGCAGCCCACGCCCCTCGAAGGCATGGCCACCGACCAATTGCTGTCCAGCGTGCGTTGCGCGCTTTCTTCCGGTTTGGTCGAGGATCTGTCGTTTCTGTCCCGGCCGGTGGCGGCGGCGGCGCTGTTCGAATTGGCGGGTGCCCTGCCGCAAAGTCCCGAGAAGCGCGAGTTCGGCCGTCGCGTGTTGGTTTCACTGCGCGAGGGCGACGCCGCCACGTTTGTGACCTTGGCCACGGCCCTGGCCCTTTCGTCTCCGCGTGCCCTTGGCGGAGCACAGATCCGAGCCAGGGTCGCCCTTTCGCTGCGCCTGCCTCTGTCGACCGGCGCGCACGTCGATGGGCTGGCTCTGGCCTTGGTGTCGCGGCCCGAGCTCGAACGCGGGTGGCTGACGGCGCATTCCATGGGCGCGCTGCCAGCGCGGCGGCTGGCCGCGCGTCTGCTCGAACGGGCGGCGCGCGAGGCCGCGCGCAGGGCCAAGGAGGGGGACGACAGCGGGGTTCGCGTCTTCGAGCGCGTGCCCGTGCGTACCGCCTGGACCCGGCTCATCACCGACCGCGAGTCGCTGGTGTGGCGGCACGTGGCGGTTGCCCGCGGGTTGCTCGCCGTTGCGGCCCCCATGCGCGCGGCGGAAATCGATCGCGATTTATCGCCCCGACTTGGCCCAAGCGAATGGCGCCGCGCCGCCACGTCGCTGGCCGCCACCGTCGTCCACGACCCGAGCACGGCGTTGCCAGCCTGCCTCAAGCTTCTGCAAAGCGAGGTGCAAAGCCGCGACAGTGGCATCGCATCGGCCATGATCTACGGCTTGTCCCGCGTGGTCGAGCAAGAGCCCGAAGCCGCCGACGAGCTATTGGCCCGGCTCGTGCCCTGCGGTGGTATCGAGGCCATCGAGGCCCTGGCCGATCTGCGCGAGGAGTTGGCCGGACACCCCATCGGCGCCCAGGCGGCATTCGTAGCCATCGACCGACTGCGTGCCGATCAGTCCTCAGCGGACGACGGCACGGTGGCCTTGATCCAAGCCCTCATCGACGACCTCGACATGGGGGCGGAGCGGCCGCGCAGTTCGCTGCGCCTGCATCTCGGCGATGCCTTGCAGGCCTTCGCCGAGGGCCGCGACCTCGGGCCGGCGACTGAGCAGGCCTTGCAGGTCGCCGGCGCGGCCATGGACGTTCTCGAAAGCACCGGCGACGAAACGGCGGCCGAGCGACAGGTCACCTTCCGCTCCCTGCGCGAGCTCGACGCCGGCCTCTTGGTGACGTCGGTGCTTTCCGATCTACTTGCGGTCCGTGAAGGCGGTCGGAGCGGGCCGAGTCCGCTGACCGGGATCCTATGGCGGCTCGGTAGCTGGCTGCTCGTGCGTGAATACCAGCCGGTGACAAGCGAGGCCATTCCGCACCTGACCTTGCGCTTTCGCCAACTGCGGACGCTTTTGCACCTGGTGGATTCGGACATCGCAGACACGGAAGAGCCCACGCCGGAGTCGCGCGGTCGCCGCTTGCACGTGTTCAAGTTGCTTGCCCAACGCGCGCAGGCCGACGTGCCCTCGCCGCTGCGCCGGCTTTTGTGCGCCACGCTCGCGCGCACGGCGGACTCCCTGGCGCGCGAGCAAGTGGCCGAGTTGTCGGATGTCTTCGTGGCCACGCTGTGGAGCCTGAGCAGCGCCGCCGATCTGCGTGCGTTGTCCGAAGCGTGCATGGTGCCGGAGTTCAAAGAGGTGTTCGCCTCGGCCGCGCAGATACCGCGTGCGCTGGCGGAGCGGAGTGGGCAGGCGGACGAGCACGGCTTGGTGGAGACCCTGCGCGACGTGGCCGAAGCGCTTCCACCCGGCAGCTCGGCGCGGGTCGAGGGATTGCGCCGGGCGGTTCTGGGCATTACGCGCGTGCTCGAAACCCTGAACGAGGCCGTGTCGCTGACCGAGCTGCGCCGAGGCGACAGCAGCGCCGCGCTCGAGCGCCTGGCCGGTGCCATCGCCTACGCCGCGCGCTTGTGCGGCGGGGCCATGCGGCGGACCGGCTTGCGCGAGAACTACTTCCCCTCGTCGTCCACGCGGGCCTTGCGTCGCCTGGAGGCGTGGATCGAGCGCGCCTTGCAGGAGCATGACGAGGACGTGGGCGCCGCCGCCGCCGCCGCCGCCGAGGCCGTGCGCAAGGATCTACCGCCACTTTTCGCCGAGGTCGTGGCGCGCGTGCTCATGCGGGTGGGGCGCTTGCCGCGCGTGCCGCGACCGTCGGGCGAAGTCACCCATATCACCAAGCGCAAGAGTCAATTGCACCTGCCCGCCTGGCTGCCGCCCAGCCGCATCATCGGTGGCTTTTTCATCGTGCGTCCCATCGGCACGGGCGGCGGCGGCTCGGTGTTCGTTGCCCGCCGATTGGAAGAGCGCCACGAGGAAGGCGCCGAGATCTTCGCGCTCAAGGTGCCCGCGTACACCGGTGCCGCCGCGCACACGCTGTCGGAAGAGGAGTTCATGCAACTCTTCCGCGAAGAGGCGGGCGCTCTTTTGACCCTGCCCCGGCACGCCAACATCGCGGGCTTCGTTACCTTCGACGCCGGCGCGCGGCCCAGGCCGATCTTGGTCATGGAACTGGTGGAGGGCAACACGCTGGAGCGGCTGGTCGATCGCCGCGCCCTTACCATCAAGCAGGTGATCGATGTCCTGGATGGCATGGCGGCGGGCCTGCAGGCCATGCACGATGCCGGCCTGGCCCATCTCGACGTCAAGCCGGCCAATGTCATCCTGCGCATCCAGCGCGACCTGGCGTCTCCGCGGCGGCCACGGAGTGAATCGCGCCAGGCGCCGGTGTTGGTGGACTTTGGCTTGGCCGGGCGCAAGGTGCGGCCCGGTTGCGGCAGCCCCTACTACGGTGCGCCCGAGGTTTGGGACATGTCGAGTTTCGGCGATCGGGTCGACCCGCGCGCCACGGACGTCTACGCGTTTTCGTGCCTGGCTTTCGAGCTACTGACCGGAAATCCATTGTTCGCCGGGGAAACCTTGCCGGCCATCTTCGCCATGCACCTTGGCCACGACGGCAATCCGCCCGGGCTCGAATGGATGCGCAAGCACGACCGGCACGGACCGCTGGCCGAGCTCTTGGCGGCGGGGTTGGCGCGGGAGCCGAGCAAGCGACTGGGCATTGCGGCTATGCGCGCTCGCCTGCTCGACTTGGCGAAGGGAAGCCTGTCCGCCGCCACATGGCCGCTGAGGCCTTGAGGCGGCGGAGCGCGATTAGGACGAACTATTCGCTCGCTTGCTGCAGGGCCGTCTGGATGATTTGAGCCAAGTCGAACTTGGGCTGGCTTGCCCCGCTCGTCGACGAGCCTGAGCCATTTTGGTAGCTCGATACCTGATGATGGTGGTGATGGTGGTGGCCGGAGGCGCCCTGTTGCTGTCCCGGCGGCTGCAAATCGGGCATCTGACCCGTCTGCGCAGCTTGGCTGAACTTGTCGGCAAGCTCAGTGAGATGCTGCGCTTGGGGACCCGTTGCATTCTGGGCGTCGGTCGTCAGCGTGGCAGCGATATTCGACATGACGGATTTAAACTTGGTCGGATCGGTCTGCTGCAATTGCTGAAGCTGATTGAGCAGGGCGGCCATGGGCGAGAGCTGGGCCGAATCGGTCGTGGCCGCGCCGCCGACGGCGGTCGATGCGGTTGCCGTTGCCTGAGTCGTGTCGAGTGCGCCGATACCGTAGTTGCTGCCGATACTGTTGATGTCCATTGAGTCCTCCGAAAATGTTTCCCCCGGGCCCGTTGGCCTGATGGATTCATCGGCGTGACTCAAGCGGTTCCTAAGCGGCTATTTTGGCACCCGAGCAGCGGCGTTTCCGAGCGGCGATTTCCGCAGCAAACGACTGCGAACTCTGCACGTTGCATATCCGAAGATCAGAAAAAACAGACCGCAGCGCTCCGGTATATGACTTGCATTCGTTCGAGAGTGCCGCGTTGGAGGCGAGACGGCATTCCGCAAACCCGGATTCACCATCGGAAATTCTAGCCGCATGGCCGTGGCTGTGCTTCACGGTCTCTCCCCCGGTTGCGCATCAAGTTTGGTGCGGGCTTGGCCCGCTCATGCGGCTGGAGTTCCCGTTGGTGAGTCCCCGACGAGGGATTCAAGCTGGCATGATGGAAGCTCGTTTATGGTTAATCAGGCGTTAGAAATCTTGATTGTTGGGTTCACTTCTCGTTGCATCTTCCGTCCTGCCAGCTACCCTGCACAGGCGAAATGATGCAAATCGATCGACGCCTGCCTGTTGTCACAATCCTTCTCGGTGTTCTGCTGGTGCCTGTTGCGACCCGCGCGCAGGAATCACCTCCCGCGGGCGAGCAAATGCCGGCGGTGGAAGGCCAGTCGGCGACTCTCCCAGCGACGCCACCTTCTCTACCGTTGCCCAGTGCAGCTCCGACGCCAACCCAGCCCGACAAACCCGCTGGTCTCGATTTCGAGTTCTTCGGCGCCGAAAATGCCGCGGGGAAAGATACCCATTCGACCGAGGAGATCGCGAACGCCTCCGCGTTGTCACAGAAACGTCGCCATCGGTTGGGGATCCATCAATTCCTCGGTCTGACGACGTGGGCATTCATGGCCGCGAGTTGCATCGTCGGCCAGCTCAACTACCACGACCTCTACGGCGGCGGTAGCGGAAGAGGCAGCTACATGATGCCCCATCGCCTTCTGGTCTATTCTACGGCGGGCTTGTTCACGGCCACCGGAATCTATGCTCTCTTGGCACCCCAGCCCTACAAAAAGCCTCTCAAGTTCGATACTGGTCTCATCCATCGCATCGCTGCCATCGGCGCCACGGCGGGAATGGTCGCGGAGGTCGTTCTGGGGTTCATCACCGCGCGTACCGCGGATTCGGGCAATTCGACTGGCATCAAGCAAATGGCAACAGTTCACGACGTGGTGGGCTGGACCACGTTTGGATTCATGACCGCCGCCGGCGCGGCCTGGATCTTTTGATTTTCGTGGAGGGATCCAAGCCATGTTGAAAAGAGAGACAATCACTCGGCTTCGTACGCCACCCGCCCTCGCCCTGGCGTTGGCCATGTCGGCCTGTTCCTTTGGCAAACCGGATATCGCGACGGTGCCGCCCCATCCCACGTTCGAGATCGACGTCAAACCCTGGCTCGCGGACCATTGTCTGCTTTGCCACGGCTATCCCGCCACGCGGGGCGCGCCGACCAATTTTCGACTCGATGTCTACGATCCACCCGTGGGAACGTCGACGCCAGCGGCCCACCAAGAGGCCGACCGCTTCATCCAAAGCATTGACCGCGGCAAGATGCCCCCTTCGGCTGCGTGGGGCGACGGCGCGGGCCCCAACGGCAAGGCGATGCTGCACAACTGGGCAACCGACCGCTATCCGCCCTAGCCAGCCTTCGTCACTCCCGCGCGTCACCCTTTCTCACAAGGGACAATAAATTCCGCCTTTGGAGTTGCGTAATCCACAGGTGTGACAGAATAGGCTCTCACGGTTGTTCTTCCGTTCAACGAACGGTCGTGCACATTGAGACTGCCCGCACGGGTTTTCAAAGTGGCCCAATCATTGTCCTGGAATGCCCCGTTCCTAGGTGCCAAGGAGGCCCCATGAGTCGCAAGATCATTGTAGATCCGGCCGAGCCAAGCAACTCCGGCGCTCCTCAAGGGGAATCGAGCGGTCACTTCGACAGTGTCGAAGCACGATTCTTCGAGCAAGGCCAAGACAGCATGCTCGTCGGCGCCGATGGTGACTATTTCGCCGATCAGGAGAATCCAAGCAAGGCTAAATGGTTTGCGCTTTCGCGCCCGTTCTTCATGGGCTTGGCCGTGGGTGGCATGCTCGGCGCCGTTCTGGTCGGAGTCGTCGCGTGGCGAATGCCAGGCCCGGCGGTCACGTCCGAACCAGTCGCGCTCAAGCAATCGACGGTCTCTTCGGCGTCCATCGCTCTCGCGAATGCAGCGCCCACCCCTGCGCCCCGTCCCGGTGAGCAGGTCGGGGGTATCGGCGAAGCAGCTGCGGCGGATTCGTCACGCCAGGAAGTGGTCGCGATGGTGCCCCCGCCGGATGCGGACACACAGGATCTCGAGAAAGCCATGAAGACCGCTTCGCCCGCGGTCGACCCCGCCAAACCATCGTTCGCAGCTGTGGCCGCAGCTCAGCCTGCGGACGACGACGCGCAGCGAGGCTGTCGCAAGGCCATTGCTGACAAACAGAGGAATAGGATCCTGACAACCTGCGAGGCGGCCCTTGCCGCCAATCCTCGCGCAGTGGAATTCGCCGTGGCCCTGGCAAAGACGGAATTCGATCGCGGCAGAATCGCCCAGGCACTCGAGTGGAGCAAGAAGGCCATCGCCGCCGATCCAGATGTCGCCGATCCTTATGTGTTCATCGGCGAGGCGGAACAGAACGCAGGGCACAAGCGGGCGGCCAAAGACGCCTATCTACACTACTTGCGTTTGGCCCCGAGTGGTCGCTATGCGGCAGATCTACGCGCCGTTCTCCGGTCGCTTTGATTGGAATCGCGGTGGCGCGACAATCCGCCGCGGCAGGTGCGGCAGAATGTCCGGGGCGTCGTCTCAAGAGGCTTGCCCAATCGGAGAATTCACAAGGATGTCGCGCAATGCAGTGATGCCGGAGAATTTGCGAAAGTGGCACTCCTGATGCAGCCAGAGTCGGTAGGCAGCGGAAGATCTCCACATGAAGCGTCCAATCACGTTGTTCGTCGCACCGGGAATCCTCGAAGGGAGCGCAGAAGCCCTGACGATGCGTGGGACAACTTGATGGTAGCGAAGGTTGCGATCGCTGACGACGATTCGGAGACGTTGGATTTGCTTGGCGATATTCTGGGCAGCCCGACGACCGAGATCTACAAGGCTGCCAGCGGCGCAGAGTTGGCGGTACTGCTGGCAAAGCGTGGACCATTCGATCTAATCGTGACCGACGTTGCCATGCCGTGGATGGACGGAATCGCCGCCATCAGGTCAGCGCGTGGGTCCGGCGTCCAAGCGCCGGTCTTGGTCATCAGCGGCATTTCGCGGCCAGACCTACCAGCCGAGGTCGATCGCCTTGGCAACGCCAAGTTCTTGCGAAAACCGATCCGGGTGTCCGCTCTGCGCAAGGCCGTGAGCGAGCTGCTGGTCGACGAAGCGTAGGAACCGGCCGACAGCGCGTTTGTGCGGATCACGTGCGTGGAAGTCGGACGGTGATGCGCGTGCTGCGATCCGGGACCGACCACAGCTCGCAGGATCCGCCCAGGGCTCGCGTGGTGCGCTCGACGATGGCCAGGCCAAGACCGTGGCCTGGAACTTCACGGTCGGTGAGCCCGCGGTAAAACGGCTCGAAGGCGTGTTTCGCGTTCTCGGGATCCATTCCGATGCCGTTATCCTCGACGACGATCTCGACCATCAAGCCGACATCACGCGTTTCAATGGTGATGCACAAGGCCCGCGAGCGCGCGCGAAACTTGATGGCGTTGCCAATGAGGTTGCGCAGGATCTGGGACAAGACCCCTTCGGCGCAGGCGACGACCTGACCCGCGCCCAACTTGGTCACCATCTCACACCCTTGTAGTTCCGCTCCCATCTCCTCGATGATGCGCGAGATGACGACCGCGGTCGATGAACGTCCCGCGGGTGGGCGCCCTGAAACGGACAGCGCAAGCATGTCGTCCACCACGCGGGCCATGCGATCCACGGCCCTGCGAATTCGCTGTGCCATCGCGACGATGTTTTCCGGCAACGCCGGGGATTCGAGAATGAGATCGGTGTAGCCGCGAATCGGGTTCATCGGACTGCGCAGGTCGTGGGCCGCGCGCCCGGCAAAGGCCTCAAGCTCGGTGTTCTGCTCGTGGAGCAACCTAACCCGCTCCGCGATCAGTCGGCGCTGGCGAGCGAGCACGCGCAGCAACCAGACTGAAATGACGGCCACGATGGCGAGCACGATGGCGCCGACGATCACGTCGCTCCAGATGGCCTGGCGGTGTGCGGCCTTGAGGGCGGTCGCGTTGCCTTGGCCCGCGCCCGCGTTGATGGCCACCAGAGTGTCCACGGACTTGTCGATCGCGTCTTCAAGGGCGGCGTTGGCTCTGCGATCGTCGGTGAGATGGCCCGGTAGTTGCCGGAGCAGATGCTGAAGATGATTCCACTCGTCCCGTTCGCCTTTGTAAGTGGCCATAGGATCGTACTTGAGGGTATCCTCCTCGATATCCCGTATCCAATGCTCGACCTCATGAACGTCTTTCGCCTCGATCATGTGTCTGGCGTCGACCCGGATGTCGTTGACCAGGATGATTGATTTCTGCGCGTTCTGGATGATGTCGGTGGTCTTGAGTGCCTCCGCCTCGGCAAAGTAGACATCGAGTCCGATCATCCCGACAATCAGTAGCGTCACCAGACCGAGACTGACGATCACGGGCCAGCTTGTCAGCATCCTGGGTCTTGGAATCTCACCACTCAAAAAGTTCCTCCATCGAAGTCCCATCGGTGTCACGCGGTCTCCATGATAGGCTTGGCAGCGTGGTTTCGCCCGCAAAGATCTTGATCGCCGAAGACGATGATCTGACCCTTGAGCTTCTGGCCACCGTGCTTCGAGGCGAGAGCTACGAGGTGGTGACCGTGACCGACGGTCGCGAGGCACTGAACCGGCTGCACGAAGGCGCCTTCGACCTCGTGCTGAGCGATATTCAGATGACCTGCGCCAGCGGACTTGAAGTGCTGGAGTCGGTCAGCAAGGAATTCCCAGACACCCCGGTGGTTCTCATCACGGCGTATGCCGAGCCAGGTGCTGCCATGGACGCCATCGCCAGCGGGGCCACGGACTACCTTGCCAAGCCCGTGGATATCGTGGCACTTCGTGCAACCGTGGCGCGGGCCCTGGAGCGACGGCGCCTGGCCAAGGAGAACCGGTCGCTTCGCTCGGCCATCGCCGGGCACAAGATCCTGGTCGGGACCTGTCCGCCCATGCTCGAAGTCTACAAGGAGATCGCACACGTCGCGCCCACCGACGCGACGGTACTGGTCACGGGCGAGAGCGGGTCGGGCAAGGAGCTGGTCGCGCGCACCATCCACGAGCGCAGCCGCCGTGCGGGCCATCCCTTCGTTGCCTTCAACTGCGCCTCGCTGGCCGAAGGGCTGCTGGAAAGCGAGTTGTTTGGTCACGAGAAGGGTGCGTTCACGGGCGCCAATGCGCCCCACAAGGGGTTGTTCGAAACCGCCGAGGGCGGCACCATTTTTCTCGACGAGGTCGGCGATGTCCCGGCCAAGATGCAAGGGGAGCTTCTGCGCGTTCTTCAGGAAAGCGAGGTCCGGCGTGTCGGAGGATCCGCCGCGATCAAGGTCAATGTCCGGGTGATTTCCGCGACCAACCGCAATCTTGCGGTCGAGGTGGCAGCGGGACGGCTGCGCCAGGATCTGGCCTATCGCCTCAATGTCGTGTCCCTGCACGTGCCGCCGCTGCGTGATCGCGGCGACGACATCATTGCCTTGACCCTTCACCTGGCCAGCCGCCATGCTGCGCTTCTCGGCCGTCTCGAGCCGCACATCAGCGAAGAGGCGATGTATCTCATCCGCAGCTACGCTTGGCCAGGCAACGTGAGAGAGCTGGAAAACGCACTCGCTCGCGCCGTCGCCATGTCCCAGCGCGGGGTGATCTTGCCCGGCGACCTTCCCCCGCTCGCAGAAACCGCCAAGCCAGGAAACATGGCCTCGATTGACAGCGACTGGCCGACTCTCGAGGAATTGCAGCGCCGCTACATCGAACGGGTGCTCGATCACACGGGGCAAAACAAGACCTCCGCGGCCAGCATTCTTGGTGTCGATCGCCGAACCATCCAGCGGTTCGCTTCGAGTGAAGCGGGCAAGGACGACGACTCGCGATAGCAGAGAGTCCCCGTCGTGGCGCTCATGACAGCAGCTGCCCGTGCAGCAGATCGATGACGGCTGCGCGCAATTCCTGGATCCCGAACGGCTTGCGCAGTAGTCTTGCACTACCGAGCCGATCGACCATGGCCTGGAGATCGGCACGGGTGAGCCCTGAAATCACCAAAACCGGCGTCATGACTTCCGCCACTCGCGCGGAGCGCAAAACTTGAAGGCCTTCGATCCACGGCATGAGGACGTCGGTGATGACGAGGTCGAAGGGATCGTTCTCGACCAGAAGTCGCACCAATTCCACCCCGTTGGTCGCCTCGTAGATCTCGGTCATTGGGCTTTCGAGGGCAAGATGCAGTAGCTCCAGACTGTCGGGATCATCATCCGCGATGGCGATACGCATGACCGGCAGGGGTGTGAGCCCTGTAGCTTCGCCTATCATCCATTCGCGATTGTCGGAAACATTCGTCATGGAAGATCTCCTTTGGACCGCACGTGGCCGATACACTGCATCGACTGTGCCGTGATCGGGAGTCGCGCATTCTCGCCAGGTCAAACTGCATTGCGAACGGGGCCACGACTTTCTGTCATGCGGACGCGGCAAACCTGGACAACCTGCCCGCTTCGCCGTTGGCACTGCACTTGCTGATTGCTCAGGTAAGCCCGAAAGGAGGCTACCCATGTTGACTCAAATCGTCCTGATTTCATTGCTGAGGGCCCAGAGTGGTTTGCATGAGCAGGCCTGGGATGTTCCCGGCATCGAAGCCGACGACAACACCCCCGAGGTCTTTCTCGTGTCTGCAAAACAGAAACGGGAATGCTCCCGTCCTGGCGCGGTCTGCCTCGCACCTGGCGGCAGTGCAACTTCGGAGGGCGTCGAAGTGAGGGAGGACGCGCCACCCATCATGGTGTTGGCGCGTGGGGCTCAGGTGGCGGCCGTCGGTGCGCTACAAAAGCTGGCGCCCAATCAGCCTTGGCAGGTCGAGATGGTCGCCGATTTCAAGGTTCGCTCGGCGGACGCTCCCATCATCGTGGCGGTCATGGACGGCGAAAGTCCCGAGGCGATGGAGAATCATCAGGCCCTGGTGGTGTGGGATGTGAGCATGAAGCTGGGCAAGAACCTGGGCATGCGGTTTCTGCTTTCACCGGAACAGGGATTTCAGCCTTCGCACAGCTACGTGCTGCGGGTTGTTCAGGGACAAGGCAAGTCCGAAAAGATCTTGGCCGAGGGTGAATTCCATCTTGAATGAAGGGAGCGGCAATTCGTCGCACCGGGCGTGGCAGGACGACGCGGTCTTTGTGGACAGCCAGTGACCGTGCCATTGGGCAAGGGTTGAGACGGCACCGGCGGTTGGTGGCCTTTTGTGGCACCGAAGATGCAAGGTCTTGGGCGCGAAGACCCGAAAGGCGAAATGAAATGGCGAAATTGGCATCAAACCGTTTGTCCCAATGGTCCGCTTTGGCGCTTTGCCGTCTGCTCAACGACCTGTCCAAGTTGTCGTCCACTCCCGCGAACAGCAACCGCACCCTGATATCCAGGAGAAACGCATGGCCATACAAGACCGTCGCGAGAACCTTTGGGCAATCGTGCTCGCCGCTGGCGAGGGAACGCGGCTATCAACGCTAACGAGCTTCTTGCACGGTTGGAACATGCCGAAGCAGTTTGCGGTCCTGTGGGGTGGACGGACCTTCTTGACGCGAACGCTCGACCGCTGCGATTGTCCCGCGCCAGCGGACGGTCGTCGTCGTGGCTGACGACTGCAGAGCCCTCGCGGAAACACAGTTGCGCGACTACTCCGAAGTCAAAGAAGTGGAAATGCGTCGGGTGAATTAAGAGCGGCGCAATCCGCATTTCGACCGGCGGTATTTGCACGCTCTTTTTGTCCCATGGTCGTGCAGCACCTTGTCCCCCGCGTGCGACAGGGTGCCACGGATCGCCAGTCGAAGAGACGTGCGATCCAACCCAAGCAACACGGAAGTTTCATGAATCGGTGGGGCGCAGGGATATCGGCCGCGGCACAGCCGATGCTACTGCCAGGTTGCAGATACTCACAAAGAGGTTCGATATGACGAACGATCAAGCTATTCGCAAAGCCAAGGGTCTAGACCGTCCAGAGCAGAACCGTCAGCGAGATGCCGGAAGGTGCGTCGTGAACGACGCTTCGGACCGCGTTGGGCTACGCAGACTCCGCGTTGTGGCTGGGGGCATCGCGGCGGTTTTGCTCATTGGGGCGATCGACTACACTACGGGCGCCGAAGCATCGATCGCCCCGCTCTACCTGGTCCCCATTGCGCTTGCGACATGGTTCGTTAGCCTGCGCGTGGGCCTGCTTCTCGCAGGTCTATCTGCCTTGGTTCGACTGCAAGATCTCTGGTTGACCTCCTCTCACTACGCGCATCCGTTCACGCCCTACTGGAACGGAGTCGTCGAGCTCGCCTTCTTCGTGGTCGTCGCCTACATTCTCTCGCGACTGCGAACGACGACAGCGTACTGGGCCACGCTTGCTCATATGGATCCACTGACCGGCGTCATGAACCGGAGAGCCTTCGTCGAGACGGGCACGCTTGAACTGGCTCGTGCCGAACGCTACGAACGGTCGATGACCCTGGCCTATCTGGACATCGACGATTTCAAGCAGGTCAACGATGACGGTGGGCACGACTATGGCGATCGGCTTCTGATCGAGGTTGCGCGGACGCTCAGGCGCAACCTGCGTGTATTCGACATGGTTGCACGCTACGGAGGAGACGAATTCGTCATGCTCCTGCCTGAGACAGGGAGCCGAGCAGCAGATTTGGTTCTGGAGAAGCTGATGGCCGCACTCCGCGACGCCACGCATGGCCACTGGCCTGCGACGTTCAGCATTGGGGCAGTCACTATTGATGGGCCGCGGACGACCCTGGACCGTCTGATCCAACAGGCCGACAAGCTGGTCTACGTCGCCAAAGAGGATGGGAAGAACTGCGTCCGGCACCGACGTCTCCACCGCGGCGGCACGGTTGGTATCGAACTTACGCCCATATCCGAGGCAACGATCATTCGCCCCATTTTTTCTTCGCCTTCATCCGTCGCTTTGCACGCCAAGGGACGCTGAGTCCCTGCGAAACCGACTACTCTGGGGCCATGAGCCAGATCGGCAAGGCCATCGGGAACACGTGCGTCGAGGGTTTGCTAACCCCCACTGCAGGCTGTCGGGCCACTGCCAAAGAGTGGAGTGCAGCTGTTGCCGGCGGGGCACTCGGAGTCCGTCTGACAGAACTGGTATGCCGATCCGCAATTGCTCTGGCATTGATTGGAGTTGTTACCGTTCGAATCGGTGACCTGGCAACAGACGGGGTTCGCCGGGTCGGTGCAGTTGGCGCTGCCAGCGCACGTCGCTGAGACCGCCATGCCTCCTGAAGTATCTTGGCAGGCTGAGGCTGTCGCGACGCAGGTGTAGGTCGGTGCCTCGCCTACTCCGCCGGGGCCCGCGCCGGCCGGATAGTCGATGCAGCAGACCGCCTGAGCGGGATCGCTGGTATTGCAGGTCAGGGTTCCACAGAGGAGGCCGCCGCCATCCGCAGATGAGCTGGTGTCGCCGACCGTTCCGCTGTCGGGACCCGTTCCGCCGCCGCCACCTGTTCCACTGTCGCCACCCGTTCCGGTGCCGCCCGACCCGGAGCTGCCCGAGCTGCCCCCAACTCCCGTCGACCCGCCATCGCCCGACCCTCCGGAGCCTGCTGCCCCTCCCACTGCCGACGATCCTCCGGTCGCCGATGATCCGCCGGCAGCGGTCGCGCCGCCACTTCCGCTGGCACCGCCCGAGCTGCCCCCAGTTCCCGTCGACCCGCCGTCGCCTGACCCTCCGCCAGAGCCTGCTGCCCCGCCAACCGCCGACGATCCGCCGTTGGCCGATGATCCGCCGGAACCCGTCGCGCCACCGGATTCAGAGGAGCCGCCAGAGGCTGCGCCACCCTGGCCCGACGATCCGCCGTTGGCCGATGATCCGCCGGAACCCGTCGCGCCACCGCTTCCGTTGGCACCGCCCGAGCTGCTCGTTCCTCCGAGGCTGCTACTCCCGCCGCTGCCGGACGGAGTGGTTGAACCGCCGCTACTCGAGCATGAGAACATGAGTGCCGCGGACATCAAAATACCAAGAGAGAGACACGTGTTCTTCGGAGTAATCTGCATGAGGTAATTCCTCCAGTATTGGTGAATCGTTGTAGGTTTGGCCACTGTCATCGATATTGTCTGTATATAGCCCCTGTCGGTTCAGGCGCCCTGGCCGGGGTTGCCGCCGCCTTGCTCGTGTTCTTTTCGCTCCTCGCGCGCCTTCTTGCACGCGTCCGACAGGTCATTGGCGTGCTCCTGCATGCACTTCCGCATGGCCTCGTGGTTGCCCATGGTGTCCTTGCAGAACTTCTCCACATCCGCCTTGCATGCCCCGAACATCTTCCCGTGGTGGGGGCGCTGTCCTTCATCGGCGCGAGCGGCGCTTGCGCCAAGAGTCAGTGCCGACATCATCACCGTATCCAGACGAATTTACGTGCCATGGCTGCTCCTTGTCATCAGGGAGGAATCCAGCACACACCGGACCCCGGCGCTTACCTTGCAATGCACGGGCCAGATGAGAGCAGGCCAGCAAGCGGCCGACCGAGCCTTGATTCTCAAGGGTTATGCGACACGGAGTCTGTTTTCAAATCCACAAGGCCTGCGAAAAGCGCAGCTTCCAAGGCAAGATCCGCAGATCCTGGGTCGCCATCGCCTTCTCTACGGAAGACCATTTTGCCTAGCGCGCTCACTTTCTAGCGAGGTCGTCGTGCAAACTCCGCGTGGCTTGTTTCACGGTTGACCTGCTGGACTATCGAAAGGCATCCCTCGAGCGATTCGACGATCGGGCACGATGGGACGGAAGCTGTGCCGCTTCGTCAATCTTTCAAGCCACCAACTCCGGTAGTCGGCAATGGACTGAACCTCTATTTCCTCGTGATCCACCTGATTCCCGATTTCCAGATACACGTCGAGGTTCGCAAGGTCAGGTCGAGGAAGCTCTCCCTTTTCGAACTGCTCCCACATTTGTCCGTATAGTTCTTCCAGGTGACGCACAAGCGATGGCGTATCGAACAGTGTGCACGAGTCGCGTGAGGCGTTCAGTCTTTCCCGGTACGGAGCAAGCAGCGAAGGCTCCCTACCGAACGCAATGGCGCGGTCCACGAATTCGTCAGCCGAGGAACAGATGAGCTCTGGGATGCCGGCGGAGCGAACCAGACTGCCGCATACGCGCGAAGCGAAGGATCGGCCGCTGAGCGTCAGCACCGGGATCCCCATCCAAAGCGCGTCCGAGGCGGTTGTGTGGGCACCATACGGGGTCGTGTCCAAAAACAGATCCGCAAGCGTGTAACGCGCGAGATGCGCGGGGTTGGCCATCTTCTCGGCGAAGACAAGGCGATCGCGGGCAATGCCGTGTTGGCTGGCGTAGTCTCGTAGGCGCTCGTGCGTTCCCTCGGTGCTGCTGAGCAGCCACAGAACGCTATCCGGGACTCCCGCCATGATCTTCAACCACCTGTCGAACGTCGTGCGGTTGAGTTTGTGGGTGCCGTTGAAACAGCAATACACCATGGCATTCTCCGGAAGCCCAACATCGCCGCGGGATGGCCGGCGCTCGGAGACTTGGCGCTTGCGATTGTTGGGTTGATAGCAAGGCAGTCTCAGCACCTTTTCCGAGTAGTAGATCTCGTGCGATTCGGGAATGACCCAGTCATCTGCGATAAGGTAGTGGTGGTAGGGGCTGGCCATGGTTCCTGGGAAGCCTAGCCAATTGACAATGACGGGCGCGGGCCTGTGGGCAACCAGTTTGAGGCGCGCGTCGCGAGTGTAGCCGTTGAGATCCACGAGAATTTGAATGCCATCCTCCGCCATCTGCCGAGCAGCGGCGGCGTCATCCATGCCACCTATGGAGCGCCAATGGTCGGCGCCGGCCTTGAAGCTGGCATGCAGCGGATCGCTGGCCTCTGGGCCACAATAGTAGGCGAAGATCTCGACCCGATTGCGGTCGTGCAATCCGAAAACCTCTGCCACAAGGTACCCGACAGCATGCTCGCGAAGGTCGGATGAGAGATATCCAATACGAAGCCGGCCCGTGCTTCGCAGTGCTTGTGGCCAAGACGACATCACCTCCGAGGGCATGCCCACGTCGCACTTGTTGTAAAACCAGGCGGTCGCCAATTGCAGTATTGGATCATCCGTGTAGGCCGCGGCGGAGAGAGGAGACATTCCTTCCATCAGGGTGGTTCGGCTCACACGTTCATAGGGCAAGACGATCGGCCATTCACACTGCCTTTGCCTGAGCGCAATCAAGTGTTGAATCACTTCTCGCTGGTGGCAGTCGAGCTCGAGACTCTGCAGCAGCAGGTTCTCGGCTGCTTGGTCCTGGTTTGCGGTTTCGAGAGCGCGTGCGCTTTGATTGAGGGTCGTGGTCTTGTGGCCGACGACACTGCCATTGACAGCCGCCATCTTGGTCAAGGCCAGCGTCCATTGCGCAACCGCCTGCCCGACCTGACCTAGTCGCTCGAGGACACGCCCCAGGTTGATGTGGACCGGAATGAAATCCGGCTGAAGTGAAAGCGCACGTTCAAGACACTCGCGGGCCAGCTGCAGTTTTCCGGCATCCGAAAGTGTGACCGCGTAATTGAACAGAACCGCGTACAGCATTGGATCGTCCTGGTTACACTGGATCCATACCGAATAGAGGTTTTCCACCGAACCCGGCTGGCCGCTCTGCCGAAGCGCATCGCAGGTTCGGATCAGATCGGCAACAGTGAGCGTGCGCGCTGTCGCCTGGAGGACCGCCGCAGTGAAGGTGTCGATTGCCATTGCTTTCCCTTGTGTAATGAGAGGCGCGTCCGCGGGACATCCTAGACTTCGGCGTCACTCAACGCCTGATGTTGCGCGTCGCTCATGTTTGCCACCTGCGTGTCCGTAAAGGCTGCGATTTGGGTGGCGTTCAGGGCCTCGATTTCAGCGGGTGTCAGATAGGAGATAGTTGTGGTCGTCAAGGCTGAAATGGTGGTGGTTGTGATTTCGCTAAGCTGGGTTGGCGCGAGGGATGCCAGTTGAACCGGTGTCAGGACACCAAGCTGTGTGGCGCTCAGTGCGGCCACCTGCCAAGCGGTCAACGCGTTCACTTGCGTGGGGGATAGGTTCTGAAACTGGGTGGCCGTCAGACTGGAGATCTGGATCTCGCTTAGGTTGGAGATCTGATCGACGGATAACTGTTGCAGCTGTTCCAGCGTCAGCGCCCGGAGCTGCATTCGCTGCAGACCGGCCATTTGGTCTGTCGTCAATGCGGTGATCTGCGTGGTGGATAGGGCGTCGATGCTGGTGGTTGTCAGGGCTCCGATCTGAGTGTCGGCCAAGACAGCAAACTGGTCGGGCGTCATGGCGGCAATCTGTGTGGCGTTGATGCCAGCCATCCCGCTGGGCGACAGCGCAGCGATTTGCGTCGGCGTGAGGGTCGCAAGTTGTGTCGAGCTCAGCGCAGCGACCTGCGTCGCCGTGAGACCACCAACTTCGAGGGGGCTGAGCAGGTTGACCTGGGCCGTGGTCAGACTCGCGAGCATGGTCGGGGATAGCCCGGTGATGCCGGTTGCCGAAAGGCTTGCGAATTGGGTGGTGGTCAGGGTGGAGAATTCATCCGGTGTCAGACCGGAGATGGCCGAGGTGGACAGGGCCGACATCTCGGCGGCGGAGAGTGCGGCGAGTTGTGTCGTGGCCAAGGTGGCGACCTGTGTCGGGTTCATTCCACTGATGCCGGCCGAGGACAGGGCCGCGATTTGCGTGGTGGTTAGGTCGGCGATTTGTGCCGTGGACAGGGCTGCCACCTGCGTAGAGGTCAGACCACCAAGCTCGGTGGTGGTCAAAAGGGCGATCTGGGTGGACGTCAAATTGGAAATGACGGTTGTGGTGAGAGCAGCTATTCCGGTCGGGGCAAGACCGCTGAGTTGGGTCGTCGTGAGAGCATCGAGGAGGTCGCTCGTCAGGCCCGAAAGGGCGGTCGTGGACAATGCCGCGACCTCGGCGTCGGTGAAGGCGGCCAACTGGGTCGTCGACATGGACGCAATCTGCGCGGCGGTCAAGCCGGCGACACCGGACGCGGACAGCGAGGCCGTCTGGCTGGTCGAAAGGACGGCGATTTGGGCTGTGCTGAGCGTCGCGACCTCGGTGGACGTCAACGCGGCAATCTGCAGAGTGGTCAGAGCCGCAACTTGGGTTCCGGTGAGGAGCCCGAGCTGGGTCGTGGTCAGGGCTGCGATCTGGACTGCAGTGAGCGCCGCCATTTGCTTGGGGGTCAGGGTGGCGAATTCGGTCGGGGTCAGACCGGACACGCCCGTGGTCGAAAGACCGGCAATCTGCGTGGTGGACAGCGCCTCGATCTGCGGCGTGGTCAACGCCGCTACCTGGGTAGAAGTCAGACCCCGAAGTTGAGGCGTTGCGAGCGCAGCCATCTGTGTCGTGGTGATGGCATTGAGCTGGGTTGTGGTCAGCGCCCCGATCTCCGTCGTGGTCAGGCCACCAAGTTGAGTGGCGGATAGCGCCGAGATCCGCGTGGTGGGCAACACTGAAACTTGCGTGGTGGTCAAGGCGCCGAGCTCGCTGGCAGTCAAGGCGGTAAACTGCGAGGTAGAGAGAGCCGCGAATTGTGTGGTGGTGAGTCCGGTCATCGCCGATGAGGACAAGGCCGCGACCTGGGTGGTGGTCAGTGCCCCAAGCTGGGTAGAGGCCAAAGTCGCGAGCGCGGTGGAAGTCAGGCCGCCAATCTCAAGCGTGGTCAAGGCGCCCATCTGGGTGGTCGTCAGGCGCGCCACTTGTGTCGTGGTCAAGGCGCCGATCTGGGCCGCAGTAAGGGAGGAGAGTTGTTTGGTGCTCAAAAGGGCGAGCTCACCCACTGTAAGCGCGGCTATTGCAGTATTGCTCAATGCTCCGATTTGCGTCGTGGTCAGCGCACCAAGTTGCGTCGAACTGAAGGTGCTGATCTGTGTGTCGGCCAGGGCGCTGACCTGGCCTGCGGTCAGTGCCGAAATCTGGGTTGCCGTCGCGGCACCGAGCTGGGTCGTGGTGAGGGCCGAGATCTCGTCCTTGGTCAGTCCTTGGAGCTGGGTTGTCGTCAGCGATGCAATCAGTGTGGGGGACAGAATCGCAAGCTGGGTCGTGGTAAGAGCCGCCAGCTCCGCTGGCGTCAATTGACCTAGCTGTGTGGTGGACAGCGCCGCAAGTTGGGTCGGCGTGAAACCGCTGACCGCTGTGGAGGATAGGGCAGCCATCTGGGTAGCGTTGAGATATCCGAGCTGGGTCATGGTCAATGCGGCAGCTTGGACGTCGGTCAAGCCACTGAGCTCCGTGCCGGTCAGTACACCAAGCTGCGCGCTTTGAAGCGCGCCGATCTGGCTGGTCGTGAGCGCACCAAACTGTGCGGCGGTCAGGCTGGCCATTTGTCTGGAGGTCAACAAGGCCAGCTCGGTGGATGTCAGCGCGGAAATTCCGGTCGCGCTGAAGGCGCTCATTTGTGTGGTGGTCAGCGCGGCCAGCTGGGCCGGTTTCAGAACCTCCACCTGCGTGCTGTCCAGAGCGCCAATTTGCGACGTGCTGAGGCCGCCGACCTGTGTTGCCGTCAACCCAGCGATCTGGATTGTCGTCATGGCGGCGATCTCGGTCGTGCTCAGGCTGTTGAGCTGGGTCGTGGTCAGGCTGCTGACCTGGGCCGTGGTCAAAGCGGCGATCTGGTCCTGGCTAAGGCCGCTCATTTGCGTGGTACTTAGCAAGGAGATTTGCGTGGTCGTCATGGCGGCCATGGCTGTGCCCGAGAATCCCCCAAGCCCTACCGTAGACAAGGCCGCAAGCTGGTCGGCCGTGAGCGTGGCAAGTTGGGTGGAGGACAGCGCCGCGACTTGTGTATCCACCAATCCGCCAATCTGCGTCGCGGTGAGTGCGGCGAGTTGCCCAGTGGTGAGGGTCGCAACTTGTGTTTCGGTCAGCGCCGCGAATTGTGTCGAGGTCAGGGCCCCAAACTGGACAGCTGTCAACGAGTCGAGCTGGCTTGGGGTCAGGCCGGGCACGGCTGTCGTGGAGATGGCGGCGATTTGGGCGGTGGTCAGTATCCCGAGTTGGACATCATCGAGTACCGCCACCTGTGTGCTGGCCAAGGCGGCGAGGTCACTGGGCGGAAGGGCGGCGACTTGAGTTGCGGTCAATAAAGACATCTCGGTGGTCGTCAACCCCGTGACTGCGTCGACCGACAGTGCCGCGAATTGGTCTGCAGAGAGCGCGGCCAATTGAGTGGGAGCAAGGACCGCAATCTGCGAATAGAGCAGACCGCCTATCGCGGTCGTAGCCAGCACTGCAAGCTGGGCGGTATTCAAGGTTGCAACCTGGTCGGTGGAGAATGCGCCAAGCTGCGGTGACGTCAGGGCGGCTACCTGCTTCGTTGTTAGGGCAGCTACGTCGGTTGTCGTCAGGCCGCTTAGTGCGGTCGTGGTTAGCGCGGCGACTTGGACGCTGTCCATGGCTTTAAGTTGGGATGTGGTCAGTGCCGCAAGCTGCGTTGACGTCAGTCCGGTCACTTGGTTCGCGGCTAGCGCGCCGATTTGGGTGGTGGCAAGACCGGCGAGTTGAATCGACGTGAGGTCGCCGACCTGGGTCGTTGACAGTGCGCCGAGTTGGGTCGTAGTCAGTGTACCAACTTGAGTCGGGGTCAAGGCCACGACCTGGCTGTCGGTCATGGCGCCAAGCTCGGCGGAAGTTAGAGCCGCGATTTGCGTGGCGGCTAGCGCGGCGACCGCGGTCGTGGTCAAGCCGCCAATGGCGGAGGCGGACAACGCGGCGATTTGGTCCGTCGACAATCCGGCCAGTTGGGTAAGCGACAGCGTTCCTGCTTGGGTGTCAGTCAGCCCGAGGAGCGTGGTGGTGGTCAGCGCAGACACCTGGGTTGCGCTGAAGTTCGCAAGCTGGGCCGTGGTGAGCGCGCCCAGTTGAGACGATGTCAGGACGGCAAGCCGCGTTCTGTCCAGCGTGGCGAGCTGGTCTACGGTCAAACCCTTGACCGCCGCGGTCGATAGCGCCGGGAGTTGGGCCGTGGTCAATTCCCTGAGCTGGGTCGGCGTCATGGCAGCGACCTCGTCTGAGGTCAGACCGCCTATGGCGGTGGTGGTGAGTGTCGCGACCTGCGTTGCGGTCAGGGCGGCAAGCTGGGTGTCCGCGAGTGCTGCGATGGTCGTGGTTGTCAGTCCCGCGATCTGTATGGTCGACAGTGCCGCAATCTGGTTTCCAGTCAAGCCGGCCAAGGCTGCCGTGGACAGCGCTGCCAGCTGTGTGGACGTCAGTGCGGAAATCCTGGTGGTGCCAAGTGCGGTCAAACTGGTGCTGGTCAGGCCGCCTATTTGCGTGGCTGTCAGTGCTGCAATTTGGATGGTATTCAGTGACGTGAGTTGCGTGGTGGTGAGTGCTCCGATGCCTGCGCTGGACAAACCTTTGATCTGCGTGGTGCTTAGTGCCGCCAACTGCGTGGTGGCCAGAGCAGCAGCCGTGGCTGCGCTCAGAGCCGCAAGCTGGGTCGCCGTGAGGCCGCTTATCTGCGTTGCCGCCAGGAGGGAAAGCTGGGTCGGCGCAACCCCGCTGATGGCATTGCTGGTCAGCGCTGCCAGCTGCATGGATGTCAGCGCCGCCAACTGCGAAGCTGTCAGCTCTGTGATCTCGGTGGAGGTCAGGCCAGCGATGGCGCCGGTGGCCAGCGCCCGCAATTGCGTGGAAGCCAGCGCCGCAAGCTGGGTATCGACCAAGGCTCCGAAAGCCGTGCTGGTCAGTCCCCTGAGTTGCGTGGTGGACAAGGCCGCGACCTGCGTTTGGGTCAGCCCAACGACCGCCGTGGATGTCAGGGCAGCAATCTGCATGGACGTGAGGGCCGCCAGTTCATTCGTGGTCAGCGCGCCAATGGCGGTGCTGGCCAAACCAGAGATTTGTGCTGTGGACAGAGCCGCGAGCTGCGTCGTGGTCAGCGCTGCCATCTGTGTGGTGCTGAGCTGGTTGACCGCCGAACTGTTCAGACCCTTGATCTGCACAGGGGTCAGCGACGCCAGCTGGCCTGTGGTGAAGGCTGCGGCGGTAGTCGAGCCAAGAACTCCAAGTTGTGTTGCCGTCAGGCCGGAGAGCTGGGTGGTGGTCATGGCCGCGAGTTGTGTTGAAGCGAGTCCGCCCACGGTGGTGGTGGTCAGTGCCGTCAACTGCGTCGATGTCAGTGCGGCGAGCTGCGAGCTGGTCAGCTCTGCGATGGCGGTGAAGGTCAGCCCGCTCATGGCGGTCGTGGCCAGTGCCGCGACTTGGGTGTCTGCAAGGGCCGCCAGCTGGGTGTCCACGAGGGCTCGGATGGCCGAACTGGTCAGCGCGTGAATTTGTCGGGTGCCGAGTGCCGCGATCTGGTCCGCAGTGAGGCCACCAGCGGCCGTAGCGGTCAACGCCGCAAGCTGCGTCGAGGTTAGGGCCGCAATGTTGGCGACGGTGATTGCGTTGACGGTGGTGCTGGTCAGGCCGCCGATCTGTGCCGCGGTTAGGGCCCCGATCTGGTTCGTGACGAGCGCCGCCATCTGGTCCGTATTCAGCCCGTTGACGCTGGCCAGGCTCAAGCCGGCGATTTGCGCGGTCGCGAGCATTGGAAGCTGCGAAGTGGTCAGACCGGCAACCGCGGTCGTGGTAAGCGCTCCGAATTGCGTTGACGTCATGTCGCGGTACTGGTCGACGGTGAGCGCGCCCAGCTGGTCCCCGGACAAGCCCTTGATTTGCGTCGTGGTCAGAAACCCAAGTTGCCTCGCTGTGAGCGCTGCGACTTGGGTGGTGGCCAGCGCCGCAACGTCGGTTGAAGTCAGTCCGCCGATCGCGGTGGTGGCCAGCGCCGCCATCTGCGCCGTGGACAGGACCGCCAGCTGGGTGGCGGCCAGTGCGCCGAGGGCTGCACTGCTAAGGCCGCTCACTTGCGTTATCGTCAAACCCACCAGCTGATCTCCGGTCAACCCTTGGATGGCACTCGACGTCAGGGCCGAAACTTGTACGGAGGTCAGCGCCGAAATCTCCGTCAAGGTCAGTTGGCCGGTATCGGTACTGGTCAATCCTCTGATCTGCGTGGTGGTCAAGGCTGCAAGTTGGGTCGGCGACAGTGCCGCCGTTTGTGGGCTGGACAGCTCGCCGACAGCATCACTGCTCAGGCCCCTGACCTGCGTGAGGGTGAGCGCCGCGAGCTGGGTCGCCGTCAGTCCATCAATCGCCGTTGTGGTCAGCGCCGCGAGCTGCGTCGCCAACAAACCGGCCATCTGCGTGGTGGTCAGAGCTGCAACCTGGTCGCTGGTCAGGCCCTTGATCTGCGTTGTGGTGAGTGCCCCAAGCTGGGTCGATGACAATACCGCCAGTTGCGTTGTGTCGAGGCCACTCACGCCAATCTTGCTCAAGCCCGCAATCTGGGCGTTGGTGAGAGCTGTCAGTTGAGCGGTGGTCAGCGCATCCGTTGCAGTCGCGGTGAGCGCCCCAAGCTGGGTGGCCGTCAGGTTGGTGAGTTGGGTGATTTCCAGCGCCGCGACTTGGGCGTCGGATAGCCCAGCCATCGCCGTCGTGCTCAGGCCCGCGAGCTGGGTCGCCACGAAAGCGGCGAGCTCCGTCGACGTGAGTGTGTTGACGTCGGTGCTGGTCAGTCCGCTGAGCTGGCTGGAGGTCAGGGCTGCGAGCTGCGTCGTCGAGAGAGCCGCTATTTGCGTGTCGGCGAGCTCGCCCACATCGGCGCTTGTCAAACCCTTGATCTGGGTGGTGGTGAGGGATGCTATCTGGGTGGTGGTCAGGGCATCGATCTCCGTCGTGGTGAGCGCCCCGAGCTGGGTCGCCGTCAACCCTGACATCTGTGTGGTGGTGAGATTCGAGAGATGATCGTTGGTCAAGCTCCTGATTTGCGCAGCGGTGAGAGCTGCGATCTGGGTCGATCCGAGCACCGCGAGTTGAGCCGCACTCAGTTGGCTGAGGTTGGCGCTGCCTAGTCCGGCGATTTGGGCGGTGGTGAGAGCCGCGATCTGCGTGGCGGCTAGATCCACCACCGCTGTCGTGGTGAGTGCCCCCATCTGCGTCGCCAGGAAACCGCCCACTTGCGTGGTGGTAAGCGCCGCGAGCTGGTCGCCGGTCAGGCCTTTCAGCTGCGCGCCTGTGAGAACCGCAAGTTGGGTCGGGGTCAACGCCGCCATTTGCTCGCCGGTCATCTGTTCGATATCGGTGTTGGTCAGTCCCTCGATCGCGCCGGTGGTGAGCGCCGCGATCTGCGTTCCCGCCAGTGTCACCAGCTGCTCCTCGGACATCGCCCCGAGAGCTGTGCCGGTCAAGCCAACGGTCTGGGACGTGGTCAGCGACGCGATTTGGTCTGGGGTCAGCCCCGCGGTCGCCGTCGCCGTCAGGGCCGCAAGCTGTGTGGCGCTCAGAGCCGAGATGGCCGAGATGGCCAGATTGCCAAGAGCGGTACTGGTCAGCCCGAGGATCTGATTCGGCTTCAGGGCCGCAAACTGCCCCGAGCTCATGGCGGCGAACTGGGCACTGTCTAGCTCGCTGATGCCAGCGCTGGAAATGCCCGCGATCTGGGTGGTGGTCAGCGCCACGATTTGGGTGGTTGTCAGTCCGTCGATCGCCGTCGTGGTGAGAGCACCCAGCTGTGTCGCCGCGAAACCGCTGATCTGGCTGGTGGCCAAGGCCGTGAACTGGTCAGCGCTCAGGGCTCTGATCTGGTTCGAAGTGAGGGCCGCAAGCTGCGAAGACGAAAGTGCCACCAGCTGCGTGGTTGCCAGTTCGCCGACGTCGGCGCTGGTCAGCCCCTTGATCTGCGTGGCAGTCATGGCCGCAATCTGGTCGGTTGTCAGCTCAGCGACGGTGGTGGTGCTGAGCGCCCCAAGCTGCAGCGCCGTCAACCCGCCAATCTGCGTGGTGCTGAGCGCCGCGAGTTGTTCTCCGGTCAGCCCCCAGACCGCGGCCGTGGTCAGGGCTCCGAGCTGTGTCGGTGACAACACTGCCAGATCGGTCACGCTCAGCTCGCCAACATCTGTGCTCGTCAGTGCCGCGATCTGGGTCGTGGTCAAGGCCGCGAGTTGCGTGGCGGTCAGGGCCATGAACTGCGCCATGCTCATTCGGCCGATGACCGCGCTACTCAGCCCTTTGACTTGGGTGGCAGTCAACGCCACCAGTTGCGGGGTGGTGAGCGCGGCAGCCGATGGGAGGTTGAGTGCGCCAAGCTGAGTCGCGGCCAAGCCTGCGAGCTGCGCGACCGTGAGCGAGCTGACTTGAGCGGCGGACAGCCCCTTGATCTGGCTGGTGGACAGAACCCCAAGTTGGGTCGGCGACAGCGTCGCGAGCTGGGACACATTCAGTGCGCTGACGCCGGTGGCGGTCAGACCTTTGATTTGCGTGGTGGTCAGCGCCGAGAGTTGTGGCGTGGTGAGTGCCGCAACCGCCGCAGTGGAGAGCGACCCAAGCTGGGTTGCCATGAAACCTGCGGTCTGCGTGGTGTCCAGGGCTGCGACTTGATTGGCGGTCAGGCCTTTGATCTGTGTGACGGTGAGCGCCGCGAGCTGGGTCGATGTCAGGGTGGCAATTTGCGTGGTATCGAGGCAGCTGATGCCGGCACTGGTCAGCCCTTTGATTTGGGTTGTTCTCAGTGACGCGAGTTGCTCTGTAGTCAGCGCGACGACCGCTGTTGTGGTGAGAATGCCCAGCTGAGTCGCGCTCAAGGCGGCAAGCTGGGTCGTGGAAAGCGACGGGATCTGCGCCGCGGTCAGCCCTCTTGCGGCGGTCACGCTCAATGATGCGATCTGTGTCGGCGACAGGGACGCCAGATCGTCCGCGGTCAATTGACCGACCTCGGTGCTGGTAAGACCACCCAGTTGGGCCGGCGAGAAGGCCGTGAGCTGATCGGCGGTGAGCGCCGAGAACTGAGTCACGCTGAGTGCGCTGACCACGGCACTGCTCAACGCCTTGGCCTGCGTCGTCGCCAGGGCGGCCAATTGGGTAGCCGTCATGGCTTTCGTTGCGGTCGCGCTGAGCGCCGCCACCTGGGTCGATGCCAAGGCACCGAGTTGCGTGGTGGACAATAGGCCGACCTGCTCTGCGGTCAGCCCTTTGATTTGGTTCGCGCCAAACGCCGCGATTTGCGTCGCGGTGAACGCGGCGACCTGTGTCGTCGTCAGTCGGCCGATCTCGAAACTGGTCAGGCCGTGAATCTGCGTGGGCGAAAGACCCGCCATTTCGCCCGAGCTGAGAACATCGAGTTGCGCTGGACTTAAGACGGCAAGTTGAGCGGCGCTGAAATCGAGGAACTGGCTTGTCGTCAGTGCAGAGACTTGCTCGGTCCCAAGCTCGGTCACTTCTGTCGCGGTAAGGGCCGCGATCTGAGAGGCCAGGAGCTGGGTGAAATCCGCAGCCGGCACGCCTTGGAGATCGCTTCTCGATAAGCTCGCGATTTGCTGAGGCGTGAGGGATGCAATGGATGTGACGGGCACTTCCTATTGCCTCACCCGGTCAATTGTTGCGACGACATATAGACGAAGAAGGATGGTCACGAAGTGTTCCTCGGGAACCAAATCGTGACAATCGGCGGACGCCTTGAGCGCAATATCGCATACGTGCAAAGGCCGCACAGGGGCGAGATCCAAACTTGCATTTCGGCAGCCCACTCGATGACGACGACAAACCATGATAACGCGTCGCTTTAACGGTCAGCGTTGGGAGCGCTGCGGAGAGAGGAGATTTACTGCTCCGCCAGCCTGCGTATGGAATCGCCATCGACTTTCGCTAGCGAATCCCAGCCGCGGCAGGGGACGCCGGGGATCTCGGTTCCCAGCTTGGCCGCGAACAGCTTGAGATCACCATCGATGTCCTGTCCTTGCTGTTTCAGGCCCACTTGTCTTGTCGACTGGCGAAGGCGCACGGAATAGAGGTAGGCGGTCAGCTCCCAGGATCCTTTGTCGGGTTTGGCCTGCTGGGGGGGAGCCGCCTGCGTTCTTCGTCCGCCCATGCCGCCGCGCCCCATGCCGCCCCCGCCGCGCCCCATGCCATAGCCGCCTCCCGGGCCGCCGCCCTGACCTGCGCCAGAGCCGCCATAGTTGCCCTGCCCAGAGGACGATGGACCTTGCGCTGGCTTGGATGGCTTTTCTGCGCTCGCTGCGGTCGGCTTGGGAAGTTGTCCATCAATGGCGATCAAAAGGATGGTGTCGCCCTTGGCGAGCGGTGCGAACTTGGCGAGCAACTCATCCGAGACGCCGTTCTCCTTCGTGTAGTCGTCAATCGCGGCTGCGAGATCCGGATTCGCATCGGCGAAGACAACGTCATAGGCGGCCTTGCAAATGCCCTCGCCAAAAGGCATCGAGAGTGCCTTACCGAAATCTTCCCAGGCTTCCGGGCTCATGCGGCCGTTGCGAAAAATCCCAAAAACCGACACCGACTCAGGCTTGGCGGCGTCGGGTGCGGGCGCGACGGCAACTTGTGGCTGGCCTTCTTCGGTTGTCGCGCAAGCTGCCAGGGCGCTGGTCGCCAGCATGCTCAAGCAAACACCTCGCGTAGCTAAGGCCTTTTCGCAACGACGGTGTTCCACTCTTCCTCCTGGGGTGACAGATTCATACCAGCCTGAGCACCCCAAGCAGGAAGCGTGCCTTCTTGTCGGTTTGGGTTGGATGTGGCTGGCTTTCTCGCTAGGCATCCTTCCTGCAAAGGCGCGACGCATGTCCTGCCTGCCTATCCGGCCGATGGAATGCGCCGAGCGCAAATCGCTCGCCAAGTCTGGCGCCGTTGTATGTTTCGATGTCATGAAGCGTTCCCAGCTCCTTTCGTCGTGTGCGCTTTTCGCAGTGAACCTTCTTGCTGTCTGCGCTTTCTGCAGCAAGGTGAGCGCCGCGCCAGCAAGACAGACCCTCACGCTCGACGCTGCCATCGACCTGGCCTTGAAATCCCATCCATCCGAGACGCAGGCCCGTGCCGCGGTGGACGTGGCTTCGGCTCGGGTCGTGGAGAGTCGATCGCAGTATCTGCCCCAGGTCGTGGGAACTGGCCAGTACCAGCGACTGACCTACAATCCCACAAACAAGCCCGGCGTGTTCGTCCCTACTGCAACCGCCACCGGCACTGCGACTACGACGTCAACGGCCCCTGTAGCGCTCACCACGTCCTGGACAAGAACGTCTGACTTCTTCACCTTCGGCGGCACGGCCTCGCAGCTGATCTACGATTTCGGTCAGACCTCGGATCGCTGGAGCTCGGCGCAGGCGAGCGAGTCTGCGGCTACACAGAGCGAGCACGCCGTCCAAGTTCAAATCATCTCCAACGTGCGCAAGGCCTATTTTCAGGCGCGCGCGCAAAGAGATCTGATCGACGTCGCCGCCGAAGCTGTGGCCAACCAAAAGATGCATGTGGACCAGATTCAGAAATTGTTTGCCCAAGGCATGCGACCGGAAATCGATCAGGTCACGGCAGAGACCGGCCTTGCCAATGCTCAGGTGCAGCTCATCAGCGCGCAGAATGCCTACGACCTGGCCTGCGCGGCCTTCAGTCAGGCGATTGGCCGATCCACCGCCACGAGCTACGAGCCCGGCACGGATGACATGCCGCCGGTCGTGGACGAGGACGCTCCCCTCGATCGTTTGCTCGAATCCGCGCTGCACGATCGCCCCGAGCTGGCGAGCTTCGCCAAGCAGCGCGAAGCCCAGGAAAAGATGGTTTCGGCCGCACGGGGTGGCTACGGTCCCAATCTCCAAGCCCAAGCCAGCATTGCCGGGACAGGCGTGGCTCTTGACAACCTCGCCCCCAACTGGTGGGTGGGCGCGCTCTTGACCTGGCCAATTTTTCAGGGCGGCCTAACCCAGGGCCAGGTCGCCGAGGCCCAGGCCACTCTGCATTCAATCAACGCGCAAGAGGACACGTTTCGGCTTCAAGTTCGCATCGACGTGGAACAAGCCGCGCTGGCCGTGCGCGCCGCGCGCGCCACGCTGACCGCGGCCCTGGTGGCGCTCGAAAATGCGAGGAAGCAGTTGCAACTCGCTGAAGCGCGCTATGCCGCCGGCATGGGCAGCGTGATCGAGCTCTCCGACGCACAGGTGACCCGTACGATGGCTGCGGCTCAGGAAGTGAGCGCACGGTTTTCGCTAGCCAGCTCCCGCGCTGCGCTGGTGGGCGCGCTGGGAAGGCGATGACAGAATGAACGCAGAAAGGACAATGATGAAGTTCTCTCGTTTCCGACAGTGGCGACTCTGCCTCGGTCTCGCGCTGCTGCCGTTGCTGTTCACTGAGTGCGGGCGTGCCAGCGGTAAGAACAAGGCGGCACCGGGCGGCGGGGGCGACAAGCGCCCGGTGTCCGTGGTCGCGACCAAGGTGGCCGCGCGCGATATGCCCGTGACCCTCGATGGGCTCGGCACGGTGACCGCCTACAAGACCGTGACCGTGCGCTCGCAGGTCGACGGACGCCTGGACAGCGTGGCGTTTCGTGAGGGCCAATTCGTCAAGCGCGGCACGCTCCTGGCGCTCATCGATCCACGTCCCTACGCCGTCCAGCTTCATCAGGCCGAGGGCGCCCTGGCCCGCGACCAGGCGCAACTGCAGGGCGGCAAGGTCAACCTCGATCGCTACACGCGCGTGGCCAAGGACAAGCTCATCGCGCAGCAACAGGCGGACGATCAGGGCGTTCTGGTCGGGCAACTGGAAGGCTCGGTGAAAACCGATCAGGCGCAGATCGAACAGGCCAAGTTGATGCTGGACTATGCACACATCCGGTCGCCCATCGACGGGGTCACGGGTGTGCGGTTGGTCGACCCAGGCAATATGGTGCACCCGGCGGAGGCTGGAGGCATCGTGGTGGTCACGCAGGTGGATCCCATCGCGGTCCTCTTCACGCTGCCGCAGGACGAGCTTCCGCGCGTGCAGAAGGCGCTGGCCGAGGGCAAGCCCGCCGTCGATGCCCTGTCGCGCGACGGCAGCAGCGTGTTGGCCTCTGGCACCCTCGAGGTCATCGACAATCAGATCAACGCCACCACAGCCACGATTCGCATGAAGGCCATCTTTGCCAATCCGGACCGCGTCCTGTGGCCCAACCAATTCGTGAAGGCACGTCTGCACATCGGCCTGCGCAAGGGCGCGCTGGTCGTGCCCGCCGTGGCCGTGCAGCGCGGACCCGCGGGTGCCTTCGCCTACGTGGTGGGCGAGGACAAGACGGTGGCGGCTCGGCCCGTCGAGGTAGAAAGCACCGACACCGAATTCGCCGTGATCCGCTCGGGTCTGAAACCGGGCGAGACTGTGGTCACCGAGGGGCAGTTCCAACTCAAACCCGGCGCGCTGGTCGAGACGCGCGAGCCAGGTGAAGGCAAAGAACCGGGCGGCCGAAAGGGCCAGGGCAAAGACACGGGCAAAGCTCCTGGCCCTGCAGGCGAGGCGAAGAAACCGTGAACGTTTCCGAGCCCTTCATCCGACGCCCCATCGCGACCACGCTGCTGATGATCGGCGTGCTGCTCGCTGGACTCGTGGGGTATTTTCAGTTGCCGGTAGCGGCCCTGCCCCAGGTCGATTATCCGACCATCGTGGTGACCACCAGTTTGCCCGGTGCCAGCGCCGAAACCATGGTTTCGGCCATCACCACGCCGCTGGAACGCCAGTTCGGCCAGATCCCGGCGCTCAGTCAATTGACTTCGGTGTCGAGCCTCAACTCCTCGCTTATCACCCTGCAGTTCAACCTGGATCGCGACATCGACTCGGCCCAACAGGACGTGCAGGCGGCCATCAACGCGGCTTCGAATCTTCTGCCGCGCAACCTGCCCACGCCGCCGACCTACAGCAAGAGCAATCCCGCCGACACGCCCATTCTGACCTTCGCCATCAGCTCGGATACCCTACCGCTCAACAAGGTCGCCGACTACGTCGACTCCATCCTGGCGCAGAAGGTGTCGCAGGTGGCGGGCGTCGGTCTCGTCACCCTGGGCGGCGGCGTGAAGCCGGCCGTGCGCGTGCGCGTGGATCCCGAGGCCCTGGCCGGTCGCGGCCTCACCCTGGAGGATGTGCGCACCATCCTGGTCGCGGCCAACGTGAACCAGCCCAAGGGATCGCTGGACGGTCAGCGCCAGAATTACACCGTCAACGTCGACGACCAGATCGAGAAGCCCATCAACTACGAGCCCCTGGTGCTGGCCTACCGCAACGGCTCGCCGGTGCGCCTGTCGGACGTGGCCGTGGTGCTCGACGACGTAGAGAACGCCCAGCTCGCCGGCTGGGCCAACGATCACCGGGCCGTGATCATGAACGTGCAGCGCCAGCCCGGCGCCAACCTCATCCAGGTCACGGAAAGCGTAAAGGCCCTCCTGCCGCAACTGAGCGCCTCCATGCCCAAGGGCATCGACATCACCACCATCTCCGACCGCACCGAAACCGTGCGCGCCTCGGTCGACGACGTGCAGTTCACGCTCATTCTCACCATCCTTCTGGTCGTAGGGGTGATGTATCTCTTTCTGCGTTCATTGCGCGCCACCATCATTCCCGGCGTGGCGGTTCCGCTGTCGCTTATCGCCACCTTCGGGGTCATGCAACTGTGTGGCTACAGCCTCAACAACTTGACCCTGATGGCGCTGACCATCGCCACCGGCTTCGTGGTCGACGATGCCATCGTCATGGTCGAAAACATCTCGCGCTACATCGAGGAGGGCGTGCCACCCTTCGAGGCCGCGCTCAAGGGCGCGCGCCAAATTGGTTTCACCATCATTTCATTGACCGTGTCGCTGGTCGCGGTGCTCATCCCGCTGCTCTTCATGGGCGGCATCGTGGGGAGGCTCTTTCGCGAATTCGCGGTCACCCTGGCCATCGCCATCGGCATCTCGGCGTTTCTGTCGCTGACCCTGACCGCCATGATGGGCGGCCATCTTCTGCGCGCGCACGAGACGCCCAGCCGGTTCGCTCGCAGCCTCGAGCGCGGCTGGGACGCCATGGCGCGCTTCTACGACCGCGGTCTGTGCTGGGTGCTGCGCCACAAACGTTTCACCCTGGCGGCCACCCTGGCCACCGTGGGACTCACCGTCTTTCTGGCCTGGGTCGTTCCCAAGGGATTTTTCCCGCAGCAAGATACGGGACTGCTTGTCGGCGTTTCCGAGGCTTCGCCGTCGATTTCCTTTCCCGCTATGATGGACCGGCAGCGCGCGGCTGCCGATGTGATTCGTACCGATCCCGACGTGCAGGCCGTGGCCTCGTTCATCGGCGCCGACGGCACCAATCCCACGCTCAACGTCGGACGTCTCTCCATCACGCTCAAGCCGCGGCATGTGCGCAAGGCCGACGCCGACACCATCATCGCCCGGCTCGCGCCCCGCCTGCGCGAGGTCTCTGGCATCGCGGTCTATCTGCAATCGGTGCAAGATCTCCAAGTCGACACGCGCACCAGCCGGACGCAATTCCAACTGACCCTGGAAGACGCCGACCCCGACGAGTTGGACATCTGGGCGCCACGCGTGCTCAACGCCATGAAGGACTTGCCTGTGTTGCGGGATGTGGCCAGCGACCGACAGTCCACTGCGCTCGGGCTTTCCCTGGTCATCGATCGCGACATGGCCTCGCAACTCGGCATCAGCACGCAAACCCTCGACGACACGCTCTACGATGCCTTCGGCCAGCGCCAGGTCTCGACCATCTTCACCCAGCTCAACCTGTATCGCGTGATCCTGGAGGTCGCACCTTCGTTCCAGCAGGATCCAGTGGCCCTGCGCTCGATCTACGTGCGCTCGGCCACCGGCGATCCGATCTCGCTGGCCACCATCGCGCACTACGAGCAGTCGTCTCACACCCCGACCATCGCGCACCAGGGGCAATTCCCCGCCGCAACCCTGTCTTTCAATTTGGCACCCGGCGAGGCCCTGGGCGACGCAGTCTCCGCCATCGACACCGCGATGCAGTCGCTCGATCTGCCACCCAGCGTGCACCCCTCGTTTCAAGGCACGGCCAAGGTCTTCTCCGAATCGCTCGCCAACGAGCCCATCCTCATCCTCGCCGCACTCATCACCATGTACATCGTGCTCGGCATCCTCTACGAGAGCTACATCCACCCCATCACGATTCTAAGTACGTTGCCCTCGGCGGGCGTGGGCGCCTTGCTCGCGCTGCTTGTCTGCCGCATCGAATTCAGCATCATCGCGCTCATCGGCATCATCCTGCTCATCGGCATCGTCAAGAAGAACGCCATCATGATGATCGATTTCGCCCTCGAAGCCGAGCGCGAGAAAGGCCTCGATCCCGAGAGCGCCATTCACCAAGCGTGTCTTTTGCGCTTCCGCCCCATCATGATGACCACCATGGCGGCCTTGCTGGGCGGCTTGCCCATGGCACTTGGCGGGGGCACGGGCGCGGAATTGCGCCGACCGCTTGGCATCGCCATCGTGGGCGGGCTGCTCATCTCGCAAGTGCTCACGCTGTACACCACGCCCGTCATCTACCTGGCCATGGATCGCTTGCGCCATCTCGGGCGGGCCAAGGCGCCGGGCGCATCCGTCGTGCTGCCCGCGGATCCCACGGTCGGAGAGCCGGTGGCGTGAACATCTCCGGACCTTTCCTGCGCCGACCGATTGCCACGTCTCTGTTGGCCGTCGCGCTCATATTGGCGGGACTCACCGCCTACTTCAATCTGGCCGTGGCGCCCCTACCGCGCGTGGATTTTCCAACTATCAACGTACAGGCCGCATTGCCCGGCGCCAGCCCCGAGACCATGGCCAGCTCGGTGGCCACCCCACTCGAACGTCGCTTTGGCCGCATCGCCGGTCTCACCGAGATGACCTCGGCCAGCTCTCTCGGTGCCACCAGCATCACCATGCAGTTCGATCTGAGCCGCGAAATCACCGGCGCCGCGCGCGACGTACAGGCGGCCATGAACGCGGCCGGCGGCGAGCTGCCACCCAACCTGCCCAGCCGCCCCACCTACCGCAAGGTCAATCCCGCCGATGCACCCGTGCTCATTGTGGGATTGTCTTCGGATACGCTGCCCCTGGCGCAGGTCTACGACACAGCCAACACGATCCTGGCGCAGAAGGTTTCGCAAGTGCAGGGCGTGGGACAGGTCTTCGTCGGTGGTGGGCAACAGCCTGCCGTGCGCGTGCAGGTCGACCTTGACGCTCTCGCGGGTCTCGGTCTCGGCATGGTCGACGTGCGCACGGCGCTTGCGCAGGCCACGGTCAACAGTCCCGAGGGCGCGCTGGCCAACGACCAGCGCACGCTGGTGCTGTCGTCCAACGATCAGCTGTTCGGCGCGGAGGCCTTTCGCAACGTGATCATTGCCTACCGCGGTGGTGCGGCAGTTCGCCTGCGAGATGTAGCCAAGGTATTCGACGACGTGGAAAACAACCGCGTGGCGGGGTGGGTAGACGGTAAGCGCGCGGTGGTGATGCTCGTCCGCCGCGAGCCCGGCGCAAACATTCTTGAGACCATCGACCGGGTCAAGGCACTGTTGCCCACCCTGGCGACTTCCATTTCGCCCGCCATCAAGATGCAAATCGCGCTCGATCGCGCCGGCACTATCCGAGCCTCGGTGCGCGACGTGGAGATGACCTTGCTCATCAGCATCGGCCTGGTGGTGCTCGTGGTACTTCTGTTCTTGCGTCGGCTGCGCGCCACCATGATTCCCGCCGTGGCCATTCCACTCTCGCTCACCGGAACTTTTGCGGTGATGTACCTGCTCGACTACAGCATCGACAACCTGTCGCTCATGGCCTTGACCATTGCAACCGGGTTCGTGGTCGACGATGCCATCGTGGTCGTCGAAAACATCATGCGCCACGTGGAGCAGGGCATGTCGCCCGCCAAAGCCGCGTACCAGGGCGCGCGCGAGATCGGCTTCACCATCGTGTCCATCACCGTGTCGTTGCTGGCGGTCTTCATTCCCCTCTTGCTCATGGGTGGCATCGTGGGGCGCCTCTTCCGCGAATTCTCGGTCACCCTCAGCATCGCCATTGTGGTGTCATCGGTGGTGTCACTGACCCTGACCCCGACCATGTCGTCGCGCCTCCTGCGCCAATTCACGCACGAGAAGCCCACTCGTTTTGTCCGCGTATCCGAAGGCGCGTTCACGGGGCTGCAAGCGCTCTACGCACGTTGCCTCGACTGGATCCTGCGCCACCAGGTTGCCGCGCTCGCCCTCACCATCGGCACCGTCGCTTTCACCGTCTTTCTCTACATCGTCGTGCCCAAGGGCCTGTTTCCCCAACAAGACACCGGCATGTTGATGGGCTCCACCGAGGCCAGCCAGGACGTGTCGTTCCCGGCCATGAAAGCCTACCAACAGCAGGTCAACGCCATGGTGTCGGCCGACCCCGATGTGGCGCACGTGGTGTCCTTCATTGGTTCCTCGAATGCCTCGACCGGCAATGCCGGCAACCTATTCATCGCTTTGAAAGACCGGCCCGCGCGCAAGTCCACCGCCGACGAGGTCATCGCTCGCCTGCGGCCCAAGGTCGGCCATCTGCCCGGCATGCGCCTGTTTCTGCAATCCGTTCAGGACTTGCGGCTCGGTGGCCGTTCGGCGCGAACGCAGTATCAATACACGCTTCAGGACGCCACCCTCGACGAGCTCAACCAATGGGCGCCGCGCGTGCTGGAAAAGCTGCGCAGTCTGCCCGCGCTCAAGGACGTCAACACCGACCAGCAGACCGCCGGCCTGCAACTTGGCGTGACCCTTGACCGCGAGCGCGCCGCCCGCTTCGGCATTCTGCCGCAGGCCGTGGACGAGGCGCTCTACGATGCCTTTGGCCAGCGCCAGGTCGCGGTTTCGTACACGCAACTCAATTACTATCGCGTGGTGCTGGAGGCGAAGAGTGGGCAACAGAGTGGCCCCGAAGCCCTTCGCCGCATCTACGTGTCGTCACCCACGGGGGCGCAGGTACCGCTGTCGGAAATCGCGACGTTCGGCCCTGGCAATGCCTCGCTGGCCATCAACCACCAGGGGCAATTTCCAGCCACCACCCTTTCGTTCAACTTGGCCCCGGGCATTGCGCTCGGCGATGCCGTCGAGCTCATTCACAAGGCCGAAGCACAGCTGCACTTCCCCGACAGCCTGCGCGGCAGTTTCCAGGGAACCGCACAGGCCTTCAAGAGCTCGACCGACAGCCAACCCTGGCTCATCCTGGCCGCCCTCGTCACCGTGTATCTCGTGCTCGGCATGCTGTACGAAAGCCTGATCCATCCCATCACCATCTTGTCGACCTTGCCATCGGCCGGCGTGGGCGCGCTGCTGGCCCTGCTCGCGCTCAAGACCGAATTCAGCATCATCGCGCTCATCGGTATCATTCTGCTCATCGGCATTGTGAAAAAGAACGCCATCATCCTGGTCGACTTCGCCATCGAGTCGCGCCGTACGCGTGGCACCTCCGCGGCAGCGGCCATCCGCGAGGCGAGCCTTCTGCGCTTCCGCCCGATCTTGATGACCACCATGGCGGCGCTTCTCGGTGCTCTTCCTCTGGCCATCGGCGGCGGCACGGGCTCCGAGCTGCGCCGCCCGCTCGGCATCGCCATGGTGGGCGGCCTTTTTCTTTCGCAGCTGGTGACCCTGTTCACGACCCCGGTCATTTACCTGTGGCTGGACCGCGTGTCGTCCCGAAAGAAGGCACCGGTGGCGGCGAGGGTGGAAGCGAGCCAGGTCGCCGGCGAGCCGACGTAGTCCGTAGCGAGGTCAGGGGAGCTGGTCCGCCAGCGCAAAGATGGCGGCCTGGAACCTTCTGCAGGTCGGGCGGGACAGCGCGCTTCTGGACGGGTATCATCCAAGGAAATCAGGGCACGTCGATGATCTCCCTCGTCCAGGCACTCAACTTTCGAGCCATCCGCTACACGCGCCAGCCGCTGGATCGATTTCAGATCCTGGTGGGACCGAACGCCAGTGGAAAGTCCACCTTCCTCGGCATCGTGGACCTCATCGGCAAGCTGGCCGATTGGCGCGACGACATCACCGAACCTATGTCGCGCCTATCCCCGAATTTCTGCGATCTGACGTTCATGCGATCCGGCGGGCGCTTCGAGCTTGCCGTCGAGGCTCGAATTCCCGACCACCTGCGCAGGTTGAACGACAAGGGCGAGCGCAATGGGCCAGAGCTCGTGCGCTACGAGATTTCGCTGGGCGAGGTGGAGCCCGGTGGTGCGGTGGGGGTGCTTGCGGAAAACCTGTGGCTTAGACCTGCGGGGGATGATTCGCCGACGCAGCGAATGCTCTTCCCGGAGTCGCAGATTCCGACCCCCAACCTAGTCCTCCCCCGCAGCCCCAATGGCTGGACAAGACCTGTTTGCAAGACCGCCACGCATGATTACTTCAATGCGGAGACGACTGGGTGGAAGGCATCATTCAATCTAGGCCACAGTCGTCTTGCACTCGCGAACTTGCCGGAGGACGAAGATCGCTTCCCAGTCGTGATTTGGTTCCGGCGGCTCCTCACCCGGGGGATTCAACGTCTCGAACTCTCGACTGAGGCGCTACGCCGCCCTGCGCGTCCAGGCAACCCGACCGAGTTCTTGCCCGATGGCTCGAATTTGCCCTGGGTCATCGAACGCTTTCGGTCGACCAAACCCGAAGGATTTGCGCGCTGGCTAGCCCACGTCCAGACAGCGCTGCCCGACCTGAGCGGCATCGACACGGTGGAGCGCGAGGAAGATCGGCACCGCTACTTGCGGCTCAGCTACCGCACGACGCTGCAAGCGCCTTCGTGGACTGTCTCGGACGGAACCCTTCGGTTGCTCGCGCTGACCTTGGTGCCCTACCTCGATATCCCTGACCGTATCTTCCTGATCGAAGAGCCCGAGAACGGCATCCACCCCCAAGCGGTTGAAACCATCTTCCAGGCGCTTTCCAGCACGGGCGACTGCCAGATCCTGTGCGCCACGCACTCGCCGGTTTTCCTGTCCCTGGCCGTCCCGAAACAGATTCTCTGTTTCGCGCGGACCGACGAGGGAGCGACCGATATCGTGTCCGGCGAGCAACACCCGCGCTTGGCGCAGTGGAAGCGCGAAACGGATCTGGGCACGATCTTCGCGGCGGGACTTCTTGGCTGATGACCTTCCCGCTCGACCTTTACGTCCTGGTGGCGGATCTCGATCAGGAACAGGCCATCCGGGCATTGCTTGAGCACCGGACAGCGAGCCTGGGGATTCGCTCCGGGCGGTCCGAGGTCAGAAAGCACCCGCAACATGACGGTGGCTGCTATCGGCAAGCACCGGATCTGCTCCGGACGATGCAGTCGCAAGCAGCGCACGCCTTGGTCGTCTTCGATCGCGAGGGTTCGGGCGCTGAGGACAAGCCGGCCGCCGAAATCGAGGCGGACTTAGAGGGACGGCTGGATGTCTCGGGCTGGGATGGGCGTGCGCGTGTTGTCGTGATCGATCCGGAAACGGAAATCTGGCTGTGGTCGGACTCGCCCCACGTGGCCACGGTGCTCGGATGGACCGCGGGCGAGGCGGATCTGCGCCAATGGCTAACCGGGCAAGGATTCCTTTTGGCTGGCGCGGTCAAGCCAGCCCGTCCCAAGGAGGCCATGCTGGCGGTGCTGCGAGAAACCCGTGTGAAACCTTCCGCCGCGATCTTCGCAGAAGCCGCGCGCAAGGTGGGCCTCGACCGCTGTCAGGACCGCAGCTTTCTCCGTTTCCGCCAGATCCTGCGTGACTGGTTTCCCCAGGAAGCCGCCTCGAGCTGACCCACCTCGGCCTGACGATTCCGCCACTTGGGCAGTCAAAGTGCTCACTCGACGCCTCGACGTCCTCGCAAGCGTGTCACGCGTGTGGGGCACCTGGCCCCAAGTCGCCAGAATCATTGTGAGAGTTTGCAACCGATTCTAGCGGCAAATGCAGTCCGAAACGCTGATCTGCACCGCGCGCTGGAGCTGATCGAGTAGATTCGCGTCATTTGCGAAGGTGGGGTGACGCTCGGAGCGGAATTCAAGATTGCGAGCTGACCATCATGAGTGCACGGCCGACTCCCCACGAGTGGTGTAGGGTGTGGGACATGTGGCGATCGTCAATGGTCGCGTTTCTCATCTTGGGCGCATGTGCAACCCCACAACCGGTTTCCCAAGAGGCGCCGCAAGCGCCACCACCCACCGCGCGGGCGATGGTAGCGACCCCACAACCGGTTTTCCAAGGGACACCGCAAGCATCGCCGTCCAACATCGAGTATTCGCATTTCTTCAACCGCGTGAAGGAGCAGGTGCGCGCTCACTGGGCGCCGTCGGCGGAGCACCGACGTGGCGATCCCACCGGCAAGATCGAGGGCGCCGAGGATCGCTATACGCTCCTACAGGTCACCCTCAGGGCCGACGGCTCGCTGGCCAATGTCTCGGTGGCGCACACGTGCGGCCTGGACTGGCTCGACGAGACAGCGATCACCGCGTTCAAGGAGGCCCAGCCTTTCCTCGATCCCCCGCCGCGATTGATCGAAGCAGACCACGGCACCATCACCTTCGGATTCGGTTTCTTTTTCGAAGCCTCGGGATCGCTGCGCCTGAAGCTATTCCGATACAAGAGCAGATAGCGCGCCCATCCCGGATCAGCACCACCGATCCACCGCGCCTCAGCGTGATCGGTTCCAGTAGCCAGTGCGACCTGCGCAGGGATAGAATCGTCCCTCGTTGAGTTCTTCTAGGCTAAGGGGAAGTCCGGCAATGCGCTTGCGTGGACCGATCGTATTCGCGGCTTTGGCCGTCGCGGGATGCGCGACAGTCAATGTGGAAGGCAGCCGTCGAGCCGACGGTCTGGGCACCATCGAGCCCGTCACGTTCCTGATCTTTGAGTCGAGCACACCGCCGAGCTACTCACAGATTCTGGAGCGCACTCTCTCCGGCGAAATGCGCTTCAACTTTCGGCCGACGCCGAACTGTGCGAACATAGATTGCGAGGTGCCGCCAATGAGCCCCGCGAGCCTGATCGCCATCGCCATTCTCAGCGGTTTCTTCAGCCGTGATAAATCCACTCCCAAGTGTGTTACCGGCCAGAGCATCGAGTGCGCCTGCACCGACGGTCGCAAGGGAGCGCAGACCTGCAACGAGCGTGGAACCTTCGACGTCTGTCTCTGCGGAGCGACAACTATGAAGGGACGGGAGCCATCCCAAGTCTGTGACCCGACCGGCACATGGGTCTTCTCTGGATCTTCCACGGACCGTAAGTGCAAGGCGAAGCCTATCGCCGAGACGATCATCGTAACCGGCGGAAATGGTGAGTGGGTTGTGGGCTCCGCCAAGCAGCTACCCTGGAATGTTTCAACCCTGAAGGTGGACGGCCCAACGTGCAAGATGCGAATCACCGCGCAGATCGATACTTGTCCATCGTGTCGGCCGGCGGAAGACTCCTACACCTTCCTCGCCGATCTGACTGCGAACTCCGAGAGTGTCCAGGGGGATGTCGTTGTCACCCACGAGCCGAGCTACGATGACAGCGAGCGCGGCATGACGTCCTGCGTGCAATCATTCAAGTTGCACGGCAAGAAGCGTTCTCTGACGGACCAGCAGAGCGTCTTCGACAAGGTTGCGGCGGCTCGGAAGTTCCAGAAGTTCTGCAAAGAGCGGGCCTTTGAAAACGCCTTTCCCTGGCTGGAGAAGCATCCCAAGGGAGGACAGGTGAACGCTGAGATTGTCATCGAGCCCAACGGAGATCTTGGATTGGTGAAGTTCGATGGGCAAGACCAACACCTAAAGGACAACCTCCCAGAAAGGGACGAGCCGTTTCTCGAAAAGTTTCAGCCCAATCCTACAGGGAAGAGGCAAACGGTAGTCCTTCCGCTGGTAGTCCCTCCTCGCGAATAGGGAGTCACGGACCACGTGTGGGAGATCGGCGAGATCGTGGACCTGCTTTCGACGTGACTTTCAGGTCCGGTTCGCGATACCATCGAGATCGCTTTACTCGTCGGCTTCGGCCAGACGCCAACTTTATCGGCGCTGTATTTTCCCTGGAGGCTACGAAAATGAACCTGCTAATCGCGGTTCTGCATTTCGCTGTGGCGTTGCTCGCCCTAGCAAATGCACTCATGACAGGTAGGTAAGCGCGTAAGGCAAGGACGGCGGATCTTCAAACCCGCCGCCCTTGCCGTTGGGGCTACGTCTCCTGCGAATTCTCTACCCACACCTCAATCAGGTGCAGACACACGCCAACCGCTTGGGCCATCCACTGCAGTGAAATCCATTCCTTGACCGAGTGGATGCTCTGGCCGCCGGAGAATAGATTGGGGGTCAGAAGTCCCAAGGCCGAAAGGCGTGACCCGTCGGTGCCGCCGCGGACCGCGCGGCGCACGGGATCGAGTCCCTGCCGTCGCACCGCCTCGATGGCGTATTCGAGCACCTTGGGATCCTTGGCGATGCGGTCGCCCATGTTGCGATAGGACGCCTTGATCTCCAGATCGACGCGAGCGCCAGGAAAGCGCGCCTCGACATCGCGGATGATCGCGCGCAACACGTCCTCGCGTTCGAGCAATTCCTTGTCGGTGAAGGCGCGCACCAGCAGGCGCAATTGGGCGCGCGCCACGTCTCCGGTCAGGGAATAGGGATGCAAGTACGGCTCGCGTCCCGCCGTCGACTCGGGCAAGCGGTCGGCGGGCAGGGCCGCGACGATGGCCGAGGCCACGCGCACGGCATTGATCATCACGCCCTTGGCCTGGCCCGGGTGCACATCGTGGCCGACGATGGTGATGGTGGCGGCGTCCGCGCTGAAGGTCTCGTCCTCGACCTCGCCAAGGTCGGAGCCATCCAGCGTGTACGCGTAGTGCGCTCCGAATCGCGCCAGGTCGAATAGGTCGATGCCGCGGCCGATTTCCTCGTCGGGCGTGAATGCCACACGCAGCTTGCCGCGGGGAAACTCAGGATGCTGGAAGAGCCAATCCACCAAGGTCATGATCTCGGCTATGCCGGCCTTGTCGTCGGCGCCGAGGAGCGTGGTGCCGTCGGTGTGGACCAGGGTGTGGCCCACGCAGCGGGCGAGATTGGGCTGGCTGAAGGCGAGGATCTTCGCGCCCGTCGCGGGCAGGACGAGATCGCCACCGGCATACGCCTCGACAACCTGCGGGCGGACGTTCGCGCCTGACGTTCCGGGATAGGTGTCGAGGTGGGCGAGCAAACCCAGCACGGGAACTTTGTCGGCCGCCGGGTGGTCGGGCGGCAAGTTCGATGGCACCGTGGCGTAGACGTGTCCCGATTCCGCCATCCACGCGTCGGTACAGCCCAGGGCCTTGAGCTCATCCACCAGCAAACGGGCAAGGTTCTTCTGCTTGTCCGTCGAAGGAAAGGAAGGCGAGCTTTCGTCGCTCTGCGTGTCGACTTGGACGTAGCGCAGGAAGCGCTCAAGCAGCGCGCGCTGTTTGCTCGGTTGCAGGTTGATCATGACAGCGCGAGAGTATCAGGTTCGAGATGGACAAGGATCCATCCCAAGATCTGTTGGTAACCGCGAAGCTCACCGCGGACGAAATGCCCACGTCCACGGCTTTGAAATCGCTCCCATTCAAGTCAAGTGGAACCCGCAAGGCGTTACTTTGCATTCGAGGCCAGCGCTTCCCTGGGGAATTTGGCCCGGATTGAGGTATGGTTTCGCCCGGAAACCCCCATGAAAATACTCGTCACCGGCGGCGCCGGATTCATCGGCGCGAATTTCTTGAACCTGCTGGTTCCGCGCCACCCCGAGCATCTCTTCGTCAACCTGGATGCCCTGACCTATGCCGCGAACCCGCGCAGCCTAGTCGGCTTGGAAGGGCGCGCGAACTACGCCTTTGTGCGCGCCGACCTGGTCGACTTCGAGGCGGTGCGCGCGGCCTTCGCCAAGCACCAGCCCGAGGTCGTGATCCACTTCGCCGCCGAGAGCCACGTGGATCGTTCCATCGCCGGGCCGCGGCCCTTCCTGCGCACCAACATCGAGGGAACCTTCAATCTTCTCGAAGCCTGCCGCGAGGCCTGGAAGCCGGGTCAGGGCCTCTTCCACCACGTGTCCACCGACGAGGTCTACGGATCCCTGGGCGCGGAAGGGCTTTTCACCGAAGACACAAAATACGACCCATCGAGTCCCTATTCGGCATCCAAGGCCGCCAGCGACCACCTGGTGCGCGCCTGGGGGCGCACCTTCGGCATCCCGGTCAAGATCACCAACTGTTCGAACAACTACGGGCCGCTGCAGTTTCCCGAAAAGCTCATTCCGCTCATGATCCAGAACCTGCTCGAACGTAAACCCTTGCCCGTGTACGGCAAGGGCGAGAATGTGCGCGACTGGCTCTACGTCGGCGATCACTGCGAGGCGATTTGGACCGTCGTATTGAAGGGAAAGCCCGGCGAGACCTACAACATCGGCGGCCGCAGCGAGCAGCGCAACATCGACGTGGTCAAACAACTGTGCGCCATCGTCGCGCAGGAGACCGGCGTCAGCGAGGCAGAGCTTTTGAATCTGGTCACCTACGTCAAGGATCGGCCGGGACACGATCTGCGCTACGCCATCGACGCCAGTAAGATCGAACGCGAGCTTCAGTGGAAGCCGCAAGAAACCTTCGCCTCTGGGATGCGCAAGACCGTGCGCTGGTACTTGGACAATCCGGACTGGGTAGCCAGCGTGCGCACCGGGGAATACCGGCAATGGATCGAACAGAACTACGGAGGCCGATAGACATGGTCGGCAAGGGCATCATTCTCGCCGGCGGTTCGGGCACGCGCCTGCACCCCATCACCCGCGCGGTCAGCAAGCAGCTAATGCCGGTCTACGACAAGCCCATGATCTACTACCCACTGTCGGTGCTCATGCTGGCCGGGATCCGCGATGTCCTGGTCATCACCACGCCCGACGATCAGGGGCCGTTTCGCAAGCTCATGGGTGATGGCGCACAGTGGGGCCTTTCCATCCGCTACGCCGTGCAACCCAGCCCCGACGGTCTGGCCCAGGCCTTTCTGATTGGGCGCGAGTTCATCGCCGGCGACCCCTGTGCGCTGGTCCTGGGCGACAACATCTTCTATGGACATGGGCTGCCGTCCTTGATCAAGAAGGCCGGGCGGCGAGGTGCGGGCGCCACCGTATTCGGCTACTTCGTGCAGAACCCCGAAGCCTACGGCGTGGCCGAGCTCGACAACGACGGGCGCGTGCTGAGCCTGGAAGAAAAACCCCAGCAGCCGAGGAGCAACTACGCGGTAACCGGCCTCTACTTCTACGACAACCAAGTGGTGAGCTTGGCGGAATCGCTCAAGCCCAGCGCGCGCGGCGAGCTGGAAATCACCGACCTCAACCGGCTCTACCTGGAACGCGGCCAGCTCTTTCTCGAAAAGATGGGCCGCGGCGTGGCCTGGCTCGACACCGGCACCCACGATTCGCTGCTGCAGGCGGCGCAGTTCATCCAGACCATTCAGGCGCGCCAGGGACTGATGGTGTCCTGCCCCGAGGAGATCGCCTTCGCCGAGGGCTGGATCGATGCGGCCCGCTTGAACGAGCTGGCGCGGCCCCTGGCCAAGACTGGCTACGGACAGTACCTTCTGCAACTGGCCGCGAGAGGTCCGCAGTGAAGATCACCAGCATGAGCTTGCCCGAAGTCCTGCTCATCGAGCCCGGACGCTTTGGCGATGCGCGCGGCTATTTCATGGAAACCTGGCACCAGGAGCGCTACGCGGCGGCTGGCATCAAGCTCGCTTTCGTGCAGGACAACCTGTCGCGCTCGGCGCACGGGATCTTGCGCGGACTGCATCTGCAGCACCCGAACGCTCAGGGCAAGTTGGTCTACGTTCTCGAGGGCGAGGTGTTCGACGTTGCTGTCGACGTGCGCGTGGGGTCACCCAATTTCGGCAAGTGGACGGGTGCGCACCTTTCCAGCGAAGATCACCGCCAACTTTGGATTCCCCCAGGTTTCGCCCATGGCTTCTGCGTGACCAGCGAGACGGCCATGTTCGCCTACAAGTGCACGGCGCTCTATTCGGTGGCCGACGAGCTGGGCGTGGCGTGGAACGATCCCGCGCTCGCCATCTCTTGGCCGGTGGCCGAGCCGCGGCTTTCGGCCAAGGACGCGGCCTTGCCTCGCCTGGCCGAACTCGATCCTGCGCGCCTGCCGCGCTACCATGGCTAGCTCATGAGCGCACCCATTCTACTCGTCGGCGATCGCGGCATGCTCGGCCGCGCCTTTCGCGAATTGCTCGATCGTTCCGCCCTTGCTTACCAGGGTTTCGATTTGCCCGACTTCGACGCCAGCGAGCCAGCCCAGGTCGCGGCACTTTTTCGCAAGCCGTGGAGCGCGCTAATCAACTGCGCCGCCTACACCAACGTCGACGGCGCCGAGGAGCACGAGCAGGCCGCCATGCGCGGCAACGCGACCGCGCCGGGCGTGCTGGCCGAGGCGTGCAAGCGCGCGGGCATTCCGCTGGTTCACTTCAGCACCGACTACGTGTTCGCCGGCAACGCGCAACGACCGTACCCGGTGGACGCGCCCCTGCAGCCGCTCGGCGCCTATGGCCGCACCAAGGCCGCGGGCGAAGAGGCGATTCGCGCAAGCGGCGCCCAGCACCTCCTCGTGCGCACGAGCTGGCTCTACGCGCCCTGGGCCAACAACTTCGTGCGCACCATGGCCAAGCTCACACGTGACAAGCCCGCCTTGAAGGTCGTGCACGATCAGCGCGGCCGGCCCACCAGCGCCGAACACCTGGCCAAGACCACGCTCGCGCTACTCGACGGCGGCGCCACCGGCACCTACCACGTCACCGACGGCGGCGAGTGCACCTGGTACGAATTCACCGTCGCCATCGCCCAAAAGCTCGGGCGCACCTGCACCATCGAACCGTGTACCACCGCCGAGTTCCCGCGCCCCGCGCCGCGGCCCGCGTACAGCGTGCTCGATCTCGGCAAGACCGAGGCGCTGCTCGGTCCCATGCCCGACTGGCGCGAGAATCTGGCCTCGGTGCTGGCGCGGCTCGAAGCGATTTAGGGAATGGATCGGTTGGGCGTTCGTTTCACTGAGGGGCGACGCTTCGGCGCGACGCTGTTCTGGAACTGAGAGCGCCGAATGCGGCAGGGACGCCGACGTGCACGTCTATCTGACCAGCGTGGCCGTCGGATAGGGTGCAGCCTCGATCTTAACCGTAAGCGCTCGCGCTCGCCCGATCTGCGCACAGGTGGCTTCCGAGAGCCGCTCGATGTCGGCGAGAAACGAATTCCATTCTCCATCGACGATCTCGATGCAACCAATGCTGCCGCCTACCTGCCTGCGACGACTATCGGCCCCCTCGTGAATGAGGAATCCCCTGTCGGGAAGGAGCTGCCATGCTCCCGGTCGAGCGATGCCATCGAAGCTGTGTGGACTGTAGTTGGGCACCCATGAAGGCTTGCACGTTCGGGCATACGACAGTCCTGTGTCACAGCCACGTGTCGTCTGGGTGGCTCCGGTATTGCGAACCGCAAAGCGAATCGCCTTGTAGGTTCGAGCACCCTCGATGCGAACTCCATACAGCGGAACCTGGTAGAGCACGAGTTGGCCAGGTGTTCCGGGCATGGGCCTGCGTACCTGGAGCCCTTGCTCATGGTTGTATGGGGCAACGATTCCCGTTCCTAATACTTCGCTTGTGACCGTGACCGTAACTGGATTGGCCATACACTCTTCTCCAAAGCTAATGGGTGCAGTTAGACATCCGTTTCCCGACCTGAGCAATTTTGATGTGTTTCTTCCCCTCGAGCAACTCCGCCTCCATGCGGAATTCGTGAGGGGTCTCGACGACGATCGCACCCTTCATGCGAGCCACTCCCACGCGCCGAACCATGCAGGCAGTCTCGATTCGGTAGCGGTTCGTGGAGGTTTGCCACGAGTTGAACTGGCATCCCCCGCGCTCCAGGGTTCCTGGCCCAAAGTACGTTGCGAACAGCCAGCTTGGATCCGTGCAAGCTTCCGTCTTCAGCATCGAGGTCTTGGCCTTCTGCTTGTCGATGGTCACAGTATTGGTCAACTGCCAGACTCCCGAGGCGAGCTGAGGCCACTCTTGGCCATCTATTTTCTCCGCCTTCGCTTCATCAGCTCTGCCCTCGGCAGGGGACGATCCGCCACCAGTACTAGGTCCGCTCACGCCGACCTCGCTTGCGCCAAGTCCGACCAATACCAAACAGCCGATAAATGCTAGGCAACGAATCACGATTCCCTCACCTTGTCAGAGCGTCGAGCAATCGATCGATACAATTCGGAGAAGCTCTACCTCTAGCATGGAGAAGAAGTTCTTTCGAAACAGTTTTTTGAGCGCTGGAGAACCATGCCGGGCCGAGGCGGAGGGGTCCGGCCAGCACGCCGGGGCGGCTCTGCTGGTCTTCTGGTGGGGTCTCGATCTCGACCAGCGCAAGAGCCGTTTCAGATATCGATATAGCGCTCTCCGCAGCCAGATCATCCCAGTCCCCGTCGTGGCCGCATGAGAGCCAGAGCTTTCGCATTGACTCGACGACACGTCAGGATGAAAGCTCTATGCGACTGCGGGCTGTATCGAAATCTGTGGCGGTCCCGACGGCTTCGTGGCCTTCAATCGGTTTCTCGTCCAGCTGTCCGGGACCACCCAACCTACCCTTGCGCTTCAGTTGAAGGAGATCGGTGATTCTGCATGCATGACGATTACCTACCTGCCGACAACACTTCCAGCCGTTACGCTCCACTAAGGCGGTGTGGTGCCGTCGGCAGTGCGGCGCTGGTCCTGGCGGTGCTCGCCGCTTGCCCAGGATCGGCGTTGTCGAGCAAGGCTGCCCCATCACCGGCAGCTGCAACGTCGCCAGCGGCGGCTACCGCCCGATCAAGCGTTGACGCTGGCGCCGTCGCGGTGCCCGTACCGATCGAGAATGCATCTGCTGACTTTCGCGGCGCTCTTGAGGCAATTCACGCATCGTTGTCTCTTCGTTCCTGGAACGATTGGCAGATTTTGGTGGACAACCCTGAGCGGAAGGAAAGGCTGGCATGGCTTGCCAAGGACTTCGGCGCGCAGGTTTTCCGCCCATCTGCATGCACAAACGTCGGCCGGCCCTCTGCACGTCGGGCTTCTTGTGGCCGACTTCCCGAAGTGCAAGCACCTGACGGCAGCATACAGGGCCGTTATCAAGGTAGGTCGTTCCAACTTTGCCCTGCCCGTTTTGACCATGTTCCGGTCGAAGGCGCGTGGGCACAACCTGCTATTCCTCTTTTCCGAAACCTCCTTGCAGCCGCAAGTCGGCCCCCTGCTTGAACGATACGATTCTCTGCTGGGCACCGACATGCGTTGTAGCGATTGAAACGGCCGACGCTGGGATTCGTCAGCCTCCCGGCTCCTGCTACTACGGGGCTGCGGTTGCACGTCAAATGCCATTCCGATTGGCGACACCACGCTATTCGACCTGAACGCCCAATATCAGGACGCGGCCAAGCAACTCGGCGCCGTGGATGAAAAGCGCGCACGTTTGAATCAACCAGCGATCACGGCGCGCAGTTGGTTGTAGCGGCCCCAATGCTCATACAAAAACGGGGCGCCGAAGCGCCCCGCGGTTGTCGGACTATGTAGCAACGATTACTTGCCGAACGTTATGCCGGTAATGCACATGCTGGTCACCGTAGTCGCTGTCTGGCTCGAAACGGCTTCCAGGCTGACTTTGTCGATGTTCGGTATACTGGCGGCCGCGATGAGTGCCGTGGGGGCTGTATTGTAGCAATCGGTCGCGAACTTGGCGAGGGTCATCGCCGAGGCTGAATAGGCCATGCAATAGGAATTGCCATCCGGATCACCCTTCACGTGAACTTGGGCGCGAACCGTGGAGGTGGGCAAGCCGGCGGTCGCGATGGTGATGGTGGTGAAAGCCTGACCGAGGACACCCGGATCACCAGCGTTCACACCCACGACAACGCCGTAGTTGGCAGCGTAGTCAGCTGTCGTCGGCGAGGCTGGCAAAGCTGGAAGCGAGCCCGTGATACAGAGCTTGTCCGTGGCTGACCAGTTCGGATCGGTAGCGCAAGGGGCGGCATTCGTGATGGCTGCCTTGGTTGCGCCACAGGTCGGATCGGTGATGGTGTCGTACGAACCCAAGGCAACCCAGCCGTAGCCGACCATTGCGCCTACTGCCTTGCCGCCAGCGAAGGTCACGGTTGTGCCGGACGGTCCGACGCCGGTGCTTCCGCCGGTTCCGGTGTTTCCGCCGGTGATGGTCATCGTGCCAGCGGTACCGATCGTCCCGCCCGAAGCCGTCCTGCCGCCGGTCGCGGTGATTCCTCCCGTCATGGTCACGCCACCGGTTGCAATCACGCCTCCTGTCGCTTTCTCACCGCTGGAGACTGTTATCCCTCCAGCGGCCACCATTCCACCTGTTGCGAACACCCCGCCGGTGGCAGGAATTCCCCCGATTCCGCTTACTCCACCCTGTCCCCTCGCACCTCCCGTGGTCATGGCGGAGCCTCCTAGGCCAGTGTCTCGTCCAGGAGTGTCGGCTGCGGAATCTAGCCCAGCCGCCGCGTCCTTCTTGTCGGTCCCAGTGAATGGCTGGAGAACAATTGAAAGAGTGGTTTGCCCACCCGCGACGAGAGCTTTCTGATCTTGCCCCGTCGCCAAAGGCGTGCCGGCACTGTCCACCGCCGTGATCGAGATGGAAATCGTCCCTTGCCGCGTGGGAGGCAAGGTCAAGGAGAACGATGTGGGCAAGGTGAGCGTTGCTCCAGAATTGGTCTTTGGAAAATCCTCGGAAGTCGTCAGTCCTCCTAGCGTGATCGTTGCTCGCAGCTGGGTGACGCCAGATAGGCCAGCGGTCACGCTCACACCGGCGAGCACAACCGAATCCGAGTCGCTCTTCTGGCAAGAAGCCCACGTCGCGAAAACGACTAGCAATGCCAAGCCGACTCGCTTCACGGAAACACCGGCCGATTGCCCATCGGGGTTGAGGGAATGTTCGTACCGCCCTTCGAACTGAGGAGATAGGCGGTTGTTACTGCGCCGGCAACAACGGCGCCGACACCGGTCCAGAACCACCAGGTGCCGTAGAATGGTTTGGCCTCTGCTGTTTGAGGGGCTTGGGCAGCGAGCGATAGGTCGATTCCCGCCGCCGGTAGCGGAGCGGGCGACGGTGCAGCCGGCGGCGGCATGGTCGTCGGGGTTGTGATCGGGGAGGGCGGCAAAGGGGCAGGTGTGACCTCAAAGGGTGACTGCGTGGGATCAGTATTCGCCTGCAGAGGCTGGGTAGATTTCGCTTGCTCCTCTGCCCGGATGTCAGCGATGCGCGCCTCGACTAGAGATCGATTCGGGTCGTCGGCCGGCGCCTTCCTCAGAAACTGCTGGAAGAAATCGAGAGCCTGCTCGTTCTGTCCTAGCTTGCGGTGGCACTGTCCAATGTTGAACAAGAACGCCGGATCCGGCTTGGCGACGTACGCGTCCTTGTACTCCTCCAAGGCCTTCGCGTATTCACGTACCTCGAAAAGTCGTTTTGCTGTTTCAAAGTGGGCAAGCGCGCTGGACTTCGCAGAGTCAGCGCCCTTGCTTGCCTCACCGGCGAGGGCGAGCGGTATCGCTGGGAGGAAAGCAATCATTGCCAGCATGATGAAATGCAGCCAGCGACTGCGACACAATTGGTCGAACATGGGAGGATCTTATCTGAAATTCCGGCGGAGGTGTGATGGTCAGACAAGACAAGCAAGATTGCTTGGTGTCGTTGGTAGAAAGCGAAAACGGGGCAGCGAATCGCCCCGTTTTCGTTGAAAAGCTGTGGATCAAGACTACTTCGACTCTAGAGCGGCGTGATGCTCGTGATGCAGAGATTGCTGAACGCGCCAACCGCATCTGTCGCGGTGGATCCCCCAGCGATCTGGACCTGAATCGAATAGGCCGCACTGCCGGAAAGTGGGGGACATTGCGCGGCAGTTGTTGCCCAACTGGGACAGCTAACGTCACTGAAAAGAACGGAGTATGTACCCACACCAGTGACTTCCTTGTACGGTGATGTGCCGGCAGGAGGCGTCGCTGTGCTGGCGTACATGATACGGATCTTCTGCCCAGTTGCGACGGTGCCAGTGAGCGTGATCTTGAATCCCTTTGCGGCGCCGGCATAGGCGCTCTTTGTCGCCGATGCACCACCGCTTGAGTTCAAATCGAGCCCCAGTCCGCAGCCCCACTTTGCGGAAGTCGTATCAACGACTGTTGCGCCCGAGATGCAACAACTAGTCGCTGTGCAAGCAGTGGCAGTAATTGGCGATGGCGCGGTGCAGGTCGATCCATCACCGTAGGCGTAGACGGCACCTTGAATCGAACAAGTAGATGGCGTCGACGGAATCCAGTTGAAGTCGGTTCCTGTACGGAGAGTCATCAGATCCGTCGTGCATGTTGCAGGCCCCGACGATCCACCCGTGCCGGGCGTCGTGGTGCTTCCGCCGGCTCCTGGGCTTCCGCCATTGCTAGTGGTAGTGCCGCCGTTGCTGCTACTGCTGCCGCCGTTGCTGCTGCTGCTGCCGCCGTTGCTGCTACTGCTGCCGCCGTTGCTGCTGCTGCTGCCGCCGTTGCCGTTGGAGCCGCCCTTGCTGGAGGAGCCGCCATTGCTGCTGGAGGAGCCGCCGTTGCTGCTGGAGGAGCCGCCGTTGCTGGTGGTGGAGCCGCCGTTGCTGTTGGAGCTGCCGCCGTTGCCGTTGGAGCCGCCGTTGCCGTTGCCGCTGCCGCCGTTGCCGTTGCCGCCACCGTTGCCAGGGGGACTGGTTGCGGCAGTCGGCTGGCAGTTGGGTGACAGGAACGCAAACATCACGATTGCAACTCCGGTCATCAGAGTCGAGACACCACGGAATGACATTTTCATGAAAACCTCATTAGTTGGGGGGCCAGCCAAATCGCGGGCATGCTATCAAAAGCGCACGGAAACACCAGACATAGAACGTAGCAGCCAGGAGCCCGAAATTCTCGCGCCAGTCGCTTGCTCGTGGGCGTGTGGCACAAGATCGGGTGCTGCGTGTCACACCGAAGGATATCGCGACTGGCTAGCAGCTGTCTTGCCGCCTGTGGCGCGTTGGGCGAGATGGTCGCCGTGCTTGGGCGCGTTTCTCGGCCCGAACAGGGGACTTGTTGAACTTGTGCAACCGCGTATCATCGCGGCCTTCAAACCATGAACGTCGATGCAAAACCGGACTACAAGAACCCCATCCTCTGGGTGCCGACCAGCTACTTCGCCATGGGGACCGTGTACACCATGGTCACCACGGCCGCGAACATCATGTTCGCAAACCTGGGCTTGCCCAACGACCAGTCGGCCTTGTATTCCAGCCTGACGGGGTTCGCCTTCACGTTCAAGCCCCTGTGGGCGCCGCTGCTCGAGCTCTACAAGACCAAGAAGTTCTTCGTGGTGCTCATGCAGTTCATCCTGGCGGGCGTGTTCCTGGCGCTGGCCGCCGCGCTAAAGATGCCCTCGTTCATCGTGCTAGCAGTGGTCTTGCTCATGGTGGCGGCGCTGGCCGGCGCCACGCAGGATCTGGTGACCGACGGCGTCTACGTCACCACCCTTAGCAACAAGCACATGGCCGCCTTCTCCGGCGTGCAGAGCATGAGTTGGAGCATCGGTCCCATCGTGGCCGGCAGCGCGCTGGTCTTGCTCGTCGGCAAGCTGGCTGGTGAAACGGGTGGGGCCGTCAAGCCGCCCGTCGAGTCTTACGCCTCGGCCTGGCTCGTCACGTTCATCGTGCTTGGCGTGCTCATGGCGGGCATGGCCTTGTGGCACTCGGCCTTCCTTCCTCAAGGATCCAGGGCTGCGGACGCCCCCAAGACGCTCGGCGATACCGTGTCGCTGTTCGGGCGCGTCTTCGTCACGTTCTTTCAGAAGAAGGACGTGTGGAAGCTGATTGGCTTTGCCTTCTTTTATCGCTTCGGGCTCGGGCTGCTCGACAAGGTCTCCATGCTGTTCCTGCTCGACACGCGCGCGCACGGCGGGCTTGGCCTCGACAACAGCAAGGTCGGCATTTTGAACGGCATCGCCACCGCCGCCTTCATCGTCGGATCGCTGGTCGGGGGCTGGTTCGTGGCCAAGCGTGGCCTCAAGCGCTCGATCTTGATCCTGTGCCTGCTCCTCAACGTGCCCAACGTGACCTTCCTGTACCTCGGCTGGGTCCAGCCAGAAAGCATCTATGTCATCGGCCTCATCTTCTGCATCGAGAAGCTGGGCTGGGGCATCGGCGCCGTCGGTCACATGGTGTACATGATGCAGCAGATCGCTCCGGGGCCGTACCGCATGGCGCACTATGCATTCGCAACCGGCTTCGGACTGAGCTTGTGCATGACGGTTACGGGCGCGGTTAGCGGCTACATCCAGCAAGCGGTGGGCTACCAGATCTACTTCATCATCGTGCTGCTCGCGGCGGCGCCGTCGATTCTGTTCACCCTCATGGCGCCTTTCCACCATGGCGACGGATCGGCTGAGGCTGCCGCGTAGGATGGGCCAGTAGCTCGCGCGAGCTTCTGCGCTATATAGAAGGGCAATGACCCTCGCTGAAAAGCATGCGCGTTTACGCGGTCTGATTTCCGACTGCGGTTCGGCTTTGGTTTGCTACTCGGGCGGCGTCGACTCGACCCTGCTGCTCAAGGTGGCGCACGAAGTCCTCGGCGAGCGATGCGTGGCCATGGTGGCGCTCTCCCCGACGATGGCCGCCAGCGAACGCAAGGCCGCGCTAGAGCTGGCGGCTGACATCGGCGCGCGCACCGAGGTGACGGAATCGCACGAGCTCAGTCGCGCCGAATTCCGCATGAATCCCAAAGACCGCTGCTACTACTGCAAGGACGAATTGCTCGATCTCGCGAAACCGCTGGCCGAGCGTTTGGGGATGCACGAGATCCTGCTTGGCACCAACACCGACGATCTGGGCGACTACCGGCCCGGTCTGCAAGCCGCCAAGGATCACGGCGCGCGCCAACCGCTGGTGGACGCCATGATGTCCAAGGCCGAGGTGCGCGAGCTGTCGAAGGAGCTGGGGCTGTCGACTTGGGACAAGCCGCAGCTGGCCTGCCTTTCGTCGCGCTTTCCCTACGGCACCGAGATCACGCCCGAGCGCTTGCACCAAGTCGATCGGCTTGAAGACGGGATGCGCGCCCTCGGTTTCCGCCAGGTGCGCGCGCGCTGGCACGGCGAGATCGCGCGCCTGGAGCTCGAACCCGACGCTCTGGCCCGCGCCGTCGAGCCCGAGGTTCGCGGCGCCATCTTGGAACTCGGCCGCGAGCTGGGTTTCACCTTCGTCGCGCTGGATCTGGCCGGCTTCTCGTCTGGGTCGCTCAACCAACTGCTCGGCATCCGAAAAAAAGTCATTCCGTGAGCGAGCCATTGGTTCCTGTCAAGAAGTCGGCCTTGCTGCGCGGGATCGCGCCTGCCGGGGTCTACGCCGTGGTCGTCGATTTCGCGGCCTATCCGCGTCTGTTCCCTGAGATCAAGGAAGCGCGCGTGATTTCCACCCTGGGCAAGCGCGTGCGTGCCGAGTTTCGCGGCAACATCGTGCTGCCCTTTCGCTACGTTCTCGATCTCGACTGCGATGCCGATCGGCTGACCGTGGACTGGCGCTACGTCGAGGGCGAGGTGATCAAGAATTCCGAGGGTGGCTGGCGCTTTTCGCCCCAAGGCGATGGCACCCAGGTGGAATACCGGGTCGCCATGGAGATCTCGGCCCCGCTGCCGGGTTTTCTTCTGCGCAAGATCACCGACGGTCTGGTGGCCCTGTCGCTGCCGGCCATGTTCGCGTCGGTCGAGCGCGAGGCCAAGAGCCGCGCCGCCAGGTAGGGCTAGCCATACGCGTGGGGAGCCGCGGAGCTTTGCTCGGCGCGGACCATCGCGGGAAGGTTTGGCGAGGCCGAGCGCAGCGAGGGGGAGGCAGGGCGGGTGGCAGGTGCCGAGTGCAGAGCAAACCCTCCCAGGGTTTCCATTACAATCAGGGATGGAACACCAGCGTGCTCACGCTTCGGGCAGGCATGGTGAAGCTGAAGGCGTTGGGGCTCGCCGCGGCGAGCGCGGCGCCCTGGGTGGGGGAAGGCGCGGCCGCTGTCAGCGTGTAGACGTCCGCGGCGGTCAGCTGCGCGGAGTGTTTAAGCGTGATGCCGGCGACTTGCGCCTGGGTCAGCTTGTTGATGGCGACCACGACGACTTTGGTCGGATCTTGCGAGGACACGCTGGCGAAGACCGAGCTCGTGTCGACGGCCGAGGTGGCTGCCGAGATGGAGGTGTCGCCGAAGGTGGCGCCGTTGCCGTCGTAGTTGCGGTACATGGCGAAGCCGGCATAGATGAACGTGTTGGTCGATTGCATGGGCCACATGGAGGCCGCGAACAATCCCTCACGGCCGTAGACGCCGAGCACATCGGCCTGGGCGATGCCGCCCGAGACGTCGCCACCCGCGCCGTAGTTGTATTCGCTGATCGAGAGTTTGGTGCCCGGGTAGTGCTGGTCGATCTTGGCTTGCAGTCGAGGGATCAAATAGATGGGGCCGGCGATCCAGCTCGTTTCCCTGTACGCCGTGTCCCACAGCGAGCGCGGTGCTTGCAAGCGCGCCTCGACCTCGCCAGCGGTGACGCCGTCGTCGACAATGCGCTTGCCGTCGCCGGTGGCCTCGGGGTACCAGTGCACATCGAGCACATCGAGCAAGCGCTGGCCCGCGCTCTGCTCGGCGGCCTTCATGGAATCCAGATAGAACTCGAGGAAATCGCGGCCATTGGCATCGGGCGCTTTCTGCAAGTCGACCATGCCTTGCCAACCGTAGTTGACCGGGCCGAACACCAGCGCCTTGGGCGCGGCGCCCTTGATACCCGTAGCGAAGTCGACGCTCGACTTCACGATCTCGGCGTAGGTGACCTTGGACGGGTGCATCTCGCTGTGCGTTTCCGCCCAGATATCGGGCTCGTTGTCGAGCATGTAGAAGATGCGGCGCAAAGGGTCGGTCTGCGCGCTTGGAAACTGCGATTCCATGTAGGCGACGAACTCATCGGCGTAGACTTTTCCGTCGGTGAGGTCGGGCGGATAGGCGAAGGCGCTGCCCTTCTTGGGCAAGATGGGGAAAAAGCGCTCGGCAATCTGCGCCGGGGTGGGTGCCGCCGGGCAGGCGCCGTTTTCGTCGGCCGACACCCAGCCCGCCATCGGTACGGTGATGATGATGCTGGCCCCGGCGTCGCTTGCGGTTTGCGCGGCCTGCTTCATGGGCAGTCCAGGCGTGCTGCTGGTGCTCATGTAGTTGTCGCTGGAATACTGGTAGTCCGAGCCAGCGTTGGACGCGTTGGTTTCCCAGTTGTACGCGGACAATCGGTTGCCACCCACGCGCGTCAGCGTCAGCCCCTTGGTTCCTGCAGGCAGCTTGCTGTCGTTGGTGCCGTAGATGTAGGGAGAAATGGGGTGTGCGCTGCTGGTGCTGTCGATGGTGAACACCACGTCGGACGTGACGGAACCCGCGCCACCGCCGTCCGAAACACAGCCGAGCATGGAGATAGCGATGGCTAGAAAGAAACGGCGTCTGTTGCGCACGGGTACTCCAAGGTGATTTGAGGACGAACCACCACCGTAACACTCGCCCTCGTCGGTTCGGGAATCGGTAGGCCGGAGTTTCCGCTTGTCTTCTTGTGGTGTCCGGGCCTACTAAGCCAGACGTGCGTTGCTCGATGGCCACCTGGACGCTGCTGCACGCCGCTCTGCTGGGCGTGGGATCCGCGCATGGCGCAGGCGAGGGTGCATCTGGGGATTGGCTGGAATGGATTCGCGCCGCAGGCTCGGAGTCATGTCCTGACGCCGCTGCTTTCGTCGCCAAGATCGAGAAAGACCTTGGACGTTCGGCCGCCAAGGCGGCGAGCGAGTCGAAGCGCAGGTTGGTGGCGCGCATCGAGTGGGAAGCGAACGCGTCTTGGCGATGGCTGGCCGCCGTGGAGGTCTTCGATCTTTCGGGCAAGGTCGTCGGCCGTCGGACGATTGCCAAGGTGAGCGACACGTGTGAGCCCGCAGCGGACGCGCTTGCCTTGGTATCGGCGCTCATTCTTTCCGACCTGTCTTTTGCCGAGTCCGCGGCGTCCGCCGCCAATCCCACCCCGCTGCCGTCGGAGCATGCCCCCCTAACCGCGACGACGGCGCCCACTCCGCCATTGGCGTTGTCATCAGACGCACCCGTCAGACCTCGCCCATGGGCGTTTGCCGTCGACGGCGGGCTTGCCGCTGCGGTTGGGATTCTCCCTGGCCTGAACCTGGGCGGCGAGATTCGTCTGGCGTTGGCACCACCCGCCTGGCCAGTGCTCTACACGAGGTTTACGTCTTGGCAGGAAAGCAAGAAGACCATCGCAACCGGGCGCGGCGCCAATCTCGACCTGTGGAGCGCGGGCCTTGGCGCTTGTCCGGTCTATGCGCGTTCCAGCGCGTGGGCGTTGGGCCTGTGCGCAGGCTTTGATTTAGGCCGCCGGCATGCCACGGGATTCGGCTTTTCCACGCCCGCCAGCGCTGCGCAGTGGACTTTCGGCATGTCCGCGGGAACCCAGCTCCAACGCAGGCTCGCAGACGGATTCTCGGCTGCGCTTGGCCTGGAAATCGCGGTTCCCTTGACCGGGGAAAGGGTGGCCTATTCGGGAGCCGCGGGAGAGTCGCTTGAGGTCTGGCGTTCTTCGCCAGTGGCGGGCGCTGGCTCTTTGCGCCTCGGTTATGCTTTTTGGTGATAATTCGGCGTGCGACCGCCCATTCACAGATTGACGTTCACCATGTCCAGCGCGACAAGCTCAGACAAATCCCGGGCCGCCTCGGCCGCGGCCCACGGGAGTTTCCGCGAGGTCTTTCAGGCCCACGCGCGTTTGGTGTGGCGTTCGCTGCTGGGTTTGGGCGTGCCGGAGAATGACGTGCCCGACGCCAGCCAGCAGGTCTTTCTGGTGCTGCAAGGCAAGCTGGACCAGATCGCCGATGGTTGTGCCGTCAGCACCTTCGTGTATGGCATCTGCCTTCGTGTCGCATCTGATTTCCGTCACAGGGCGCACCTGCGGCGCGAACGTCTTTGCGCCGTGCCACCCGAGCGTCCAACCGCCGCGCCTCAGGAGAGCCAGGTTTCAAGTCGCGAAGCGCTCGACAGGTTGTGCAGTGCCCTCGACACGATCGATCCCGCCCAGCGCGAGGTCTTCGTGCTTTACGAGATCGAGGAGCTTGGCATGGCCGAAGTCGCGCGCGCGGTGGGTTGTCCGCTGCAGACTGCCTATTCGCGCTTGCACGCGGCTCGCAAGATCGTAGCGGCCGCGCTCGGCGAACATTTGGAGGGCGAGTAAATGTGCTTCTCGAGGAGAACATCATGAGCATGGCAGGCGATCCGATCCGACTGCGCAGGATGGTGCTACGTGGCTCGCTGCTCGAACGCGGACTGGACGCCGCGCAGGCCAGCGGCCCAACCGACGAGCAATTGCAGGCGCTGGAGCGGCGTGTGCTTGTTGGCCTTGGCGCGACCACTGCCGCTGCTGCCGCGGTGACCATCGCCAGGACCGCCGGGTCGCAAACGGCAGGCACCGCTCTCGGCTGGCTTTCGTCTGGCTCGGCGAAGTTGATCGTGACTCTGGTTGCCACCGTCACCGCCGGTGGTGGATCGGTGGCGGTCTGGCATGCGACCGGCCACAGAGCGCCGAACCGCGCCGCCGTCGCGCCGCCCGCCCGACCATCTCCCGGTGTGTCCGGACCGCGCCCAGAAGTTCCCGCCACCCTGCCTAGTCCCGCGCCCTCCGCAACATCCGTCCCGCCGGCTCAAGCGTTGCCATCCCTGCCCGCGGAAACGGGCGCGGAGTCCGCCCATCCGCGGCTTGCGCCAGCGCCCGTCGTCACCTCGGAATCCAGGGCGCGATGGGCGCGGCCGGCGCAAGAGCCCGCCATCTCGCCACCGCCGTCCACGGGGACCTTCAGAAAGATCGAGGTATCGCGCGCCGGCGAGTCTGTGCGCAAGACTCCGGATGAAGAACTTTCGCTGCTCGCACGCGCCAACCGAGCGCTGGTGAAATCGCCCGCGCTTGCGTTGACCCTGGCCGACGAACACACGCGGCGCTTTCCCGAAAGCGGGATGGATCAAGAGCGCGAGCTCATCGCCATCACCGCGCTCATCGACCTGGGCCAGATCCGTGAGGCGCAAAGGCGCGCGGCAGAGTTCACGCGCATCCACCCTGGCTCGCTCTATCAGGGCCGAATCGACAAGGCGCTGGCCCCGCATCGATAAATGTGGATCGTCGGTTCATAAAGATGGTGTCGACTTCCCATTCACGCTTGGAGGCAGTCATGAAAGACCTACCCGTCAAGAGCTTGGGCACGCGAACTTGTAGAATCTTCCACGCCACGCGATGGTCGCCCTTCCTTGTCTTTGCCGCGCTCCTCGGATGCGACAAAACCGTCTTCGTTGGCACCATGGACGACGACCCCGACGCGGGTGGGCAGGGCCTCGCTGGCGGCACCGGTGGAGCCGCAAATCCTTCCACGCTTGGAACGGGTGGTACTGCCAGCGCAACGACCGACGTCAATGCGAAGGTGCCGCCTCCGGGAGGTGGTGGGGCTGGCGGCTCTGGCGGCGCGGGGGGGAGCACGGCAACGACCATCACTCCGTCTGGGATCACGGTTGGAAGTAGCTGCGCACCCATTTCGACCGCGCCTGGGATCCTCAATCCATGCGGGCATGCCTTTGGGATCGCGTATTCGCCGAACGGTCAGATCCTGGCCGTAGGGTCGGATCTCGCCATGCCGAGCGTGCGTCTGTGGCGGGTCAGCGACGGCATGCCGTTGCCCGACCTCGCTTTGCAATCTGAAGACACGACCTACAATCTTGCCTTTTCGCCCGATGGCAAGACGCTGGCGACAGCCGGCTACCTGTCCTGGCCGGGAGGGAACAACATGGACGACAGCTCGTCTGCATTGGTCAGGCTGTGGGATGTCTCGACTGGCGCACTCATTCGGAGCTTCCCTGTGGATACCGGTTTCTATGCGGACACGGTGGCCTTTACCCGCGACGGATCGCTGCTTGCGACGGGCGGCTATGGAAAAGAGGTGGAGATCTGGCGCGTGGCGGATGGAACGCGTGTGCTCGCCATCGCGGTGCCCTCGACGGCGCACAATGTGCACTTCTCCCCCGACGACTCCAAGCTCATCGTGGCCACCTACGACGGTGTGGCCCGAGTCTGGGATGTGGCCACCGGCACCTTGATACTGGACCAGATCCCAATTGCCTCGGAAATGGCCGACGCGGAATTCGCGCCCGACGGCAAGCAAATCGCGTCTACGGGCCAAAACCTGTCCACGGGCAGCGACAATGTCGTTCGCATCTGGAACGCGGCCGACGGTGAATTGCTCCAGACCCTTCGCGGCTATCATTCGGCCTACATCAGCCGCGTGGTTTGGATCGATCAAAACCGGCTGGTCAGCGACGACTGGCAGGGCACGGTCGTGCTTTGGGCACGCGATGCCTCCGGCTCTTTCGCAGCGTCGAAGGTCTGGTCGACCGGCGGGCAGGCCTTGGGCATCGGCGTCTCCCCCGACAAGACAACGATCGTCACCGGTGGCGCCGATCAGGGGTTCGTCTTCTTGTCGCTGTAGTCTGCCGCCCGACCATCGCCGAAGAGAACTTGCTAACTGGTCGGATGTTCAGTATAAGAGATCCGTGCCACTCGTCAGGACGGCTCCCTCGGTCGAGACCTCGCTTGCGGCGCTCACGCGGGCCGCGCAGCACGACATGTCGTGCGCTTGCGGTCCGTCCCAGCATCGCCAGCGTGGCGACGACGGACTGTGGATCTATCCAGCGGCGTTGCCCTCGGGCCAGCGCGTGCCCATGCTGAAGGTGCTGCAAGCAGCAGGTTGCGAACGCTCGTGTATCTACTGCGCCGAGCGCTGTGGCGGGCGCGGTCAGGCGGCGAGTCTCGGGCCCGACCAATTGGCCACCGCGTTTGGTGAGCTCCATCGCAGCCGCCGCGTGTTCGGGTTATTTCTTTCATCGGCCATTCGTGGCGGTGCGGTGGCAACCATGGATCGCATGCTGGGGACGGCCGAGCTTTTGCGCAAGCGCCACGCCTTTCGCGGCTACATCCATCTGAAAATGATTCCAGGCAGCCGGCCCGACCAGATCGAACGCGCCATGGCCCTGGCCACGCGCGTGTCGGTGAACATGGAGGCGCCCACGGCCGCACATTTGGCACGTATCGCTCCCGGCAAGAAGTTCGAGGAACAAATCCTCGCGCCCATGCGCCAGGTCGCGCGCGCCATCGAACGCGGCCGGTTTCCGCGCGCCGGACAGACCACGCAGTTCGTGGTGGGCGCGGCCGGCGAGGCCGATCGCGAGGTGATGGACGCGGCGGTCCTGGGCTACCGCGACCTCAAGCTGGCGCGCGTTTACTACTCGGCCATGCAGCCCCTAGCCGGCACGCCCGTGGCCGAGCGAGCTCCCGTTCCCTTCGAACGCGAACACCGCCTGTACCAGGTCGACTTTCTGCTGCGTAGCTACGGCTTTTCCCTCGACGAAATCCATTTCGACGAGACCGGCGCGCTGCCTCTGCACACGGATCCCAAGACCCTGTGGGCGCAGCGACACCCTGAACGATTTCCGGTCGAGATCAACCAGGCGCGCCTGGAAGATCTGGTGCGGATCCCGGGCATCGGCCCGCGCTCGGCCAAGCGCTTGCTAGCCATGCGCGGCCGGGGACGGCTGCGCGATGTCCAGGCACTGCGCGCGGCCGGAGCGTCGTGGAAGGTTGCATCGCCCTTCGTCTTGCTCGATGGAAAGCCCGCCGAACGTCAGCTGCGTCTTTGCTGAAGTTAGCCCTAGTTCCGGGGAACTAGCTCTCGGCCGGCCAGGCGCGCACACGGACCTTGCCATCGTCCACTGCGATCTCCAGGCGCACGCGCTGGCAGCCCTGCGCTTCGAGGATCCTGGGTAGCTGCTTGCCCAGGCGTTGGCGCAGTTTCTCCTTCGAGACGGCTTGCGCCTCGATGCCGAGCTTTCGGTGCGCGTCCATATAGTTTTGGTACGCGCTCTCGAAATCCCCGTCGGCCAGGCCGGCCAGGGCGGGCACGGCAGGGACGGCAGGCGAGACGCCGTCCGGGCTCGGCGAGCGCCGGGCAAAGGCGGGGATGGGCGGTGGTCCGGGGCGAGGGCTTGGCGCGGCGGCGGGAGCAGTCGAGGCATCCGGGCTCGGCATCGCGCGATGCTCGCCCGAGGGCTTCTTGCTGGCGATACGCTGATGGCGCGCCACGAAGGCCTTGACCCGGTTCTTGGGAATGCCGAGCGCCAGGGCCTCTTCTTCGGTGATGATGCCACCGCGCTCGGCCAGATGGCGCTGCGTCCTGGCCACGTCTCGGCGGAATGTGCCGGCCTCGATTTCGCGCATGGTGCGGTTCCAGTAGGTTATCTGCAGCACCCATTTTTGGCTCAGCGACTGGAAGCGGAAGCGCAGCGACGAATTGCTAATCATCACCTGCTGCATCTCCAGCATCATGCGGTTCATGTCGCGCCGGGGGGTGTTGGGTGGCGTGCGCTCCATGCCCATGAAGTAGGATTCGTACATCGAACGAAGACGATCCATCTTCTTCTCCATCTCACCCAGGCGGGCTTCGATGCCCTCGCGGGTGATTTGGAAGGTGAAGGCGCCGGCCTTTTTCACCTGGAGATCTTACTGCCGCTGCGCTCAAGATGCGTCCATAAATGGACGCATCTTGAGCGGTTTTTAGGGGCGGGCCGCGGCCCGCCCCTCGTCCGCGGAGTAAATTCGCGGACTTCATCCCACCTGCGGCCGAGCCCTCGGCTCGGCCACTGAAGGACTGCCCAATTGATGGACAGTCCTTCAGTGGTCCATAAACCGTCCTGCCCTCGGGCACGAGTCCATGCCGCACACGCACCTCTACCGCGCGGCCGGCGCCGTGCTAAGAGTCTCTTCGCGATGGCAGGTACGCCGACCCAGGCCCACACACTCGGACGCGAGGTCCGCCGATGACCCTGACCCTGTGGGCCGTCGCCGTGGTCGCGCTACTAGGCGTGCTGATCCTGGCCCACGAGCTGGGGCACTTCCTGGTGGCCAAGCTCTTCGGGGTCAAGGTGCTGCGCTTCTCGTTCGGGTTTGGACCTCGTTTGTTCGGCTTCACCGTTGGCGCGACGGAATACCGGTTCTCGCTTTTCCCGCTCGGTGGCTATCTGCGTTTGCTCGGCGAGGATCCCAGCGAAGCCGTTCCCGAGCACGACTACGAACGGGCGTTGTTCGCCCGGCCGCTGTGGCAGCGCTACGCCATCGTGGTGGCTGGGCCGCTGTTCAATCTGCTCTTGCCGGTCGGGATCTACTTCATTCACTACGTGGGCCAGAAGACGCTGCTCTCGCCGACCATCGGCACGGTGATCGCTGGCCTGCCCGCGGACAAGGCGGGGCTGCTGCCCGGCGATCGCGTCGAGACCGTGGACGGCAAATTCGTTCGCTACTGGGAAGAGCTGGAAGAGATCATCGCCGATTCGCCGGGCAAGACCATGCGTTTCGGCATCCGGCGCGGCAACGCCTCCGAAGAGCGCGACGTCACCACCGCGACCAACGTGCGCAAGGGGCCGCTCAACCTGAACGAGACGGTGGGATGGATCGGCGTCTCGCCGCGCTTTCAGTTGCCCGAGGTCGGCATCGTCGATCTCACCTCGCCCGCGGCTCAAGCGGGCTTGCGAACCTTCGACTACATTATTTCGGTCAATGGCTCGCCGGTGTCCCACTGGGCCGAGTTCGATCGCGCCGTGGCGCGCGCGGGTGCGTCCCCGCTGCGTATCACCTTCTTGCGCGGCAGCCATTCCGCCGTGCCCTTCGTCCACGTGGAAATCCAAGAGCCGGGCGCCGCCGTCGTCATTCCGCAGGCCGTGCTCGCGCCGAGCGGTGGGCGGAGCTACGAAACCGGCATCCAGTCGTCCGAGCTGTTCGTCTATTCGGTCGAGCCGGGTAGTCCCGCGGATCGCATCGGGTTGCGTCGCGGGGATCAGCTTCTCGAGCTCGACGGCCAACCCATCTTGCACTGGAATCTTCTGCGCCAGCGTCTGGCCGCCGAGCCCGAGCGCACCTTCCACGTCGTGTGGGCCTCGCCGGGCGGGGTTCGCCGCGAGGCCACCTTCAAGCAAGAGCTGCGCTCCGAGCTGGACGCCTACCGCCAGGAGGAACAGCGCCTGGTATTCGGCGCGACCAATCGCTTCGCCTGGAAGACGGCGGATCCGGTTCCGATACGCAATCGCTTCTTCTATGCCCTCGGGCATGCCCTGACCCGCACCGGGGAAATCGTAACCTTCACGGCGCAAGGATTTTTCCAGATCGTTCGCGGCGAGATGTCGCCGAAATCCTTGGGCGGGCCGCTCACCATCGGCTACGCCGCGGGCGTCGCGGCCGAGCAAGGCCTGGCGCAATACCTGTGGCTCATGGCTTTGCTCAGCATCAACATCGGCCTGCTCAATTTCCTTCCCATCCCGATTCTCGACGGTGGATTGCTTTTGTTCTTCACCATCGAGCTGTTCAAGCGCCGGCCGCCCTCGGTGCGGGCGCGCGCCATCACCACGTACATTGGCGTCGTGGTCGTGGTGCTCCTCGTGCTCTTCGCCCTCAAGAACGACGTCGTCCGATTTTTCTTACCGCGATGATGGATCCCGCTTCACGAACGCTTCTCGCCTTCGATACCTCGACGCCCACGGCGCGCGTGGCGCTCATCTCGCCCGCGGGCGAATGCCTGGGATTGCGCGAGAAGACCGCCGCACGCCATTCGGCCAACTTGCTTGCCCTGTGCGACGAGATCCTGCGTGAAGCCGCGGTGGTCACCGGCGATCTTCGTGCCATCGCGTGCGGCGCTGGGCCGGGCAGCTTTACCGGGTTGCGCGTGGGGCTCGCCGTCGCCAAGGGCCTGGCGCTTCCCTCGGCGCTGCCTCTGGTCTTGCTGTCGTCTCTCGATGCGCTGGCGTGCGACCTCGCCGCCGCCTCGCCGAGCGCGCGGCTTCTGCTTCCGTGCATCGACGCCGGCAAGGGTCAGGTCTATGCCCGCCTCTACGACGGAGCCTCTGGCACAGTGCCGCCGTCCGCTCTTGGCGAGGTCGATTGGGTTCTCGCCCCGGACGCACTCTGTGCCCTGGCGGCCGAGCGCGCGGCCGGCCAATCGCTGCGGGCGGGCGGGACCGGCGTGGATCGCTACATCGAAGTATTTCGGACTTCTTTCGGCGAAGACGCCGTGGCCGCTGCGCTGCCTGGTCCAAGCGCGGCCGCCATCGGACGCTTGGCCCTGGCGCGCATTCGCCGCGATGATTTTGACGACTTGGAAACCGCGGTGCCACGCTACGGCCGTCCGCCGGACATTACCCGGTCGAAGAAACCTCTGCTTGCGACTTAGCTCGCGGCCAGGTTGACTCCGCCGCACGGGCCGCATACGATCTATTCCATTGATGACCGAAATCGATGCGTTGAAGCAGCGTCATAGGGAGTTGGAAGAAGCGCTGGCTCTGATTGATGCGCACCTCTCGCTGACCACCAAGGAACAGGCCGAACGCGCCAAGCTCAAGAAGGAAAAGCTGGCCATCAAGGATCGCATTCAGATCCTGCAGGCCAAGACCTGTTGATTAACCTGTTGATGCGAGTTCGACGCTTGTTTCCCCTCGCGCCGGCGATGCGGGACGCTACGTCTTGCACTGTCTGGCGTGCCGAGATTCCCACTAGCAAGGCAGGGAGTGTTACTGATTCTGTCATGCGCAAAGCAGTTCTCATTGCAGCAGGGCTTTTTGTCATGGGTTGCGGCCCCGATCCCAACGCCCAGTTGCCCGGCGCTGTGTCACTCGCCAAGACCGGCGGCACCACCGGCAACGGTGGAACCACCACGAGCACCTTCGGCGCGGGTGGCGCGGGCGGCACCGCCGATAGCAGCGGTGGCACCCTTGGCAGCGGCGGCACGACGCCATCGCAGGGCGGCACCAGCGTGATCAACCCCTTCGTGGGCGGAACCACCGGCTCGACCGGAGGCATCGTCTCATCGGGCGGTACGGTGGGTTCTGGCGGTGTGGTGGGCACGGGCGGCGTGGCAAGCGTTGATGGCGGAGGCTCCACCGCAGCTTGCGCTGGTGCCACGCCGATCAGTGGTTCGGTCGCCTTCAACACCACGAGTGCCTTCTGCTTTGTCACCTGCGACAGCACGACGTATGGCTGGGGGTGCGATTCTTTCACCGACAAAGACAGAACGGTGACCGTTAACGGCAAGCCAGTGACCTGCGGAGGAACCCTGCCGGCGCCAAACACGGGCGGGTACTACTATTTCGAAATCGGGGCTGGTGGACAAACCTGGGATGCAATCCATTTGAACGGGCCCAAGGCAGCCTCATGCCCGGCTCCTGCCGGTGGTTTCGCTCCGACCCCGTAGCATCTCCACGATTGACAGGGAGGAGATGACTCGGGTAGCTAGACCTGTGATCGTGTCTCCGATCAACCCAAGTTTCACTGTCAGAACGATGGGGCGGCCTGGCGGCGACTGCATGTTGGCTCTCGATTCACTCACGTCTCGAGAGTTCCTGCCGTAGCCGCCTGAAGAGATCGAGATCCCAGTTGAACTGACCCGTCAGTTCGTCCGCCCGGATTCGCTCGGATGGTTACGGTGATACAATCCGCTCGTGTTCTTCATTGGCAATGGCGCAGTTCCACGATTACGAGGCCCGAGGGTAGCTGGCCTGATGGTTGTGGTGGTGTGTGCTCTTCTGGCCGTTCCCGTGTGGAGTGCCGATGGCGACAAGGCGGTGGCAAAAGCTCATTTTGAAGCAGCGACTAGGCTCTACGACATTCACGAGTACGCAAAGGCCCTTGACGAGTACAAGGCCGCCTATCTTGCAAAGCCAGACCCGGCGTTCCTGTTCAATGTCGGCCAGTGTTACCGAAGACTGGGCAAGTTCGATCAAGCGCTCGACTTCTATCGCGAGTACCTGAAGAAGGCACCGCCCGACGATCCGAACCGCCCGAACGTGGAGGCGCGCATACGAAATACTGACACTGGCGATGTCTTCGAAACCGATACGCCGCGACCGGTTTCTCAGCCAGCCCAGCCGCCGATTCCGCCGCAGGCACCGCCAGTCCAACGAGCGCCGACTGGACCGGAGATGCCACCAGTTGCTGAACCAGGAATCGGACAAGCAGGGCAGAAGCCATCGTCCGAAGTCGAGTCGTCGGTGTCAGTCGGCCAACCTTCCCAGGCTCCACGCCTGCCTGCATCCGCTGAGTCAGCCGTTGTCACGCCCGCGGGTCTCGACCTGACCACGGTGGCGCCGGCCGGGCAGGTTAGTGCTGGCACTCCGTTCTACGGGCGCTGGTGGTTCTGGACGGGCGTTGGGGCAGCAGTCGTCGCGGGCACCGTTGCTGCAATCGTCATCGCCAAGAGTGGCAACGATGGAAACAAGGCCAGCACGGTCCTTGGAACCCAGTCGGTGTTTCAGTGAATCGCACGACAGCGATTGGCGCGGTGATCGCCCTGATTCTGGGGGGTAGTTGCGGCAAATCAGAGTCGAACTCGATCGTGGTTGTGACCGTCACCGCCCCACCGACCACGCCAGTCGTGACTCAGCTACGTGCGATTGTCACCAACGCAGGCTCGTCGGACACCAGGCTGTTTCCTCCGGGCCAGCCCGACACACCCATCCAGTTTGACACCTCTTTCGCGGTCACTTTCCCAACGTCCCGCAGTGGAAAGCTTGATATCGCCGTGGAGGCTCTTGGCTCCGCATCGCGGCCGGTGGCAACGGGAAGCGGCGGTGTTGTCATCGCTGCTGGAGGACGCGCCGATATCATCATTTATCTCGCGTTGGTTGCCGCGGGTGATGGGGGCGTTCCGGACACGAATGCGAGCAGCGATGGTGGAACTCCGTTGGATGCCAAATTTGCCGATGGAAAGAGCACCCCTGACGTCTTGCAGGCTGGGGCCGATGTGCGGGACCTTGCCGGGGGCGGAGGGAGGTCAGGCACCGGCGGAAGTCCCTCATCCGGCGGAGGCGGCGCTGGTATCGTCGGTAGCGGCGGTACAGGCGGCGCCAGCGTGGTCAATCCCTTCGTGGGCGGCACCACGGGTTCGACCGGTGGGATCGTCTCTTCGGGTGGTGTGATGAGCACTGGCGGCCTGATGGGCTCAGGTGGCGCGGTGAGCACCGGTGGCGTGATAGGCATAGACGGAGGCGGAGGCGGCGAACCTTGCGTGCCAGCCAAGACCATTACTGGCAGCGGCAGCGGGACCAGCGGCAACTTTGGAACCACTGGCGCCTTCTGCTTCAGGACGCCAGACAACATCACTGGGTGGAACTGTTCGAACTTCACCGGTCGCACCCTCAAGGTGAACGGTGTCACCGCGACCTGCGGGACGCTGCCCCTGCCCGCCAAGGTCAACGGTTACTACTACTTCGACATAAGCGCGGGCGGTGTCGACTACAGCAGCATCTACTGGTACTGGTTGGGTAGCCCGCCCTCGCCTGACTCGGGCAGCTAGACCCGCGAATCCTTCTGCGATTCAACCCCAGTTCCCCTGTCAGAACGATGGGTCGGTCGTCACCGCTGCATGCCGGCTCGCGACCTGCTCAAGGCGCGGGGATTTCCTGCCGAGTTCGCGTGGGGAGCCGCCGAGCTTTGCTCGGCGCGAACCAGCGCGGGAAGGTTTGGAAACCCTTCCAGGGTTTCCATGTTAACCGTCTGAAAAGATCGAGATCCCGGTTGAATTGACACGTGTGCGGGACTACTCTGCCCTCGTCCGCGCCGGGCATTCGTGAAAGAAAAAACAGCCGGATTTACGCGGAGATATCCCTAGGAGTTGGCACCATGAGCACGTTCATCGAGCAGATCCACGAGAAGGCGAAACAAAGCCCAAAGAAAGTGGTTCTTCAGGAGGGCGAGGATGCCCGTGTGATCGAAGCGGCCGGCAAGGCCAGCAAGCTCGGAATCGCCGAGATGACTATCCTTGGCGACCCAGCGAAGATCAAGGCGACCGCGGCCCAGGCATCGCTCTCGCTCGACAAGGTGAACGTGGTCGACATGACTCGGGCACCGAACCTCGACGACTACGCCGCAACCTATTTCCAGTTGCGCAAGGCCAAGGGGATGACCGAGCCCGAGGCGCTCAAGGTCATGAAGGATCCGTTGTTCTATGGCGCCATGATGGTGCGCAAGGGAGTCGTGGATAGCTTCGTGGGTGGCGCGACCTACACGACGGCCGACGTGTGCCGCGCGAGCATCCAGATTGTCGGTATGCAGCCCGGGCTCAAGACGCTGTCCAGCTTCTTCGCCATGATTCTTCCCGACAAGTCGTTCGGCAAGGACGGCGTCCTGTTCTACGGCGACGGCGGCGTGGTCATCGATCCCAATGTCGAGCAATTGGCGGACATCGCCATCGCGACGGCGGACAGCTACGCCAGCCTGGTGGGCGAAGCCCCACGCGTGGCCATGCTTTCGTGCTCGACCAAGGGCAGTGCCAAGCACCCCCGCGTGGACAAGGTTCTCGCCGCCATGGCGCTGGCCAAGCAGCGCCGCCCCGACCTCGTCATCGACGGCGAGTTGCAGGGGGACGCTGCACTCATTCCCTCGGTGGGCGAGCGCAAGGCCAAGGGATCGCCGGTTGCTGGCAAAGCGAACGTGCTCATCTTCCCGGACCTGGACTCCGGCAACATCAGCTACAAGCTCACCGAACGGCTGGCCAAAGCCCAGGCGCTCGGGCCTGTCTTGCAAGGCATGGCCAAGCCGTCGTCGGATCTCTCCCGCGGCTGCAACGCAAACGACATCCTCAACGTCATCGCCATCAACGTCGTCCGCCTGCAATTCGCGCAGAAGTAGTTTTTCGGAGGCGCGAACCATGCGGATCCTTGTCGTCAATTGCGGTAGCTCGTCGCTCAAGTTCAAGCTCTACGACCTCGGCTCGGCCGAGACCGGAACCTTGTTGGCCGAGGGCGTGGTCGAGGAAATCGGGCGCGAGAAATCCAAGTTCACCTACAAGACACACAAGAGCCATCAAAAGCTGGTGCTGGAGGTGGTGGCCAAGGATCACACGCAAGCCGTGGCCGCGATGAAGGACGCGCTTCTGCATCCGGAATACGGTCTCTTCACCGGCCAGATCCAGGTCGACGCCGTCGGCCATCGGGTGGTTCACGGCGGCGAGAAATTCTCGGCCTCGGCGTTGGTCACGCCCGGTGTACGCGCCGCCATCGAAGAGTGCATCGCCATCGCGCCGCTGCACAATCCACCCAACCTGGCCGGCATCACGGCCTGCGAAACCATCTTTCCTGGCCTGCCGCAGGTGGCGGTGTTCGACACAGCCTTCCACCAGTCCATGCCGCCGCACGTTTTTCTCTACGGCTTGCCCTACGAGCAGTACGACAAATTCCACATCCGCAAGTACGGCTTCCACGGCACCTCGCACGAGTACGTCGCGCGCCGCTGCGCCGACCTGATGAAGAAGGATTTCGACAAGATCCGCCTCATCACCTGCCATATGGGCAACGGCTCCAGCATCACGGCGGTCAAGAACGGAAAGTCGTTCGACACCTCGATGGGACTGACGCCGCTTGAGGGTGTGGTGATGGGCACGCGCACCGGCGACATGGATCCCGCGGTCGTGCTCTACATCATGGACAAGCAGAAGCTGTCGCCGCAGGAAATGAACACGCTGCTTAACAACAAGAGCGGCGTGAAGGGTATTTCCGGCATCAGCAACGACATGCGCCAGATCATGGAGAAGGCGGAGGAGGGCAACAACCGCGCCCAACTCGCCCTCGACATCTTTGCCTATCGCATCGTGAAGTACATCGGTTCGTACGTGGCGGCCATGGGCGGTGCCGACGCCATCATCTTCACCGGCGGCATCGGCGAGAACTCGGTGGCCGTGCGCGCGAAGATCCTCGAACCGCTTGCCTTTCTCGGCGCAGAGCTCGATCCCGTGCGCAACGGGTCCGACGCCAAGGAGAAGGTCATCACCAAGGATGGCTCGCGCATCGCGACCTGGGTCGTGCCTACGAATGAAGAGCTGATGATCGCCAAGAAGACGAAAACCATCGTCGAAGCGCAAGTTGGCGCTGGATAGTCCTGAGCTTCTCAGCGAGGAGGGGTCGTCAGGGACACCTTGTCTGTTTCCCGTGCTATATCCCGCTTCCAGCAACAACAACCAAAGGACCAAGCCGTGGAACAGAAAGATATCGAGCAGACCCTGGTACTCATCAAGCCCGACGCCCTCAAGAACTCTTTGACCGGCTACGTGCTGTCGCAGCTTTCCGAGTTCCACACTGGTTTGCGTTTCGCGGCTGCCAAGATCGTCCACGTCAGCGCCATGCTGGCGGGCGAGCACTACGCCGAGCACCGCGGAAAGTTCTTCTTTCCCTCGCTGCTCGACTACATCCAGGGCCGCCTGCACTACGCCAAGGAGCCGTACAAGCGCCGCGTGATCGCGCTCGTGTACCAGGGCCCGCGCGCCGTGGCCAAGGTGCGCGAGCTGTGCGGTCCCACCAACCCGCACAAGGCCCGCGCGGAGCAGCCGGGCTGCATTCGCTCGCTGGGTACGGTCGAAATGCTCAAGGACGCCGAGGGCAAGTCCCTGGGCGAGCGCATGGACAACCTCATCCATGCCTCGGCCAACCCGGCCGACGCCGAGCGCGAGATCAAGCTGTGGTTCCGGCCCGGCGACATCCCGCCCGCCATGCACCCGTACCCGACCGACCTGAGCAAGTCGCACTACTACTACAAGGACGGCAAGCTCTTCGAAACCTATGACACCGGTCGCGTGTGCGTGCTGGCGACGGGCGATCTGGGTTGGAAGTCGGACCTCGAAGCCCTGGGCCATCTCCTGCGGGGCGAGCCCTCGCCGGTTCCGGTCGAATCGGTGGTGGCCAAGTACCTCATCAACGAGCACCAAGAAGCCGAGTAGAGGGGATCCGGATTTTCACCACAGAGGCCGGACAAGAAAGGGTTTCCGGATCCAGAATCCGAACCCTTTCCTTCTCTGTGTCCTCCGTGTTCTCTGTGGTTCAATTCTTCTGTCACTAGCCCATGACGGCGGTGCCACAAGACAGTGAATCACCTGGTGCGCAGTCGCCGCGCCCGGTCTGCGAACGCTGTTTCCGGCCGCGCTCGGTTTGCTTCTGTGCCGACCTCAAGCCTGTCGCGACCAAGACCCGGGTCGTGATTCTGCAACACCCGCGCGAACGCGACGTCGGCATCGGGACTGTCCGACTTGCGCGCCTGGGCCTGGCCGCGTGCGAGCTTCGGCGCGACGTGGATTTCAGCAACGATCCGGTGGTGCGCCAGGTGCTGACGTCGGGCAATGCATACCTCCTGTTTCCCGGACCCGACGCCATCGACGTCGAGACCGTGGACTTTTCCTCGCCCATCACGCTGGTGGTGCTCGACGGTACGTGGACGCAGGCGCAGAAATTGCTTAAGGCCAATCCGGGTCTGGCGGCGCTGCCACGTCTGCGCCTGTCGCCGCTTGCACCAAGTTTGTACGGTCAGATCCGCCGCGAGCCCGCCGCCCATTGCGTGGCCACCATCGAGGCCATTGCCCACGTGCTTGGCTACCTGGAAAGGGATCGCGAGCGTTTCGCCGAGCTCCTGCGCCCCATGGCCGCCATGGTCGAGCGCCAGCTCTACTTCGTTACCGAGGTCGCCTCCAACCGCCATCGGCATTCCATCATCAAGCGCACACCTCGCGATCCCATCCCGGCGGAGTTGCGCCAACGGCAGGCCGATATCGTTTGCGTGCAAGGCGAAGCCAACGCGTGGCCGCGCCTGCATCCCGACCGCAGCCCACCCGAAACCGTGCACTGGCTGGCAAAACGCCTTGCGACCGGCGAATCGTTCGAAGCCGTCATCGCCCCGCGCCGCCGACTGGCGCCTTCGACCTGTCACCACATCCAGCTCAGCCCCGAGGCACTTGCTGCGGGCGAGTCCTGGGACACCTTCATCACGCGCTTCCGAGCCTTTCTCGGCCCCACCGATGTGCTGGTGTACTGGGGGCACTTCTCGCTCGCCACCCTGATCGCCGATGGATATGGCCCTGAGCACCCTCACCTCGATGCGCGCCTTGTCGCCAGCAAGGTGCTCGTTCGCCGCGCGGGCACGGTCGAGGAGTGCTTGGCGGAGATGGATCTCGGCCCGCCACCACCTTGGGCCGCGGGTCGAGGCGGCGCGCGCATCGCCGGCCTGTGCGCAGTGACCGCGAGACTCTGCACTTGGCCTGCGGCCGAGGGCCAAGACTGACCGGTTGTACGGCTGCCGCGATAAGGACGGGCGCCCCGAGCCCGATTCCGAGCTGCGCGATACCGAGAGCGTGCCGCTTTCCGAAAGCGTCGAGGGCTTCTTCGAGCGCGAGGTGAAGCCGCACGTCCCGGACGCCTGGATCGACGAGAGCAAGCGCGACCCGAAGGACGGTCAAGTGGGGCTCGTCGGCTACGAGATCAATTTCAACCGCTACTTCTACCACTATACCCCACCGCGCCCGCTGGAAGCCATCGAGGCCGACATCCGCGGGCTCGAAACCGAGATCATGCAGATGCTGGGCGAGGTTACCGGCAGCAGGTAGCAGTCGTACAACCAGAAACGTCGGCACTTGTGGACAGGTGCCTACCTTTGTGGTTACCGCCCCGAATAGGGTCCGGATAAAAGCATTTATACTTGTATGCAAGTAATGTAGATATTATCCCATCATGAAGAAGGATCCGCGCGAGGCAAAGGTTCGCGCCGCATTCCACAAGGCCGGCGGAATTCTTCGCACTACCCAGGCGCTGCGCGCGGACGTGCATCCGCGCGATCTCTACGCTCTGCGAGATGCTGGCGTTCTGGAGCAGGTCAGCCGCGGTGTCTTCCGCCTTTCCGATCTCGCGCCCTTCGCCGAGCCCGACCTCGTGACCGTCGCCCTGCGCATTCCCAAGGCCGTGATCGCCCTGGTTTCGGCGCTCCACTTTCACGGCCTGACCACAGAGATCCCTCACGAGGTAAGCATCGCTTTGCCTCAGGGAACCGCCCGTCCGAAGCTCGACTGGCCTCCGTTGCGGGTGTACCGCTTCTCGGGGGCGATGTTCACCTTCGGCATAGAGACCCACAAACGCGACGGGATCGGCCTGCGCGTGTACGGGGCAGCGAAGGCCGTGGCCGATTGCTTCAAGTTTCGCAATCGCCTGGGTATCGAGGTCGCGGTCGAGGCCCTGCGTACAGGGATCGGCGAGCGCAAAATCACCCCGGCCGAACTGCTTCGCGCAGCCCGGACCTGCCGCGTGGACCGAATCGTGCGGCCCTACCTGGAGGCGCTCCAGTGAGCCCGCCACAACCGCGCGGCCTCGTCCATTCGGTTCAAACACGTCTCAAGAACCAAGCGCAGGAAAGCGGCCGCCCATTCGCCGAGTTGCTGGAGCTGTACGCCATCGAGCGCTTCCTTCACCGATTGGGACGATCGCCACATCGCGATCAATTCGTTCTCAAGGGCGCGCTCCTGCTTCGCCATTGGCTCGGCACGAACACCCGGCCCACGCGCGACATCGACTTGCTTGGGCCGGCCGACCTTGGCGCGAAAGGACTGCATGATTTTCTTGCCGGCTTCATGCGCCTCTCCGTGGAAGACGACGGCATCGAGTTCGCCCTCGACTCGATTGCCGTAGAGCCCATCCGTGCCGGAATCCACGGTCCTTGGGCTGCGCGCCAAATTCGACGCGCTTCTGGGAAGAACCAGGCTGCGCTATCAGGTGGATGTCGGCCTTGGCGATGCTGTATTCCCCAAAACCGTGGACCTCGTGCCCGGCGGACTACTTGGGATGCCCATGGCCAGTGTGCGCGCGTACACACCGTACACGACGGTCGCGGAAAAACTCGAGGCCATGGTCGTGCTGGGGAGGCCAACAGCCGCACCAAGGACTACTACGATCTGGTTGCGTTGCCCCGGGCGCTGGCCTTCGACGGACCCACGCTGGTCGAATCGATCCACCGCACCTTCGCACGCCGGGCCACGCGCATCCCCACCGAGCCCTTGGAAGGCCTGGCCGATGCATTCGCGAGCCAACCGCTCCACGCGAATCGTTGGCGAGGATTCCTCGCCAAGAACCGACTGACGGTGGCCGAGGACGATCTGATTGGCGTGGTAGCGACGATCCGGCGTTTTGCGCAGCCGGTCCTCGATGCCGCCCGCGACGATGTGCCATTCCGGCGACAGTGGCCGACGGGAGGACCGTGGTGATGAGCGTGAACCCAGCCGAAAAGAATCCGCGATCTCCGCACCGCGCTCATCTCGGCGGCGGTCACGGGGAAGATCGACGTGCGGGAGGAGGCGCCATGAGCCCGAGATCCCCGAGCGCAGCACCGCGAAGACCTCACTACCTCACCGTCCATATTGTTTTCGAAATCGTCGCGTGTCGCTAATACTGGCGATGGCTGTTTTCACGGCCGCTAACAAGGGAAGCTCCCATGAGTCCCGAGATCTCCGAGCGCTCGTTTGACTCACAAATGCCATTCGTGGCCGACGGTGCGGGGGTTCGCGATGTGCCGGCCAAGCCAGGTTTTGGCCGACGCCACCGCGTATTCGAGGGGCTCGCCGCGCGCCAGGCCGACGGCGATGGCGGTGGCCAGGGCGCAGCCGGTTCCGCGCGGGCTCGGGCCTGGGATGCGTGGACTGGAAAAGATACTTTCCCCAGCAGGCGAAAGCAGCACATCCGTGGCGTCGCCTTCGAGATGTCCGCCTTTGACCAGAACCGCAGCGATGCCGAAAGCATGAAGGTCGCGAGCCGCCCTCCGCGCGTCGGATTCACTCTGCACGGGCCGATCGAGCAGCCAGGCCGCCTCGCCGAGGTTGGGCGTGAGCAGGGTCGCTCTGCGCGCCAACGCGAGAATCGATGATCGATCCCCGTCGTAGAGGGGATAACCACTCGATGTCCGCAGCACTGGATCGTAGACGATGGGCCCAGCATAGGACCGAAGCACCGACTCGATCGCTTGCGTCGTGGCTGACGTGGCAACCATTCCGATCTTGACGCCGTTTCCGGATGCGCCGACCCGCGCCAGCGCCGATTCCAGAGCGGCGCCCACGCGCTCGGGAGCACGTGGTTCGATGGCGCAGGCGGAATGCGAGCCTTGCTCGGTCCAGGCCGTGCCGACCACCTCGCCATGGGCGGACAGGGCGGTCGCTGTGAGCAGGTCTCGGGCTACGCCCGCGCCAGTTCCGGGATCGAGGCCGCCCACCAGCACGATTCTGGTGGAGATCTCGGTTTGGCCAGGTTGATGTAGGTCCATATGCTACCTCGGGGCGTCGAATGCCTACGGGAACACTTGCACAGGTAGTCGACTCGTGGGTAGTTTCACTCCCGCTGCCAAGAAAAATAGGAGTGTTCCCGAGCGGATCGACGTCACGGAAGGAGCGAAGCTGGGACATTTCAGGATACAATCAATTGTGACGCCGTGGGAGTAGCTCTTCCGCAGCCGATACCATTCGGCAAGTACACGCTGTTTGAACGCATCGGGCGGGGAGGTATGGCCGATGTGTTCAAGGCGCGCATCCAGGGCCCAGCGGGCTTCGAGCGAACCTTTGTCGTCAAGCGCATCCTTCCGCATCTGTCGGACGATCCCTCGTTCACCAAGATGTTCATCGACGAGGCTAAGATCGCGGCCAAGCTATCGCACCCGAACATCGTGCAGGTGTTCGAGCTGGGCTCCGTCGACGACGAGTACTTCATGTCCATGGAGTACGTGCGCGGCCACGATCTGGCCGAGACCATGCGCACGTTGTGGGCGCGGGTGGGGCCGCCGCGCCCTGAGCTGGTGGCGTACGTCGGTCGCGAAATGTGCCGGGCACTTGCCTACGCGCACGAGTTCACCTCCGAGGACGGACAGGTGCTCGGGATGATCCACCGCGACATCTCTCCGTCGAACGTGATGCTGTCCTACGACGGCGCGGTGAAGATTCTCGACTTCGGCATCGCCAAGGCCCTGGGCGCCGAGGCCATCGAGGAGACCAAGAGCGGTACGCTCAAGGGCAAGTTCGCGTACATGGCCCCCGAGCAGACGGTGTCCAATGAGATCGATCGGCGCATCGACATTTTTGCCACCGGGATTGTGCTGCACGAAATCCTGACCGGTCGCCGCCTGTTCAAGGGCGAGAACGACATGCAGACCATCGAGCGCGTTCGCCGCTGCGAGGTCTCGCCGCCGTCGCTGTTCAATCCCTTGTGTCCCCCGCAACTCGATCAAATCGTGCTGCAAGCGTTGGCCAGAAATCGCGACGAGCGCTACCAATCGGCCTCGGAGATGGCCGATGCGCTGGACGACGTGGTGTATGCATCGCGCTTCCAGGCCACCCACCTTGCGCAAACCATGCGCAGCCTCTTCCCTGCCGAAGCAGGCGGAGACGGCCGCACCGCCGGCTCGGCGCGGGCGCCGCACATGATGACCGGCTCGGTCAGCCCGTCACGCTCCAACACCGGTGTCTCGCGCGGCGGATCGAATGTGTCGCGGCCCAATCCGACGGGTACACGCTCGCCCACCGTGCCGCCTGTGGTTTCGCCGCAGCCGATCACCTCGGCCTCGTATCGCGTTCCGCCCAGTCGCTCGAACATCGTCCCGCCACCCACGACGGCCCTGGGCTTCCTCACGCGGCCGCTCATTGGTTCGGTACCGGGTTGGGTCGCGGTGGCAGCGCTTTTGCTCCTCGGTTGCGCATTCGTGGGCGGGGCCATTTGGACGCTGCGGGGCCCGCCAGGCGGTGGCATGGCCGCACAGAATTCGATTCCCAAGATCGTGCTCCTCGATCTCGCTTTCCAATCAAGTCCCATCGGTGCCGACGTCTATGTGGTGGGCAGCAATGAATATCTCGGCCGCACGCCCTTCCGCCGCAAGGTCGAATATCGGGACGATCGCTCGACGTTCGTCGTCTTCCGTTTGGCGGGATACATGGAGATGACCAAAGAGGTAAGGCCCGACTTCTCGGGCGCGGCGATCTTGCAGGCCGTGGCGGCTCCGTCGGCGCCTCCGTCACCCGCACCTGTTTCTCCGCCGGTTGCGCCCACGGCGGTGCCGACGCCCACCCAGCCACCCACAGCCGCGACCCAGGCCGATCCATTCGAGAAGGTCAAACCCAGCAAGCCGCATGGCAAGGGTCACAACAAGGCCGGGGTCGGCGCTTCAGATTCACACGATCCCTTCGACATTCCTGCGGACAAGGCCCCTGCAGGGCACAAGGCGTCTCCCTTCAACTAGCGACTAGGTCGGCGCTCGCTAAGATGTTCAAGGGTTGTCGTGTTGCCGTCGTCGTTCCCGCTTTCAACGAGGCAAGCAAGATCGCGCGCACCCTGCGTTCGATTCCTGGTTTTGTCGACCACGTCATCGTGGTCGACGACGCTAGCGCGGATGGCACCGGCCGCATCGCCCAGCGCAGCCAGCGCCGGGGTCTGGCCGTGATTCGCCACGATCGCAACCGAGGCGTGGGCGCGGCCATCGCCACCGGGTACGCGGCGGCCTTCGAGGCGGGCGCGGATGTGTCAGCAGTGATGGCGGGCGACTCGCAGATGGATCCCGCCGATCTCATGGTGCTTATCGAAGCCGTTGTTTCCGGGCGGGCGGACTACGCCAAGGGCAATCGTTTCGCCTGGCCGGGCGTCTATCGCGTGATGCCCGCCTCGCGCATGATTGGCAACGTCGTTCTTTCACATCTGACAAGGCTGGCGTCGGGCTACCGGCACGTATTCGATTCGCAGTGCGGATACACCGTGGCCAATCGCCGCGCCCTTTCCATCATCCTGTCGGGCGAGGTCTTTCCCCGCTACGGCTACCCCAACGACCTTCTCTGTCGGCTGGGTGGTTACGGCGCCCGCGTGACCGACGTGCCCGTGCGCCCGGTCTACGGGTCCGATTGGCACTCGGGCATTCGCATCCCGCGCGTGGTCGTGCCGCTTCTTCGCTTGGTGCTACGCGGAATCTGCGCACGGCTCATGCGCGGGATCCAGCGCGTGGTAATGGGGCCGCGCTCCGTGGCCATGTCTGAACCGCCACCGACGTGATTGGTGTTCTGACAACCTCGTATCCACGCTCTGCCGACGACGGCGCAGGTGTCTTCGTGCGCGAGCGTGTGCGTGCCCTGCTCGCCGAGGGACACTCGGTCGAGATCCTGGCGGCCGGTGCGCGCGATGGGGTCAGTCAGGATGACGGCCTGGGAGCCTGTCGCGGTAACCCGGACCGAGCGTGGCGGAGCGCAGCCGGGCCGGATGCGAGGCGCGAGGAGGGCGAATACTCAACGTATTCAACCGACGAGCAACGAAGCAGACGGCCCGGCTCCGCCCGCCACGCGACGTGGAGCGGTTACCGCGACAGGCTCCTAGTCACGCGCATCGCGGCCGGAGGACTGTTCTACGCAGGCGGCGCGCCCGAGGCGCTGGAATCGCCGGGTCTTTTGCCGAAGCTGCTCGCGCTCGGGCAGGGCGCCCGCTTCTCGCTGACGATGCTGCGCCATCTGGCCGAGCAGGGACGTCGCTGGGACGCGGTGGAGAGCCACTGGCTCATGCCCTGTGGACTGCTGGCCTGCGCGGCCTTGCCGCAGTTGCCCCATCGCGCGCACGTTCACGGCGGCGATGTCTTTTTGCTCGCCCGGCTGCCCTGGGGAGACAGCATGGGGCGGGTTCTCTGTCGCCATCGGCCGACGTTGGTCTTTGCCAGCACTTCGCTGCGCGACGGATTCTCCGCGCTCATCGGTTGCTCGCCCGAAGCGTTGGGCGCGCAATGCCGAGTCGCCCCCGCGCCCTTCGACGCTTCGGTTTTCCATCGAAGGTCCAACGAAGAGAGGCGACGCCTGCGGGTCGCGTTTGGGTTTCATTCCCCCACCGTGATCGCCGCTGGTCGACTGGTACCCATCAAGGGCTTCGACATTCTCGTGGCGGCCATGGCGCAGATTCCCTCGGTGTCGCGGCCGGTGCTCGTGATCGCTGGCGAGGGGCCAGAAAGGCCACGCCTCGTGCATCTGGCGCGCGAGGCTTCTGTGCGACTGCAACTCACCGGGCTTCTTGGGCAGCGAGCTCTTGCTGATTGCATGGCCGCCGCCGACCTATTCGTCCATCCCTGCCGGACTCTCGACAACGGGCGCAGCGAGGGCATGCCTCTGGTGGTGCGCGAGGCACTGGCTTGTGGTCTGCCCGTGATCGCAACCGCCAGCGGCGGACTCGGCGAGCTCGCGGGCACGCAAGGGCTGACTCTCGTCGATGCCGATGCGGGCACCTTGGTGCACGCCATCAAGCGCGCGCTATCAACCCACCAACACGAGGCGGGCAGCGCGTAGTCCGGCCCGCTACAAGTTTTCGCCTTTCACCGCGCCTCTGCTAGGCTAGTGTCGCTCATGGCTGGGAAGAATCACGCGACCAAGCTTTCCGTGATCGTGGCCGTGCGCGACGTCGAGGATTCGATCGGTCGCGACGTGCGCAGCCTGGCGGCGCACCTGCGGGAACGCGGAATCGTATTCGAGATTCTAGCGGCCAGCGACGGCTCCTGCGACACCAGCCTCACCTTGTTGCGCTTTCTGCGCGCGGAGATCCCTGAATTGTCCGTGCTCGGCCTCGCGCGCAGTGGACGCGCCTTTCGTCGCGCCGTCACGCAGGCGCAAGGCGATGCCGTGCTGCTGTGGGAAGCCGAGCGCGGCGCCACCTTTCCGTATGCGGTGCTGGGCTGGGCCCTGTCCAAGTTGGCGACGAAGGCCGCGGTCATCGTGCGCGGCCGTTTCGTGTTGGCCCATCGCCTACGCGCCCTTCCCATCCTGCTTGCAACCAGCGGGCGCTGGGACGACTACGAGGTGCGTTTCGAGCGCCAGGCCGCCGATCTGGGGCTGGACCTGGAAATCGTGGGCCAGCGGTCCCGGCGCAGAAGCCGACGTCTGTGGGCGCCGGTTCTGCGCATCCTGTCGGTGTGATAGCGGGCAAACCCTGCTAGATTTGACACCACGATGTCCATTGTTGTCGCCATCATCGGTCTTGCCCTTCTTATCGTGTTGCACGAGGCGGGGCACTTTCTTGCCGCCCGCCTGTGTGGGATGCGCGTCGAGCGCTTCTCCATCGGGTTCGGCAACGCCCTGGTCTCGTTCAAACGCGGCGACACCATCTACCAAATAGCTCCCATTCCTTTGGGCGGCTTCGTGCAAGTCACGGGCATGAACCCGCAAGAAGAATTCGACCACGACGATCCCTACGTGTACCCCAACCGGCCGCGTTGGATGCGCTTCCTGGTGCTGGTCGCGGGTCCCGCGGCCAACTACTTGACCGCCATCGTGATCGGTTTCGTGGTGCTGGTCACCTACGGTCAGTACACGGGCACCACGACGGTGGACGAAATCGTGCAGGGCAGCGCCGCCCAGACGGTGGGACTTCAGCCCGGCGATGTGGTGGCAGGTGTGGGCGGCAAGGCGGTATCCAAGCCCTCCGACGTAACCCAGGTCGTGCGTGCCTCGAACGGTTCGGCCATCGAGCTCAAGGTCACGCGCTCGGGCGCGCCCGTCACCATGCAGATCACCCCGCGCAAGGATTCGGCAAGCGGTGCTTACATGATCGGCGTGCGCTTCGGCCAGGCCCGTGCTCGCGGGCCTTTCCTCGACGCCGTGAAGGAGGCGGTGGTCATGCCCATCGCGCTCTCGGCGGTGCTGCTCAAGAACATTTGGGATCTCATCACGCGCAAGATCGAGGGCGGCCTGACCGGGCCGCTCGGCATTGCCAAGGAGATGGCCGGAGCGGCGAAGCAAGGTCTGCTGAAGTTCCTGGAGATTCTGATCTTGATCTCGGTCGCGCTTGGCGTTTTCAACTTGTTGCCACTGCCCGGGCTCGACGGTGGTCGGATCTTCTTCGTGGCTATCAACTCCATCCGTCGCCGAGACATGAATCCGAACATCGAGACCAAGATCCACATGGTTGGCATCATGGTCCTTCTCATGCTGCTGGTGGTGGTCACCTTCAACGACATCAAGGGCATCTTCTTCAAGAAGATGGGGTAGCGTTTTGCCGAAGCCACCGAGCCGCATCCATCGCGGGCTCACCGGTGCGCGCGAGCTGGTCGGCAGCGCCTACTTGGCGGACGCCGGGATTCGGCGCGAGTACGAAGGCGAAATCGCGCCTCGCACCGTCGCGGCACTGCAGTCGATCTTCGCTCGCACGCCATGGCTCGCGCCGCGCCGGGTGCTGGATCTCGGGGCTGGCACCGGCGCCACGAGTGAGGTCGTTCGCGCGCGCTGGCCAAACGCCAAGATGGTGGCCGTGGACAAGGTTGCCGGACCTGGCATCCTGCGCGCCGATGTCACACGTGCGCTGCGGCCGCCCTCGGTGCAAGGCCGCTTCGATCTGATCGTGGCTGCGCACCTGCTCAACGAGCTAGCGCTCGACCTGGACGGCCGCGCGCGTCTGGTGCAGGGCTGGTGTCGCGACTTGCTGGAGGAGCACGGCACTTGCGTCTTGATCGAACCCGCGCTTCGCGAAACCTCGCGCGGACTTCTAGCCGTGCGCGATCGCTTGCTCGTGGCCGGACTCCTCGTGGTGGCGCCGTGCTTGTTTTGCGGCTCGTGCCCTGCGCTGGTCCGCGACCGCGACTTCTGCCACTCCAGCACCGCCGCCATCGCACAGGGCCGCTCGCGCGTGGATTTCAGCTACCTAGTTTTGCGCAAGCAAGGCACGACCTGCACCGATCCCTCGCGTTTCCGCATCGTGAGCGATCCAATGAAAGACAAGGGCCGCCTGCGCTTCTACGCCTGCGGACCGGCCGGCCGCTTGCTCGTCACGCGTCTCGACCGCGAGCGTTCGCCCTCGAACCAGTTGCTCGACCAGATCGAGCGAGGCGATGTGGTCGAGATTCAGAGCGCCACCCTCCAGGCCGACGGTCTCCGCTGCGGACGCGACAGCGCCATCACGCGGGCTGGCTAGCCCCAATGCCAGTCAGATAAGCAGCTAGCCCCCGAATATTTCAGGGAAAGATGCCCTC